>Ga0134122_10002432_pt1 | contig 13684 bp, 11 predicted proteins | sample KB302_FD_96461 | JGI IMG/M metagenome (GOLD analysis project Ga0134122, IMG submission 96461) | Terrestrial soil microbial communities without Nitrogen fertilizer from Kellogg Biological Station, Michigan, USA - KB3-0-2 | ecosystem: Environmental > Terrestrial > Soil > Unclassified ... | reverse complement strand
CCAGCTCCCGCACTCCAGCGTCTACACCGTGTGGTCCTCACACTAGACAAGGGAATCTCAAAGTCGAAAGCCTGCATTAATTCGCACGGGCGGTCGAAAAACATCGAATTGCTCCCACTTATTGCCGTCCTCAGTTCGGTCCTGCCAACCACCGCAGCGGTCCTCTACTAGAGCAAGGGAATCTCGAGGACGAATGCATGCAGGCTAAAGCGTTAGCCAAAACAAATGGGCAAGAAGTCAGAAGCTTGATGGAGGATGCCCTGGACGGGGCTAATGTTTCGTGGCGTGAGGGAAGCGAAGGGTCGGCATCAGGATCGGGGATGCGTGAATCTGAGGGCTGAATGAGGCCGGTTTGGGCCGGGGGTTCGGACTACCTCAAGTTGTAGAGATAGAGCACCGCCGCCCATCCGCTCGGCAGCATCGCCGGTGGCACCTTGAGCTCCTTGCCGTACTTCACGATCATCTCCAGGAAGTACCGGGCATGAAAGAACGCCTCCAGGATAGGGCGCGTCGCATTTTGCCAATGCTTGTTGTCGGACCTCTTGAAGACCTTGCCCGTTCCTTCCTTCACGATATCCAAGAACCAAGGGTGCAAGCCGGTCACAGCTTCTCCCTGTTTCTTCGCGCCCGACGGGGCGAGCGCCTTCAACATCTTCACGATCTCTAGAGTCGCGTTCTGGAGGTAGAAGACCTTGAAGGATTGATGGTAGAAGCGGTAGACGCCGTCTTCATAGGTCCAATGAGTGCCTGATTCGTTGAAGAGCTGCGTCAGTCGGGGCAGAGCCGCCTTGACGTTCTTGAGGAGCTGCCGGACCTCGGGGCGCTCGTCCTTACACTCCCCCCTGAGCGCCTGGCTGAAGCGCCTGGAGACTGCCCCGTCCGTCCCTAGCTTGTCCACCTTCGATCCGTCCTTCATGCAAGATCCCTCGATCCGTCTGCTCAATCTTATCAGTCGAACGGCCCCCTCTTCTGCATGAGAATTCCGGCCAGGATTTGGTACTCTGGAATGACGGGTCTCAACTGCGGCACTGAGAGGCCAGCCTCTGGCCCGCTCAGGGCAAACTCCAACCCCGACTCAAAAGGTCGGGGTCTGTCTGAGATGCCTGTTATGCGACCCGGATTCGGTAGTCCTCGTCGAGGTAGACCAGAAGATCCCTCTGAACGAAATCGCGGCCCGACGGCCAGCCTTGGTCACGGAGGACGCGGTCGATGCGTTCCTCCAGTTCGCGGTCAAACTCGCGACCGGCGTCGTTAGGAAATCTCACTTCCACGCCTTTCCAAACGAGATCGAAATGGACATCGGACGCCATGACAAAGATCGAGGGCTCCTTTTCTTCCGAATCCTCCTCCCAGGGCTGAGCCGACGAGGCGTCCATCTTTCCGGTACGCAACTCCCCGGCCGAGAGCCAATGCTCACTTCCCTTATTCCGAACTTGCAGCCAGTTGGCCTCAACGAGTTGAGCCATGGACTCCCGCATGGCGGACTGCCGGTCAACCGCCCACTCGCGGATGCAACTGTCGCAGAACCGGTCGATACAGCCTTTGTAGGTCTGGTCCGCGTGGAGGCCCTCGTCGGGCGCCACGAGTTCTCCCAGCTTGTAGGTTTCGCAGGAATCGAATCCCGTCTTGAACTGGATTTCGAATGTTTTGGACTCACCGCAGTGTTCGCAAGTCCGCTCCACAAGGACGCTTCTGAACATGCCCATCGCATTCAGAAACCGCCAGGAGGCGCGAGGGTTCATGGAAATGCGGTGGGAGAGCCGACGTTCAGCCGATTCGGGGTATTCAAGTCGTTCCGGCCGCTGTAGGTTGAAATAACAGGTGTCAGCAGCCCAGCGGAGCGGCCTCAACGGCCGGCTCCAGGCAGACTCCCACCCCCACTCATTGGGTCGGGGTCTGCTTGGCGATGAATCTTCCGTGAACCCAGCTCTCGGGAGCCGGTTAGAGGAAACAGGCGCGATTCGTCGCCGAATGAAATGCGTATCGTTTGCATCTCGGACACTCACTTGGCTCACGAGAAGTCCAAGATCAAGGTCCCAGATGGGAACATCCTGATCCATGCGGGTGACGGTACCTACGAGGGTACGGTTGCGGAGATCACCGACTTCAACCGATGGTTGGCGCACTTCCACCACAAGCACAAGATCTTGATCGCCGGCAACCACGACTGGCTCTTCCAAAAGGACCCCGCGCTTGCGCGATCGATCCTGTCGCCATCCATCACCTATCTACAGGACAGTATGGTCCAGATCCGGGATCTCAAGATCTACGGTAGCCCCTGGCAGCCGGAGTTTCTCGAATGGGCATTCAATCTGCCTCGGGGTCCTCGCCTTCGGGAAAAGTGGAGGCTCATCCCTGAGGATACGGACATCCTGATCACCCATGGACCACCGGCCGGCATTCTCGACCAGACGCCCGATGGGGAGCATGTCGGTTGCGCCGATCTGCATGAAGCCGTGGTCCGCATCAAGCCAATGCTTCACGTCTTCGGCCACGTCCACCACGGCCATGGTTCCCAGGAAGTCTCTGGGACAAAGTTCGTCAATGCGAGCATCTGCGACGAGGAGTACCTTCCGTCGAATGCTCCGATCGTTGTCGATCTTTAGGCCAAGTCCAAGACTGCTCGGCCTATACTTTCCAGCTCAATCTCCGGAGCTTGTAAGGCTCTCCTGTAAGCTGATGGAGCCAGCACCCGCCATCTAGCACTGCAACTTCCTCGAAGCTACGACTTCCCTGGTTCCTCGGGCTTACCTTATTGTTTTATCAAGGAGAGCGAATGGCAATCGCAAACTGCTGAGCGCCCCGAAGTCGGAACGTGTCCTGTGATCTTTTTGAGAGGGGAAAGTGATGAACACGCACCTGAACGGCGACGTACACCAGCAGTTGTCCACGCCTGGCCCTGAAGTGTCTCATCCGGGTTGCAAGAATGAGGCCAGCCGCTTGATTGGGGAGCACGCGCAGGCAGTCATCACAATCATTTCCAGAAAGAACCGGCGTGACCCGGATCGTGTTCGATGGGCGCTCGGGAAGGCGGCATGCGCCATTCTCAGCAGCGCTCGCTCCATCCTGACCCTGGCCACTGCCCGGAAGCCGCTGGCTTACCTGATCACGTGCGTCCGGTTCGCGCTCTGGGAAGTCGACCGGATCGGGAAGGACGCCCGCGTGCTTCAGAATGCGAGACGCATCGACTCTAAGGCTGGTTGTGACATTGCTTGGGTCGGGAAACGAGTTCGAACGCCTTACGAGATCGTCGAGCTCAAGGAAACCGCGACCATGGCGAGGAAATTCGCGCGACAGCTCGCCTGGCGTCAGCGCGCGGTGATCGCGCTCTACTACTACCGAGGTCTGAGCATCGAGGAGATCAGCCGTCGCCTGAACACCTCCAGGGTTTGTGTCCGTCAGCTACGTCGGACAGCTCTGTCGCGGCTGCGGGCTCAGTTCAAGGAGGCGGTGTGACCCTGAGGGAACGAGAGGTCTAGTTGTGAAAACGGCGCCCAAGTTATGGGGCGCCGTTTTCGTAGCTCAGTAGAGCCAGCCTGCTCAATATGGAGGTCAACTCGCGGCGCCGACGCGCTTGATCGTCCGATGGGGCCGGCTCCGGGCCAGATCATACGCGGACTGGGCGTTGACCCAGAACTCGGGGGTCGTTCCGAAAGCGGAGGCAAAGAGCCATGCCGTCTCCGGAGTGATCCCGCGCTTGCCCGAGATGATCTCATTGACGCGCTGATTCGACACGCCGACGTGGCGGGCGAGGGCCACCTGCGTCATACCCATGGGGCGCAGAAACTCTTCCAGGAGGATCTCACCGGGATGGGTCGGGATTCTGTTTTCCGGCAGCATACGGGCACCTCAGTGATAGTCGACGATGGAGACCTCCGAGGCATTCCCCTCGGACCAGCGGAAGACGATCCGGAATTGGTCGTTGATCCGGATGCTATGGCGGCCCGCTAAATCTCCTTTGAGCGTCTCAAGCCGGTTCGCCGGTGGCGCCTTCAAGTTCTCGAGTCTGTGGGCCGGGTTGATCATGTCGAGCTTCCTCAAGGCGGTGGCAAGAAGGTCAGCAGGGAAGCTCCGTGTCCGCCTGGTCTTCCGGCCATGGAAGAGATCCTCCGTGGCCTTGTTTCCAAAGGACTCGATCACTTCGCCGCAACCTCCTCGCTCCAACCAAGATATTAACGGATACACGGTATCCATGCAATAGTCAACTCTTGAACGTCCGAGCGGGTTACTTGGACGTGGTCAGGGCGAGCGGAAGTCTGGGAAGATCGGCGGAGGACAGTTCATAGGCGCCCTTGGCGATCTGGGCGAAAAGCGCGGGGAAATCCAGGCCAAGGTCGAGGACGGCCTGGGCGACGGCCCCAAACGCCGTATGGTCCGCCATACGCTGGTGTTCTCGAGCCTTTCGGGCAAGTCGGTGGAGATCGGCCAGCCAGGTTTCGTAGGGATCCAGCTGGAAGATGTCCCGGAACCTGCGGCAGAGGTCCGCGGGAAGGGGAGTCCCAGCTTTCCGCCGCGACCAAATCTCCAGGGCGACGGCCTTTTCGGCCCGTATGCGCTCCCGTTCCGTCCAGCACACCTTGATGGTTGCCGCCGCAGCACGGGTGATCTCGATCGCGTAGGCGATCTCGAAGTCTTCCAGACAGATCGCGCAGACAGGAAGGGCAGCGGAGGAGGGGCGGAGACGCTGGCGATACGGGTGCCATGAGGGGTAGAAGTGGAAGGTGGAGAGGCCTTTGAGAGCACCGCAGCGGGCACACTGGTTGGCGATGGGGTCGGTGCGGGCCGGCTCATTGGAGCGAGGGGCCTGCAGGAGCCGGATCCCGCCCTCGGGCAGCCGTTCGGCGACGCCGTCGCGGACGAAGGTGTCGGCGCGCCTCCGCGAGGTGAAGGAGAGGTGTCGCCCATCCCAGAAGACCGGCACGTTGGAGAAGACCTTGGGGCGGCCACGACGCTCGAGGAGGTCCCGCTCGCGGCGTTCCTGGGCCCGCTGGATGCGCCGGTCGGTGTGGGTTGCGCCGTTGAGGAGCCGGGCGATGTTCTCCGCTTCGTTGCAATTGAGGCATTCGATGCGGAGGTTGTCGTCGTCGTCCCCGCCGCCCTCGCCTCGCGCGACGATGTGTCCTCCGGTGGCGCCGCCGGTGCGGATCAGGGTCTTGCAGCCGGGGCACTGGTAGACCCACATGGGCCCGGTGCGCCCCCAAAGCCACCAGGCCAGTCCGTCGCGCCGGGCCAGCGTGTGCCGGCGAGCCGGGGTGATCTTGGGCCGCCGGCCGGGCTTGCTCATCTCTTAGAGCGTACCAGCACCTGTGTCAGAGTGTGGCACAGCTTTCGGAGGGAAAGGATCGGCGCCATTGTCATGTTTCACGCAGACGATCCAGCGGTTTCGCAAGCACGAAAGAATGGCCCGCATTGGTCTGCGCCGTACGGTAGTTTTGTACGCGTATTTATTGTGCAGTATACTGCACAACATTTGACATTCTTGTGCAGTCTATTTAACATGTTCTCGTGCTTAGCGATGAGGATCTCCGGCAAGTCCTGCTCGACCAGCACGAGGAATTGAAGGTTCCACCCCCGGCGGGGAAGTGGATCCCCAGATCCCAGGAGCAAGTCCTCCGCAATGCCCTTGGACGGCCGCTGATCAAAGTCATCATGGGCGTGCGTCGGTCGGGGAAGTCGGTCCTTGCACGCCTGGTGCTGGCGGGCCAGGACTTCGCGTACATCAACTTCGATGACGAGCGGCTGGCTTCCCTCAAGACCGAGGACCTCCAGCGCCTGGAGAAGGCGGTGTCCGCGCTTTGGCCGTCGACCCGCCTTTGGTTCCTGGATGAGGTCCAGAATGTGGGCGGGTGGGAGCTCTTCGTCAACCGTCTTCAGCGGGCCGGTCACAATCTCGTGATCACGGGCAGCAACTCCAAGCTCCTGAGCCGCGAGCTGTCGACCCATTTGACGGGCCGCTACGTGGCCATCGAGCTCTTCCCCTTTTCGTTCCATGAGTTCCTTGTTGCGCGAGGGGAGTCGCTGCCGGGAACGTCGGCGTCGACGCGCGAGAAGGCTCATCTCGAGGAGCGGCTCCGCGAGTACGGCGAGGTGGGGGGCTTCCCGGAGATGGTGCTTTCGGGCAGTTCGGCGGAATACCTGCGCGAACTTCACGACAAGATCGTCTCCCGCGACATCGCCGCGCGCTATAAGGTGAGGCAGCCGCGGACGCTCAAGGAGCTCTCGCTCTACTGCTTCTCCAATCCTGCCACGTCTTTGACGCACAACAGCATCAAGCGGACCTTCGACCTCAAGAGCGTCCACACGGCAGGGAACTACGTCCACTACCTCGAAGAGGCCTACCTCATCCTGCTGGCGCGGCCCTTCGCCTTCAAGTTCAGGGAACGGGTCCGGCAGGCTCGGAAGGTGTACACCGTCGACAACGGCCTCACGAGGGCGCTGACGACCAAGGTGAGCCAGGACCGGGGAGCGCTGCTCGAGAACCTGGTTTTCCAGGAGCTGAAGCGCCGGGGCGTCGACGCGTACTGCCTGAGCCAACCCGACTACGAAGTCGACTTCCTGATCCGCGATGAGCGCCAGGTCGCGCAACTGATCCAGGTCTGTGCGGGCTTGGACAAGCCCGAGACGGTGGCGAGGGAGTACGGCGCGCTCTACAAGGCAGGGAAGGCCACGCGCTGCAGGGAACTCCTCCTCCTGACTCCCGACGGAGCGGCGCCCCCGGAACAATGGGTTCCCTCAGGTTCGTCGGTTCGCGTCGAAGCGATTTGGAAATGGCTTCTAGAGTCGTAGGTACTATGTGGCATCTTTCTTTTTTTGAACTGGGGTGGATATAATGCGGGGGCGATGGCGGGGAATAAGGCGGAAACGGCGATAGGGGGGACCGGAGGCGCCTTTCCCTCCACCCTCTGGTCCGTGGTCATTCGGGCCAAGGACCCGAATTCGCCCGGCCGCCGAGAGGCCCTCCAGATGCTGATCCAGGCCTATTGGAAGCCCCTCTATTTCTTCCTTCGCCGGAAGGGGAATTCCGTCGAGTCGAGCAAAGACCTTACGCAGGGGTTCTTCGCGGAACTCCTGGAAAAAGACTTTTTGCAATACGTGAATCGGGGACGGGGACGGTTCCGGAGCTTCCTGCTCACGGCGCTGGAACACCACCTGCTGGACGAGGTCGACCGGTCCAAAGCGCAAAAGCGGGGCGGCGGCCGACCCCTCGTCGCCCTGGACTTCGAGGGAGCTGAGAATGAAGTTGCCGGCCGGCTCGGCGAGTCGCCCGATGCCGCCTTTCGGCGGGACTGGGCCATTCATGTCATGTCCCAGGCCCTTGCCCGGCTACAGGCGACGTACGAAGTCAAAGGGCGCGGGGCGGAGTTCCAAGTGCTCAAGGGCCACCTGACGTCGACCCGGCCCGAGGGCAGCAGCTACGAAAGCCTGGCCCAGCAACTCGGAAGGTCCGTCGAGGATATCCGCAATCGGATCCGGAGCGCCCGCGCCGGTCTGCGGGAGGCCATTCTGGAGGTGGTCCGGGAGTATACGGATTCCGAGGCGGAGGCGAGCGAAGAGCTGGCGGATCTCAAGACGGCGTTTTCATAAAGTATTACACTTCGGGCGGCGGAGTCCGCTTAGAGAGCGGACCTTGGGAGGACGCACTCGGTGTCCGAAGAGACGCGCTGCACCAGCTGCGGTTTGAGCGTTTCTGTCCAGGAGCGCTCCGCCCTCGCCGGTAACTGCCCGAGCTGCCTGGCGAAGGGCTTTTTCGACTCCTCCTCCTCATCGTCCCTGACCCCCTCCGGCGCGTCACCCATCACCCCGGTGACCTGGGCTCTGGAGGAGGAACCGGCGGCCGCCAACACGCTTGGGCCCTACCGTCTCCTCCGCAAGATCGGGGAAGGGGGTATGGGGGTGGTGTACTTGGCGGAGGACACCCGTTCCTCGCGGCCGGTGGCGGTCAAAATCCTCCCGAAGCGACTCCGCAAGGACGAGGAAGCGTTCCGGCGATTTCGCCGGGAGGCGCGTGATGCGATTCGGCTCCAACATCCGAACCTCGTGCAGGCATACGAGAGCGGCGAGGAGCGGGGCCATGTCTACTACGTCATGGAGTACTGCGGCGGAGAGTCGCTCGAAAAGCGCCTTCAGCACGAGAAGTCCTTGCCTTGGCAGGAGGCGATTCGGATTGCCATCCCGGTGGCGCGCGCCTTAGGCTACGCCCACCGCCACGGCGTGATCCACCGGGACGTCAAGCCGTCCAACATCCTGGTTACCAAGAATGGCACTCCGAAGCTCCTGGACCTCGGGATCTCCAAGAATACGGTCGAGGGGGAAGCCTCGTTCCACACCCAGACGGGCGTGGTGCTCGGGACTCCCCAATACCTGTCCCCGGAACAGGCCCGCGGCGACAAGACACTCGACGGCCGGAGCGACCTCTTCTCGCTGGGCGCCACCCTCTACCACTTGGTCACGGGACAGGTGCCGTTCAACGCAACCACCCTGATTGAGATCGTGACGCAGCACTTGACGGTCAGTATTCCCGACCCCCGCGAGCTCCGTCCGGACCTGCCGGAACCCGTCTGCCTGCTGCTCCGAAAGATGCTCTCGAAATCGCCGGGCGACCGTCCCCGGAACGCGACCGAGCTCCTGAGAGATCTGGCCAGGGTCCTGAATGGTCGGCCTCCGGGGGGGAAGTTCCCCCTCCGGAGGCGGTGGGCCATCGGGGCGGCCGCAGCGCTGGCTCTGGCCGGTGTTCTGATGGCGGTACTCCGCACGCCAAGGACGGAGCCCGTCCCGGAGAAAGCCCCCGCGCCCGCCCCCGTGACTTCGAAGAAGGCGGCGAGGCCGGACGGCCTCGTCCAAGGCGTCGATTTCGAATACTACGAAGGGTTGTGGAATGCCCTTCCGGACTTCGATGCGATGAAGCCGGTGAAGACGGGGACCTCGGAGCGGTTCGACATCACGCATCGGCGCATGGACGACTGCTTCGCTTTCCGATTCAGAAGCTTTCTGGATGTACCAAGGGATGGCCTGTATCGATTCTGGACGCGATCGGACGACGGTTCGAAGCTTTTTATCGGGGCAAAGGAAGTCGTCTCGAACGACGGTGCCCGTGCCAGCACGGAACGCATGGGAGAGATAGCGCTGAAGGTTGGAATCCATCCGCTCACCGTGACTTACTTCGAACGGGAAGGAGATGAGCATCTGTTCGTCTCGTGGGAAGGGCCGGGCTTTGCAAAGCAGGATATTCCGGCCGCCGCGCTTTTTCGCCGTCCTTCCCCTCCCGGAAAGTCCGCCCCACAGGTTCCGATTCAGGTACCGGTACCGGTTCCGGCGGGAGAGGCACCGGATTTGAGAAAAGGTCTGGTCGCCCATTATCTCCTGGAGGACTCCGACGGTCGGGCGGTCGATTCCGTTGGCGCGGCCAACGGCAAGTGGGTCGGCGGCGTTGTCCCCGAGGCCGGCGAGGGCGCCCGGTCTCGGAGCACTCGAATCTCCGGAGAGAAGGGGTTGGCGTATGTCGAACTTCCGCGGAGCGACGTGTTCGACCGGTTGACGGAAGGAAGTTACTCCCTCTCGGTCTGGGTGAAGTCCACGTCCGTCCCTCCGGATCAGGGCAAAGACGTGCAATACGGGATCATCATGAAAGCGGGCTATCACGAGGGTCTTTCATACGACGCCCGCGGTCGAGTGTGGATGTTTCACTGGACGCATCATCGGAAAAGCGATGATCCGGTCGTGGAGGTTGGGCCGGAGGGTGCCGCCGCCGAGGTAGGCCGCTGGTACCATGTGGCCGGGGTCGTTGATCTCGATGCCATGAAGGTACGCTGCTACCTGGACGGCTCTGGCTTCGGCGCGCCGGTGGCTATCCCTAGGGTATCAGTCCCCTACGACTACCGGACCGTCCCGTGGCGCATCGGAATCGGTGGTCCCGAGACGAACCATATGTATCGGTGGCAATTGGACGGCAACGTCCGGGACCTGAGGATCTACAATCGTGCGCTTCTATCGGATGAGGTCCGGCTGTTGTCCGGCGATGAGTTTCGACCCCCGCCTTCGAGGAAGCTACCCTTGACCCGGAAGGCCGTCACCTCTATCGATTCCGATCAGGTCTCCGACGAAGGGCTCGTGGGTTATTGGAAATTCGACGAGGCAGCGGGCCCCACGGCGCACGATTCCTCGGGCTCCGGCAACCACGGGCAGCACATCAACGGCCCGGTTCCTACGGCAGACGCTCCCTCCCTCCGATTCGAGAACCCCAGGGCTCTGGCGTTCGACAGCACCAAGAAACAGAGCGTATCCGTAGCCCACAGTCCCTCTCTGTCCCTGACAGGATCGCTGACGCTCGCGGCCTGGGTCTTTCCGACCCGTCGCACGGAGCGCCAGCAGGGTATCGTCGAGAAATTCACATGGCTGGGAATCGAAGCGAGGCGTGGCTATACCCTGCGTCTGGATGCCCAGGGTCACGTGAATTTCGGGGTCTTTCCCTCGAGTGGGGGAGCCAAAGGTCCTTGGAGTGTCAGCACGGTTCCCGTCGGTGAGTGGTCCCATGTGGCGGGAGTGTACGACGCAGAATCGCGCGTCTCCCGAATCTACTGGAACGGGAAATCCCTGGCCGAAGAGGCGTCTGTTCCACCTCCAGGCGAATCGGGCGAACCTCTCTTTCTCGGCGCCGACTATGGAGAGAACAGATTTAACGGCCTGATCGACGACGTGAGAATCTACAGGCGACCGCTCCAGCCCGGGGAGATTCGATCGCTCGCCCAACGGGGCGGCATGTCCGAAGCCAAGGGAGAAGGGCTGCCTGCAAAGCCTGAGGCGTCAACGGCCAAGGGCGATCCGCTCGGCAAGCCGCTCGACCTGCTGTCACTGGTGGATCCCGCCAAAGACGCCGTCAAGGGCCAGTGGGCCTTCGACGGGAAGGCCCTGCTCTCCTCGGCCGAACTCACCGAAAGTCGCGTGCAGATCCCCTATGCCCCAGGAGAGGAGTACGACCTTTCGGTCACTGCGCAGCGCGAAGGAGGATCGAATTGCCTCGCGCTCATCCTCGCGACCCCCCAAGCTCAGTGGATGGCAGTCTTCGACGGCTGGGAGAACGCCGATCGGACCTGCCTTTGGATGGTCGACCAGACGGAGCACAACGGGCGCAATTCCACGACACGGACGGGGACGCTCCTTCCGATGGGCAAGCTGCGGACAATCCGTTGCGAGGTGCGCCTGGACGGCGTCCGGGCGTGGGTGGACGAGCTGAAAGTCATCGACTGGAAGGGAGAGCCTTCTCGCCTCTCCATGCACCCCGCCTGGCAACCCCCTAACCGGGACACGCTCCATTTAGGAACTTCCTGGGGCAAGTTCAGGATCACGTCGGTCACCCTGACGCCGGTATCGGGTTCGGGAAAGAGAACGCGCTGACGGGAAGACGATGACGCCGGACGACGAATCCTTCGTTCGATACGTGCAGGAGAACTTCCTGGTGACGCCGGACCAGGTCGGCGCCGCTCGCATCCTCCAGAACGAATCTCTCGGAAAGGGCGAGCCGCTTACACTGAGCGACGCGCTGGTTCTTTCCAGGGCCCTCTCGGCCAACCAGCGGGACGAGGCGTGCCGAAAGCTGGGAGACCTTCCCGGCCCGGGCGAGACCCTGGGGAGCTACCGTCTCCTCCGCCAGATCGGAGCCGGAGGGATGGGAGCGGTCTTCCTCGCCGATGACCCTCCGAACGGCCGACAAGTCGCGCTCAAGGTGCTTCCCAAAGGTCATGCGTTGGATCGGGAGGCCCTGCGCCGGTTCCGGCAGGAGGCGGAGTCGGCGTTCCGATTGAGCCATCCCAACATCGTCCGGGGCTATGCGGCGGGCGAAGACCGGGGGTTCGCCTACTACGCCATGGAGTGGTGTGAGGGCGAATCTCTGGACCGCCGGCTCCAGCGGGAAGGGTCGCTGCCTTGGAGGGAAGCGGTGGAGGTGTCGGCCCAAGTCGCCCGCGCGCTCCTCTACGCGCATGAGCACGGGCTCGTCCACCGGGATATCAAACCCTCGAACATCCTTATCACTCGGGATGGCCAGGCGAAACTGCTGGATCTCGGACTCTCCAAGAAATTGGTCGACCTCGATCCGTCTTTTCGGACGGAGACGGGGGCGGCCATGGGCACCCCGCACTACATGGCCCCAGAGCAGGCCCGGGGGGCCAGGGACGCAGATGGCCGCGTGGACATCTACGGACTGGGGGCGACACTCTATCACTTCTTGACCGGACGCGTACCGTTCCCTGGCGCGTCAATCATCGAGATCGTCGCCCAGCATCTCGAGGCGGAGCGGCCGGATCCGAGGTCGGTTTTTCGCGACTTGCCCGAGGGGCTCACCCACATCGTCCGGAAGTCGATGGCCCGGCGGCCCGACGATCGGTACCGGGACTGCTCCGAATTCCTCTCCGACCTCCAGGGGGTCTTGGACGGGAAATCACCGCAGAGTCGGCCGACTCCGGTTGTGCCTCGCGGCCTTCTCCCCATTGTGAAGTCCCTCGCCGCCGCGACGATCCTCCTCACCGCCGTTTCGGGCTTCCTCTTCTTCAAAGGGTTGCGGGTGCCGGAGCCCTCACCATCCGTCAATCTGCTTGGCCTAGTGGATCCCTCGCGGGACTCGATCGGCGCGCCCTGGGTTCTCGAAGGAGGGGCGTTGCTCTCCCCCCAAGTGGCGGACGGGATTCAGTTTCTCCAAATCCCGTCCGTCCGTCGGACGGGGGACGGCTTGGGCTGGACCGTCGAGCGCCGGGCCGGGCTGGGATCTCTGGATATCGGCCTGGTGGTCGGCAGTCACCCCTGCGCGGTTGTGTTCGATGGCTGGGGGGGCGGGGTGACCGGCCTTCACCTGATCGACGGCCGCGACGGTTCGAATAACGAAACAGCGCTGCGGAAGGCATTCTTGACGGTGGGTATCCCGCGAGTCCTGCGATGCAAAGTCCGGCGCAAGAGCGTTTCGATATCGGTCGACGAAAGCGTGGTCATCGACTGGTCCGGGAATCTGGAGCGGCTTGGAATTCACTCGGCCTATCGTGCCGTGGACCCGGCGAGGCTCTTTCTTGGGACACGGGCCCCATTCCGAATCAGTCGGGTCCAGTTGATCCCTCGGATGGAACGCGGCGGACCGGCGAGCGCAGCCGGCGAGGCTGCGATCGGGAGCGGCGGGCAGCCGCCCGAAGTCGAGTGGAAGGATGCCATCGACCTCCTGGCGAGACTCGACTTGGGCCGCCACACGGCTTATGGCACATGGAGAGCCGAGGCGGGGGGGATCGTTTGCGACCTCGACCGGCGTGCCTGCGTCCAGTTTCCTTACGAACCTCCGGAGGAGTACGACTTCCGGATCGAGTTCACTCGGCTGGAGGGACGTGATTCGGTGGCGCAGATCTGTTCCAGGTCCGGGAAAAGATTTACCTGGGAACACGGGTTGGTGGGGGACCAGCTCAGCGCCTTTCTCGCCCAGGTGAACAATCCCCGCCGACTCCCTCCGCAATGGGAAGGTCGGCTCGAAAGTCAGCGTCGTCACACGTCGATCGTCCAGGTAAGGAAAAATGGTTGCAGGGGATTCCTCGACGGCAGGCTCCTGTGCGATTGGGGCACGGATTTCTCGGAGGTCGTGGACTACTCCCAGAAGAGAAGCATGGAATAATCGCGGGTTCTCGGACTGGGAGAGTCGAGTTCCTGCGTAATTTTT
>Ga0134122_10002429_pt1 | contig 13688 bp, 9 predicted proteins | sample KB302_FD_96461 | JGI IMG/M metagenome (GOLD analysis project Ga0134122, IMG submission 96461) | Terrestrial soil microbial communities without Nitrogen fertilizer from Kellogg Biological Station, Michigan, USA - KB3-0-2 | ecosystem: Environmental > Terrestrial > Soil > Unclassified ... | reverse complement strand
GGGGTGAGCAGCAGCCGGCCGGTGTCGACCGCTTGGGTCGAGATCCGGCTTGGAGTCAAGATCGTACCCGTCCCCTGAAACGAGCGCCGCTCAAAATGCACCGTCCGTGTGCCGGTCATCTGCGAGAGGAGCTGCGCGGTCTGTTGATCGTTCGGGGCGTAGGCGATCTGGATCGCGCAGTTGGCGGTGATCGACTGGTGCTCCCCATAGACCTGCCAGAGCTGGGGGAGCGCCTGGATCGAGATCAGCAGCTTGATGCCATAGCCTCGCAAGTAGGCCACCGCACGGGCGAGAAAGTCGAGTCGGCCCCAGGACGGGAATTCCTCAAGCACCAGGAGCAGCCGAGGTCGCACGGGGCCGGTAGCCGCGAAGTCCATGCGCTCCGTCCAGCCGGCCGCGAGCTGATGGAGAACGATCCGGACGAGCCCGCGAAGGCGACCGAGATCCGCGGGCGAGATCGTCAAATAGAGAGAGGTCGCCCCCTCTCCACGCAGCAGCTCCTCGGCCGTGAAGTCGGACTCCGCCGTGTTGGCGGCGATCAGCGGATCGTGGAAAACCTCCAGATAGCTCTGCGCGGTCGCGATCACGCTCGAAGAGGTTCGCTCCGCCATGTCGAGCACCGCCCTGGCGGCGCTCGAGACCGCCGGGTGGGTGGGTGTCGGTTCCCCCGCGGCGTCGAGCCAGCCCTGCCCGAGCGACGGATCGTGCTCGGCCTTGAGCATCCTCTCCAACTTCCCCGCAAAGTTCTGCGCGGGATCGGCGAGCAGCCGGGCACAGGCGGCGAGGCTCGGCCGCTCCTGGGAGTAGCGCACGTGGAGCAGAATGCCCGAGAGAAGCGCGCGCCCGGAAAGCTCCCAGAAGTCGGGTTGGTGGTCCCGACCCTCAGGATTCGCGAGAAGCTCGGCGAGGGTCTGCGCGGCACGTACGTCACCGGTCCCCTCGGGAATGGCCAAGAGCGGGTTGTACCGCGCGGAGCTGCCGTCGATTGAAGTCGGATCGAATCGAAGGCATCGCTGCCCGAGTCGCTCGGCGCGATGCTTCGAGGTCAGGTGCCAGAGCTCCCCCTTGATGTCCGTCGCCACGACTGAACCGGGCCATTCGAGCAACGTGGGGATGACGACCGACGTCGTCTTGCCCGATCCGGACGGCGCATAGAGCAGAACGTGCCGATCGCTGGCGTCCCGCAGGGTCGAGCGCTTGCGGCCTTCGCGCCACTCTCCGAGAAAGACACCCGGCTCGCGGCTGAGGAGCCGCGCAGCCTCCAGGTCGCGACGTGAGGCCCAATGGGCGGAACCGTGCGTATCGCCCGCTTCGCGAAGCTCGCGGAAGGCCAGCGCGGCATAGAGGAGCGTCGGGGCGAGAAGAGCGGCAAACGCCACGACCAGTTCCTGGCTCGCCGCGGCGAGACCTGGGGCGAGAGCCTCAACCTTTGCGAATCGGTTCTGCCAGACGAGGAAGGCGATCGGTGGGTAGATCGGACCTCGCGCCAGAAGAACGAACAAGCCCGCCAAGGGCGCGAAGGGAAGAACCGCCCGCCGACTCCGCCTGAATACCAGGCCGAAAGCCACGAGGGTGAGGAGCCCGGCGAGCAGGCCCCACCAGACTGCGGGCCTGCCGATCGCCGAACACCACGGTGCGCCGAGCGAGCGGTGAAACCGCCAGCTCCGGGCCAGCCCTTGGCTCGCGAGCGCGAGGGCGAGCCCGGCCGAGAAGATCATTGAGGCGAGCACGGTCCGGACGATTCCCTGGCGTCCGACGCGGGTCGACGTGGGGAGCTGATAGAGCGTCTCCTCGAACGGGCGGCTCAATGGGAGCCTCCGAGGTTTCGCATGCGAAAGTCGGCGTCCGTCTCGACCCAGAGCGGCACAAGGCGGCCGAGGACTGCGGCCCCCGGAACCGGCCCAAAGACGCGGCTGTCGAAGCTCCGGGGATGGCGACCGGCGAAGAGCCAAAACCTTCCCCGCGCAAGGTCGAAGTGCTGGCCGATGAGGTTGGGAAGGGGGCGGCCCAGCGCATCGCGGAGGAGCGGGCGCGAGCGAGGGACAAGGACGCCGTCTCGAACGATTCCCTCAGTTCGGACCTCGATCCGTTCGCCGCTCGTCGCGAGAATCGTCTTGCCTACCGGCTCGACGCCTCCCGGGCACGGGCCGGGGGGCAGATAGCCTCGCGACCGCGCCAGCCGTGCCGCGGGTTCCGGCGGGCAGGCGAGAACGAGATCTCCACGCCGCAACCCGCCGCGAATCGCGACCTGGCGATAGAGCCCGCGGGGAAGGCTTGGGCTGGTGTTGATGCGTAGACCTGCGAGAGCGGCGATCGGAATCAACGCGGCCACCGAGCCCACGGCAACCAGCCCAACGAGCCGACTGGACCGCCCCCTCATCGCGAATGTTCCAAGTCGTGGAGCCGGCTGCGCAGGTGCTGGTAAGCCCCCCGCACTCCAAAGTAGGCGATGGCGCTCGAAGCTCGGCGCCCGAGAAATCGGGGGACCGCGACCCGAGAGCGAGGCAGAGCGTGCGAGAGGTGTGCCGCGATGCGAGGCTCCGACGATCCGTGGCGAGCCGCATGGCGCGCCCAAGCGGCGAGAGCTTGGACGGGAGCCCGGGCGAAGTCGGGATGCTCCAGGAAGTGGCGAAGCGGAAGGCGACGCTCGGAGGTTTGCGTGAAGCGATCCGTTACCTCCTGGAGATTCTTAGCGGCGCCCTGGAAAGCTCCCACGGCGAGGCGGATGCGATCGAGCAGGGGGAGAAACTTGGGATCGGTGGCCTGCGACGGCAGGCCCCGCGCCGCACGGAGGAGGTCGCGTTGGGCCTGGCGGAAGGTGGTTCCCGCCGCCAACAAATCCTCTTGCGGCGCCTGCGTTGCCGGTGCGACGGGCCGTCCCGTGGCGCGCGAGAGCGTATGGACGGTGGCCCGATGAAGCTCGGCCAATGTTTCAGGCGTTTGATCGCCGCGACGTACTCTCTCAAGGAGCGTCAGAAGCCGATCGGGATCAGGCCGACGAGCTTGTATCGGCCAGGCGGCTTTGAGGTGCCCCGCCCATCGAGCTTCGGCCTCCTGAAATCGTTCGAGCGCGTCGCGGTAGCGGACCGTCGCCGCCTCCGATAATGGGAGTTGCGATCCCTCCGGCCGCAGTTCGCGAAACGCCTGCCGAAGCTCGGCGCGCGCGGCGAGAAACTCCGAGCGGATCGTCGTGTCCTCGGCCTTGGCGCGAAGATCGAGCAGGCGCTCCGTGGCGAAGCGAAACGAAGCCAACTGCTCGAGGTTTGGCGCTTCGAGGGTGCGCGTCCCCTCGCGAGCCAGTTCGGCGCGTGCCTCCGCCACCTCAGGTGCCTCGGGTCGCGGGGTTGCCAAGGTCCTGGTCGAATCGATCGGCGGCTCGCTCTCCCGGTGCCGAAGGAGGTCGTGTTGCGCGGCGATCAACGCGGAGTACTTCTGGAGTTTTTCGACCGACGGGGCCAGCTCGAAGGAGCGAGCCACGCTTTCGAGGTCGCGCTCGAACCGACCAAGATCGACGCCCCGGAGCCGCTCGGTGATCGCCTCCAATGACAGCTGGGTCGATTCGACCTTCTCGATCCGCTCGCCCAAGCGTTCGACCAAAACGCGATCAGGACGCGCCGGCAACGCCGCTTCGAGATTCTCGACCTGGGCGGTCGCGCGGTGAAGGTCTCCCGCGAGAGCGAGACGAGCTTGCGCGAGGTCGGCGCGAAGCTCCTCGAAGGCGAGCGTGGCGTCCAGGCGTTCGACAAACGCGGCGGCGAAGGCCTCTCGGCTGTCTGGCCGACTCGCATCCAGGTTGTCCACCGCCCAGTCGAAGCTTTCGGTCGCCTCGCCGAGACGGGTGATCGGATAGCGATCGAGTGCGGTTTTCGCCAGCTCCTCGGAATCCGCGGGTCGCCAGGCGTGCTGAGCCCCCCACTCGGCCCGGGCCGCTTCCGCCGCGTCTTTTGCCGAGACCGCCTCGCCGAGTGCCGAGTCGTTGGCGGGGGACGGCGCAAGAAGCGCACGATCCGCGGCGGCCTCTAGGCGTGCCGCAGCGTTCTGAAATCGCGTCTCAATCCCCTGTGCCTCGCGGATCGCCGGGGTGTCGACGTTTTCCGGCAGGGGCCGTAGCCCGGTAGCCGCTTCGAGATCCAGCTCTCGGGATCGCAGAGTCCGGAAGGCATCGATCACCTCATGTTCCCGCGTGAGGGCGGCGGCGAGATCTTCAGGCGGCGCGAGAGCCTGGAGTTGCAGGAGTCGCTCTCTGGCGCTCGCGATGCCTGAGAGCTCAGTCTCGATCTCAGATGCAATCAACGTTTGGGCGGGAGGCAAGCCAGACTCTCGCGCCAATCGCTCGAGCGCGAGGTAGTCCCCTCCGCCGTTGCTATCCCGTCGATCGAGGCCCAGCTCTCTCTCGACCTCGTGCCGAGCCGACCGGTCCTGAAGAAGGGACCGCGCTTGATCGAGCTGCTCGTCGCTTTGCCGGTAGACGACGCCCGGCGAGGCCGAGAGATGTGCGTAGGGCGCCTGCTCTCCGGGCCGGGCCGCGAGCGGCGAGGTAAATCCAGTCAGGTGCCCAAAGTCCGAGCGGTCGCCCTCGGGATGCGATCCGAGGGCCTGCGCAACGCTCGGCGCGATGAACGCCGCTTCCTCGCGCGTGATTGGCTCGGCGTGGCGCAGCCAGACCTCGACGCGAGGGGACGGGCTCGCCTCGGTGGGGCCGGATCGATCGCGGCCGACCTCGACGATCGCCGCCGCCTCGAAGCCCTTTTCGCGGAGGCGTTCGAGGGCCGTCTTCGGCAGCTCGACCACGACGGCGGGCGATGGCCGCGAAGGCCGCACGAGGATCTCGGCCCCCGCGGCGTTCTGGTGGCGCAGCCAGTCGAGGGATCGCTCGATCTGCGCCGCGTCCCAGCCCGTACGGACCTCCCGTTCGCCCGTCGAGCTTTGGAGCACGACCAGGTCGAAGCGCTCGGCGCCGAGCGCTCGGAGATGTCGTCGCACCGACTCCTCGGTGCGGGTGGCCTGGGCGCGAGTGGGTTCGGTGCCGAGAAGGGGTTCGGCCATGGAGTCCTCCTGTGAGGGAAAAGGAGACGGCGAAGAAGGAAGGAGACCTCGGCGCGCGGCGAAGATCGCGGGCAGATCGCGCGCCGGATCGAATCGCACGCCGAGTCGAGTCTGGAGACCACGCCAGGTGAATGCAGGACCGAGGGAGTAGCCGGCAAACGCCTGCGGCCCGGAGCGATACGAAAGGCCTGTGACCTGACCGCGGGGCGCCACCCGAAACTGAACCTCGATCCCTCGGCTCCGCAGGCGCTCGAGGAATCCCGCGACGGAAGGGCCGCCGCGGCTCGCGTCGATGATCGCTTGCCGGATCTGTTCCCGTGTCGAGATCTCGCCCGTGCGCTCGCTCCGCTGCCGCTCGGTGCTCCGCGGCGGTTTTACCTGGTCGCTCGCGCCGACCGCGCGCAACCCGTAGTCCCGCTCGATCGCGCGCAGGATGCGGCGCGCCCTCGCGTAGTCGTTGGCGTCCGAGACGATCGAGCCGTTATAAGCGATGCGCGAGGCGACGAGATGGAGATGCACTTCCCGCGCGTCCCGATGGAGATAGGCGATCCAGGGAGAACCGGAAAAACCCATGCCCGCGATCGTCCGTTCGGCGACTTCTCGCCACTGCGAGTTCGTGAGTTGCTCGCCGGGTGCGGGCCGAATCGGCATGTGAAACACCGCGCGCCGTAACGTCGGACGGAGCGAACGGACCTGTTCAAGCTCCGATGCGATCTCGCGCGGCGTCTTCGTGAGCAGGTTGCCGGCCAGGATTGAGGCTCCCTCTTTGCCGGCGAGATATTCGACCAGTCCGCGGAACCCGCGACCTTTGATTTGCCGTCCGATCATCGGACCGCCAGGGTAAGGCCGGAACAGAAAAACCTTACGTTGTGTGGCCCAATTTACCTTTCGAAAGATAAGTCGTCGGCAGTCGTCGGGGCTTCCTCGGGACCGCCGATAGAAGGGCTTTTCGGCGCCGACGAAGCGTTCGTCAGCTCGTCGCGGTAGCGATCGATCGTTTCTTGGAGCCGTGCGATCGAGGATTCGAGATCGGGCGAGAGACGTCCCTGATGAACGAGCTTGACCGCCTGATTCAGGTTGTTGCCCAAGCGAAGAAGCTCGAAGACCGCCCGCAGGTGGATCGCCGGTACTCGTGGCGCGTTGATCCGCCGGACCAGTGCCGCCCGGCGAAGGAATGTGGCGCGAGGCAAACCTGCCGCCGCCGCTTTGGCGTCGACCGCTCGCAGCTCCAGGGCTGTAAACCGAACGCGAACCGAGGTCGCGCGCGGGGCCATCGATCGCGGCCGACCGGGCCGCCGCGGGGCCGATGTACTACCGGCCGGTGCCTTCAACTTTCGCATGCGAAAGTCTCCCTACCGGTGCGAGGAACTTGCGGTTCGCGCGGAGCGGGGGAGCGAGCCGGCTCTCCAACTTTCGCATGCGAAAGCAGGCGACCTTTCTCCGAGCGCCGGCCGCCCCCGCGCCGCGCGAGCCCCAGGGGTCCAGGGGCCTCCCCCCTGGCGAGCCGGCGCCGCGCCGGGTTTCCGGGACACCGGAAACATTGCTCGCTCCCGACCCAGAGCCCCCGAAAGACGACGAGGCCGCACCGGCCGTAGGCCGGGGCACTTTCCTCCGCAAGAGAGGCTTCAGCAGGTGCGCGCGAGAATCTCGTCGGCCAGGTGCTCATAGTCCTGGGTCACGGCGGCGTGAGGAAACGCTAGGCACAGCGGCAAGCCGAGCGCGGGCGCACCGGCTCCCGCGGTCGCTTCGCGGATCGAGCACGCCAAGAGATCGGCGCCATGGTTCTCCCGAAGCCCGGCGAGCATTTCCCGCGCGAGACGCGTTCGGGAGGGGACCCGAAAAGGGAGGATCCCCAAGAGCGCAAGCCGCGAGTTGACCCGGCGCCGCACCGTCGAGAGCGTACCGAGTAGCTGATCGAGGCCGCGCAACGAGAGCGGCTCGGGTAGCACGGGCACCAGCACTTCGCGCGCCGCGGCCAGTGCATTGAACGCCAGCAACCCGAGCTCGGGCGGGCCGTCGAGAAGGATGAAGTCGAAACCGGAAAGCTCGGCGAGCCGCTCGGCCAGCACCTGCTCGGCGCCGATCTCGCCCGCCATGCGTCGCTCCTGGACCGCGAGCGCGAGCGAGGCGGGCAGTAGCGAGAGTCCTGGGCAAGCGGTGGAGCGGATCGCGCCGCAGACCGGAACGTCACCCGCGAGCACCTGCTCGAGGAACGGCGGCTCGGGCGCCGAGCCCCCGAGCCATGCCGAGGCGCTCGCCTGGGGATCGACGTCGATCAGCAGCACGGTCCGCCCGCGAGCGGCGAGCGCGGCGCCCAGGTTGACGGAGGTCGAGGTCTTGCCCGTGCCGCCTTTTTGCTGGGCGACCGCGAGGATTCGGGGGCCGGCGTGAACCGCGACGAATGTCATTGCCCCGCTGCCGCCCAGCGGTTGGAGATGGCCGTTGCCTGAGCGAGAGAGATGTTCCTCGACAGCGTGCAGCCGGCGAAGGACGGGGGGACTACGACCGCCAGCGCGGGGCGGGGCAGCGGTCGCGGTTTGAATTCCTTCCGCGCCGTGCGAAGGGGGCGCCTCCAAGCGCGGTGAAAATAGAGCGCGGTCTTCTTGAACGTCGCGCGGTCGGCCCGCCCGGCGGCGATCTCGTGGCGCAGGAGCGTGAGGGTGACGAGCCCTTCGTTGTGGAGCGCGCCGGTGGCCTGAAGGTCCTCGGCGAGGCGGTCGAGATCTTCGAGTGCGTCCGAAGTCTCTTTCTGGGCGACGAGGGCCGCCCAATAGTCGAGCGCGACCAGAAGGCTGTCGAACGCCCGCCCCTCGCTCGCGAGCAGGATCGAAATCATCTGAAAGTCGTCGGTCGCCTCGAATAGATTGCCGTGAGCGCGATGCAGGCGCGCCTCGAGCCATTCTCGGTGATCCGAAAGGGCTCGATCTCGGCCGAAGCGCCGGTAGAGCGGATTCAAGCGTGTCATCAGCGACTCGGCGGCTCCCGGCTGATCGAGATCGAGATAGACCTGGGCGAGTCGATGCCCTACGGCAAGCTCGAAGCGTGGCCTGCGGTGTTCGTCAACGCTGGCCAGCCGATCGAGCGCTTCGCGCAACCGGGCGCAGGCCACCATCGGGTCTCCTGGGGCGTGCAGCTCGCCGCGTCGGGCGAGGAGAGCCACTTCGCGTTCGCTCTCACCAGCGAACCGAGCGAGGCGTTCGGCGCGCGCGAGTTTCTGCTCGGCCTCCTCGAAAGCTCCTTTGGCAGCCAAGATCTCGGCTTCGACGCGGAACAGCTCGCTCGCGACCGAGGCGTCGCCCGACCCGCAGAGCCGGGCGCGATGGGCCGAAGAGCGCGACTCTTCCGCCGCCGCAAGATGGCCACCCGCGCGTTCGGCGTCGGCTCGTGCGGCAAGTCCCGCCGCCACCCAATCGTCGACTCGCCGGGCGCCATATCGATCGGGGTCGAGCTTCCTTGCGACTTCGAGCGCCGCGCGCGCGAGTCGCAAGGAGCGAACGGGCGCCGTCGCAACCTTCTCCCGGCTGGCGAGAAGCAGGCGGGCAAACAGGCCCCAGGTCACGAGCTGGGGGCTCCGCAGGAGGCGACGGAACTCCTGAGAGAGCGGCGCCACGGTGCGCAGCGTGACCTCGGCGATCGAAAGCTCGTCGGCGAGTTGCTCGGCGAGATCGGCCTTCGGGTTTGGGCGGGGCGGACCCAACGGTGAGGGTACGTCGAGCGAGAGGGGACCGTAGCTCCCGCCGGAGCTCCGCGGCAACGTCTGGACGCGGTGGCTCGCCCGCCGCGAGCGCGGAGGGGCCAGATCATCGCCTTCGAGCGATCGGCGCAGTTGGAGGAGCAGTTCGAGAATCGAGTCGGACATTTCAATCCCGCTGCCAGCGTAACTCAAGAGCTGTTGGCAACAAAATCACGCCTCGGTGAGAAGAAAAGATCGTAAATCCTGGAAGCTTGAGAGATCGTTAGGCGATCTCGCCGCTGGCGGCGGCGAGGTCCTGCTCGAGGAGGTCGATCAGCGATACCCGCTCGGGAAACGACAACGCGCGAAGCTTGGCGTACAGATCCTCGGGGTCGATCCCGGCGGCGGCGCAAGCGGGCTCCAGGCCCGGCTGCATCGAGAGGTAACGATCGAGGTGGGTGATTTCGAGCGGTTTCAAATCCCACGGCGCATCGAGCACGCCGCGAAGAATCCGGTAGTAAGGCTCCGGCAAGGCGCCTGATTTCACCGGGTTCGCCTGCTCAAGCATCTCGGACAGCAGGTCGACCTTGCGGCGGAGGATGCGCGAGCGATTGAACGGACCATGGCCCTTGTCGGAGCGCGCGCCTCGGCGTTCGAGGAAGTCGAGCTGCTCGTCGCCGAGCATGAAGTTCGTGGGGCGCACCTGGGCCATGTCGTTCGTCCTCGGGTTTGCCCCGGCGGATCGACGGAGAGGCCGATGGAGTAAGGCACGGCGCTCCGCGAGAGCTTGGGCGATCCCTATCCTACCTGAACATGGTGTCGAGTCAACATCTCCTTCGAGAGATTCGTTCGAGGGAGTTCGGGGGGCTCCCGCTCGAAGGCCCGGGCTTTTCTCAATCTCACTCGCTTTTTTTCGGTCCGGTCCCGAATTTCCGCACCGGACGTGCCCCCCTACTCCTGGATTTGTACTTGTTCTCTTGTCCTCCTGCTCTATAAGGACGGGCAGGATCGGGCGTAGCATGAAAACCCGATTTCCGTAGCACGGAAACCCGAAATGCGTAGCACGAAAACCCGATTCGGCGTAGCACGGAAACCCGATCGTATCCGCAGGATATCCGCAAAGTTTTCCACAGAAGAGGTGAGCGACCTCCCCTTAAGAGAGGAAGCGACTTTCGCATGCGAAAGTCGCAGAGGGAGCCGCGAGGACGTCGTTATTCGAAGTCGGAGGTCTCGGCGTCTTCGTCGGTCTCGTGCTGCTTTGGTCCCAAGGCCTGTCCGCACCGGTCGAGGTCGCGAAGGACGCTCTTGAGTAGTTCGGCGTCGAGCACGTTGGCTTCGGTGGCGCGCTCCAACAAAATCAGCGAGGCAAGTCCCTCGCGGGCGACGCCGACCGATCGGAAGGTGGGGACGAGCTCGGTTTCAATGAGCTTGCGAGCTTCGGATGATCGGCGCGTCTCGACCAACCTCACGGCGAGGTCGAGGCCGACGAGCGCGGCCTGAAACGGTAGGCCGATCTGTTCGAACTGCACTTTGGCTCGGCGGAACAACCCGTCGGCCACTCCATGAAGGCGAAGGCCGGAATAGATCTGAGCGTCGAGCCACAAGAACTTCGCCCGATCGCCGACGCCCATGTGGCGCTGGTACTGCGCGCGAATCGCGTCGGCGACGTCCGAGGCTTCCTTGAAATCGCCGAGCTGAACGTTCAGGACGATGGTGTGCTGGGCCGCGTTCAGCCGCATCTCCAAGAGGTCCGTGTCTCGAAGCAGCGCGAAGGCCTCCAGGCAATAGCGCAACGCTCTCTCGGGCTCGTTGGCATAGTTGGCGGCTTGCGTGCGGAGTACCGCTAGCTTTCCTGCGCGAGCCGCGTCACCCTGGTCCCTGAAGCTGGAGGCGAGGCGGGCGAAAAGCAGGTCGGCCTCGGCGAAGCGGCGGAGATCGATTAGAAGCGACCCGTACAAGTCGCCCAAATTCAGGAGCGCTTCGGAACAGCCTGATGCTTGCTCCCAGGCAGTCAGTGCAGCCTGAAAAGCCAGCTCGGCCTCTGGATGCTGGCCCAGCAGCCGGAAGATATTGCCCCGTTCGGTATGGATCTCGACCGCGAGGTTCTCACCCCCGGCTTCGCCGGCCATGCGTCCCGCATCCGCCAGTACGTTACGCCGAAGGGCTTCCTCCAGAAGCCGGATCGCGGCCCGAGGATTATCCCGCCGGAGCTCTCGTGCCTCGGCGAGCAACGCTGCCGAACGCTCCTGCTCGAAGCTTTTCAGGGGACGTGGATCCGCGGTTGTTTGCTCGCCTCGCCAAGTCCTCATCGCGTTTCGAATACCGCTGGCGAGGGGAAAGTCGTACCGGAAGGAGGGTAGTACGGGCACCACCTCGCGCATGCCGGCCACCTTGCCCAGCGTTGCCGCGCAAGTGGGACATCCTCGAAGGAGGTGGCGGACAAATCGATGACCTACGTCCCGTTTCTCGCCTTCGGGAAGTTTTCTGGTCACAAGTTCCTCCACGGAAGCCAAGGAGACGCAAGGCGTCAGAAGCGCGCGCACCCCTCGGGAAGCGGCGTTCACGTCATGGGGAACATCGGGCGCGTCCATCAGCAGCCTCCCTGAGAATTTTGGCTCGGGGTGATGGCGCGGATTCTCTCACGCGAGGCCGGGTCTGTCTAAACTCGATCGATCGGTTTCTCCAGTGATTGAGGCCCGGGCCAGCAACTCCATACGCCGGCCGAGAGTTGCTGGCCCTCCAGGGAGCTGGCAGGTTAAGGCCTCGGAACTCCGTTGGGGTCAACCATCACTCCCTGGTCGCTTTCTGCATCGACCGGCCGACCCACGGGTGGAATCGGGGCGCCGTCGTTTTGCCAAATTCGGGTGCTTTGCCCCGTCTCTCCGTCGCCTCCTGGGGCGGGCGTTGTGTCTTCGGCCCACAGCGCGCCGAAGGGCGTCCCCGCGAGCCACCCCGCCAGCCGTGACCAGGCGTCGGACCAGGGCGAAGCCGAAGCCGGGGCGGCGAGCCCGGCGATCAAGAGCGCCGCGATGGCGATAGCCGCGCCAGGGCGGCGGGTGCTGGGTACGGACATGACGTTCCCTCCTCGGGGTCCGCGGGTCATCCCGAGAGCCGGCAGGGCCCCCGCGCCCGCGGGGGCAACGCAACGGGGCGTTGCTGCCGGAAGGATAGAGAAAAGCGGCGTGGTACGCCGCCCTTGGCAGGACGACTCTCAGGTGCCCATGTTGTCGATATCGACAACTTACAGCGCGATCCGGGGAATGTGCAATAGGAGACGTTCCACGTCGCCTGGGGAGCCAGCGGTAAGGAAAACGCCTCGCCCTACTAAGTACAAGTATCTATGAGCAACATATAGGCGCTTGGTCGTCAAAAATCTCGAATTTTGGGGTTGACAGACGCTCACCCTGTCGCCTACTTTGGTGCTCGTGCGAATGCATTCCGTTGCCCAAGGCGGCACTGCGTACTCGTGGTCGAAGCTTTCCCTCATGGTGAGCTTCGGCCAGCGCCTTCGTCGCCTGCGCCGAGATGCGGGTCTCACCCAGTGCGATCTGGCGCAACGGCTTGGAGTCGATCGGCGGTCGCTTCAGCGTTACGAACTGGGCCAGATGTTCCCGGCCCCCGAGACCCTCGTGGCGCTCGTTCAGGCTCTGGGGCTTCGTTTCGAGGATCTGTTCATGCTCGTGCCTCCGATGCCGCGAGATCGACCTGCTCGCGGAACCGCCTCAGAGGCGGAGACCGGAAAGGAGGACGAGGCGTGAGCTTCCGCCGTCCTCCGAGGGAGCCTCTCGATGGCGTTCGGGATGTGGGTGTTCCGCCGCACGATCCTCCGACCGACCTGCGGTTCTCGTGCGCTCGCGCGCCGCGAGAGCTGTCGTCGGAGCTCTTCGCGCGGATCGAAGCCTCCGCTCGGGGGATCGCCGAGCGTATCGAGCGCGAACGAGCGACCGCGGCGGAGCTGTGGGCAGAGCTTGCCCGCACGCCGAGCGAAGCCTGGCCGGCTCTCGCTGCGAGCGGCCGGTTCGCCCTTCCCACGTTCGTCGAGGACTTGTGTGAGGCAGGCTGGTCGCTCTCGGCCGACCGGTCGGAAGCTTGGGCGGACTTTGGCCATCAGGTGGCCTGCCAGCTCGATTCCCGAGAGGTGGGTGCCGCCACCGCGAGCGGCCTGCTGGCCTTGACCCGAGCGTCGCTCGGGGATGCCTGGCGGCGGCTGGGCCGGCTCGACGAAGCGGATCTTGCGTTCAGCTCAGCCTTCAGCCATCTGACCGAGAGCGAGGACTCGATCGACCTCGGTCTCGTCCTGGCTCTCTACTCTCGCAGCCTGCGCGACCGAGGCGAGCTTCCTGAGGCTTACTTCGACGCGCTTTGTGCGGCACAGCACCTGCGCCGCGAAGGGATCGCTGCTCTGGCCGCCGGAGCGTGGGGCGAAGTTGCGGCACTCGCCGCGGAGATCGGTGCCTGCGGTCGAGTCGATGCCGCTCTAAAGGCTGCGCGACGAGAAATCGGCAACGCCGCCCAGGAGGCCGCGGCCCGTGCGGTGGCCCGCGGGGTCCTTCGTCTCTTGCTTTTGCGGCGGACCGCCGACGCGGTCGCTCTGGCTCGCGCCGCGCGGCGCCGGCTGGCGCCGGATCCGGAAACGCGAGCGGCTCTCACCGAGATCACCGCCTGGGCGTTGGTCCACAACGGCTCCCGGGCCGAAAGCGGTCGGGCGCTTGCCGCTGCGGCCCATGGCTACGCCCTGGCGGGACGGCCCATCGATGCCGTGGCACTCGGTTTCGAGCTGGCCCTCCGCGGCGCAACAGAGCGATCTCTCGGGCCGGTCCAACGCCGTCCCCGGTCAGCTCTTCGTTCGAGCGTAGCGCGCCTCTCGCGGCTCGCGACAGGAACCGGACTACCGCTCTCGTTGCGGCTCTCGGTAGCGCTCTGGTGTCGGACGGCGTTGGACCAACCCGCCCGGGCCGCCGATCTCGCG
>Ga0134122_10002427_pt1 | contig 13690 bp, 13 predicted proteins | sample KB302_FD_96461 | JGI IMG/M metagenome (GOLD analysis project Ga0134122, IMG submission 96461) | Terrestrial soil microbial communities without Nitrogen fertilizer from Kellogg Biological Station, Michigan, USA - KB3-0-2 | ecosystem: Environmental > Terrestrial > Soil > Unclassified ... | reverse complement strand
TCGACACGTTCCAGCCGAAGCTGCCGGTGCGGCTAAGCCTTTGCGCTTCGGCGAGAAAGGCCTCACTGCGTTGCAGCGCGCTTTCAGCCAGTTTGCGATCTTCGATGTCGGTATTCGTGCCGTACCATCGAATGAGTTTCCCGCCCTCATCGCGCAATGGCGCGGGCCGAAAGAGGAACCAGCGATAGGTGCCATCGAAGCGACGCATGCGCGCTGCGCCGTCGGTTGGTTTTTCGTCGGCCATCATTTTTTGCCAGCCGGCGAGTAGCTTTGGGCGGTCCTCCGGATGGATCGCGAATTGCCATTGCCAGCCGAGCGCTTGCTCCAGGGACAGCCCGGTGTAGTCGAGCCAACGCTTGTTTAGATACTCGGCGAAGCCATCCGCGCGCGCTCGCCAGGCTAAAGTAGGGATCGTGTCGAGCGTGAGCCGAATCTCGCGTTCAGCACGGGCAAGCTCGGTTTCGCTGCGCCGGAGAGCATGCTCGGCGAATTTTTGGTCCTCGATCTCGAAGCCGACCGTGTACCATTTGACAATGTCTCCCTTCTGGTTGTGCAGGGGCACGCGTCGAACGGCGTGCCATCTATAGGCTCCATCGAACCGACGTAGGCGCCCTTCAAACAGATGCGGTACACCGTTGGTTAGTGAAACCTGCCATACGGTTGCGGCGGCTTCAGCGTCCTCGGGATGGAAATGATAGAACTGGGGCTCTCCTCCTTGCCCCGTGGTTTCCTGCAGGGTAAGGCCGGTGTAGTTGCGCCATGTCTGGTTCACGAAATCTCGCGTACCATCTGGCTGATAGGTGACGACCAGGGCCGGGATTGAGTCGATCGTGAGTTGGAGCTCGCGGTGGCCCTCCGCCAACTGCGCTTGGCGTTTAGCTAACGCGGCCTCGCTGCGTTTTTGGTCCTCGATATCAAAGGCGACGCCGTGCCAGTTCGTGATCTGGCCCCGATCGTCACGCCGTGGGATGCGCCGAATGGAATGCCATCGATACGCGCCATCGCAGCGGCGTATGCGCGCTTCGATCGCGAACGGCTCTCCGCATGCCAGTGAAGCGCGCCAGGCGCGATCGATGGCATCGGCGTCGTCTGGGTGAAAGTAAGATCGAGCTTCGGCGGCCGCCGGCTGCAGCGTGGAACCTGTGTACTCCTGCCAGGTGCGGTTCACAAAATTGCGCGCACCATCGCGATCGAAGGCGTCGACCAAGACGGGAACGGTATCGATGGTCAGCTGCAGGTTGCGCCTGGCTTCGGCCGGATCCGCTTGCGCGCGGCTCGGCGCGCCATCGCTATCCTTTAGAGCCTCGGTCTTGTGCTGCGTGCCAGCAACGGCGGCTAGGTTGCCCTGGCGCGGAAATCTCCTGCGGGCGAGGCGCCAGCGGCGCTTGCTCGGCGATGTCGATCCAGACATTGGTATCTCTTGGGCGCAGGTCTTTGAGCTCTTACGCCACCCATGTACAGCACGAGAACGGAGCAATAACAGCAAGCTTTCGTCATCTCGGTGAAGCTCATAGGTTGCCGCTAACCAAGGCGGTGAACCTCCCTGCCGATGCGTGCACAAAAGATGAACACAGGTGGGGGCGCGCCGCGGTGCCCGCGGCCGCTAGGGTTCCAGGGCGCCTTCGAGGCAACGGATAAGGGCACCCGCCTCGAAGGGCTTGCGAAGGAAACAGGCCGCGCCGCTGGCGCTGGCCTGCGCTTCAAGACCTGGGTCGTGACGCGCGGTAATCATGATGACCGGGATCAGGCATTGCGACGCCGTCAGGTGTTGCTTGAGTTCGATGCCACTCATGCCCGGCATTTGGACGTCCGTAATGATGCAGGCAAAGGCCTGGGACTTTCCGCAGCGGAGGAACTCCTCGGCGGAGGCGAAGCCGCGGGCATCGTAACCGGCAGAGCGAACCAATGCCAGGATCGTTCGGCGCATGGACTCGTCGTCGTCTATGACGCAGATCAGAGGTTCCGCTGGCACCCGGTGCCCTTTCTGTAGACTGGCCGCAAAGACGCGGACAGAGCACTCAAGGCCAGCATTCGCACAGGCGCGCACCACTGGGAATCATACCCAGGTGTTACTTGCGTGTACTCAAGGGGATTTCGGCCTCAGCGCGTCGGCCATACGGACCAGGTCGGCAAGCGTTCGCGCGCCCATTTTACGCATTGCTGCAGCGCGATGAATTTTCACGGTTATCTCGCTAAGGCCCAGGTCCCCCGCCACTTGTTTGTTCATCTTGCCCGTCACCACAAGCAGCATCACCTGCTGCTCGCGTGGCGATAGGGTGTGGAAGCGATCGCGCAAGAGGTTAGCGCCGCCATCGAGGGTGCGGCGCTGGCGATCGCGCTCAATCGCCGTCGTTACCGCGTCAAGCAGGTCCTGATCGCGGAACGGCTTGGTCAGAAAGTCAACGGCGCCGGCCTTCATTGCCCTGACCGACATCGGGATGTCGCCATGGCCTGTAACGAGGATGACCGGTAGCTTAATGTCGAGTTCAGCGAGTTTGGACTGAAAATCCAGTCCACTGATACCCGGCAGGCGAACATCGAGCACCAGGCAGCCGGGGACGTCCTCCCGCTTGGCATCGATAAACTCCTGGGCAGAGCCGTAGGTGCGGGTACGAAGATCGACGGAACGGCACAGGCTGTCCACCACGCGGCGAAGGGATTCGTCATCATCGACGATGTGAACGACCGCCTTCTCGATCATGTGTTGCGGCATGTGAACGTGCCTGGGGTAACAAAATCGCTCCGTATCCATGCCACGTTGGCAGCCGGCGCGGATCAAACCTAAGTATAGGCCAGTCAGGCCTCGCAAGCCACTAGGTCGGCGTCAACGGGCGGCCCGCGCGAATAGGGAGAAGCGCAACCCGCGTCCCGCTCGGAAGCGGACCTCGAACGGGTGGCCGAGCCACTGTAGCGCGCGCCGCGCCACGAACACGCCGATGCCCAGCATCGGCACGTGTCGAATCCAGCCTTTGAAGGTCTCAAAAATCTGCGGCAGGTATTCGGGGCTATGCCCACGCCCGTGCCGTTCACATTGCAAGCTGGCACGGGCCGACGGTGTCGACGCTACAAACTTTGGCGGCAACCGGCGGTACCGTATCGCCAGCACCTGTGCTTGGCTCCAACCGTACTTAGAGAAAGTGGACACCGCGCGCTGTGACCGTGATGTGGTATGCTGTGCCTGCCCTGTCGTGGTGGGCCCTGGGGACGCAGATGCAGAGGCGCGAATAACATTATTCTTACGCGAAGAGCGCAGCCGAGTGAGGGATCGCATGCACGCTGCCATGGAGCAGGCGAGGTTTGTTGCCCCAGTAAACACACTCATCCATGTCGCGGTGCTCGCCATGCTGGGCTGCGCCGTGCCCGCCGCGGCACAAAATCTGGCGCTGGAGCCCGTTGCGGAAGGTCTGACGGCGCCGCTGCATCTGGAGGAACCCGCCGACGGCAGTGGACGAAAATTCATCGCCCAGCAGAATGGCATCGTACAGGTGCTTGGCCCGGATGGCCGATTGGTGCCCGAGCCGTTCCTCGATTTGCGGCCACGACTGCTGCCGCTCGAGCAGAACTTCGAGGAGCGCGGCCTGCTGGGCTTCGTCCTGCATCCTCAGTTCGCTCGCAACGGCCGCGTGTTTGCGACGTACTCGGCGCCCTTGCGCCCGGGCGCGCCCGAGCGCTGGAACCACACGCGCAGGGTGTCCGAGTTCAGCGCTGAGCCGGGCAACTTGGCGAAAATCGATGCTGCCTCGGAGCGGGTTCTGCTGGAGATCGACTGGCCGAGCCGCAAACACAATGGCGGCGGCCTCGCCTTCGGCCCCGACGGGTTTCTCTACATCGGCCTTGGCGACGGCGGCATATCGCATGGAATCGGCAAGAAGGTTCTCTGGGAGGCATTCGAAGTTCCTACCCACGCGCTGACCTGGGACGGTCTCGCACAAGACACCGAGTCGCTGTTTGGCAAGATCCTTCGTATCGACGTCGATCGAGGATTTCCCGGTTACGCAATTCCGCGCGACAACCCATTTGCGTCCGGCCCGGGGAAAAAGGAAATTTGGGCTTGGGGATTTCGCAACCCGTTTCGGATCGCCTTCGATCGCATTGACGGTAGCTTCCTTGTTACGGCGGTCGCAGAGACACTCTGGGAGGCGGCCTACCGAGTGAAAGGCCCTGGCAACTTCGGATGGCCGCTGCTGGAGGGGACGCACTGCGTGGACCGGCTGAAACCGCGCCAGCCGCCTCCAAGCTGTCCGGCTCTGGACGACCCGGGCAATCGCATCGTGCTTCCGGTCCTCGAATATCCGAACATGCAGGCATCGCATCCGGAGACAAAGCTCGGCGTAGCGGGCGTCGGAACCGCCATTACTGGTGCTAGACTGTACCGGGGCGGCGCGATACCGGCACTTGCGGGCAAGCTGGTGGTCTCCGACTGGAGCGCCGCCTTCAAGCAACCGTCTGGACAGATTTTTATTGCCGACCCTAGCTCCGACCACGGGCAGTTGTGGCCTTACCGGCGCGCCTTGCAAATCGACAGTCGCATCATCAGTCTCGCCGAGGATCGTGCCGGCGAAATCTATGTCTTGACCAATGAGACCTTGGGTCCCTACGGCGCGACCGGCAAGGTGCTGCAGCTGGTCGTGCGTCCGTGAACCACTTTGCGCCGCGGGCCCACATTTGACTGAGCCGGCGCCCGAGCGCAGGCGCGGCGGGGATGCCGTCTTCCCGCGGCCATAGCCAAACCAACTTGCGATCTCGCAGCCTGACCCGAGCCGCTCATTTTCCAAATTTTGCCCAATCGCGCCGTCAGGCTGGCGAGGTGAGTGGCGAGCGCCTGAGACATGAGGAAGGCATTGCCGCATCCCTTGGAGGTTCGACTTCGCTGCCGGTGCGGTCGCCGCAACTTGCCTGCCCAACGGCGCAGCCATCGGGAATTTGCGATCTGGCGGACGATCGTAGGCGGCGGGTGCGATCCCCCACGTTGCTGCCTGGCCAAGACCGAGATCGCGCCGGCAGCTGTGAATGTGCCGATCGAGCGGGAAAGGTGCGTGCTGCCGCTCCACAATTGCCGCCACCGCAATCGTGACGCGCACGCGCAACGCGTATCTTGTCTGCGGCGGGCCGCCGCCTTTGCCAACCTTGTGCGCGCGGAGCAGCAGGCCCGGGTGCCGGCGCGCAAGCAGCGGATCGCTAGAAGAATTCGCCGAGGAACGCTGCCGCTGCATCCGAGATACGGACGATCTTGTTCGTTGCCTGACGATAGAACTTGAAATTGAGCTCGGTCCCGGGCTGGCCGTCATTCCAGTTGGTAAGCTGTCTAAGCTCACTCCGCCCCAGCGGCCGCTTCGCGAGCGCCGTGCGTCTGATGGTGATGCTCACACGCGGCGTTTGCCGGGCGATGCCGGCCTTCTTCGCAATCGCGACGGTGGACGTGACGACGCCGCGGGCGATCAGGCCCTGTCCGCCGTCGTTCTCGCTAGCGAACACGAAGACCATGTCGCCATCGGCGATGTGCTTGCCACCATACATTGTCTTTTGCGCGGTGAATGCGAACGTCTTCGCCCGCGGCTTGAACACCTCGGCTTTGATCGCGAACGCCATGCTCCTCCTCTCCCGCCGCAAATGAGTGCGATCGTCGAGCCAGCTGCGTGCCTTCGATAAGCCTTCCCTGCGCGGCCCGTAAAGGTCAAATCCCCCATCTCGGGCAAGCGACGCGCAACGGCAGGTCCTGTCACGCAACAGCCCTCGAGGGCCAACCCGGAGTGCGGCAGATTGTCGAGGTTGTTCACACTGACGGCGTCGACCCGAGATGAGCGCCGGTTGGTCGACTTTTCCGCTCCGAGGCGGCGGGGGTGGCTGGCTCGTTGCGTCAGGGAGGCTGTCGTGAATTCGGCTGCAAGAGGGGGCGTGGATTTCCCTAGCGACCGAAGACAGGGCTTAGGCCAATTGGAGCGCGGCCTACCGGTCCACGGCAGAGACCAACAAGGCTGCCATCGACAGGGCGATGCATGTGCCGAACACGATAGTATATGAATGGGTGTAGGCGAAGAGCGGCACCAGCGCGAAGCCAGTGGCGGCTTGCGCCATGGCGTAGAGGGCGGTTGCGCGCACCCACAAGATGCCCGCTGCGGGACCTGCAAGTTCACGGGCGCGTGCGAGCACTACGGCGGTGATGCCGAGACCGGCAAAGCCGCCAAGCAACGCGGAGACAACGAGACTGGTGACCGACGAGCGTAGTGCCAGGGTGACGGCGGTGACCTGCAGCAACAACCAGATTTTGAGGCTCCACGCCGCACCCCAGAGGTCGGCGACCCGCCCACCCGCCAGCGTTCCAAAGATTGCGCCGATCCCGAATAGCAGCCACATGAGAGCGGCAAGACGAGGATCCAGATTGCAGCCGCGCACCGCATAGTCGACGAAATAGACCATGTGCGGCACCATCCCCGCACCGGCCAGACCGTAAGAAAGGATCAGGGCCAGTCCCTTGACGCGCGCGGCAGCGAAGTCAGCGGCAGCGACAGGTGTTTGGGGCCAACGCGGATGGGCAAGCAGCCACAGACCGATGACAAGGACGGCTAGAGCGAGCCAAGTTACAGATAGTCCCGCCGGCAGCAGCGAAGGTATCAGCAGCGACGCGGCGATGACACCGCCGCCAACTCCCGTCATCACAATCCCGCCGCCCGTACCGCGCTGTGCGGGCGCGACGGCGCCTTGAACCGCGGGACCGGCGAGCGCCATTAGGGCTCCTCCTGCCAAGCCAGCGAGTAGTCGCCAGACCGCGAGCCAAGCAACGCCTCCGTTCCAGGTACACGCAGCAAATGCGAGGCCCACGAGTGCCATGCCAGCATCGAGCGCGCGAGCCGTTCCGAGGCGCGCTGCCAAGCCTCGCCCGCCGAGTACGCCGACGAGGTAGCCGGCAAGGTTCATCGCCCCTAGGAAACCGCCTTCGGGTCCCGTCACCCAGCCGGCGGCGACCATGGCAGGAAACAGCGGCACGTAGGCGAAGCGCGCCAAGCCGATGCCCGAAAAGGTCGCTGCAGCACCGGCAAACGCTGGGTTCAGTGACCCGCTGGGGCCTGCGGGTTGATGCATCATTTGCTGATCATAGTGGGATCGTGGAGCCGCCAACTGTAGATTGGTCTCGTCGACCTGGTTGCTAACTGAGCGCTATCGCCGAGCCGGAAGCTCAATACCGTACGTCCAGCTTTGGGCCAGCTTAGGGTCGGCATAGGGTTCGGGCGCACTGGCACAATCCCGAGTGGCGACACCTTCGCACTTGCTAGGCTCGATGCTGGTCGCCAGGTTCGACTTCAACAACGAGCTCCAATTCGATCGGCACGCCGAGGGGCAGGCTCGCAACACCCAGCACGACGCGGCTTGAAAGCTTGTCTGCTCCGAATACGGACGCCAGAACTTCGGACGCCGCATCCGCCACCTTCGGGTGTCCCCGGAAATCGTCTTCGGTGGCGATGAACACGCCCAGCCTGGTGACACGAGTTACATAGTCGAGAGATCCCAGCAGGGCTTTCGTTGCCGAAAGCGCGTTCAAGGTTGCGGTCGTGGCGGCCTTGCGGCCGTCTTCGAGGCTCAATTCTCCGCCCACCCGCCCGATAAACTGGGGCTTACCGTCGACGACCGGCAGCATCCCGCTCAGGAACACCAGTTGGCCGCTGCGAACCGCTTCAAGGTAGGCGCCCAATGGTGTCGGTGGCGAAGGAAGCACGATGCCAAGTTCCTTTAGCCGCTGGTCCGCGCCAGCCGGCAGCGCCATGTGGCGGTTTACCATTTGCCCAAATGCGCGCCGCCATCGACGTGCAGCACCTCCCCGGTTATGTGCGGAGCCTCAACTAAGAAGACCACCGCCTCGACAATCTCCTCAACCTTGGAAATGCTGGCCATGGGGGACAGCGTCGCCAGGAACTCCTTTGCATTGTGCTTATGCAATGGCGTGTCGACCACTCCGGGAGCGACCGTGTTCACCCGGATTCCGTTCCGTGCGTATTCCATTGCGAGGCTTCTGGAAATCGCGTCGATGCCGCCTTTGGTAATCATCGCCACCGAGGCGGTAACGCCGGCGATGGGATGATCGACCAACGACGACGTGATGCTGACGATGCTGCCACCGGTTCTTTGCACCAGCATTTGCCGGATTGCGAGTTGCGTTAGATGGATGAAGCCATCGAGATTCGTCGAGGATAGCTGTCTGAAGTCTTCCATCTTGTAGTCGACGAACGGCTTGGCGATGAAGATGCCCGCGTTGTTGACCACGGCATCGATGGAGCCGAAGCTCCTGATGGCGGTCTCGACCACTTTCTTAGCCGTCGCCGGGTCGCCAATATCGCCATCGACCAAAGCGAGGCGCGTCGAGGATTTTATCTCCGCCGTTCGGCTCACCTTGCGAGATGTTGCAACGACATTGTAGCCGCGCCCGAGGAAGGTGTTGACGAGCCCCGCGCCGATGCCTTGCGAGGCGCCGGTGATCAGTATTGTCCGTTCCATGTTGATCTCCGTTGCTTGCCCCCCACGGAAGTAGGGCGAAACCCATTCCCTAATAATTCGGAAATATCTGGAATCTGTTTTGCATACATGCAAAAATGCGCCGATGCCGGATCTGAATGACGTCGTGGTTTTCGCCAAGGTGGCGCAGCTCGAAAGCTTCACCCGCGCCGCCCGTGCGCTTGGCATGCCGGTCTCGACCGTCAGCCGAAAAGTGACCTCTCTCGAGGACCAGCTTGGCGTGACGCTCTTGCAGCGGACCACGCGCAAATTGAGCCTGACGGCGCAGGGTCGCACCTATTACGCTCAGTGCAGCGAGCCGCTAAGCCAACTGGCCGACGCGGAGATGGCCCTCACGCGGGCACAGAAGGCGCCCGCGGGCCTGATGAAGATTTCTGTTCCGGTAATCCTCGGTCAGGAGGCGTTCTACGAGTTCCTGTCGCTGTTCTTGAAAAAATATCCGGGGATCCGCGTCGACCTTTTCATCACCAACCAGTTCGTCGATCTGGTGACGGATAATGTCGATGTCGCTATCCGCTTTGGAGAGCTTCCGGATTCGACCATCATTGCAAAGCGGATCGGGAGAAGCGTCCGCTATCTCGTAGCGTCACCGCACTATCTGCAGGGCCGAATTGTGCCCGCAAAGCCCGAAGACCTAGCCAATCATCAATGCGTTGTGCTGAACGGCCGTAACAATGAGGCGGAATGGCATCTGGTCAGTGGTCGAAAGTCGGTGAAGCTTCATGTCTCGGCGTCTATCGCGAGCCGAGATTTCCAGAGCCTCAGTGCCTTCACGTACAGGGGACACGGTATTGGTCTACTGCCGTCGAACTACTGCGAGCAGGAAATCAAGAGAGGCGATCTCGTTCGCATCTTACCGGAGTGGTCGTCACCTGCGATTTTCATTCATGCCGTCTATCCGACACGTCGTTTCGCTCCGTCCAAGCTTCAGGTCTTTCTCGACGAGCTCAAGGCCTGGAAGTCTCCGTTGTGGTTGCCGCTCGGCTGAGCCGCTATTGATCCGATCATGGAGGTCGCGTCGTGTGCGACCATCGCAAGCCTGTGGGGTCCTGCGGGGAGACGCGCGGGCATCCTTCCGCGGCTGTTAGCACAAGCATCGTGTGTAGCAACCATGGGGTGCGCGCTCGTAGGGAGCCAGATGGCCGACCGCACGCCTACCGTCGCTCAGCAGCATCGCGCGTCGATCCCATTCGGGATTTTGTTATGGCCATTGCAAAACGCTCATCTACCACGGCGGCATGTATGCAGAACTTTAGGACGACGTTGGCCAAATCAAACAATCAATCAATCGATCTGTGTGGAACGGCGGTGTAGCAATTTCCCCAAGTGTGGGCGCTGTTGTCCAACTGGTACTGATCGGGAGCGCCAATGCCGCGCCGTTGCGCCAGGTCATTGGCATCAATTGAAGACGCGTCGGCCTTTGCCGGGCATGCCTTTCTTGCCCCGAGCCGACCCAATCCGCACCGCGCCTCGAGACCATGATTTCGCGCGCTCTGGCTGCATGATGTTGTTCGTGGCGATGCTTTGCTCCCGCGCGCGCAAAGGCTTGTCAGCGGACGCGGCAGATGCTTGAAGATGGACAAGGTGGGTCGGCTCGCGTCGATCGCGCGCACCGCCGTAGGAGGAAACGGAGCAATGAACAAAATTAGCCGTCGTGCCATGCTCGCCGGTACCGCCGGTCTGATGACCGCCCCCCGCCTCTCCAGCGCCCAGGGTGTAAAGCCGCGCCTGACCGTGATCTCCCAATGGTCAGCCGGCAGCGACGGGGCGGCCATAACGGCGCTGGGCAAGAAATTCGAAGAGAAGGGCGGCACCTGGCAGCACTCGCCCGTTCCTGGGTTCACCACGGAGATGATGAACAAGCTACGCGCCCAGATCATGGCCGGTGATCCACCGGCCTGTTCGCAGCTCAAGGGCCCCGAGATTGCCGCCTGGTCGAAGATCGCCGCCACCGTGAACCTCGACGCGCTCGTCGCCGCTGCCGGTTACGAAAAGGTTGTTGCCCCAGACCTTGCCAGACTGCACAAACCGGGCGGCAAGTGGATCTCGCTCCCATTGCAGATCTACAGCACCAACATGCTGTTCCTCTCCAAGCGGGCGATGGACAAAGCCAAGGCCGACAGGATCCCCGTCACCTGGGCCGAATTCAACGCGCTTGCCGAAAAGATGAAGGCAGGTGGGGTCACATACCCAATCGCAAATGGCGGGACCCGCCCCGATGATGGGCAGAAGTTCGAGGCTGCCCTTGCCGGTATCAGCCCCGCCGCCTACCGCGCTGGCATCATGGCCCTCGACGAGAAGGCCTTGAAGGGCCCCGAGGTAAAGGCCGCCTTTGCGCAGGTCCGCAGCATTGCCGACTGGATGGATCCCAACACCGCCGCCCAGCACTACTCCATCAACCTACCACGCTTCGTGGCCGGTGACATGGGCATGATGATTCAAGGCGGGTGGGCGCAGGGCGTACTGCTGAATGCTGGCTTCAAGCTCGACGACTTTATCATCGCTCCAGGTCCCTCCGACAACGGCAAGCCGGTTTTCTTGCTGAATGCCGATGCTTTCATTTTCTGGCAGCGCAAGGAGCCCGATCTGCAGGCCGGTCAGACGCTGATGGCCGAGCTTGTCATGGATCCGGTGATCCAGACCATGTACTCGCAGATCACCGGATCCATACCGGTGCGCACCGACGTGGACCTCTCCGGTGCCGGTTGGTCGGACGGCCAACGCCGCACGGCCGCTGCGCTCAAGGAGGCCGTTGCCGCCAATCAGGCCGTGCTCAGTCTGGCGCACAATATGGCGCAGGAGAACGGCATGACGGCGGCGATGATCGACGTGTTCACCGAATACGTGAAGAACAAGGCGATTACCCCGGACCAGGCGGTTGCCCGCCTCAGCAATGCTGTCGAGGGCGCGCGTTGAGGAAAGCCGTGCCTGCGGCCGCGCGGAACGGCCAGCGGCGGCTGGCGCTTGATCAGCTGCGCCGCCTGCCGGAATTCCTGATCATCTGGGTTCCGCTGCTGCTATCCGCGGGGCATCTCATTGCGTTTGCGCTGTGGACGATCTGGGTCTCGTTCACGCCCTCCACCCTGGTTCCGGTCTCGGGCTGGGTAGGCCTGCGCAACTACACCGCGATGATGGCGACGCGGAATTGGCAGATCGCGTTCGACAACCTGTTGCTGTTCGGCTGCGGCTTCGTGCTCTTGAGCGTGTTGACCGGCCTTGGGCTTGCGATCCTGCTCGACCAGCGCATCCGCGGCGAGAACGTGCTGCGGTCGATCTTCCTCTACCCTCTGGCCGTCTCCTTTGTCGTCACGGGCACGGTCTGGAGCTGGCTCCTCAATCCCGGCATCGGCATCCAAAAGCTTGTCAACGGCCTGGGCTGGACCTCCTTCCGATTCGACTGGCTGATCGATCGCGAGATGGCGATCTGGACCATCGTGATCGCCGCCGTCTGGCAATCCTCCGGCTTTGCCATGGCGCTCTTCCTTGCCGGCCTCCGTTCGGTCGACGCCGATCTTATCAAGGCTGCCCAGATCGACGGCGCCGGACCGGTACGCATGTACCGGCGTGTCATTCTTCCCGCGCTTTGGCCGATCACAGTGACGGTGGTCGTGATCCAGTTGCAGTTCGCCATCACCACCTTCGACCTCGTGCGGGCGCTCACCGGTGGCGGCCCTGGAATCGCTACGCAGCTACCGGCCCTCGTCGTCTACGACTTCATGTTCCAGCGCGGCCTGCTCGCGCGCGGCGCGGCGGCGGCGGTTCTCATGTTGCTAATCCTTCTTGCCGTGCTGCTGCCGTATGCGGCGTGGCGATATTTGCAACGCCGGCAGTCCGCCCATGCGTGAGGCCAGTTTCACGCCGAGCCGCGTCCTTATCTATTTCGTCGTCTCCTTGATCGCGGCGGCCTATCTCGTGCCGCTCCTCGTCGTTGTGTTGAACTCTTTGCGCACCGCCGAGGAGATCGCGCAGACCTCGATGATCGGCTGGCCGAAACAATGGGCCTGGGGCAACTACGCCATCGCCTGGGGCGAATTTTGCATTGCCCAAACCTGTGCCGGCATCCGACCCTACATGCTCAACTCCGCGCTGGTTAGCATCCCCGCGACGATCATCTCAACCTTGCTCGGTTCGGTCGCCGGCTACGCCGTCTCGCTTTGGCGCTTTCCTGGTGATCGCTGGATATACGGCGTGGTTACCCTTGGCATTTTTCTGCCCCAGCAGATGCGTCTACTTCCCTGGACCATCGTCTTGCGTGACCTTAATCTCACCAACACACTCACCGGCCTGGTGCTGATCCACACCATCCAGGGGCTCTCCTTCACCACGCTGTTTTGTCGAAACTATTACATCGCCATCCCCCAGGAATTGATAAGGGCCGCGCGCATCGATGGCGCGGGCTTCTATCGCATCTTCTGGCGCATCGTGCTGCCGCTTTCGCCCCCGATCCTGATCGTCACCGTGATTTGGCAGTTCACGCATATTTGGAATGAGTTCCTTTATGGCGTGACATTCACCAGCGGCCAACAGCAGCCCGTCACCGCCGCTCTGATTGCGCTCTCCGCCTCGGTCGCCGACATACCGCAACACGGCGTACAGAGCGCTGCGGTGATGATCGCGGCCCTGCCCACTTTGCTGGTCTACCTCTTTGGCGGGAGATATTTCGTGCGTGGTCTTACCGCCGGCGCCGTAAAGTAGGAGATCCGATGTCGGCTCTCAGCATCCGCGACGTGCACAAGAGGTTCGGCTCCGCCGAGGTGTTGAAGGGAATCAACCTCGAGATGGGCTCGGGCGAGTTCACGGTCTTGGTCGGGCCCTCCGGCTGCGGCAAGTCGACGTTGCTCAACATCGTCGCCGGTTTGGAACGCCAGAGTTCCGGCAGCATCGAGATCGGCGGGCGCGCCGTCGATGACGTTCCGCCCAAGGATCGCGACATCGCGATGGTGTTCCAGTCCTACGCGCTCTACCCGTCCATGACCGTACGTCAGAACATAACCTTCGGCATGGAGTGCCGTCAGGTTCCACGCGCCAAGCGCAATGAGGCGGTTGTTCGGGTTGCCAAACTTCTGCAGATCGAGGCCTTGCTTGACCGTAAACCGAGCCAGCTCTCCGGCGGCCAGCGCCAGCGCGTTGCCATGGGCCGAGCCCTCGTGCGCGATCCGCTGTTGTTTCTATTCGATGAACCGCT
>Ga0134122_10002426_pt1 | contig 13690 bp, 12 predicted proteins | sample KB302_FD_96461 | JGI IMG/M metagenome (GOLD analysis project Ga0134122, IMG submission 96461) | Terrestrial soil microbial communities without Nitrogen fertilizer from Kellogg Biological Station, Michigan, USA - KB3-0-2 | ecosystem: Environmental > Terrestrial > Soil > Unclassified ... | reverse complement strand
TGGGCGGCCTGCTGTTCAAATTCAAAGCCGATGAATCGCAGACGGTGCTCCCCGATGAATGTCCGAATGGCAGGGATGGTCATCCGCGCTTCCTGGACGTGAAACAGAAGATCGCGGCACTCGCTGGTCGTGAAAAAATCGGCAAAGCGCCTGACGCTGGCGAGCGGTGTGTCGAGCAATTCCTGGCGGCAGCGCCGGATCTCGTCGGGCGTCGAGCCGTAGCCACGCCCGGCAATGAACGCCCGCGCGGCGACCACATCCTGACGGCCGGCCTCGCTGTAGAAACCGAGATGCATGAGCCCGCCCGGCCGCAACAGTGACAGCAGGATGCGCCAGCCTTCGAGCGGATCCGCCATATGGTGCAGCACGCCGCTTGCATCGATGACATCGAAACTGCGGCCGATCGATGCGAGCCTGAGAATATCGGCTTGCGCGTAGTCAATACGCGCAGACAAGGCTGCCGGTGTGCTGCGCTTGGCATAGCAAAGGCTGCTCAGACTGAGATCGATGGCGAGGGCCTGCGCACCGGAGTATTTCTGCACGGAAGCGATCGCAATTTCGCCGGTTCCGCAGCCTGCAACGAGCATGTCGAGCGTGCCGGTTTTGCCAAGCGGCGTGAATGCGCTGGTGGGGAACTGGTCGCGCAAATATTGATCGATCGGGATTTGCGTGACTTGTCCTGCGATATGCACCCAGCGCGGGTAGGGGTTCTCCTCATATTGTTGCTGCACGCGTTGCGAGACTTCGTCCTCGATCGGCGTGAGGCGCGGAATTGAATCGCGCAGCTCTCGCTCGCGCGCGGGGTCCCGCACCTGCTGCGTCAGAAGGCTGTCGATTGCCGGGACCCAGCGATGATCGAGCAACGCTTGCGCGGGGCCAAACGCGTGCAAAGGCCGGTACATCGCCAATATCGCAAGTTGCATCGGCTCGATCGCGGCGCCTGACTTGCCGGCGGCCTCGACCACGCGATTGAGCTCGCCAAGCTGTGCATTTTCTTCGGCCGTGGTGGCGAAGACATATTCATTGATGAAGCATTGCTTCGCGAGCGCGCAGGCGAAATCCAGCACGGCGTCGGGAATCATCTGCCCGGGGGTCGTGTTGTTGAGCAGCAACGAGCGCACCGAGGTCAGAAGGCGTTCGAACGCGATGTCCTGGACCGGGATCGACTGCATCAGTTGCTGCAGCAGCGGATTGCCTGCGATCGCGGCGAGCCCGGCGTCTCCGAGCAGCTCGTGCTCGCTCAATCGTTTCGGCCAGGCGGCGGCTTGACGGCGGAGCGCCTCGCCCAGCGGTGGCAAGAGAGCAACGAGTGTCGTGCAAATGCCGGCGTATTGCTTCAGGAGCTGCGGCATCAAGACGAGCGCGCGAGCGAAATAGGCGGAAGCGTCTGCCTGTTTGCCTTGCGCCTGCAGCACGCGTCCGAGATTGTTGCAGGCCTCGGCATGATCCGGCTTGAGCAGCAGCACGCGCTTGTAAATGCGCACGGCGTCGTCGAACTTGCAGGCGCGTTCGCACCCGGCCGCTTCGGAAAACAGCGTCTTGACCTGGTCGCCACCCGGCTCGGCACCGCGTTTCCCTGCCGACGAGCCATGCTTGAGCGTGGCGCGGCGTTGTTTTCGGTTCATCGGCCGTCGATCCTTCAATGTCTTTAGAAATACAGCCGGCGTCCCGAAATCAATCTGCTGTTTGACCGTGCGTTGGGGAAGCTATACGCCTTCAAGCTTGCGGAGACGTGGCCGAGTGGCTGAAGGCGGCGGTTTGCTAAACCGTTATACGCTCCAAAGGCGTATCGAGGGTTCGAATCCCTCCGTCTCCGCCAGATTTGGAAATTGCGGTCCCGAATCACTTTCTGGGTTGTTCCACAGAAATTAATCCGTGCGCCGGGCGCGCTGCCCATCCTTTACCGCGCGGCGGCCAGATCCCGCCGGAGACCTCACAGCTGACAGAAGCAATGGGGTTTTTTACTACCAAAAATTGCTTATCGTGTTTCTGTATAAGCCATTGAAAATAAAAGAGTATACATGGTCCGCAAGATGCGGCCGGTCACCCGGTTTTAGCCGCTCGGAGCCTGCGTGTTTTTTACGCAACACTCGCCCGAAAAGTGCCCTCGAGGCCTGTGGGAAGGGTGGTTATTCATTGCGTAGAGGGGTCCATCGATTAATGTGACATAGCGACGGAGGGGGGCATCCCCCTGTTGTGCTGCCCGGGCTTCGGTCCGGTTGGCGGGGAGCAAGGGGAAGTTCCTTCGGTGTCTTCGCACTGGGCGGATACGGAACCCTCTCAATAAACAATGTTTGGAGGTTCAAGATGAAGATGGTGAAAAGCCTTCTCCTTGGCTCAGCAGCGGGGCTCGTTGCAGTAGCAGGGGCGCAGGCAGCCGATCTTCCCGTTAAGGCCAAACCGGTCCAGTACGTGAAGATTTGCAGCCTGTACGGTGTGGGATTCTATTACATCCCGGGCACCGACATGTGCATCAAGATTGGCGGCTGGGTCCGTGCCGAATATGGCTGGGGCCAGAACGGTAACTTCGCCTGGGGTTGGGGGAGCGCAAACGTCAACAACCGCAATACCAATAACAGCGACTTCCGTGCTCGCGGTTACATCACGGCCGATGCCCGCAACCAGACCGAATACGGTACGGTGCGCGGTTACATCGCGATCGGTGTCAGCGAGAACGAGCACGGCGGCGACGTTACGGCATCGAACAACTTCAGTGCGAACCGCGCCTTCATTCAGTGGGCGGGTTTCACGTTCGGCCGTGCGCAGTCGTTCTTCGACTTCTACAGCAACCCGGCGACTTCATACTGGGGTGCCTTCCCGGGTTCCGACACGGGTGACGGCGGCTGGTTCGTGATGGGCTACACCGCACAGTTCGGGAATGGCTTCTCGGCGACAATCGCTGCCGAAGCTCCACGCAAGACGCAGGTTGCCATAATCGGCGACTTCGTCACCCCTGGCTTCGTTGCTGGCGGGACGGGCTTCGGTGTCGGTACTAACGGCACTGGTTACGGTGGCTTCCAGGCACCTGACGTCGTCGCCAACTTGCGCGTCGACCAGGCATGGGGTTCTGCCCAGATCATGGGCGCCCTGCATGATGTCAACATGTCGTACTACGGTAACTCCATCACTGACCCAACGACGGGCCATGCGGATGACAAACTCGGTTGGGCGGTCGGCGCCGGTATCAAGCTGAACGCTCCGTTCATCGGCCAGGGTGACTACTTCCAGGCGCAGGTGAACTACACCCAGGGCGCTCTGCGGTACGTCTTCCAGACCACACAGCCGAACTGGGGCTTTGTGAGCGGCGACCAACTGGGCTTCGGTGTGATCAGCGATGCGGTCGTCGGCGGCAATCTGCCCGGCATCGTATCCGACCTCGAACTGACCACAGCGTGGAACGTCAACGCGGCCTATGAGCACTTCTGGAACCCGCGCTGGCGCACGTCGCTGTATGGCGGCTATGCGCAAGTCAGTTACGGCGGCGCTGCTAACAACGGGCTCTGCTGGGCCAGTGGTAACGGCACGATCGTAGGCGGGTTGCCTGTCGCCACTGCCGGCTGCGACATGGACTGGAATACCTTCTGGGTCGGTTCGCGTACTCAGTGGAACGTCACTAAAGACTTCTACATGGGCGTGGACGTGCTCTATCAGAAGCTGAGCAGTGCATCGACGGTTGGTAATCTAACCACGGGCGCCATTACTCCGTCTCTCGGTGTTGGTACCCCGTTGCATGTGGATGATCAGGACAACTGGTCGTTCCGCTTCCGCGTGCACCGCGACTTCTATCCCTGATCGTGTGATCATGGGTGTTTGAACAAAGGCCCTCGGCGGGAAACTGCCGGGGGCATTTCTTTGAAGCAGGCATTTCAATGGTCGCGCATCTCACATCCGGTTCGCACGGTTTGGGCGAACTCGTTCAGCTCGATAGACACGCCTTTGCGGCGAAGATTCGCCTGTCGCGAGCGGTTCTCGGCTGGAGCCAGAGTGAGCTTGGCCGGCGCATTGGTTTGACCCAGCGCGCAATCCACAAATTGGAGCAGGGTGAAACGCAGCCGCGCAGATCAACGGTGCGGGCGCTCGAGGAAATCTGGTACGACCACGATATCAAATTCGAAAATTTGGCGGCCGGGGGCTTCCGGGTCAGCGTTCCCCCCTCGGCGCTGGACCGTCCGGAGGGGGCGTTGCGACGCCCCAGGCGGCGTCGGAACATTCACAACTGATCAAGGCTTGAGAGCCCGGTCGGCCAGGGTCTTCGTCAACTCTGCGCGCACTTTATCGACGACCGAGGCCCAATCACCGCTCTTGTCCTGCCGGAACAGCCGTGCGGTTGGATACCAGGGCGAATCGGTCCGATCCAGCAGCCACCGCCAATCGGAATTGAATGACAAGAGAATCCAAACCGGTCTGCCCAATGCGCCGGCGAGATTAACGATCGATGTATCGCTGGATATTATGAGGTCCAACGATTCCATAACGGCAGCCGTATCTAAAAAATCCTTCAACTCACTTCCCAGGTGCCTGATGTGCGGGTTCGCGTTCAGAATCTCCGCATCGCCATCGCGCAGATCCTTCTGGAGACTGAAAAACGTTGCACCAGAGACGGAACAAACCGGAAAAATATTTTTCAATGTTATTGAACGATCACGATCATTTTTGAAGGATGGATTGCCTGCCCACGCAATGCCTATCTTAAACCTGCTACCACCAAGCTTTGATCGCCAATGACCAACACTTTCTCCTGGCACTCTTAAATACGGGGCCCCGCTGGGGATCGTTTCCAATCGCGTTCCAAATGCAAGCGGCAAGCTCATGATCGGGCACTGGACATCGAACTGCGGAATGTCAGCGCCCCGCGCAATAAGGGTGAACGCGCCTTCGAGGCCTTCCATCAATTGTAGAAGTTCCGGCTTCACTTCGAGGACGACACGCGCCCCCATGGAGGCCAAGAGTGGGATATAGCGGCAGATCATCAGCATGTCGCCGAATCCCTGCTCCGTGTGGATAAAAATTGTCTTTCCGTTTATGGAGCTGTCACCCGACAATACAGGTTGCTGAAAATTACGTTTAACATCCGGATATTCCGATGTCTTGAATCGATATTCATACTTCTTCCATCCCCGTTCCATGTCCCCCAACAAAAGCCGGCAAAGGCCTTCATTGAAGTGCGCATCGGCGAAGCCCGGCTCGACGGCAAGTGCTTTGTCGAACGCCGCAATCGCATCATGATGGCGTTTGACCTCAATCAATATATTGCCGTGATTGTAGTGAAAGTCTGCGCTGTGAGGCTGTAGCGACAGCGCCGAAGAAATATCACCGAGCGCCTCATCGTAACGTCTCAGGCGGCTCAAGATGTTTGCGCGGCTTGCCCGAAATTCGGCGTTTCCCGCATCGAGGTTTAGCGCGCCATTGCAGCTCGCCAGCGCCTCATCAAGGCGCCCCATTTTCTCGAGTGCATTTCCGCGGTTGCAGTAGGCTTGGGCATAATTCGGATTGATCCGAATGGCGGTATCGAAGCACACGACTGCTTCTTCAAAGTGTTTGCGCAGCATCAAGATATTGCCGCGATTGAGATGTGCTTCAGCAAGCCTTGGGTTAAGCCGTAGCGCCTTGTCAAAAGCAGCCAAGGCGTCATCGAAACGTTGCAACCCGAGCAGCACATTGCCGTAGTTGAATTGACTGCCCGCATCATCGGGGTTCAGTTTGAGCGCCTTTCGCAGGACCTGCTCGGCGTCAGGATAATTGCCGCGTTGGGCCTGAAGAATGCCCAGCATCGACAAAACCTGAAACTGCTTACCGTCGAGTTCGAGAGCGCGGCGATAGAGAGCTTCGGCCTGGGCAAAATATCCGGCGTGGTGCGCGGCCGTGGCGTCCCGCAATATCTGCAGCACCGCAGGCGGCATCGGCCGGGAACGGCGAGATGAGGGTTGTTTGATCGTCACAGATCGACGGACGCTGGTGCCATACTGGAAAGATCCATAACAGGGCGGTGATGGCATTGGAAGAAAGCGGTGGCGCAAAATTATCGCCCCCGGCTTTGGCGCCGCTTTGTTGCCATTGCGGCGCGGAGCGTCTATACGACCGGGAACAGTCCTCAATTCGATTCACCATGCCCGCACGCATTTACAAGCCGTCCAAGACCGCCATGCAGTCGGGCTCTGCCAATACAAAGTGCTGGGTGCTCGATTTTGAGCCGGAGGCGCCGCGGCGCGTCGAGCCGTTGATGGGATGGACGTCATCCGGCGATATGCGTCAGCAGCTACGGTTGCGCTTCGGAACCAGAGAAGAGGCGATAGCCTATTGCGAGCGCCATGGCATTGCCTACCAGGTGTTTGAGACGGCACCTGTGAAAAGGCGCGCCATCTCCTACGCGGATAATTTTTCCTTCAGGCGTCGCGACGCCTGGACACACTAGGCCGTACCGACGCGGATTCAGGCTGGCTGTTTTTGGGACTCGGCAGCGCCGTCCAGGCTGCGTCCCTGGGTTGCCGCGCGTTGCCGGAGCAGAGAAATGAAACGCTCTTCCGGCATCGGCTGTCCGAGCAGAAAGCCTTGGCCATAGTCGCATCCCATGCTCACCAGCGCCAATGCATCGGCCGCCTTTTCGATGCCAACCGCTACAACGTATCGCCCGAAACTGTGCGCGAGATCGATCACCGTCTTGCATAGCGGTGCGTTGACCTTGTCTGTACCGCAGTCGGCAACGAACGAACGGTCAAGCTTGAGTTCCTCGAAAGGCAGTTCTTCGACCTTGGCGAGCGACGAGTAGGCGCGGCCGAAATTATCGATCGCAAGCCGTACGTTGTGCGGCTCAAGTTTCTTGCTGAGCTCGCCGGCGAGCGCAAGATCGCTGACGATTTGATCCTCGGGCACGTCAATGATGAGTCCGGGCCATTTTTCGTCGGCCGGATGGTGCTTCTTCACGATGTCTCCGACGGGAATTTTCACGAGCGCCGGCACGGGGATATTGACCGAGAGCCGCAGATTGACCCCAAGCTTCGAAAAGTGGGCGCTCGTCTTGAGAGCGCTTTCCAGCGCAAGTTCGGCCAGCCTGGCCGTCGATGCGTCGGAGGCGCTGGCGGTAAACGCGCCCGGCAGTACAAGGCCATGTTGCGGATGGCGCACTCGCGCGTAGGCTTCGGCGCCGGCCAGCTGCTTCTTCCGCAAGGCGATTTTGGGCTGATACCAAAACTCGATCCACTTGTTATTGATTGCGTCGTCGAGCTCAAGCCGGGCGGCGACCGCCGGGGGCATACCGAGCTTGAGTTCCTGGATGATCCTCACGATCGTGTCCGTCTCGAACGGCTTCTTGAGGACGGGCATCATCTGAAGCTTGTGCTGGGCGCCGATGGCCTTGACGTGTTCAAGCACGGCTGCGCCGCGCGCGCTCATCAGCTGAACGGCGCCGCGATAGCGGAGCTTGCCAAGGGCGACCACGGACTCGATCGCATCGGTGGATTCGAGCGAGATGTTATGAAACACCAAAGCCGGCGCGCGAGCTTCGATCGCCTTGCGCATCGCGGCACCATCGGGGAATTCAACGGTGTCGACGCCGGAGCCGTGAAGCACCAGCGAGAGGAAGTGACGGATACTGGACTCTTCATCGACCACATAGCAGAGCGGCGCGCCATCCGGAGCAAGCGGAGGCGAGTCCGCGGCGGGTTGAACACCGTCGGCTGCTGTCGGCGATCGGGCAGGTGTCTCGGTCATGCCGTTCTGGCGCACTCGAACCGAGGGCAATTGAAGGTCCCCCGGTGCTATTCGTGTGGCAAAGTCGTTAATTATGTGTTTCTGACGGAGCGCTGGGCGCCTATGGCCACGTATGACCCTGCGACCTGCAGATCTTGACCGGGCCGAGCGGACAAAGTGTCGGGTGTGTACTCGAAGATCAGCCTGGACGGGTTCAGCTCAGTTCACAGCTTGTGCGAGCTTGCTCCAGTCACCGGCCTGGACCCGGGCGATCGGTTTGTAGCCGCCATTGCCGTCCGGCTTGAACACCGATGCTTCGCCTTCGCGGACGTCGAACCAGTCTTTGCCGAAAGCATCCACGATGTTCGGTTTGTGCGTAATGACAATGACATTGGTGCCGGGGGGCGGCATCGTGCCGGCCATCTTGCGCAATGCGGCGGTGCGCCGGTTGTTCTCGATCGGTGTAACGACGAGTCCGCCCTCGGTGAAGTCAGCCGAGACCTTGACGTCGCCGAAGCCCATCAACGCGCCGGTATCCATCGCCCGCTGGAACAGGCTGGTGTGAACCTGGCCAACAGGAATACGGAGCTTGTGCAGCGACTCTCCAATCGATTTTGCGAGTGCGCGGCCCTCGTCGTTGAGCTGGCGCTGCTTGAGGACGTTCTTCGGATTGAGTGGGTCAGTGTCGGCCTGATCCTGATAGGTTGCACCATGGCGAAAAATGATCACATAGCCGCCGTCACGCAACGCCTTGATCCATTCGGGTTCCGCCGGTGCGCTCTGGCCGCTGGCGGGCAAGGATAAAAGTGCCAGAAATGTGCACAAACTAGCTAATCGAACAATGCGCGTTATCATAGAGTTCTCCTCGTTGTTCGGTCGATGCCTTGGGATATCCGGCGTCGGGCTCGTTCGTTTTCTGAAAGCGAACGGGCTCCAGAAAAGCGCGACAAAAATCAGGCAACGACGCCGATGCCGAAGCAGATGCCGGCCATCCTTGCAGGGACCATGCAATCAAATGGCACCCCTCCCTTGGACGTTTGTCTGGGAGCCGCCGCATTCGCGCGTTCGGATTGCGGCGACAAATTAAATGGACTGCTGCGTCAAAACTTGGAAAAAAACGACAGATTATTGTCGTAAAACGACAATCGACCGGCCAGGTCGCCATCACTTGAGTTCATTCCGACCCGTACCTGGTGCTAAAAATCGACCCCATGGCAATGTTTAAATTTTTTGCCTGAGCCGCAAGGACAGAGGTCATTGCGTCGGAGATCTGGATCTGAGTGCTTGAGCAATATCTTCAAATCCACAAGGGCCGCTGAATGGTTCGACAAAAAATTAGAAAGATACCTCTCCTGAGTCGCTCTCAAATGTGAATTCGTAAAGAAACGAAAATAGGCGCTACCAACGTAGCCCTTTCCCGGAAACATCGTTTGTACATGATCGACATCACGCCCGTGCGTGTTGTGCGACGTTGCATGAGCGAATATACATTTTTGCCCGTCACAGTGCAGTATGCCATCACTGATAGTTATTTTTTTAAGTAACTCCGCGTGAGCGTTCCAAACCCGTGAATCGAGTATCAATGCTCGATCTGGATTCGTGTGGCATATAAGGTTGAGTGCATTTTGTTCCCAGCATGTATCGCCTTCCAAAGGATGTGCGGTTTCTGTCCACTGTTTGAGGATCTGGGAATCTGAGAAAAAGACCAAAGCCGCATTCAAGTAAGGGCAATCCTTAATTCCGGGGTTATTCTCAAGAGCCGAATTGAATTTCGGAGCTGGATAGGACTCAACAAATTGCCTGATCGTTTTATTTGGTCCGGCGTCAGTGGTAATAGCCAACAGCTTCTGCTCATGAGATAACTTGTCCAGGATTTCAAATAGTTCACTGTTTCCGGCACCAACCGCAATGACGTCGGAGTCCACCCATATTGACGCTCCGGTGAATTGTTCCCCCAGAAACAAATACATACTGCCTTTCAATTTGTATGGATGATCTTCCTTCTTCAAATTGTGAGGCAGCTTCAACAACTGTTTTTTTGTCTCGAAAAATTTTGCTTGAGCTTCAGTCAAACCGAAGTCCATTACAAACGACGGAATCTCAGGAAAAACTTCATAAAGACTCTCGAGCAACATTCCGCACATGAAAAAATATCTGGAATTCGCTCCTGTAACGAAACGGACTGGTTGTCGACCGTTCATGAAGTGACTTATTGGCGTGACGATTCCGTGCCAATGAGGTCCGTATATGGCCCGAAATCTGGAGGGTGGCCGATATGGGCAAATCCATCAAAAGTAAGCCAATATCGCGGAGGGTTATAGAGATATTCAGCACTCTTGTTGGCACAGAACGAGTTCCCTACTAAGTCCTCTCGCACAAAAAATGCATTGGAGCCGGTTATGTTGGTGCCAACCAAATCGTAGCCCTTTTTGCGCGCTGTCTCGATAATGGCCACAAGGCTTGCACCCATATAGTCGGTGCCTTTCCATTTATTTTTTGGATCATAGACTGGCTTTTTCGCAACAGGCGGTGGAAATTTCGCATTGTATTCAATGCATATTACTTTTGGGTGGACATTCATGGCCGCCAATAAGTAGATGTCATTGCCATCAATATCGATTGACAGGAAGTCAACCTCTCCTTGAGTTTGTTCGTATTTATTCAAAAGGATGTTGATGTTTTCGGCGGATGCAAAGTCCCGTGACAATTGCAAACGACCATTGGCAAGAAGGGAACTAAACTTTCTTTGAATTGACTCATGTTGGTGCGGATTGCCTTCGATCCAGCAACCCAGCCAACCCTTATGAATTAAATAGAGCGAATTGCATTCCAATCCATTTTCGACACCGATCTCGCAAAATCGCCCTTGTCTGATACCGATCCGATTGAAAATTTCCTCTATAATTCCATCTTCATCATTTTGGCTGTAAACCTTGAACCCAAATGGCTCGAGGCGCTTCTCATCACGCCTGATCTTGTCCAGCAGCTTTTCAATTTCCTGGCGAGCTAGATACCCTGAATTTTTTCGAAGCTCAGATAATATAATTCCTGCAACTTTTGCAGTTTCCGGATCCATGGACATGCCCACTATGAGAATCGAATAGGAATCGTGTGTTATTGCGCAGGCGCTCCGAGAGCTGCGCGGTGCCACCAAGAACGGCGGTGAATTCGATCCTCATTCGCCGCCCCGAGGCCCAGTAAAGAACATTTTAGCAACCGGCAACAGGCCCTCCGGAAGGGTCTCTAAGGTAGCGTACTGGAAGGGGCTGACGTCCGCTTTGGGGCATTAGCGGACACGGCGAGGTCTAACTGCGATGTCCGCTTTATCCCGGAAAGCGGGCATACGTTACCGGCGTCAACACGCGGTTCGAATGATTGTCGCCGGCTTCCGTTCGGAGAGAATTCCAGGCCAAATCTGTTTACAAACGGGCGGCGATTGCCGGGCCCAAAAGCTCACGCACGCGAGCAGCCGAGTTGCTGATTTCTGCGACACTAATATCTCGTTTTTCAACGGCTTCTGCCGCCGCAGCCGAGCTATGCCGATTGGAAGTTTCTGCCATATCGGCCCCTAGCCAAGCAAAAGCAGGAAGACGATGGTCGGTATCGGAACGCCGAGACGCCAAAGTAATATTCCTCTGCCCATGTCGCCCTCATTGTTTGAGAAGTGATAACGCCGCTCGTCACATTGTTCTGAGCGTGCTGCGTTCGCCGCTTGCTCAGTGATGCCAGAACAAAGCCAAGAGGATGATAATTGGCAGCGGTATTCCAAGTAACCACAGTAATGCGCCTCGTCCAAAACCCATGATAGCCTCCGTTATGAGCGCGGGACATCCGGCTCTGCAGGTCAGTTAACGTCACGGAACTCGATGGGTTCCTTAGTCGCGTAGCTGGCTGCGAAAAGAAACGGATTAAAAAGATTGCGGTCATGGCAAGTGATGCGGCGATACTGCGGATAAGTAGCGCCATGTCTGCTCATAAATAGCGCCTGTCTGCTCACGACCGTTTGCATATTCCTGTCGACATCAATTGATGTCCGCTTTTGGGGGTGGACATGTACGGATTTGAGTGTCTCGGAACATAAGCAGCCGGCCCGTGTTGGTGTTCGCGGGTGAGCCGCGCGCAAGATGCGCGTTAGTCATTGCGCAGGGAGACAATAATGAAAAATCATCTGGTGATGGCAGGCGCCATCGTTGCGTCTTTGGCGACACCGCTCATGGCAAATGCTCAGAACAATGCAACGACCGGTGCCGTAGGCGGCGCAGTCGGCGGCGCAATCGTCGGCGGCCCTGTTGGTGCGGTTGTTGGCGGGGTTGGCGGGGCGATTGTCGGCGGAATTGCCGACGACAGGCGTTCGCAATTCCACACTTACGTTGTGCAGGAAAGAAGGAGCTCCTACAAATACGACCGCGATATCGTGGTCGGCGCTGAGTTGCCTTCGGCCGGCGTCACCTACTATGAGGTGCCCGCAGAATACGGCGTGAAAAACTATCGATACACGATAGTCAACGACCGCACTGTGCTGGTAGATCCACACTCCCACCGCATCGTGCAGGTCATCGACTAATCGCAGATCATTAGATCTGTGCCGATTGGGAAAACCCGGCGTCCGCGCCGGGCTTTTTCATGCCCGCTAGTCCAGGCACCGTCGCGCCGCATTTGGAAAAAGAGAATTGGAAATCCAGGTTGCGACCAAAAATGCGACGACAGCTGCAGTGATCGCCTCCTGCCAATAAAAGCCGCCGCCGGCAAAGGCGGTGCCCGCAATGGCAAAGCAAGCGGAGATCAGACCGAGCAGCATGTCGGTCAGAAGTCCGACAAGTCGTTCAAGGTTGCTTATTCGCTTTTCCAAATCAGCCGACTTGCGGACGGCGTCGTAGCGAGTGTCCCTGATTGTCCTGGTGTGCCGCACCACCACCCTTTTGGGTGCGTCCAGACGGCGTCGCAAACTGTCAGGGACCATGGGCGTAGTCTCCACGTGCCGAACGTACGGGTTCTATCCGACAGGATTTGCAGCGACTATTGCATTTGACATACGACGACAAGAAAGGGCCTGGCAGTGGCGCCGCCGGGAGCTACGCGCGGAACAGATCGACGAAATTGCCATTGTCCTAGCGCACAGATGCTCGCATCGGGAACAAGATTTGAAATGATCTCTGTTGCCTGGAAGTTACTCAAGGACACCGTACTTTCCTTCATCGATGACGAAGCCTTGAGTCGGGGCGCTGCCATCGCTTTCTACACTGTCACTTCCATCGCCCCTGTCTTACTTATTGTGATTGCAATTGCCGGCCTCGTCTTCGGAAGAGATGCTGCTCAAAACGCCATAACTGCCCAATTTAGCGGTCTGATGGGACGACAGACCGCGGAGGTTTTGCAGTCCGCCGTTGCAAGCGCCGCCGGCAAGTCTTCAAGCATCATCGCAACGATAATTGGGGTCGTAACACTAGTCGCAACGGCATCGGGAGTATTTGGCGAGATGCAAGCCGCTCTCAATTCGATTTGGAAAACAAAACCTCAAGAAACAACGGTGTCGCGGTTGATCCGTGCGCGCGTCATTAGTTTAGGTTTGGTCGCCGCCTTGGGGTTTTTGCTGATCGTCTCGCTTGTGATCAGCGCCGGTCTTACGGCGTTCGGCAACTATTTAGACGCTGTGTTGCCGATGGGGAGGCTGTTCCTTCCAGCTCTGAATTTTGTTGTTTCATTGGTGCTTTTCGGAGTTCTTTTTGCCGCAATTTATAAGGTTCTGCCCGACCGAAGCCTCCAATGGAATGATGTGGTGATTGGCGCTCTAACGACATCACTCCTCTTCAATATCGGGAAATCACTAATTGGTTGGTATATTGGCAGCAGCGCAATCGCCTCGAGTTACGGCGCCGCAGGCGGCCTTATTGTGCTGTTGCTGTGGGTGTATTACTCGGTTCAAATATTCTTGCTCGGCGCTGAGTTCACGAAAATCTATGCGAACCGGCATGGCAGCAAGCAAGGAAGGCCGATCGCCTAGAAG
>Ga0134122_10002423_pt1 | contig 13698 bp, 12 predicted proteins | sample KB302_FD_96461 | JGI IMG/M metagenome (GOLD analysis project Ga0134122, IMG submission 96461) | Terrestrial soil microbial communities without Nitrogen fertilizer from Kellogg Biological Station, Michigan, USA - KB3-0-2 | ecosystem: Environmental > Terrestrial > Soil > Unclassified ... | reverse complement strand
GGCCTGCCCGAAAAGCTCGGCTTCGAGCTGGTCGAGCCGCTGCGCGCCCTGTTCAAAGATGAGGTCCGCCAGCTCGGCCGCGAGCTGGGCCTGCCCGAGCCGCTGATCGCTCGTCACCCGTTCCCCGGCCCGGGGCTCGCCGTGCGCATCCTGGGGGAGGTGACGGCCGAGCGGGTCGCCCTGCTCCAAGAGGCCGACGCGATCTTCCTCCACGAGCTGCGCGAGAGCGGCTGGTACGACAAGACCAGCCAGGCGTTCGCGGTCCTGCTGCCGGTCAAGAGCGTCGGCGTGATGGGCGACTACCGGACCTACGAGAGCGTGATCGCGTTGCGCGCCGTCGAGACCCAGGACTTCATGACCGCGGACTGGAGCCCGCTCCCGTACGACCTTCTCGGCCGGGTCGCGAACCGGATCGTCAACGAGGTCAAGGGAGTGAACCGCGTGGTCTATGACGTGACGAGCAAGCCCCCGGCGACGATCGAGTGGGAGTGAGAGGCCGGTCACGTCCCCCAACGGGGACGGAACCCACCTCCCTCCGTCTCCAAGCCTTGGCACAGCGCATGCTTCTTTACCGCGACAGCGGTTCGGACGCAGGCGCTGGCGGAGGTCTCGATTTATGCGGAGAATGGAGAGCCTCTTCGAGACAGATCTAGGCTGGCCGGCGAGCGGTTCGAGGATGAGAACCCGAGCTCGTGAAGTTTCGCCGGGGCGGTGGGCGCGACAGCCGGGGACCACGATGGCCGAACTGGACTTCTTGATCACGTTCTTCGCCGACCAGGAGGGGGGGCTCCATCTCCAGGTGCAGTGCCCGTTCGGCGCCGCCCGGGGACGGTTCTCGTTCTCGAACCTGGCCTGGCCCGAAGGACCCATGGTCGCCGATGGCGCTCGCGCGGACGAGCTGCGCGAGCTCGGAACCTCGCTGTTCGACGAGGTGTTCCACGATCGACCGCTCGCGCTGTTCTTCCAAACCTTGGGCAAGCTCGCGGAAGGCCAACAACTGCGGATTCAGATCCGGCTCGCCTTGGACGATCCCGACCTGATGCGCATTCACGAGCTGCCCTGGGAATTGCTCTATTCGACGCACGAGAGCAAGTTTCTGGCCCTCGACCGGCGCTTTTCCATCGTCCGCTATCTGGAAGTGCCGGGAGCCTCGCAGCCGCTTTCGTACCATCGGCCGATGCGCATCCTGTGCGTGGCGGCCGAGCCCAAGGGCCAGGAGGAGCTGAAGATCCACGACGAGCTGGCGTGGATCGAAAGAGCTTGGGCTCGGCCTTGGCGCCGAGCGAAGATCACCACCTTGGGCCATGCGTCGCTCGACGAGCTGCGCACGGCTCTGATCGATGAAAAATTCCATCTCCTGCACTTCCTCGGCCACGGCGAGTTCGATCCGGGCACCGGGGACGGAGTGCTCCTGTTCGAGGACGACTCCGGCAAGGCACGCCGGGTGACCGGCGAAGAGCTGGCCGAGCAAGTGGCGGATCGGCCCTATCTGCGGGGCGTCTTCCTGAACGCCTGCTGGACCGCGAAGGCGGGTCGAGCCAACCCGTTTTCTGGGGTCGCGACCGCGCTGGTCCGCGCCGGGGTGCCGGCCGTCCTCGGCATGCAGTTCGAGATCAGCGATGCCGCGGCGCGCGTTTTCAGCCAGGTGGTCTACCAGCGATTGGCGGCGGGAGAATCGGTCGATGCCGCGGTGGTCGAAGGGCGGCTCGCGATTCGCCGCAAACTGCCGCAGACGTTCGAATGGGCGACCCCCGCGTTGTTTCTGCGGACCCTCGAAATTCGCCCGCCGCGCCGTCGTCGTCGCCCTCTCTGGTTCGCGCTCGGAGTGCTCTCCACCCTCCTGATCGGCTGGCTCTTCACCTGGGGTCCCCTCTCCTGCCCGCGCCAAGAGTCCCGGAGGGGCGGCCCCGAGCCGGCGCCCGCCTCTGCCGCGCCCAGGAGCGACGAGGGAACCGAGCCCAAAGCCCCGATCCCCTCCATGCAACGAACAACCGAAGAGCCGCGGTCGCCCAAAGTCGATTCGCCGCACCAGTTGCGGGACCTCCAATCCCTGCAGCTCGCCGCCTTCGGCAGCCAGCTCCAAGCCCATTTCCGCCATCCCGCGAAGACCCTAGAATTTTCCTTGATCCCCAACTCCGGGCCCATCCTCACCCAGGCCGTGACCCGAGAAGGAACGATTCGCTTCACCACCCGCCTCGGTTTGGTGAAGGTGGACATCCTGGAGATCGATTGGCGGAAGAAGGAGGTCACGCTGCGGTGGCGGCGGGAGTCGGGGGGCGGGAGCGGGTGAGTTGATATAAAGAGTGACGGAGGCTGACCCATGTGCAGAAACATCAAGATCCTCTTCAACTTCGACCCACCCGTCACGGACGATGAAATCCGCGCCGCGTCGCTACAGTTCGTTCGGAAGGTGACCGGTTTCAACAAGCCGTCGAAGGCGAACGAGCTGGCGTTCGATACGGCGGTGGACGAAATCGCGGAGGCCTCGCGTCGGCTGCTTTTCTCGCTCGCGACGACCGCGCCGCCGCGCGACCGGGAGGAAGAGGCGGCAAAAGCGCGGGCTCGCTCGGCGGAACGGTTCGCCAAGTGACGGGTCTCCGCTTTGGGCGCCCAGAGCGAAACCGAATACACTGGGGCTCTTGGAAAGCTATCAGCTCCGTCACTTCCGGCAGGTCCTCGGGCGTTGCTACGAGTTCCAGGCGTTCCTGGGGCGCGGTGCGTTCGCGTCGGTGTATCTGGTCCAGAACCTGAAGCTCAAGCGGCGCGAGGCGCTCAAGATTCTCGCCGATACCTTCGAGCCGGAATCGACCGCGCGCTTCGTGGCCGAGGCGACGATGGTCGCCTCGCTCGATCATCCGAACATCGTGCAGGTCTACGACTACGGCGAAGTCGAAGGGGTGATCTGGTACTCGATGCAGTACGTCGAGGGGCCGATGCTGCGCGACGAGATGTGGGCGCGCAAGCGGTTTGATCCGGTCTCCGCCGTGCGCGTCGCGATTCCGCTGCTCGGCGCCCTCGAAGCGAGCCACCGGCGCGGGATCGTCCACCGCGATCTCAAGCCGAGCAACATCATCCTCAATCGCGAGGGGCGTCCCTACCTGATGGACTTCGGCATCGCCAAGGCGGCCGACGCCCATCTGAAGACGATGACCGGCAGCGTCCTCGGAACTCCCGCGTACATGGCTCCGGAACAGGCGGAAGGCAAGCCGCTCGATGGCCGGGCCGATCTGTATTCGTTGGGCTTGGTGCTCTACCAGATGCTCGCGGGCCGCTCGCCGTTCGACACGCAGGAGCCGGTTCAGCTGCTGCTGCTCCGCTTGCGCGAAGATCCGCCGCGGCTCGCGACCTTCGTGCCGGAGATCGACCTCGAGCTCGAAGCGATTCTCATGAAGACTTTGGCGCGCGACCGCGAGGCGCGCTTCAGCTCGGCCCGCGAGTTGGAGCGTCATCTGGGCGCGTTCTTGGGCGACGATCATGAGCAGCCGCCGTTCCAGCTGATGGCTCCGGTGTTCGAGCTGCTGCCGCTCGAACAAGAAAATGTGCCCGCACGTGGAAATCCGCCGGCCGGCCGGGCCCCTGTGGGCGGTGCGACGGTCGCCTTTCCGGCGACGTTGGCGCACGGGTCGATGACCGGAGGCCCACCCCGGCGCGGACTCCGCGGGTGGGCGCGCGGCGAGGTGGCGGTGATCGCTCTGGTGTTGGCTGTCGTGCTCGGAGCCACTTGGCTCACCAGGGCGCGGGGTGAGAAAAGGGCGGCGTCGGCACCGGTTTCCGCAGAAGCTGCGATTCCTGGATCTCCGCGGAATTCGGCGCCTCGTGGGAACGATTCTGCACCCCCGGCCGACGCGATGCCGAAGCCGGTCGAAACCGCCTCGACCTTTACGAGCGCCCCGATGGCTTCGCGCCCTCCGGTGCTCGCCAAACCCCCGCCGCGTGAACCGATCGCTACCGTGCCGGTCGCCACCCTGGCGACTCCAGCCGAATCGGCGGCCCCGCGCCGCGCGGTCCGGCCTCCACTCCTGGTGGAGCGCGTCGAGCCCGTGCTTTCGGGGGACGCCGTGGCGCTTTGCGCAGAATCCCCGGTCATCGTGTCGATCCAGGTCGGCGAAGACGGCCGGCCCTTGCGGGTTCGGACGATCGGCAAGAGCCCGAAGGAGTGCAGCGCGTCCGCCGAAGTCGCGGTCCGGCAATATCGCTTCGAGCCGGCCCAGGATGCTCAGGGGCAGCCGGTGGCCGCAACCGTTACGATTGCGATCTCATTTGGAGAAGCCCAATGACGATGCGGATCCTGGGGAGGGTCGTTGCGATCGTTCTGTGGGTAGGTTGGATGCAGGGCTGCGCCACCCCGGGACGCGTCGAGAAGGGACAGCTGGTTGCCGAGGTCACCTCGGAGCCCGCCGGGCTTGCCGTCTCGTTTCGCGGCAAATCCGCCGGCAAGACCCCGTTTCGCCGGCCGATCGCGAGCCTTGCGGACGTGTCCCAGTTCCAGGCGGTGCGGGTGGAGCCGAAAACCACCGAGCGCCGCTTCCGGGTGCTCGGTCCGGATCGGGTGGAGGTTTTGATCCGCACCGGCTCGGAACCCTCCGCCTTGGCCAAAGCGCTTGGCCTGTCGCGGGTGATCGTTTTCGACTACAGCGACGCGACGACGTTTGAAGTCGATCGCTACGAAATCAAACCGACGTTCGAGGCGCTACTCACCCGCCAGGCCGAATTGCTCACGAGCGCGTTTTCCGGCATCGAGGTCTACGTTTGCGGCCATACCGACTCGACCGGTGAAGACAACCACAATCGGATCTTGTCGTTGCGCCGGGCCGAGGCGGTCAGTCATTTCCTCGCCGCGCACGGCGTCGATCCGGCGCGCCTGCGAACCCAGGGCTTTGCCGCGGACTATCCCGTGGCCTCGAACACCACCCCGGAGAATCGGGCGCTCAACCGGCGGACCGAGATCGTCCTACCGGATTAGGTTCGCTCGGTAGGGTCCAGTGGCCACCTTGTGTAGGGGCGGCGCCCCGTCGCCGCCCTCGACAGCTCGACTTAACCCGGGCGGCCACGGGGGGCCGCCCCTACCTTAAGTCCCAACGGCTGCGACGGAAGCCGGGGGTGAAATCAGTGCAGCACGCCCGCATCCCAGACGGTTTCGCCGCCGACCAGGGTGAGGACGCTCGTGGTGCCCGGGACCGCGGGCGGCGGGATCGTGAAGATGTCCTGCGACAGGACCGTGAGATCGGCAAGGTAGCCGGGGCGGATCGAACCCTTTTGCCACTCTTGGAACTCGGCCGCGGCCGAGCCGCGGGTGTAGGCGGTGACGGCCTCTTCCATCGTCAGGGCCTCGGCCGGGTGGAACGGGTGGATCACGGCGAGGAACAAATCGAGGAAGGGATTCGCCTGGCCGGCGTCCGATCCGAACGCGAGCTTTACCCCGGAAGCGAGCAGCGTATGCAGCGGTTGGATCACCGCCGCGCGGGCCGGGCCGACCGCAGGCGAGAAGTCGAGCGCCAGGTGGGTCGGGTTCTGGACCACGATCGCGCCCAGATGCTCGACCCGTGCGATCTGTTCGGGGTGGAGGAAATCGCCGTGCTCGATGCGCGGGCGCAGCAGCTGCCAGACGAACGGCGGCGCCGCGCCTTCGAGCGCGCCGAGGAGGTTGTCGATCGCCCGGTCGCCCACCGTGTGGCAGAGCAGCTGGTCGCGAACGGGAAGGCCGAACAAGCTACGGTGGACGGCTTGGTTGAGCTGGCTTGGGGTCAGGTTGAAATGGCCGATGCCGGGAAAATCGACGTAAGGTTCGCGGAGATACGCGCTCCGTTCGATCGGCGTGCCGTCGAGCAGCCATTTGATGCCCGACCAGGTCAGGCGGTCGGTCGGATCGAAGGGGGGAGCCTCGCAGGCCTCGTTCTGAGACAGGGGCACGCACATCGAGCGCACCCGGATCGCCAGATCGGCGCCGGAGAGGATCCTCGTGCTGCGCTCCCGGGTGAGGCCGATCGTCATCTCCTGGACCGAGGTGACGCCGACCTGCGCCGCCGCCGCGGTGATCGCCTCGAATTGGGCGCGCAACACCGAGTCCGGCACGACGGCGCGGATGGTGCGGATCACCCGAAACAGCGCGTATTCGTTGACGATTCCGTTCACCGTTCCGTTGGGGAAGCGACCGTAGGAACCGCCGAACGGATCGGCGGCATTCGGCGCGATCCCCGCGGCGGCCATCGCCGCGCCGTTGATCACCCCGCTGTGTGACGACCAGGTGATCAGCAGGACGGGATTGTTGGGGGCGATGGGATCGATCGCCGCCCGAGTCGCCGCCGGATCGAGGATCAGCTGTTCGCCCACCAGCCCGAGAATCCACTCGCCGGGCTGTGCCACCGCCACCGCCTGGGCCACCTGGTCGAGCGCCACGGCGAGGCTCGGCCCGGGGCCGGGGATGTCGATCGGCGGCAGCGTCAGACGCGGAAATCCAACCCCCATATGAAAATGGGCGTCGTTCATGCCCGGCATAAGTACCCGGCCGCCGAGGTCGATCGACCGCGTGTGCGGTCCGGCGAGAGCACGCACCGGACCGTCATTTCCCACCGCGACGATCCGCTGGCCGCGGATCGCCACGGCCTGTGCCCAGGGGTGATCGGCGTCGGCGGTGAAAACCTTGCCGTGGTAGAGGATGGTGTCGGCGGGCGGAAGGGCGAGTGCGGGTAGGGAGAGGAGCAGCAGGAAGAAGGCGAACAGCGAGGGAAACGTCCGGCGCATGGGTTGGGGCTCCTTTATCGATCGATCGTTGGACCTCTCTTTAGAGGAGTGCCCGGTCGAGCCGTTTTGGGGCGTTTGTCCAAGGTCCGCCCCTTGACGGATCAGCCGCGTCGGCAGAGAATCCCAAAAAATTCATGAACTGCCTGAAATGCGGTGCCGAGCTTTCCGCGGACGCTTCAGAGTGTCCGCGTTGCGGCGTGTTGGTCGCCAAGGCGCGCACGCGGTCGTCGTTGGACGATTCCGTGGCCACGAAATCTCCTCTCGCGGTTCTCCCCGCGAGCGCGCCGACCCCGCCGAAGCCTCCTTACGGGGTCGTCACCGAGACCATGATCGACTCGCTCGACAACACTCGTTCGTGGGTGCGAGTCATCGTGTTCTCCTCGGCGCTCGCCTTCCTGTTTCTGGCGACCGCGGGGACGTTCGCCTACTTTACGATCGACGCGCTGGGCGCGAAGCTGGACAACCGCACTTTGATCTCGTTTGCGGCGGCGCTCGCGATCAGCGCGTTCTCCTTCCTGCTGCTCAAGGACTATGCGAACGCGATCGAGCGGATCCGCGGCGACCAGCCGACCCGCGCGCTCGAAGACGCGATCGCCGCGCAAGAGAAGATCTGGCGGGTGCAGGGGGCGCTCACCCTGCTCGGCTGGCTCTTGGCGTTGTTCCTGTTCGCTCTTTCGCGGCTCGGCTGAGAGCTTCCTTCACCAGTTCGCGGCGAGCCACTGGTCGTACTCGAACTCGCTCACCGGGTAGCGTCCGTACTGTTGATGGAAGAGCTGCATCAGCATCTTTTTCTGCGGTGCGGTGAGCGTACCGCCGGGATGTCCGGTGTTCGGGCTTCCGGTGCCGGGCTGGCCGCCTAGATGTCCGGTGTTCGAGTGCCCCGTGCTTTGAGGCGTGGAGGGGAGGCCCAGAAAGGCGTTTGCGTCGCCTTGGGCCATCCCGCTCCAAGTACTGCCCATCTCCGCGATCCAATCCTTGATCAGTCCCATCGGCACACTCCTTGATCGTTGAGGGGCCAGATCGTAGGAAGTCGCGGCGTTGCCGTCAATCGGGTGGCTCTAGATCAGTCGGAGGCCGATCGTGGTCTCTTCGTCGCTTGCCTTCGCGACGAGCCGGACGTGATCGATCCTACGGCCATCCCTGAAATCGAGCAGGTTGTAGATCCCCAGCTTTTGCGCCCGGTCGTTGAAATCGACGACCTGCGCCTCACCGTTTTCGAACACCACCTCGGCGAAGCTGACCTGGGCCGGGCCGCCCGTGATGTCGAGCAGCAGGCGCGAGCCCCGTGCATTGACGTTCAACGAAAATTCGGTCCAGTCGTCGTCGCGGGTGAGAGTTTCATCCTCCTGCCAGGCACGCGGCCCGTCGGGGAGGGTAGTGACCGCGGCGCCGAAGACGACGGGCGGCAGGAAGACCCGCGGCGTGACGCGGATCGCGATGTGGGGAGGACGAATGTAAACCTGCGGCAGCGCTCTACGGATCGGAAAGCCCCGATGAATCACTACGCGGGTGCGATGTCCATGATGCTTCACAACTCGAACACGCGCAGCCTCCGCGGACGGCGCGATGGGACCCAAGGTCAAAGCCAGGAGACTGGCAACGGCGAGTAGACGTTTCATGTTCTCTCCTTCGATCGGGGCTTGATAAGGCCTAAGGCCAAGCCCTAGTTCACGATTGGAACCCGCCGGAGCGGCGATCCCTGCGGCGATGAGCCAAGTTGCGAGATCGATGCCGGCTCCGGCAAGGGGGAGAACACCTCGTCGTGGCGACGAGTACTTTTCACAGAGATTGTCGTCCCGGCAAAAACTGCCGTCACCCGACGGGACGCAACGCCAAGCGGGCGAACTTCTCGGGGTTTTTCCTGAGCTCGCGGGCGAGGCGGTCCGCGAGGTCTCTTTGTGCCCGGATTTTATCTTCGTCGTTGAGCTTGCTCGCGTCGAGCCAGCCTCCCGCCGTGCGGCCGTGGCCTCCCCCTTTGCCGCGGCGGCCGATCAGGCGGCGCATCAATGTTCCGGCGTCGGCGCGCGGGTTGGTGGTGCGGATCGACATGTAGATCCGCTCCTCGAACAGCCCCGTAGCGAGCGACCAGGTTTTGCCTTCCATGCGGAGCAGCAGGTCGGCGAGCTCGGGGACGATGTCGGGCTGCTCGACGCGTCCGAGGTGAGAGACGATCAGCGAATCGACGCATTCGAGCTTTTCGAGCGCTTCGTGCAGGTTGCCGAAATAGGAGAGCGGCAGGCGGGGGGTCTGGATTTTCGCCAGCAGCCGATGGTCGGCGAGCGGGAAGAAATGATCGTAGATCGCTTTGTCGTGGCCGACGAACTCGCGGGCGAAGTCTTGAGTCTCCGAACGGATCGCATAGACCAGCCCCGTCGTGAGCGCATGCGGGATGCGGAGCCCCGCGGCGATCAGGTACTCGGCGAGTATCGTCGCGGTCGCCCCGTAGCTCGGCCGGATGTCGTGGAACGGCACGCCGGTGGTCGCCTTGCGGATCGGGTGGTGGTCAATGACGATCGAAGGCAACACGCCTGAGGGCAGCTGGTTGTTGCCGGTTCGAGGCTGCGTGTCCACCAGGGCGAAATGCGCGTACTTCTTGAGGTTGAGATTCCGGATGTGGCTGAACCGGAGTTTGAGCGCGCGCACCATCTCGCGGTTTTCGGCGCGCCCGACCAGGCCGCCGTAGGCCGCGGTGACCGGCTGCTTGAACGCGATGCGGAGCAGGCGGGAGAGCAGCAGCGCCGAGGCGAGCGCGTCGGGGTCCGGGTTGTCGTGGGTGAGCACCAGCCAACGCCCGCCGACACCTAGAGCGCGCACCTTCTCGCCGAGGGCCAGAAAGCCCTGACGAGTCTCCTCGCTGATTTCGAAGCCCATGGGGAGGGCGATCTTACTCTACGGTGTCCGGATTTCGGCTCTCGCGAGGAGGGGAAAACTCCCCCTCGCGAGGCCAAGCTTCCGGAGTTCTTTCCCTACAGCTTCGTCGCGACCGTGTGCTTGTCCTTGTTCTCCAGGCCGCGGCGCTGGGCGAGCAGGGTCGCCGCCTTCGGGAACTGGGCGAGCGCCTGGGCGATCTGCTTGTCGGCCTGGGCGAGCGCGCGGGAGCGGGCCTCCTGGCCGAAATCGATGTTTAGAACCTCGGCGCGGATTTGCAGGCGGGCGAAGTCGGTCGAATCTTGGGTTTTGATCCCGTCGGCCACTTCTTTGGCGGTCGCGATCTTCTCCTCGATCAGCCATTGGCGGAACGGCTCGACCACGTCCTCGGTCGGCTGCCAATCGATCGAGGTCGCCTTGTGGCGCAGGTGGTAGTCGAGCGCGAAGTTCACATAGGCGTTCCGGGCCAGCAGGAACTGCTCGAACGATCCGAGCTTGTCCGGCTCGGCGATCACGTCCGGCGTGATGCCGCCCTCCCCGTAGACCTCGCGGCCGAGATCGGTGTGGAAGATCTCGCGCGGCTTGGCGCCGGGTACCGGGGGCGACCCGGGCGCCGCCGGCTCGACGTGGGCGTAGTAGTCGTAGTACGAGCTGTAATCGCGCTGGATCAGCCGGCCGGACGGCGTGTAGTACTTCGCCGTGGTGAGCGCAAGCCCGGCGCCGTAGGAGAGGCCGTAGACCGTCTGCACCAGCCCTTTGCCCCAGCTCTGGGTGCCCACGACCAAGCCGACGTCGTGATCCTGGATCGCGCCGGAGAGGATTTCGGAGGCCGAGGCCGTCCCTTCGTTGACCAGCACGACCACCGGCTTGCCGAGCGGGGTATGCCGGCCGCTCGCCTCGTAGGTCTGGAACGAATCGCGGGTCCGGCCGCGGGTCTCGACGATCGAAGCCCCTTCGGGCACGAACTGCTCGGCGGCGTCGATCGCCTGATCGAGCAGGCCGCCGCCGTTGTTGCGCAGGTCGATCAACAGCTGCTTCATCCCCTGGCCCTGGAGCTTCTGGATCGCGTCGGCCATCTCTTTGCCGGTCGAGCGCGAGAACTCGCTGAGCTGGATGTAGCCGGTCTCGGGGGTCAGCATGTACGCCTGCCGCACGGTGGTCTGCGGAATCTCGGCGCGGGTGATCGACATCTCCAGCGGGTCGGGCAGGCCGCGGCGGACCAGGGTGATCTTCACCTGGGTCCCTTTGGGACCTTTGAGCTTCGAAACCGCGTCGTCGATCGACATCTTCGAGGTCGGTTCCCCTTCGATGGTCGAGATGACGTCGCCCGCCTGGACGCCCATGCGCGAGGCCGGCGTCCCCTCGATCGGCGAGATCACGGTGAGCTGGCTGTTGCGCGAGCCGACCAGAATGCCCAGCCCGTAGAAGCTCGCCTGCTGCTTCTCGCGCATGCCGGTGTAGGCGTCGGGAGGCAGGAAGTTGGTGTGCGGATCGAGCGTCCGGAGCATCCCCTCGACGGACGAGAAGATCAGGTCCTTATAGGTCACCTCGGCGCCGTAGCGGTCGTGGGCGAGGTTTACCAGCTCGGTATAGAGGCGAAGCCCGTCGCGCGCGTCGTCGGACAGGGCGAGCACCCGGTCGCCCCAGAGGCCACCGGCGAGGAGTGTGACGAAGAAGGCGACGATCGCGGCGATCTGGAAAGAGCGTCTCATGGCAGGGAGATCATACCAGTGTCGGATGGTGGTTTCGATTGCCCCGCAGCGACTGGCCGCTGCCGAAGGCGCCCGAAGGAGCGAGGAGGCAAACGAAACCACCCGAGGGAGCCGCTTGACTTCGACCGCCGGCCAAGCCAATCATCCGTAGGGAGGGCCGTAGGGACGGAAAGCCATGCTCGGATCGCTCGGAGTACCGGAAATCATCTTCATTCTCGTGCTGGCGCTGCTCATTTTCGGGCCGAAGCGCCTGCCCGAGATCGGCCGCACCGTGGGCAAGGGGCTCGCCGAGTTTCGCCGCGCGTCGTCCGAGATCCAGCGGACGATCAACGCGGAGCTGGCGCTCGAAGAGGATCCGCGCCCGGTGCAGTATCCCCGCCGGGTGTCGCTCACCGAGCCGGAAGCCGAGGCGACGACGCCGCGCACCCCTCCCGCGGGCGCCTTGGCCCGTGGCGGAGCGATCGGCGACGACGAGACGGATGAGGCGGCCGAGAGGGCCGCGGTGCTCAACCGTCCGCTGATGAACGTCGTCGATCCCGAAGATCCACCGGCGGAGGCGTCGAACGCTTCGACCGCGGGCATCGAGGCGGCCGCTTCCGCTTCGGAACCGTCGTCCGCCCCGGTCGAGCCGAGCTGAAGCTCGCGGAACTCCAACGATGCCCCCAGAAGCCAAACGCCTGTCGGCGGTGCCGCCCGCCGCGGACGATCTGCCGCGGATGTCGCTCCTCTCCCATCTCGAGGAGCTGCGCAAGCGGATTCTCTCGACTCTGCTGATCGTCGCGGTCGCGTTTGCGCCTTGCTGGTATTACGTCCAGGAAATCTTCGCCTTCCTCGCGCTGCCGATCAAACGCCAGCTGCCGAAGGGAACGAATCTCGCGTTCTTCGGCGTGACCGACCCCTTCATCCTCTACTTCAAGGTCGCGGCTCTCGCCGCGGTGTTCCTCTCCGCGCCGTTCCTGATCTACCAGCTGTGGAGCTTCATTTCCCCCGCGCTCTACCGCAAAGAGAAGCGCTTCGCGATCCCGTTCATCTTCTTCGGCACCGCATTTTTCGTCTCGGGTGGAGCGTTCGGCTACTACGTGGCGTTCCCCAACGCCGTGCGGTTTTTGCTTCAAATGGGCCAGCAGTTCACGCCGGTGATCGAGATCGATCGCTACGTCAGCTTCCTGCTCACCGTGATCCTCGGGCTCGGGCTGATGTTCGAGTTGCCGACCGTGATTTTCCTCGCCGCCTGGATCGGCCTGGTCCGGCCGCGCACGCTGATGAAATACTTCCGCCATGCGGTGGTGCTGATCGCGATCGCCGCGGCGATCCTCACGCCGACCCCCGACATCGTGAACATGATGATGTTCATGCTTCCCGGCATCGGCCTCTATCTGCTCGGCGTCGGGGCCGCAGCCTTGGTGGTGTGGAACCGGGAGAAGGCCCAGGCGAAAGAAGAGCTCGACGAGTAAGCCCCTGCCGCGGCAGCGAATTTGCTAGACTCCTCAGTCCCGTATGCCGATCCTCCGACCCTGATCCGGGTTTCGGCCGCGGCGATCCGCACCGTGCACTCTCCGATCCTGCAACCGGCAGACCTCTTTCTCCGGCGCCTCGCGGCCCCGGAGTCCAGGAACCTTCGATGGTCCAAATGACCCTTGCCGACCAGGGGCTCGACGAACTGTTCGGCATTCAGGACGACAACCTCCGCCGGCTCGAATCGACGTTCGGCGTCACCGTCGCCGCGCGGGGCACCGAGCTGCGGATCGACGGCGATCCCGTGCAAGTCGCGAAAGTCGAGCGGCTGTTCGCCGATCTCGGCACCATCGTCGAGCGCGGCTACCGCTTCCGCCCGGGCGAGCTGGTGACCGCGATCCGCGTCGCCGCCGAAGCGCCCGAGACCTCGCTGGTCGATTTCTTCCTGCCCGATGGACTGCTCGCCGTGGTCCGCCGGATGGTGGCGCCGCGCACCTACCGCCAGCAGCTCTACCTGAAGGCGATGGTCGAGCACGACCTGGTGATCTCGATCGGCCCCGCGGGCACCGGCAAAACCTACCTGGCGACCGCGATGGCCGCGGCAAGCCTTCTGGAGAAGAAGGTCAAGCGCATCGTGCTCGCCCGTCCCGCGGTCGAAGCGGGAGAGAAACTCGGCTTTCTGCCCGGCGACCTGGTGGACAAGGTCAATCCCTACCTGCGGCCGCTCTACGACGCGCTTTACGACATCATCGGCTTCGAGAAGGTAGGGCGGATGCTCGAACGGGGCATCATCGAAGTGGCGCCGATCGCCTTCATGCGCGGGCGGACGCTGAACGAAAGCTTCATCATCCTGGACGAAGCGCAGAACACGACGACCGAGCAGATGAAGATGTTCCTGACCCGCATCGGCTACGGCTCGAAG
>Ga0134122_10002421_pt1 | contig 13704 bp, 12 predicted proteins | sample KB302_FD_96461 | JGI IMG/M metagenome (GOLD analysis project Ga0134122, IMG submission 96461) | Terrestrial soil microbial communities without Nitrogen fertilizer from Kellogg Biological Station, Michigan, USA - KB3-0-2 | ecosystem: Environmental > Terrestrial > Soil > Unclassified ... | reverse complement strand
GCAGTCCTCACTGCCTGCAAGCCTTTCGTGGCCGCAACCAGGCGTTCGTACTTCTCGTGCGGTCGCAGTTGAGAAACAACGGCCTTTTTGTTCATGCTGGTCCTCCGCAAGGCCTTGCTGATTTGGATGAGCCGTTCACCACTTTAGGTAGAGGCCGACCTCGCCCGGCATGCCACCAGGGAAGCTGATGATTTCCGCGTGCAGCTTATAGCCGTGAGGACGCAGCTCCTTGACATAGAAGTCGTAGGCACGCCTGGCAAACCCACTGAGCGTGCTCGGCCACTCCGGATCCGCAATGTTGATCCTTCTGCCGCCATCGCTGCAGAAGCTGCAAGGGAATGTGATGACCTCCACCTGGTGAGTCCCGCGCTCGGCGGCAATGCGCACCACATTGTTAATACGATCAATCGCTTCGGGATGGAGGTCCCGCGACATAAAGGCTTCGCGCAGCTCTGCCTGTTGCTGCTCCTTGCGCTTTTTGGCGAGCAGCTCTTCGTCCATCTTTGCCATCTCGGCATCGGAGGAGATTTGCTTGAGTTGGTTGGGGAGGATGAGACCACTCATGGCGCTTGCCTCGATTCAAATCTGTCCGACATCTAGCCCGCCTGTTTCGAGCCGCTGGCCGCCTGAGACCGTGCCGAGCGAACGGTGCGCAGGTGACCCGTCGCGGGTTCGAGCTCAGCGTACTTTTCGAAGGCCGCCTCAATTTCGGCTAGGCGATTCTTGGCGATCTTGCTGCGTAGGCCAACTTCATCGAGCAGACGGCGCGCGGTCTCAATCATGCGGGAAGCAAGCTCTGGATCGCGCGCAAGCATGGCAGGAATTGCATCGACTGCTCGGCGCTCATCGAGCAGCAACATGAGAAACTGCTCGCGCACCAATTTCTTGAAGGCGGCCAGGGTGAGGGACTTGCCCGCTTCTTCCCTTAGCCGTCGAATCAAATTGAAGCCACGCTCGTCGATCAATTCATCGGGCATGCGAATGTACAGTAGTGCCCGCAGAACGGCCTCGCGCGGGCCGCCCTTGTTGATCCCGGCCTTGAGTTCGTTGATACGAAGGTTCACCAACGCCAGGTGGGCGGCGTCCGACCCTGGTCGTCGGCGTGGGCTCTCGTCCGACGCCCTGAGGCCAGCCAAGGACTGGACCAAAGCGGATCCGTAAATCGCGTGGAACCAGAATTCCATTAGGTTGTCGCGCGTGTCGCGGTAGGTATCCAGTGAGGTTTCGATCCAGTTCGCCAATTGGCCTTGCGCCTGCCAGAGTGCATTGTCCTTGGCGACAACCTGGCGGTTCTTTTTCACATCTTCGACCGAGGACATCAGGGGTTGCAGGAAGGGATTGGCATGGGAGAGCAGCTCGTATTGCAGCCGCAGCGGGTGACAGCGACGCATCCAATCGGCAAAACCGTCATTGGCCCAACTCTTGACCCAAGGTTGCACGAAGGTGCGATAGAGGCCTAGGTTGATTTGCGACAGGCGGGCGACCGCAGCGAACTTGCGCTCGTCTTCTTCGCTATTGCCGCCAAGTGCTCGAATGTCGTCGAGGGTGCGAGCCTCGAAGCGTACGAGGTAGTCGCCACCGACGAGAGCGGAAGAAGCATCGACATCCGCCTTCGGAATCATCACGGCCTCGTAGAGCCCGGTCGGCAGAACGTCGATGAGATCGATATTGCTGGCGAACTCGTCGTGCTCCTTCTTTGCCACGGAAGCCGAGACGAAGATGCCGAGATGGCCAATCGAGTCGTGAACGGCGTAGATGATGGTTTGCCCATGTGCACGTATGTCGTCGACCGTGTCATAGAGGTCGAGTATCCAGTCCAGGGCTTGTTGCGGCGGAGTAATGTTGTCCGCCTTCGAGCAGAACACGACGATCGGGGAGCGAATATTGCGCAGATCCAGGCGCACACCGTCCGCTGACATGATTTCGGCCGAGGCAAGCTTGTTGCCGACGAAGAGTTCATCGGCGATGTATTGCATCTCCTCGGCGTTGAGCAGCACATGAGCACCCCACCAACGCTCGAACTCGAGATAGCGCGGAGCTTCGGTGTCGATCTTCGAATAGAGGTTGTAGTGCTTGGTCCAGAACGTGTTCGCCGGGTTCAGGTTCTCGAAATTGCTAACCAACCACGCCCCGTCGAACTTGCCGTTGCCTAGATCACCCATCAGTGCGGTCAGCCAGGTACCGCCCAGCAGCCCGGCCGTGTAGCGCATGGGGTTTTGCCCGTGCACGCCGGCCCAATAGGACAGGGGAGAACCGGCGAGAATGATCGGTCCGAAGAGTTCCGGGCGCGCGGCCGCAAGCAGCATCACTGCCCAACCTGCTTGGCAATTGCCGACGACCGCTGGTTTGCCCTCCGCCTCTGGGTGACGGGAAATTACGAGTTCGAGGAAGGTGCCCTCTGCGCGTGCAATATCCTCGATTGTCTGCCCGGGCATAGGCTCAGGCAGGAAGCCTATGAAATAACAGGGATGGCCCGCGTTAATCGCCACCCCAACCTCACTCTGTGCCTTGAAGCCGCCGATACCCGGTCCATGGCCGGCACGTGGATCGACAATCACGAATGGGCGCTTGCGCTCGTCGATCTCTACGTTCTGCGGGGGCACGATCTGGACCAGTACGTAGTTCACCGGTCGGGGCAGCTTGCGTCCGTCCATCACAAGTTCGCAGGGGAATTTTAGAACGTGGGGAGCCTCCTTCGCGGCATGCTCCAAATAGCTCTCGCTGCGCTGTCGCAGGACGTGCAAACAGAGAATGCCGCGCTGGGATGCATCCAGCCAATAGGTCCACGCGTCGCCAAAGACGGCGTTCGGCGCTGGCGCAAAGGGCGGGCGGACGCTACTCGAAAGCGGTTGCTTGGTCATTGCGGGTTGCCCTTAAGGCGCCAGAGTTTGGACGGCGGTTTCCCCGGCCTGATTGATTGATGGCGCGATTTGACGGGGACCCTGCCCGCTTTAACGGTCGCTCTGCTATCGACGTTTACCCGTATTGTTGGCACAGATAACACCGACCCCCGCGCAGCACCGGCGGTATCGGCGCTTGTCCAGGCAAGAGCTTGCCGGGCCTAGCCATTCCCCGAAAAATTGCAAAGCAGGGCCACACCGACTCCCCAAAGTGTGCAGCAAAAAAATCAGGCAGCCACGAAACGATTTGGCCGATAGGCGCGGCGAGCCATCCTCGCTGGCGGAAGTCAGGCAATGCAAGCCGTTGCCCTTTGCAGATTGGCCCGCTTTTGCAGATTGGCCCGTGCGCGATGCACGGTTCCGCAAGGCGCGCTGCTAACCATGCGACGACCGCTGCGGCTCTCAGTATTTTTCCCGATTGGTCAAGCCCAGCCCGCGGGCGCATGGTTTCCGTTGCATGCGGTGAAGTCCAGCATGGCTGGGAAACAGACAGGAGAAGATCGCCCGCAGGGTAGGCGAAGGCATCTATCGGTTCAGCACGACCTTTTCCTTTGCACGCCGTTCGGGCGCAAGGTGCAGGGGAAATTGTCGTTTTGGGTTCAAGGCTTTGCCCCTAGCCGGCAGCAATCGGTCGGCACAATTGCCAAGACGCGGCGTGCCAGGTCTCACCATCCATGAGGGTTTTCACCCACGAATTTCGCCGAAGGCAGCGCAGCCGGGTCTTGCGTTGTCAGCCACCCGCGAGGACAGAACATGGGGCAACATTCAGATATTGAGCATGCAACTGTGGCTTTGCGCGCAAGCGCGAGTAAGGCCGTACGCGCGGGCACCTCAGAAAACAACGCCCCTGAAAAAAACCAGGCGCGCAGCGCCAAACGCGATGAACCGCGGCGGAAGGACCTCAAGCGCGATGACTATGAGAAGATATTGCGCAAACTCCATGTCAGGCTCGTCGAACTGCAAGAGTGGGTACGACACGAGGCTGCCAAGGTCTGTATCGTCTTTGAGGGGCGTGATGGTGCCGGCAAGGGTGGCGCCATCAAGGCGATCACTGCCCGAGTGAGCCCACGCATTTTCCGCGTCGTCGCACTCTCGGCCCCTACCGAGCGTGAAAAGTCTCAGATGTACATTCAAAGATATTTGCCGCACCTGCCGTCGGGAGGTGAGGTCGTGATTTTCGACCGCAGTTGGTACAATCGTGCTGGCGTCGAGCGGGTTATGGGTTTTTGCAGGAAAGCGGAAGCCAAGCACTTTCTTGGCGTCGCGCCGCACGTGGAAAAATCGATGATCGATTCCGGCATCATTTTGCTCAAGTATTGGCTCGAGGTAAGTCCCGAGGAACAAGAAAAGCGGCTGCGGGAGCGAATCGACGATGGGCGAAAAATCTGGAAGCTCTCCGATTTGGACATCAAGTCATTCACGCGCTGGGATGACTACACGCAGGCGCGCAACGACATGTTCAAGGCGACCGATACGTCCTGGGCGCCCTGGTTCGTCGTGCCCTCCGATCACAAGCGGCGCGCCCGGCTCAACATTATCGAACATTTGCTCGCCAGCATTCCCTACAAACGCGTACCGCGGGCCAAGGTGCACTTTCCCAAGCGACATATTGCAGATGCCGGCCAAAGGCAGCCGGTGCCGCTGAGACTAATCGACAAGGCGTATTGATCTGTGTTCGAGAATTCGGCGTCGCTCAGCCCACCAAGTCGGGGGGCCGGGTCCGGTCCCCTTGCACCCAAATCGCCAGCACAGCCCAAGCGACGGAAAGAACAATAGGTCCGAAGAAGATCCCGACAATGCCATAGGCAATGATGCCGCCAATGACGCCGATCATAATGATAGGCATCGGCGTGGTGAGGCCGCGCGCCATGACGAGCGGTCTCAAAACATTGTCTATCACACCGACGCAGACCATGTAGGCCGTGAAGACGAGCGCCTGCATGGTGTCCATCACCGTCCAACTCCAGACGGTGATGGGTAAGAGCAAGATGGCCGGCCCAATTTGGGCGATGCTGAGCAACAGAGTTAGGAACGCCAACGCGCTGGCGGAGGGAATACCTGCGGCGAGGAAGCCTGCCCCGGCAAGAACCGATTGCAGGAGCGCGATGCCCACCACGCCGCGTGAGACGTTACGTATGGTGGCGCCAACCAACTGCACCGTCTCCTTGCCGCGGTGGCTCAGCACGCGACTCAAGAAGGCACTCGATACCGCCACAAGCTGCGGGCCTCGGGTCAACAAAAAGCCCGTGACAATGATGGAAACGAGGAGCTCGACGAGCCCGACAAACGCGCTCTGTGCCATTTCAAGGAGTTGGCTGCCGAGCGGTTTGAAGTAGGGTGCTATCTCGGTCAGCGCCGCCTTCAAGTTGGTCGCCGCCAGGGTCCAAAGGCGGTGCAGCTGTTCGCCAACGAGCGGCCAGAGCTTCACGGACTCTGCCGGCAGCGGGATCGCCAGTTGTCCGGCATCTAGTCCATTGATCACCGAGCCAATGGCACCAATCAGACCGAACCCGAGCCAGGTCACAGGGCCAACAACAATCATCAGGCATAGCGAGGAGATGACGGTCGCGGCAAATCCCCGCCGACGCAACCGGCGCGCGAGCCAGTCGAACAGCGGGTAGAGCGCGGCCGTCAAGACGGCGCTCCAGAGTAGGATTGTTAGGAGGGGTGCTATGACCCTGAACGACCAGTAGGCGAGCAAACAGAAAAAGCCGAGGCGGATCACAATGTCGATGCTTTGAGTGCTGAGCGCCTCCCGAAGCGGATCGTTATTGCGTGCGGTCATCGCTCAACCTAGGTCCCTGCGGTTGGCAAGGCGGGCAAATTGAAATTCGCGGGTCGAGCCAGCATGGGTCTTGTGCAAAACCGAGGCGCCGATCTTCCTCGCGGAAGCTGGGCTCGAAGCACCGGCCGCGTCAGCTCAAGGCGGCGAAGAATAGAAGCCATGACATCGTGTCTGTGAGCCATTGCAGCGAGATTCGATAAAAACCCGGATGGATCAGCTTCCAAATCACTAAATCCGCGCTCGTTTCCTTCGCCGCGTCGGAAAGGAGGGCTCAACATCCGCAAGGACCACGCGCTCGCGATCATGCACCCGAGTCTGTGCATTTGAGAAGCGGCATGGGCCGAAACCGGGCGGCTGTCAACAACGGTCAAGCTGTTGGCGATCGAGCGCGGTCGGGTCGCAGCCGGCACGGCCGAGGCCAGCCCCTCAAGCGCGTACGCACCGAAATCGCCAAGGCCAACGCCCGAGAGACCCGTCGATGGCCAAGGGCGGCGTCGCTCATAGGAAGAAGGTCTCAAAATGCCGAAGGACTTCGCCAGGTTGTTCCTCAGCCAGGTAGTGCCCGCTGTCGATGGCGCCACCGCTGACCTCTTGAGCGCAGTAGCGACGCCAGATCTCGAGCGGTGCATACCACTGGCCGATCTTGCCCTTTTGACCCCACAAGACCAGCATCGGGCATTGCACCTTGCTGCCAGCATCGCGGCTTGCCCGATCATGCTCCATGTCGATGGTGGCGGCTGCGCGGTAGTCCTCGCACATGCCGATGATCGTTGCCGGTTGTCGTGCCGCGGCAAGGTAGTCGGCCAGCGCCTCTGGATGGAAAAAGTTGGGCGGCTTCGGTTCGCGCGAGGTGTGTGCCGCAAACCAAGCCTCGGGCGCCGCATTGATCAGCATCTCGGGAAATGGATGGGGCTGGGCGAACCAGAACCAATGATAGTAGCCAAGCGCAAACGCCATATCGGTACGCTCGAAATGCTCGATGGTCGGAACGATATCGAGCGCCGCCAATTTAATGACGCACTGCGCGTGGTCGAGCGCAAGCCGATGCGCAACACGCGCGCCGCGGTCATGGCCAGCAACGAAAAAGCGCTCGTGCCCGAATTGACGCATGACCTCGACCATGTCCGCGGCCATCGCTCTTTTCGCATAGGGCGCGTGATCGGACGTGGCCGGCGGCTTGAATGAGCCGCCGTAGCCTCTGAGGTCGGGACATACGACCGTGAACCGCGCGGCCAACTTCGGCGCTACGTGATGCCACATCAGGTGCGACTGCGGATTGCCGTGCAATAGGAGCAAAGGCGGCCCCGACCCACCATGTCGTAAGCGGATGCCGCCACCGCTTACGGCGATCGTTTCAAGCTTAAATCTTGGAAAAAGCATACGGCTCTCCCGTGTTACCCATCTCTTTACCCATCCTCCGGCGCTACGCTAGAAATCGGCGCGCGCCGAAAAACGTAAATGCTCGACGTTTGCGGCCAACATCCGGGCGATTATCGTAAGGTACGGCCACCCGTCACAGTTCGAAGACGAAGAAGACCGTCATGCACGGAAATGCTCAGTGACGCGCGTAGATTTACAACTGCTGGATGCACATGCCGAGGGAGCGCAGCACGCGAAAGTGGTGACATCGATCGCCGACCCGCCCCACTTTCCCTCGACCGGCAGGGCTTTGCGCGCGAATCACGTCTGTGGGTGCCTACAATAGTTTGCGTAAAGGCATCCCACATGAAGCAAGCCATCGCTACTAGGGGCCGAGCCCGCAAGACCCCTGCGCCGTCTCCAAAAGTCGACAAGCTCGCATACTCGATTAACGACTTGCATGAGCTGGGCTTTGGCTGCCGGGATACAATCTACGGTGAGATCAACGCCGGCCGGCTGAGAGCCACAAAACGCGAACGCTACACCGTTGTGTTGGTCCAGGACCTTGATGCCTGGGGTAGCTTCGCTGCCGGCGATTAAACCTCGAAGCGCGATGGCGGCCGACTAACGAATTCGGCTTAGGCATCTAAGACCGCTCTTGATCTACCATCCGCGCCAGCATCCAGCAACGCCCCGCGGCTTGCGCGCGAGAGCTGCTTCCTTGATCCCCGCTCTGGCTCCCGTACGCTTCACCATGGCATTGACGGCGTGCTCGGTGAGCGAACCTCCCTTGCGGCTACGGAAGGGGGGATCATTGGCGCCGGATCACCCCGCAGAGACAAGAGCGACCGACTAACGACCTCGGGCAATAACACCTGGCGCATCTTGCCGCCCGTGCCTGTGGTCGACAATTACACCCGCTCGTCCGGATCAGCACGTCAGGCCAAGTCAGGGCGACGGTTCAGACACGCGCAGGCCCCCAGCAGATGACCTCGAGCATGACACGATCGCGTTTGGACGGTGTGGCCCGGATCAGGAGGCCAACCTCAACCTCGCTGATGATGCGCATTGCCGGTTGGCGCCCCGATGCACCGCGTCCGACCTGACCTTGATGGTCGTGCCGGCGTTGATGGCCGTATAGCCGAGCTGCGTGCGCGACGACAGGCCCTTCGGTAATCACTCGCCACCAGCCAGTCTCCTGGCGGTTGCCCGCTATGCCCAAGGATCAAGGACTTAACGTCCTGGCCAAACGGAAACCGATCCAGTGGTTGCGATAGGTCGGTGAATAGGCTACGGGGCGTTCTTCCGGACTGAGGTGCGCGGGCAGGTTCCACCAGGAACCCCCGCGGATGACACGGTCGGAGCAAGTTGCCGAACCCTGAATGGCCTTCGACCAATCGCAGTCCTCTACCCATTCCTGTGCGTTGCCCTGCGCATCGTGGACGCCGAATGCATTCGGCTTAAAGGAACCTACAGGAGCTGTATAGACAAACTTATCTCTGCAACTTGCGGGCGCCTCCCAAGAGTTGAACTTCAACTTGCCCTTCGCTGTCTGATCGGCAACGTTCTCATAAGCGCATATGTCTAATTCACTATCGCCAAAATGAAATCGCGTGGTGCTGCCGGCCCGTGCCACGAATTCCCATTCCGAATCCGACGGCAACCGATAGGTCTTGCTCGTTTTCGCCGACAGCCAGTGCGTGAAGGCTTTGGCGTCATCCCAACTGACGCATACTACAGGATGCCGATCGTCCTGGGCAAAGCCTGGGTTGAGGTAGGACCGCCCTGCGCGGTCCTCCAAATATTTTTCAAGGGTCCAGCACTTGTTGTCAGTGCTGAACCCAGTCTCTCGCGCGAACGCTGCAAATTCTCCGCGTGTCACCTCAAACTTACCTACCGCGAAGGATTTATCGATGCCGACTTTACGCTCAGATGCGAGTGCGCCCTTGCCTCGCCGCATTGTGAATTCACCGGGCGGTACGACCACCATCTCCGGGCACGTGTCACAGTCTTTGAAGCCGTCTTTGGGCTTTAGGCAGCGCCGCTCGTTGCCGACTAGCGCCTCGAGGCCGTCGCATCGTGCCGGCGGTGGTGTTGGTGGCACCGCCACGGCCGGCACGGACTGGGGTGTGGGTGCCTTAGGGGGCGTGGCGACAGCCACCTGCTGTTTCTTCAACTCGTCGATCTGCAAGCGCGCCAGGCCCGCATAGTAGGTATCCTTGTAACTGGAGATGAAAAGCTCCAACGCTGCAATGCTTGTGGTGCCTTTAGTCCTGTCCCACGCCTCGGCCACCTCGCTCGAACGCTCGGGTGCAACCGGCGCTTTTGGTTGAGCCGATGAAGGCGGCATACCAGTTAGGTAGACGCGCCTGACCAGCCCATTGCTTTCCCACGGTTGCTGAGCACCTCCACTTGCGGAGTAGACGGCTTCCTTGACATTCTGGAACAGGCTTAGATGATCTGCGCCCGGCTTCCCAAGTTCTGTCGCCAACGCTTGTGCATAGGGGCCGCTTTTCTCACCGCGATCAGATGCCGTGCGCCCTGGCGCGCTAGCATACGCGATGAACATGCCTCGCTGCTCCAAAACGGGTACCAGGCCTTTGCTGGTGTCTTTTGTCGGCAGCTGCAGCTCGTTGCGACAAGCATCGAACACGATGAACTTGGCGGCCGAGCGCGCACCGTCCAGCAATCTCAGAATGTCGTCAAGCTTCAAACTCTCATCCCAGAATGCGGTCGTGCCTGGCTCCTTTGCGTCGACTGGGATCAGGTAGTTGATGTTGGTGTCCTTCTCCGCCGCGCCATGCCCCGAGTAGTAGAGGAAGCCGATAGCGCCGGCGCCTGCTGTGTTGAGCCTGCGGACCAGTTCTCGTACCCCGCCGAGGATCGCGCTGCGCCGGGCGTCTTTGATTGGCGCTAGCACGTCGAAGCCTTGTGTAGTGAGCGCTTCGCCTACGACCGCAATATCGTTGTGCGGGTTCTTGAGCACCCCGACCGAGGCGTCATAGGTGCGGTTGCCGATAAGCAGCGCGATGCGCTTCTCCTGCGCTTGCAGCACGGTCGGCAAAAGCAATAAAACCATCGCAACGACTACCCGCACCCACATCGCGAGCATTCCCCGTAGGACCCCGCCCAAATATAGCGGGCCGCCACCTGCGCAGCCAAGTATTAGGTTTACGTCCTACCATCCTCAACCTGGAAGCGCGGAAGCTGCTGGATGCGTCTCCGTTCAAACCTCATAGCATCAATGCGCTAAAGCAGGCATTCGAAGAGGCTTGGGCGAGCACCATGTTCGATGGTGCCCACATCATCGAGCGGATCCACGCCCGCGGTGCCTTCATCAAGGTATTGGACAAGCCTCACCTGGATCTGACCACCCCGCTGGGCCGTGGATTTATTGCCTTCCTGTCCGCGATGGCCGAGTGAACACCAACGCATCGTCAAGCGGGCCAACGATGGCCGCAAGGTTGCCAGGTCAAAAGGTGTGCGGTTCGGCCGGAAACCCAAGCTCACTGACCACCAGCAGGCAGAGGCCCTCAAGCGCCTCGAGGCCGGCGAAAGCTGCCGCGCTATCGCCCGAACCATGGCCGTACACCACGCCGCGGTCGCGAGGTTGGCGGGCTAGAAGTGGCCACCGGGCCGGCTCCGGGGCCTGATTGGGGCCCTCGCGCCCGCGCGCGTATGGGGACGGAATTTGGGGCCCCAAGCCTCTTTTCCTGAAGGTGCGTGACGGATCGTTGCCCACTCCCTTCATCGACGTGATCGGCAATGACAGCATCTGGCTATCCCACAGGACGGAAACATAAGTGTTCGGCGCCAGCGGCAACAAAATCAGGTTCATGGGGTCCGTCGTGATGAAATGGCTTCTGCTGCTAGCGCTCTCGAACACCGACCACCCTATCACGCACCCGGCATACGAAACCGAAGCTCTCTGCGAGGCAGCGGGCGAGGAGATCAAGGCCCGTGTCAATGAAAAGCGCTTGAGGATCGATTACCTCTGCGTCAACACCAATCAACCACCAGTTTGGCCGATGAGGTGAGGCCCTGACCTTGCTAGGAGTCTAAGATGCTCGTGCTGACCCTGGTTCCGTTATTCGCCATCGCATCGGGTAGGTGCTGGGGGCACTATTTGCGCACGCCTTCGCGACGGTCTTCGTCCCGCGATCGGCGACGGACGCACTTGATCGCCACGCAATCGAAACGGGCCCCACCCCGGGGCCCGCCATTTGCCGAGTCCAGTGTCACTAAATGGACAGCTCCCGGCCACCACAGTAAAGCTTGGGCTAGATTCCAAGACGATCGCACGAAACGCCGCGCCAACTTTCGTGAAACAAGAGGCCGGACGCGGCGCGCCGGAAGGTTGACGTCTCATGCCCGGCCAATTGGGAGCCGGCCCCAGGTACAGCGGCGTGCAATCACCTTCCCCGGGACCGGCCTCTCCCATTGGGCCGCACGCAGTTTGCGGGTAACGCGACAGGCCACATGAAGCGTGGCACGAGCTAAGGCACCGCGTCCCGCTCACTTTGGAATTAGTCTCTATACAGATCCTCTAGGTGTTGCCGCGCCGCCACGCATCCAGATCGTCCGGGGACTTCGTTGCGTCCACATCACAGCGTTCCCGCGATCTGTCCGATTAGAGCCCGTTCTCCGTTGACGCCACGAATGCCGGTGTCATGCTCTATCCCGCGGGCCGATCGCTAGGCTGATCGGTTAGTTCAAGGGGTGCGGGAATTGGTGCGGGACGCTTGCGAGCAGGCGTCCCGTTTTGTTGCGACCATGCCTGGGCTCCACCCAAAGCGGGGATGATCGCAGACTACTCACCGGAGTTATGAAGACCTCGGCGGGCGCCAGGTCCTACCACTTGCTACCTGCCGCACGCTAGCCGCGCCCTTGGGGAGGTCACTCGGGCGTGGTTTGCTCCTCGGCTTTCTAGGTATTCGTCAGCCTAGAGGAAGAGGTAGCCTGAAGGGTCCTAGCTCGTGTGGAACCCTAGGCTCAGAGCGATCCTGCGCTGATTGAGGGTCTCGCTTTCAGCACGGCGGCGGCTCCATCCAATGCGACAAGACGCCTGCAGGGGCCCAAGCGCAGGAAACGGGTCGCTACGGAGGCATGCGACGTTGAAAAATTGGCGCGGAGCCAATTCCCAACATCAGCGCTGATGCAGCATCCTACGAGTTCCCAGTACGCGCGCGGAGCCTTCTACGGCCTCGCAGCCGTGTGCATCTGGGCCAGCTTCATCGTCGTCTCTCGTTTGGGCGTCCAAACCAGCCTCACCCCATGGGATGTCACCGCCATTAGGTTCAGTGTTGCCGGCTTGCTTCTGTTGCCCCTTCTGCTGAGAAAGGGTCTTGCGCTCGATCGCCTCGGCTGGGCGGGTGTCGCAGCTATCGTCATTGGTTGCGGAGCGCCAATGGTCCTACTGGTCAATGTCGGCTTGCTATTCGCTCCTGCTGCCCATGGCGGTGCACTGTTTCCGGGTGTCATGCCGTTGATGGTCGCCGTCCTCGCGGCCGCTAGCCTTAAGGAGCCGTTCACGCCACCCAAGACCATCGGCCTCGCGCTGATTGTGATCGGCGCCATCTGCATAGTCTGGTTCACGGGCGGCGCCGTTGGTACACGCCAGAACATTGGCCACGTGCTCTTCCTCGCCGCCGGGTTTGTATGGGCTTGCTACACCGTCTCAATGCGGCGGGCCGGGCTCGGTGGCCTCCATGCCGCAGCTATTGCGGGTGTTGGCTCGCTCGTGCTGTATCTGCCGGCCTATGCATTCATTGCCGGCACGAGCGTATTCGAAGCGCCACCGTTCGACATAGTGCTTCAAGCAATCGTGCAGGGCGTCCTTACGGCCATCATCGCCCTGATGCTCTATGGGCGCATGGTCAATCTTCTCGGCGCTACCAGAGGCGCGGCCTTCGTCGCCTTGACCCCCGCCATGACCGCTCTCATGGGCATTCCGATGCTTGGCGAGTGGCCGTCGGCCACCGACTGGGTTGCGATCGCCATGATCTCCATTGGCGTCTACGCCGCTAGCGGCGGTCCTCGCTTGAGACTGGACCGCTAGGCGCACCATTACGCCCTTCGGAGGGGGATCGACGACGGGCGCGGGGGACGCCCTCTGACACCTCGCTTCGGCCACGTCGGGATCCTTGCGCCTTTCCCGGCGTAAGCCTCAATCGCCAGAATGCGCCGTGCAACGCGCCCCTCTCGCCCTTGGCGAGTTTGCGTAGCACCGTCGGGGTGCGGTCGCGCCGGATCGATAGTGCCGACATCCCGCCCTCCATCGAAGCAATGCCAGGAGGGAATCACGAACCCGGCGCTGATGGGTATCCCGAAACGGCAACAGGAGTCGGGAGTTTCAACCGGCGGTATCACCTCTGAATGCGCTCGTCAGCGCGTGAACGTGCCGTCGCAATTCGAGCAGTTGGAAGCGCAGCGCTCAATCTGATTGAGCGACCAGCACAACCAATTCGGTGGCAAATCTTCGACGGTCTGTCGATTACCCGGTTACGCTCGGATCGTCCTCCATACTGCGCACACAGGCCGTCTTCCACTCGGCCTTGCTCATATGTGTCGCCCGATCCCAGAACCCCATGCAGTCGGCGAGCGACTTGCCTCCACCGCCGGGCGTGCTCGGTGCCGATCCACTCGGGCTGGCCGAGGAGG
>Ga0134122_10002419_pt1 | contig 13707 bp, 13 predicted proteins | sample KB302_FD_96461 | JGI IMG/M metagenome (GOLD analysis project Ga0134122, IMG submission 96461) | Terrestrial soil microbial communities without Nitrogen fertilizer from Kellogg Biological Station, Michigan, USA - KB3-0-2 | ecosystem: Environmental > Terrestrial > Soil > Unclassified ... | reverse complement strand
GGGAACAGGCTGACGCACTTTGCCGGATGGGCTCTGACATTTCTTGCAGTCGTCGTCGGGTGGGTATTTTTTCGCGCCGATAATTTGGAAGTCGCATTTGGCATGCTGCGTTCCATGTTCGGGGGAAACGGAATTCCGCTATCTGCAAGCATCGCGGCATGGTTGACAGAATTTACCGGGCACACCTTTTTCGCAGCCTCGATTTTCGAACATAGCCTCTTCAAGCCGGTTGAAGCGTTGGTGCTTCTCGGCACAGTACTCGCGATGGCGCTCTTCCTGCCGAACAGTCAGGAAATGCTTGCGCGGTACGAGCCCGCTCTGGAAAAAATCGAAACTCCAAACCCGCGCTTCGTCTGGCGGCCAAATATCGCTTGGGGTGTCGGGCTCGGTGTGCTCTTCGCGGTTTGCATCACGCGGATCGGCGGCGAATCGCCTTTCCTTTATTTTCGATTCTGAACAATGAATATGCGAACCTACTTTGTCGCCGGAACGCTGGCTGCGACCTCCGCTCTCGGCATAGTCGCGGCGGTCAATTATTTAATAGACGTTAACGGCATTTATCGAACCGGCAGCCTACAAAAATACACCGCCGAGTATGTGCGGCAAATGAGAGGTAGCCGATTTGGTGTACGTCACGTTCCCTTCGATCGGGCGGTCAAGATTGAACTGGCCCGGCAGTCATCGGCGGCCTGTTATGTGACCGGCTCCAGCAAAGAAATGAGCATTTCGCTTGATCGTATGCCGCCATTGAAGGAGCGGTGTCCGTCACTGGTCAATCTCGCCGAATCGGGAGGAAGTTACGAAGACGCGGTAACGCTGCTCGCGATTGCAACGCAAAGAAAAGCATCCTCGGTGCTGATCGGCATAGGGCCCTGGTTTTTTCTGCTCAACGCCGACAAGAGATGGACGGAATTCGCCAACGATTATCAATCGGCTCGAATCTTTTTCGATCTGAAACCAGTAGGAAATTCAATCTACGAAGAGAAATTATTGAATCTGATCAACGGCGCCTACTTCGTCAGAAATCTCGAAACGATCTTGAGACGCAAGGGAAATAAGCTACCGCCGGTCGTAGAAGCGCAAGCGGACGGGAAGAATCTCGCTAATGATGACCCGATATTCCGCCCCGATGGCAGTATTACGTACAGCCGTGTTTTTCTGGAGCAGGCCAAGCCTCAAGATAACGTGGAATGCCGCGATTACCGGGTCAAGCCGCCTTTTGTAAATCAGGAGGTCGTTGCTGAATTCCGGCAGGTCGTACAGAAGATTCAGCAGCAAAACATTCAGGTGACGTTTGTTCTTATGCCGTTCCACCCCGGAGTCTTTCGGTGCCATGGGTTGACTGTGCCTGCAGTGGAAAAGACCGAACAGACCGTCACAGAACTCGCGGCGAAATTAAACGCCCCTATCATTGGTAGCTACAATCCGACCCGGTTCGAACTCCTGCCTGCTGACTTCTATGATTTCATGCACGTTGCCGCAGGAAGTTTGCACAAGATTGTGCGGTGATCGCTATGTTTGTGCCTATTCACCGTTTCGTTTTTTCCAATGGTTTTCGAGATTCATGAGTGATATATGGCCGGCAAATCTCAAAGGTTGGAAAAGCGCGTGTTTAGCATCGGCGGTGCGCATTTGATTGTGACTGCATGAAAATAGTCAATTCTGGCTTGCGCCGCCGCCTTACAAGATTTCGCAAATTGTATCTGCCATTTCTTGCGCCAGCCGTGAGGCCGGTTGGTCACGCACTCGATTTTGTCTCAGCGTTCGTCGTGCGGAGGATAATTCGCGCAATGAAGAAGCTCGACCCTGACGCGAGTTCGGATTTTGTCGGAAATCTCGCCCGCAAGGTCGGCCCCTACATCACCACCAGCCGCGTCGCGCGAAAAAACTTGCGCATGGCTTTTCCCGAAAAGAGCGAAGGCGAGATCGAGGAGATCTTGCACGGAGTTTGGGAAAACCTTGGCCGAGTGGCAGGCGAATTCGTCCACTTGGAAAAAATGTGGGACTACGACCACACGCGCCCGAACCAAGGCCGCATCGAGACAAGCGACGCTGAAAAATTCGCCGCGCTGCGCGATGGCGGCAAGCCCGCGCTGATTTTCACGGCACATCTTGCGAACTGGGAGCTCGCTGCGGTCTGCGCCGCCGCGCACGATCTTGATGCGGCGATTCTTTTCCGGGCGCCCGAAAATCGCTTCATGGCCGAGATCATTCACGAGACCCGCTCGGCCACGATGGGACAATTGCTGCCGGCGGGCGTTCTCGGCACTCTTGCGATGACCGGCGTTCTGGAGCGCGGCGGTCATGTCGGCATGCTGGTCGATCAATATCGAGATGTTCGACGGGGCGGTGTGCCGGTGAAGTTCTTTGGGCGCGTTACCCCGGCGAATTCGACCATCATGCGGCTAGCGCGCCAGTACGATTGCCCGGTTCACGGCGTCCGCGTCATTCGGCTTCCCAAAAATCGCTTTCGCGTCGAGTTGACGGATGCGATCGAATTACCGCGCGACTCCGAGGGCAGAATCGATGTCCAGCCTTCGATGCAGGCAATCATGTCGATTATCGAGCGCTGGATTCGCGAATACCCGGAGCAATGGCTATGGTTGCACCGTAGATGGCGGGATAAAACTGTCTAACTATCTTTTAATTCTATCGTGCCGATGTTACGGCGTATTCTCCTGAACAGAATAATAGCTCCCACGCCAGCGAATCTCCAAAACCGATATGCCGAGCAAACCGCCAGCTTTCTTTACGTTCCTGCGCAACAGGGTCAACTGGCAGTATGTCGGCATCGCGATCAGCATATTCATCATCGCGTTCGCAGCCTATGTCCTTTACACCGTCCTGAATGATCTTGAGCCGCGCGAAGTTTATACCGCGCTCAAACGAACACCGCCTCATGCTCTCATTCTGGCCGGAATCTTCGTCGCCGCCGGCTATTTCACGCTGACCTTCTACGATTACTTCGCGCTTAGCACGATCGGCCGCCCCGACATTCCATATCGCACGGCAGCCCTCGCAAGTTTCACGAGCTATTCGATCGGCCACAACATCGGATTTTCGTTCCTGTCCGGAGGCGCAGTCCGCTATCGCGTTTATTCGGTAAGCGGGTTGAATGCGATCGAAGTTGCGAAAATCTGCCTGATCGCGGGTCTCACCTTCTGGCTCGGCAACGTCGCCTTTCTCGGTCTGGGAATGATCGTGGATCCGGTGGCAGCCAACGCGATCGACAAACTCCCGAGTGGTTTTAATCGCGCGATTGGCGCGGCGACCATCGTCGCGCTCGTCGCCTATGTGATCTGGGTAAGTGTTGCACCGCGTAGCGTTGGGGTGGGTCAAGGAAAATGGCGCGTCACCTTACCCGGAGGAAAGCTCACGGCGGTTCAGATTGCGCTCGGCATCGTCGATCTCAGCTGCGCCGCCGCCGCCATGTATGTCTTGATGCCGAGTTCCCCGGAAATCGATTTCGTCTCGCTAGCGGTGATTTTTGTGAGCGCGACTCTCCTCGGCTTTGCAAGCAGCTCGCCAGGTGGCCTCGGTGTCTTCGATGCCGCGATGTTGATCGCCTTGATGCACTTCGACCGGCATTCGTTGGCCCGGTTCGGCAAGGAAGGTGTGCTCGGGGCTCTGCTATTATTCCGGCTTTATTATTACATCGTGCCGTTCGCGCTTTCGCTCGCAATCCTGGGCTTGCGCGAATTTATTCTTGATTTGAAGCCGGTTGCGGAGAAAATCCGCAAGCAAAAAATATTCAAAAGGCGCACGCGCCGCCCTGCAAGACTCGCGCGTAAAAAAGCGTAGGCGTAACAAGCGAAATGAGCGGCGCTCGATGGCGCCGAGCGAGCTATTGCTTGTCGAGCATTCCGGGAATGCCTTGCAGCCCGCCCGCGCCCTTCGGCATTTTCATCACTTGAACATTGGCCGGCAACGCGAACAGCGAAGGATCCTGCGGTACACGCTTTAGCTCGGAGACCTCCATGACGACGCGGCGCTTGCCCTCAACTGTCATTTCGGTTCGCAATGGAATATTGTCGCGGGCAAGACAAGCGATAACCGGTCCACCATTTGCGCCGCTTTTTGCGTCGTCGATTTCCCACAAATCGCAAGGCTCGCCGGCGACGGTATCGGTCCCCACGCGGCGTCCGTTGCCCATCACCTGGCCATAGCCCGGGTCTTTGCCGAGTTCGACTTCGAGCGCCATATTCGACATGCCGGGAATGGCGCCGATCATGAACATCTTCCGCGCCTTCAGATCCATGATGCCGGTCATCTGCGGCATTCCTGCAGTTTGCAACTCGACGCGTGCCTTTCCCGCCGACTGGCGGAGGGTCATATTCATTTTCCCCATCGTCGTTGCCTTGGCCTGAAAATCGACAGTGGGAAGAGGGATGGGCTCGGCGTACGCACCCGCGGCGAAGGCAAGAATCGCGGTCGCAAGCGAAATGATTGCGAACGAACTGAGCGAAAATCGCATTTTTCTATGCTCCGGTTTGCCCCGTGCTCTCGTGTCATGCTTTGGGGCGCCTTGCAAGGAAGCGGAAGTCGCTGTGGACGATGCGATTTTCAACGGAAAAAAGTTGGATTCGCATGTGTGCTGCGCTCGCGCTAGAGGGAGGCTATGAACGCCCCGCGCGATCATACGGTGTTGGAGCACGCAGAGAATACGGTTGCACGCAGCTCGCGTGGACGCTGGATTGCGGCGGTCGTCTTGCTCGCAATATTGGGTGCGGCAGCGCTCGACTGGCTGCCCGCTTTTATTGCGCTTCCCGCAGTTGCGATCGTCGCGGCATTTATCGCCGTCGAAATTCGGACCGCCTCAAAGGGCATACCCGTTGTCCGGCCGAAAACACTCGCGCCAGAGACGGGTAGCTTTGGCGCACAGCTTGCAGCGCTCATCAATGCGTTACCCGAACCGGTGCTTCTCGTTGACCGTGGCAACAAATTGCTTGCAGGTAATGTGGCGGCGGCGGCCATCTTCGGACGGCTCCGGGTGAATGAGCCGATTTCATCAACGCTGCGCAATCCGCAAATTGTAGAAGCTGTGGGCAAGGCCGCATCCGGCGTAGCGCAAAATTTTGAAGTTAACGAACGCTTGCCCGTCGAACGCTCGCTCGACGCCCATGTTGTGCCGCTGGTCTTCGGCGAAGAGCAGCCGAAGTTGTTTTTGCTTACCTTCCGTGACCGGACGCAGGAGCGGCGTGTTGAGCAGATGCGTGTCGACTTCGTCGCCAACGCAAGCCATGAACTGCGCACGCCACTCGCTTCGCTCTCAGGCTTCATCGAAACCTTGCTCGGGCCCGCGCGCGACGACCCGGCCGCGCGCGAAAAGTTTCTCGGCATCATGAGCGATCAGGCGCGCCGCATGTCGCGTCTGATCGACGATCTGATGTCGTTATCGCGCATCGAATTGAGCCTGCATTTGCAACCACAGACGCATGTGGAACTTGCCGGATTGATCGACCGCGCCTGCGATACGCTGGCGCCTCTCGCGAAGGAGCGGGGGGTCGCGCTCGAAGTAAAACGCGAAACCGTCAAGCTAGAGGTGCGTGGCGATCGCGATGAGTTGATCCGCGTGTTCGAAAACCTGATCGAAAACGCGCTCAAATACGGCGCCTCGGGAAAGCGCGTTGAAATTACCTTGCGTGCGGAAGATGGCGAGGCACTCGTCTCTATTCGCGATTTCGGTCCCGGCATTGCGCCCGAGCACCTGCCGCGGCTGACGGAACGTTTCTATAGAGTCGACGCGGAGCGAAGCCGTGCGCAAGGCGGCACCGGTCTTGGGCTCGCGCTGGCCAAGCATATCCTTGCCCGCCACCGCGGCAGGCTGACAATCGAAAGCGAAACTGGGAAGGGTGCGATATTCACAGTCCGCATTCCGCACCTGTAGAAAATCGCAAGCTTTACCAGCGGCTTCTCCTGTCATCCCACTGTCATGCAGCCTTCATAGAACCGTTGCCGGGCGGTTCTAAGCCTGAAGCTATGAAAACAGGGAAAAACAGGAAAACCGTCATGAAGCTACCGAGCTTTATCCTTTCAACAGCATTCGTAATCGCGGGCACGCTGCTCGCGGGTGAGACGCGCGCGCTCGACATCTCCGGTGCCGGCGCGACATTCCCCTATCCGATCTACGCGAAATGGGCCGACGCCTATAAGAAGGAGAGCGGGCTGAATTTGAATTACCAGTCGATCGGATCGGGCGGCGGTATCAAGCAGATCAAGGCGAAGACCGTCACCTTCGGCGCTTCCGATATGCCGCTGAAGCCCGCCGAGTTAAGCGAAGCGGGTCTCGTTCAGTTTCCGACCGTAATGGGTGGCGTTGTTCCCGTCGTCAATATCGACGGCATTACTTCAGGTAACGTCAAGCTCGACGGCAAAACTCTCGCCGACATCTTCCTCGGCAAGATCACGAAGTGGGACGACCCGGCAATCAAGAAGCTCAATCCAAGCGCCAAATTGCCCAACCAGGCAATCGTGGTCGTGCATCGCTCGGATGGCTCGGGCACGAGCTTCCTCTTCACTGATTATCTTTCGAAGTCGAGCACCGAGTGGAAAGACAAAGTCGGCGCGAACACGGCAGTCGAATGGCCGGTAGGTATAGGCGCCAAGGGTAACGAAGGCGTTGCCAACAACGTCCTGCAGACCAAAGGTTCGATCGGTTATGTCGAATACGCTTATGCGAAACAGAACAAGCTCGTTTCGCTCGATATGATCAACAAGGATGGCAAAGCGGTGTCGCCGAACATCGAAGCGTTCCAGGCCGCCGCCGCTAATGCCGATTGGGTAAAGGCTGAAGGCTTCTACGTGATCCTGACCGACGAGCCGGGCGCGAAGAGCTGGCCGATCGCCGGCGCGACCTTCATCCTGATCCACCAGCAGCCTCAGGACACTGTCGCTGCAGGCGAAGCGCTTAAGTTTTTCGACTGGGCATATCGGAACGGCGGCAAGGCGGCTGAAGAGCTTGACTATGTGCCGATGCCCGCAAGTGTCGTCTCGCTCATCAGGAAGACCTGGAGCGACCAGATCAAGGGCGCCGATGGAAAGCCGGTCTTCGCGAGCACGATGTAAGCGCCGAGTGAGGTGTGCGTTCCGTTGCGTTTGTAGCGTTCGAGTAAAGCCGGGAGGCCGGGCATACAGCCGGCCTTCTTTGGCGTGGGTCAGTGTTGTGGGTGACGTGCGATGGCCGCGTTGACGCTGGGAGCGGTGGAATATGTAGGGCGCTCAAAAGCTCTGAAGCGCTTCATCGCGACGGATTCCTTCTTCAGGTATCTCACCCGCGCGGCGGCGATCCTGGTTCTCGGGGTCCTGTTGGGTGTCTTCGTCTCGCTCGCAATAGGAGCCTGGCCTGCTTTTCACGCTTTCGGCCTCGATTTTCTCACGAGCCAATCTTGGAATCCCGTTACCGAAAAATTTGGCGCGCTCGCTCCGATCTACGGCACCATCGTCACGTCGCTGATCGCCATGCTGATTGCGGTGCCTGTAGGTGTCGGCATCGCGATTTTTTTGACCGAGCTGTGCCCCTATCTGCTCAGGCGTCCGATTGCGATCGCCATCGAGTTGCTCGCGGGCATCCCCAGCATCATCTACGGAATCTGGGGTCTGTTTGTGCTCGCCCCTTTTCTGCAGCAACACGTACAACCCGGTTTGATTGAATTCTTCAGCGGTGTTCCGGGATTCAACCAGTTCTTCGCCGGACCGCCCTACGGCATCGGCATATTCACTGCGGGGCTCATTCTCGCAATCATGGTCATCCCTTTCATCAGTTCGATTGCGCGAGACGTATTTGAGACAACGCCGGCGGTTCTGAAAGAATCCGCCTACGCCGTCGGTTGCACTACGTGGGAAGTGATCTGGAGCGTCGTGCTGCCCTATACCCGCGCGGGTGTACTCGGCGGCGTGATGCTCGGTCTTGGCCGCGCGCTCGGCGAAACAATGGCCGTGACCTTCGTAATCGGCAATGCGCATAAAATTGCCGCCTCGATTCTTGCCCCCGGCACGACGATCTCGGCGACCATCGCCAACGAATTCACTGAAGCGGTCGGCGATCTCTACACCTCGTCGCTAATTGCGCTCGGTTTCATCTTGTTCGTTATTACTTTCATCGTGCTTGCGATTGCGCGCTACATGCTGTCGCGGCTCGATCGGCGTGCAGGGGTGGCGTGATGGATCGTTATTCCCGCCGCCTCGCTCGCAACAAGATGTGGCTCAGCCTATCGATTGGCGCTGCAGCCTTCGGATTGTTCTGGCTTGCCGCGATTCTCTCGACACTCGTCTGGAACGGGCTCGCCGGATTGAGTCTCAGCGTATTTACCGAGATGACGCCACCACCGGGCAGCGCCGGCGGCTTGTTGAACCCGATCGTAGGCAGTTTGATCCTGACGACACTTGCAGTCGTGATTGGAACTCCGATTGGAATCTTGGCAGGCACCTATATGGCGGAATACGGCCGCTACGACCGCATTACCTATATCATTCGTTTCATCAACGACATTCTTCTCTCGGCGCCCTCGATCATTATTGGTCTGTTCATCTACGAAATTCTTGTCGTACCCATGGGCCACTTCTCAGGTTTCGCAGGTTCGATCGCGCTCGGCGTGATCGTGATACCGGTGGTCGTGCGGACGACAGAAGATATGTTGTTACTCGTCCCCAACCAGATGCGTGAAGCGGCGGCGGCAATCGGAGCGCCGCAATGGTTCGTCATATCGCGCGTCACCTATCGCGCGGCGCGGACGGGCATCATCACTGGCGTGTTGCTCGCGATCGCGCGCATCTCGGGCGAAACCGCGCCCCTCCTGTTCACTGCGCTCAATAACCAGTTCTGGAGCGTGAATCTGAACGCACCAATGCCTAGTCTGCCGGTCGTGATTTTCCAGTTTGCGTTGAGCCCTTACGAAGATTGGCAGCGCCTTGCCTGGACAGGCGCGCTGATCATCACGGCTGCTGTGTTGACCTTAAGCATCCTCGCCCGCGCGCTCGCATCAAAAGGAGTTGAACAATGATGAATGCGATTGCAGTTCGCGCGCAGGCAGCCGAAGCTCCGAATACGCGTGAAAAAATGGTGATCCACGATCTGTCGTTCTACTACGGAGACAACAAGGCCCTGAAGAATATCGATCTGACGATGCACGAACGCCAGGTCTCGGCATTGATCGGTCCTTCTGGTTGCGGGAAGTCGACGCTGCTCCGTATTCTCAATCGAATCTATGGCCTCTATCCCAATCAGCGGGCCGAGGGAGAAGTCTGGCTCGATGGCGAAAATATTCTTCGCCCCGAGCAGGATTTGAATCTTCTGCGCGCGAAGGTCGGTATGGTTTTCCAGAAACCGACGCCGTTCCCGATGTCGATTTACGAAAATATTGCTTTCGGCATACGCCTTTACGAAAAACTCTCACGCGCCGAGATGGATGAGAGAGTCGAGCGCGCACTCTCCAAGGCGGCGCTATGGGACGAAGCGAAGGATCGTCTGAATGCTTCCGCGCTCGGTTTGTCGGGTGGCCAGCAGCAGCGTCTTTGTATTGCGCGCACCATCGCCGTGAAGCCGGAGGTCATCCTGCTGGATGAACCGACCTCGGCGCTCGACCCAATTTCAACCGCGAAGGTTGAGGATCTGATCGACGAACTGAAACAGGATTTCACTATCACCATCGTGACCCACAACATGCAGCAGGCGGCACGCGTCGCGGATCGTACGGCGTTCCTTTACCTGGGCAGTTTGGTGGAGGAAGGTCCAACAAGCCAGATGTTCAGCAATCCGAAGGACCGTCGGACGCTCGACTACATTACCGGCCGGTTCGGCTGAGGATATTCGCCATGACCCAACATATCGTTGCATCTTACGAAAACGAACTCCGTGATCTCGGACGCATGGTTACCGAGATGGGCGGGCGCGCCGAACGCCTGGTCGCGGATTCGGTGAAAGCGCTCATGAAACGTGACGCCGAACTCGCGGAGCGTGTCATCGTCGGCGATAAGTCCGTGGATGCGCTTCAGCGCGACATCGAGGAAAGTGCCATCGCAATGATTGCGCGGCGTCAGCCTCTTGCGACGGACCTTCGGGAGATCATCTCGGCGCTTCGTGTCGCGAATGATCTCGAGCGGATTGGCGATCTTGCCAAGAACACCGCCAAGCGCGCACTGGCGCTCGACAGCGATTATCAGGCTCAGAAGCCGCTTCGAGGCCTCGAGCACATGAGCGATATGGCGCTCGAACAGCTAAAATCGGTGCTCGACGCTTATAGCGCGCACGATGATGCCAAGGCTTTGGCGGTCTGGACGCGCGATGGCGAAATCGACGCCATTTACACATCGCTATTTCGCGAGCTGCTCACGTACATGATGGAGGATCCGCGCCGCATCACGCTTTGCACACATCTGCTTTTCGCGGCGAAAAATATCGAACGGATCGGCGATCACGCGACGAATATCGCCGAAACCATCCATTATCTCGTTGTAGGCGAAGCGATTGCCGACGAGCGACCGAAGTCGGATACTTCGAGCTTGACGAAAATGAGCTTGTCGCGCTGAAAAGAATCCTCGCATGAAGCCGCGCATTTTGATTGTCGAGGACGAGGAAGCGCTTGCAACGCTGCTTCGCTACAATCTGGAAAAGGAAGGTTTCGAAGTTGAAACCGCCGGCCGCGGCGACGATGCGGATATGCGCCTTAAGGAACACATTCCGGATCTCGCGATTCTCGACTGGATGCTGCCGGGGTTTTCCGGCATCGAACTCACCCGCCGCCTGCGTTCACGCCCCGAAACAGCCCGCCTGCCGATCCTGATTTTGACCGCTCGCGGCGAGGAAGGTGAGCGCGTGCGCGGTCTTGCGACCGGCGCCGACGACTACGTGGTAAAACCCTTCTCAGTGCCGGAATTGATAGCGCGCGTGCATGCGTTGTTGCGGCGCGCGAAACCCGAGCAAGTCGCAAAAGCATTGAAGGCAGGCGAAATCGAAATTGACCGCGATAAAAAGCGTGTCCATCGTGCAGGACGCGAAATCGAACTCGGCCCGACCGAATTCCGCCTGCTCGAATTTCTGATGATGAGCCCAGGCCGCGTGTTTTCGCGCGAGCAGTTGCTCGATGGCGTTTGGGGCCGGGATGTCTATATCGACGAACGCACCGTCGACGTGCACGTCGGGCGGCTGCGTAAGGCGCTCTCGCGCGGGCGCGAAGCCGATCCGATCCGCACCGTTCGCGGCTCGGGTTATTCCTTCAACGAACGCTTCTCTGAAAAAGTCTGAGCGTCAGCCGTTTCGCATCGCGCGCCGCTCGCGCCGCCGTTCGGCCAGCGGCTGATAGGCAATGCGCGAATGATACGGGCAATATGGCAGGCTCTGTTTTGTCTGCGATCCGCAATAGGCGAAATCTTCAGCACCCGGATCCCCGATCGGCCACCGGCAAGTTGCTTCGGATAGCTGCGTAATCGAAACCCGAGGTCCCATTGGCACAATGTTGGCTAGCGGATCGGCGTCCGGCTCATAGTCCGGCTCGTAGGAGGGCATCAGCGCCGTGTTGCCGTTGAAGCGCATGCGTGGCCGCATCGAGGCCGTACGCGCCTTGCGCTGCCTAGGTACTCCCGAGGACGGGCTTTTTGCTCGGCCCGAGAGACCAAGGCGATGTACCTTCCCGATCACAGCGTTGCGGGTGACCCCGCCCAGTTCGCCCGCGATCTGGCTCGCCGAAAGGCCATCGGTCCAAAGCTTTTTCAGTAACTCGACCCGTTCGTCAGTCCAGCTCATTGCCTGTCCTCCCCCGAGGAGTGTCTCCGCAGCCGCCGCCGCACCCATCGACAGAATCCCTTCAGGTGGCCGGAATCGGGTCTAACCCGGTCCAGGCTGGCTAACTTCACGCCACTCTGAAGAACGTCCGCCGCACGAGATGTCGTATTTGACGGCGCTAAGGCTACAATAGGCAGACTCGTCACGACAAGAGTCATGGGGGCATCCGTGCGCTTTTCCCCAGAATGAGCGCTGTTGTCCCCAAGAACTGCGGTGTTTACGGGGCAAAATGCACCTCATGCGTCGAGTTGACACGCAAACCGGCTGAAATAGATTGAACCGAGTGCCGCTCGTACCGCCGGGCGGCACGTTTCGTTTGGGGCCAAAGCGGTTTTCGCGGGTCCGGGAGGCGGCTTTGATTGCACCGTTGATGCCGACTTATGTGCGTGCCGACCTTGCTTTCGAGCGGGGCGAGGGCGCTTGGCTGATCGCGACTGACGGTAAACGCTACCTCGATTTCTCCGGCGGTGTAGCGGTGAACGCGCTCGGCCACGCGCATCCCGCGCTCGTGAACGCGCTCACCGAGCAGGCGCAGAAAGTTTGGCACGTCTCGAATTTATTTCGTGTGCCGGAAGCAGAAAAACTTGCCAAGCGTTTTGTCGACGCAACCTTCGCCGATACCGTCTTCTTCGCAAACTCCGGCGCCGAAGCGATGGAATGCGCGATCAAGACGGCACGCAAGTATTATGCTGTGTCCGGCAAGCCGGAGCGGACGCGGATCGTTACCTTCGACGGTTCGTTTCATGGCCGCACGCTTGCGACGTTATCCGCTGCCGGCAACCAGAAATATCTCGATGGCTTCGGCACGCCGCTCGCCGGCTTCGATCAGGTTAAATTTGGCGATCTCGATGGCGCGAAGAAAGCGATTGGCCCGGAGACCGCAGCAATCCTCGTTGAACCGATCGAAGGCGAGGGTGGGATCCGCGTTCCGCCACCTTCTTTCATGCGGGGTTTGCGCGAGCTTTGTGACAAGAACGGCCTTCTACTCGTACTCGACGAAGTGCAGACAGGCATGGGCCGCACCGGAAAACTATTTGCCTATGAATGGGCCGGCATCGAGCCGGACATTTTGGGTACGGCCAAAGGAATTGGCGGCGGCTTTCCGCTTGGTGCGTGCTTGGCGACCGCGGAAGCGGCCAAGGGCATGACCGCCGGCACACACGGATCGACATTCGGCGGCAACCCGTTAGCAATGGCCGTAGGCAGCGCCGTACTCGATGTAATTTTGGCGCCAGGATTCCTGGAACGGGTCAGGCAGAATGGATTGCTCATGAAGCAGCGGCTCGCCGAGTTGAAAGACAAGCATCCGTCGGTGATCGCTGAAATCAGAGGCGAAGGACTGCTCGTGGGGTTACGTTGCGTGGCGCCCCAAGCAGACGTCATCGCGGCATCGCGCGAAGAAGGCCTGCTCACGGCTGCCGCGGGCGAAAATGTGGTGCGGCTTTTGCCTCCGCTTATCATCGGAGACGCGGAAATTTCCGAAGCCGTTACGAAGCTCGACGTCGCGTGTCGGAAAATCGAAGCGTCGCAGAAAATAACGGCGCGCGGAGCCGCCGAATGAACGCGACACCGATCAAGCATTTTCTCGATCTTTCCGACATTCCCGCCAAGGAGCTGCGCCGGATGATCGAATTGGCGCGCTCCTTCAAGAAAAGCCGCCGCACGATGACGCTTGCGAAAAGGCCGCTCGAGGGCCGGACGCTGGCGATGATTTTCGAGAAACCTTCGACCCGCACGCGCGTTTCCTTCTATGTGGCGATGCGCGAGCTTGGTGGAAACGTGATTACACTCACCGGCGATGAAATGCAGCTAGGCCGCGGCGAAACTATCGCAGATACAGCGCGCGTCCTTTCTCGCTATGTCGATGCGATCATGATTCGCACTCTCGACCATATGATGCTCGCGGAGCTCGCGAAGTATGCGACTGTGCC
>Ga0134122_10002418_pt1 | contig 13712 bp, 9 predicted proteins | sample KB302_FD_96461 | JGI IMG/M metagenome (GOLD analysis project Ga0134122, IMG submission 96461) | Terrestrial soil microbial communities without Nitrogen fertilizer from Kellogg Biological Station, Michigan, USA - KB3-0-2 | ecosystem: Environmental > Terrestrial > Soil > Unclassified ... | reverse complement strand
CGTTGCGAAGGGACGAGTGTCGAGACGGCGCAGCAGCAACGCGCCGATCGGCTCGCCCTTCCTCAACAGTGGTGCCACCACGACGGAGTGGTATCCAAAATCGCGCGCCTGAGCGGCCCCGAGCGGGAACTCGCCATCGGCAGCTTGGAGGTCATCGACCTGGACGATCGCGCGGTCGACAATGGCCCGGCCGGAAGCCGTGCTTCGATCGACCGGCCACTCATAGCCGGGTGACATCGCTCCGATCGGCCCGAAGTGCGCGACTGGACGAAAGACACTCCCGTCGACAAGATGCAGGACGGCGTCCTCGGCAGCGCAGTAGCGCGCGGCGTTGCGCGCGATCGCCTCGAAAACAGGCCGCGTCTCTGTCGGCGAGGCTGAGATCGCGCTCAAGATCTCGGCTAGCGCCGTCTGGCGCTCAAGCGCCTCCTTCGTCTCGTTGAAGAGTCGCGTGTTCTCGATCGCGATTACGGCCTGGTCGGCGAAGGTGGTCATCAGATCGATCTGCTTCGTCGTGAACGCGACAGGCGCGCTCCGCCACAGACCGATCAGCCCGATCAGCTCGCCCTTGCTGAACATCGGAACGTTCAACATCGCGCGGTAGCCGACCAGCCGTTGCCCCTCGAGGTACGCGTACTCGGGGTCCGCGAGCACGTCGGGGATCTGCACCGCGCGACGCTCGGCGACGACCCGACCGCTGAGGGAGCCGCGATGCGCAACGACCGGGATCGGACTGTCGTTCGTGTACTCCACGAACGCCGGCGGGACCTTGTGTCCCGCTCGGAGCTTGAAGAACCGCCCCTCGACGACGTAGATGAAGGCCATGTCGGCGTCACAGAGACGGGCGCCACTCTCGACGATGGCATCGAGCGTCGGTTGCTGATCCGCTGGAGAGCGACTGATGACGCCCAAAATGGAGCTCGTCGCGGTCTGGCGCTCCAGCGCGTCCTTCGTCTCGTCGAAGAGGCGCACGTTCTCGATGGCGATGGCCGACTGGTCCGCAAAGATCCGCAACAGCTCGATCTGTCCAGCGGTAAATGGCTTCACCTCGTTGCGGAACACGCCCAGAACGCCGGCGACCTCGCCACCCCTGAACAGTGGGACGCCCAGCATCGTCCGGTAGCCACCGACCTTCTGACCCTCGTGCCAGCCGTACTCCGGATCGGCGAGCACGTCGGGGATCTGCACTGGCCGCCCCTCGAGTGCGACGCGGCCGACGAGGAACTGGCGACCCGGCTGCACCGCCACCTTCTTCTCGAGCGCCACGAGCTCCGGCGAGCCGCCTGACCACGCGGCGATGCGGAGACCACCCTCGCCGCGCAGGAAAACGAACGAGTAGTCGGCGGCGCAGAGGCGCTCGGCATGCGCCACGACGGTGTCGAGCACAGGCTGCAGATCGGATGTCGACCGGCTGATGACTTCGAGGATGCCTGCCGTTGCTGTCTGCCGTTCGAGCGCCTCTTTCGTCTCATTGAATAGACGCACGTTCTCGATCGCGATGACCGCCTGGTCCGCGAACGCTTCGACCAGCTGGATCTGACTCGGAGTGAAGCCGCTCGCGTCGTTCTTACGGAGGAGGATCACGCCGATCGCGCTGCCCTCGCGGAGCAGCGGCGTGGCCAGAGTTCCGCGATGTCCAGTTACCGCCGCCTTCGCTCGCGTTCCTTGGAAGTCCTCGCCTTCGGCGCTCTCTACGTCGGCGAGGTGGACAGTCCGCCGCTCGAGGATGGCGCGCCCGCCGACCGAACTGCGTTCGATCGGCTGCACCGCGCTTGCGACCACGGGTACCCGCCCGTGATGCGCGACGCGCCGGAGCATGTCACCTTCAATAAGGTGCACTGCAGCGTCTTCAGCTCCGCAGTACCGAGTCGCACTTCGCGCGATCGCGTCCACCACAGGCTGTTGGTCGGCGGGCGAGTCCGCGATCACGCGGAGGATCTCAGTGAGCGCAGTTTGGCGTTCGAGGGACTCCTTTGTCTCGTTGAAGAGGCGCACATTCTCGATGGCGATCGCTGCCTGATCGGCGAACGTTTCGAGCATCTGCATTTCGCGATCGCTGAATGGCCGCACCTCTGCATGCGTCACCCCCAGGACACCAACTGCCTTGCCGTCGCGGAGCAACGGAATCGACAAACGCGTTCGTGGGCCGTCATGTGGCAGGGAAGGGTCGAGCGCCGCGTCGGCGACGTATTGCCGTCGTCCGGTCAACAGAGCGCGGCCCACGATCGTTGTGTCCGTGATCGGGATTCGGGTCCCGCGCCCCGTGCCCGCTGGCAACACCGGCCCGAACTGGGCCAGCACGACGAAATCGTCGCCATCCCGCCCGAATATCGAGGATGTCTCTGAGCCGCCGAGCGCTGTGGCGCGCTCGACGATCGTCTGAAGGACCGCGTCGAGGTCGAAGGCCGAGCGGCTGATCGTGCGCAGCACATCGCTGAGCGCGGTCTGCTGACCGAGCGACTCCTTTGTTTCGTTGAAGAGGCGGACGTTCTCCATCGCGATCGTTGCTTGATCCGCGAACGTCTGTACGAGTCGGATCTCGGCATCCGAGAAAGGAAGTCGCTCGTTCCTCGCGACGCCGATCGCTCCGATGACCTCATCGTCGCGAAGGATCGGCACGCCGAGGACCGTATGGACTCCATGCTCCCGATTCGACGGCCAGTCGTAGTCCGCATCTTCGAAGAGGTCGGGGATATGCACGACAGCTCGGCGTAGTGCGACCCGGCCGATCAGGGTGCGGTCGGTGATCGAGGTGGGGTGGGAGCGCTCGTACTCGAGCAGCGCGGGAGTGCCGCCGTGTGAGGCGATGATCTGGAAGACGTCGCCCTCTTTGCGGAACAGGTAACCCCAGTCGCCGCGACAGAGCTTCGTAGCGTTCTCCACAACGACATCGAAGACCGCCTGGAGATCAAAGACCGAGCGGCTGATCGTCTTGAGCACGTCGCTGGTCGCGGTCTGCTGCTCGAGGGCCTCTTTGGTCTCGACCAGGAGACGTACGTTCTGGATCGCGACCGCGGCCTGTCGCGCGAATGTTTCGACGATCGCGATGTGTTCATCACCAAACGGCACCGGCTCCGTGCGCCAGAGGGACAGCGTGCCAAGCACGTCATCGCCGCTCATGAGTGGAACGCCGAGCATGGCGCGGAACCCGCCGAGTCGCTGTGCTTCGCGGTAGTTGAACTCAGGATCCTGCAGTACGTCGGCGAGGTGAATCGTCCGTTTCTCGACCGCGACGCGGCCCGAAAGAGTTCCGCGGTTGCCAACGGCGATCGGGTTCGCGCGATTGAACTCCATGAGTTCCTCAGACGGACCGAAACCTGCGGCGAACCGCAGGAGACCGCTGTCACGCCGATACAGGATGCCCTGTGTCGCGCCGGACAGGCGCGTGGCATGTTCGGTGACGGTCTGTAGGACCTGGTCAAGGTCGAAGCCGGAGGCGCTGATCGACTTCAGGACCTCGGCCACGGCAGCCTGCTGCTCGACCAGTGCGGCCAGCTGGGCCCGCAAGCTGATGAGCTCCACCGCGGGATCGGATTCGTTCGTGCCGCGGGCCTTGGCCTTGGTCAACCCTTCCTCCCCTCGAGCGCGGTCATGCTAGGCGTCCGAGTGCGAGGACGAAAGCGATAATCCGCGCGTGAGCGTTGCGGTCGCGCGCGATTTGAACGACATCCTGGATCACTTATCCAGCGCCACGGATGTGACACTTCTCGCGGGCGGCACCGACTTGATGGTCGACCTCAACTTCGGCCGCAAGCGCCCGGAGCGGGTCGTCGCGATCGATCGTGTTCCGGAACTTGCTCAGCTCGAACGAAACGGCCACATCCGGATGGGCTCGGGAATCACATACACGAGGATGTTGAGTGAAGACCCGGGGTCGGTCGCGCTGCGCGAGGCGGCCAGAACGGTCGGTTCCCCGCAGATCCGCAACACGGGGACGCTCGGCGGAAACATTGCAACGAGCTCGCCCGCAGGCGACACGCTGCCTGTGCTCGCCGCGCTCGACGCGACGGTCGTCCTGCGGTCCAAAGCCGGCGAGCGACGGGTGAAGTTCACCGAGTTCCTGACCGGCCCGAAGAAGAATGTCCGGCGCGCCGACGAGCTCGTTGTCGCTGCGGAGTGGGAGGATGCAGGTCCGGCGCAGACGTTCATGAAGGTCGGAACGCGCAACGCCATGGTCATCGCGGTCGCCGGCCTTGCGCTCGTCGTGGACCGCGCGCGCCGTCGCGTCGGCGTCGGTCTGGGCTCATGCGGTCCGACCATCCTTCGCGCGACGGCGGCCGAACACTTCGCGATTGGCCTGCTCGAAGCGCATGGCTGGGAGCGCCGTCTCGGACCGAGCGAGGCCGAGCTGAACGAGTTCGGACGACTCGTCGCCTCGGCGTCTCGCCCGATCGACGATGTCCGCGGCACCGCCGCGTACCGGCGCCACGTGCTCGCCGTCATGGGCGCGCGGGCCCTCGCGCGGGTCTGGTCGATCGCGTGAGGCTGAAGCTTCGGGTCAACGGAGCCGAGCGCGAAGCTGAGGCGCGGGAGCACGAGAGCCTCCTCACCGTGCTGCGCGAGCGGCTCGGGCTGTGGGGCAGCAAGAACGCATGCGAGCAGGGCGAATGCGGCTCGTGCTCGGTGTTGATGGACGGCGATCTCGTCTGCGCCTGCCTCGTGTTGGCAGGTGCGGCCGAAGGCCGTGATGTCCGGACGGTGGAGGACCTCGCCGAAGGCGAGCACTTGCATCCGGTCCAGCGCGCGTTCGTCGATGCCGGCGCGGTGCAGTGCGGCTTCTGCACGCCGGGGTTCATCGTCGCGACAGCCGCGCTGCTGCGGGACAATCCCGAGCCGTCCGACGCCGAGATCCGCGAGGCGCTGTCGGGGAACATCTGCCGCTGCACCGGGTACGGAAAGATCCTCGAAGCCGTGCACCGTTCGGCATCGCGGGGCGCCGCATCGTGACCATCGCACCGGCGAAGCCGCGGCTGCGGGGCGTCGTCGGCGAATCGGCGCCGCGTGCCGATGCGCCACCGAAGGTCAAGGGCGAGTTCCTCTACGGGAGCGATCTTGCACGGGAGGGCATGCTCTACGGCGCGACCCTGCGCAGCCCGCACCCGCATGCGCGCATCGTCCGCATCGACGTCGCGACCGCGCGAAGCATGCCGGGCGTCCGCGCGGTCCTCACCGCGGACGACCTGCCGACGAGCGAGAAGTTCGGCCTCATGCGCGCGGATCAGCCGATGCTCGCGACGCGCGTCGTGCGCTACGTCGGCGAGCCGGTCGCGCTCGTCGCGGCTGACGACCCGGAACAGGCGCGCCTCGCGACCAAGGCGATCAAGGTCGAGTACGAGGTGCTGCCCGCGGTGACCGACCCAGTCGCGGCGCTCCAACCCGATGCCACGAAGCTGCACGACCCGAAGGACGGCAACGTCATCGAGGACGTGCGAGTCGTGCACGGCGATCCCGCCGCGACGGCCGACGTAGTCGTGGAGGGTGAGTACGAGGTCGGGATGCAGGATCAGGCGGCGCTCGGGCCGGAAGCCGGTCTCGCGATACCGGGACAGGACGGCGGCGTCACGCTCCACATCGCGACGCAGTGGCTCCACGAAGACCTGCGCCAGATCGCGCCGTGCCTGGGCCTGCCCGAAGAGAAGGTGCGACTCGTGCTCGCTGGAGTCGGTGGCGCGTTCGGCGCGCGTGAGGACGTCACGCTGCAGATCCATGTGTGCCTTCTCGCGCTCGCGACCAAGCGCGCGGTGCGAATGACGTATGGCCGCGAGGAATCCTTCTATGGGCACGTCCACCGCCATCCCGCGCGCATGTGGTACCAGCACGGCGCGACGCGCGACGGCCAGCTCGTCTTCGTGCGCGCGACGATCGTCCTCGACGGCGGCGCCTACGCCTCGTCGACGTTCGCGGTCGTCGCCAACGCGGCGTGCTTCGGTGCAGGACCGTATCGCGTTCCGAACGCGCTCATCCACGCCATCGGTGCGTACACCAACAACCCGCCGACCGGCGCGATGCGCGGGTTCGGCGCGGTGCAGTCGTGCTTCGCCTACGAGGCGCAGATGGACAAGCTCGCCGCGGCGCTTGGCATCGATCCGGTGGAGCTGCGCGCGCGCAACGCACTCGTGAACGGCGACCGCATCGTCACCGACCAGCCCGTCGAGGGGTCCGCACCGGTCGCCGAGGTGATCTCGCGCTGCGCGGCGCTGCCGCTTCCGCCGCACCGGACTTCGCACGACCCGCTCGATCTCCCAGGCGGTGCGGGCAACCTCACGCACGGCGAGGGCGTGCGTCGCGGTGTCGGCTTCGCGGTCGGTATGAAGAACGTCTGCTACTCGCACGCCTTCGATGACTTCTCGACCGCGCGCGTGCGCGTCGAGCGCGACCGTGACGGCGTCGTCGTCCGCGTCCACACGGCGGCGTCTGAGGTCGGGCAGGGGATCGTGCTCGTCTGTGAGCAGATCGCGCGCACCGAGCTCGGCGTCCAGCGCGTCATCGTCGAGACACCAGACACGACGATCGGTTCCGCGGGTTCGTCGTCGGCGTCGCGTCAGACCTGGATGACCGGCGGCGCCGTGCTCGCGGCATGTCGTGAAGTGAAGGCCGAGCTCACCACGCGCGCCGGCGCGCGCGGCAAGCGCGTCGACCAGGTCGAGCTCGCCGAGCTGCTCGACACGCCGGCCGAGCGTGTCGTCACCCATCGCCATCGGCCCACCGAGAAGCGCAACGACACGACCCAGAACGAGGGGCACGTGGCGTTCCTGTTCGCCGCGCACCGCGCGGTCGTCGACGTCGACGTGAACACGGGTCTCGTGAAGGTCGTGCAGATCGCGACGGCGCAGGACGTCGGCAAGGCGATCAACCCGCTCGCGGTGATCGGTCAGCTCGAGGGCGGCATCGCGCAGGGCCTCGGTCTCGCGGTAATGGAGGAGGTCCAACTGAAGGACGGCGCCGTGCGCAATGCGTCCTTCACCGACTACCTGCTGCCGACGATGCTCGACATGCCCCCGGTGGTGTGCGACCTCATCGAGTACCCGCATCCCGACGCGCCCTACGGCGCGAAGGGCGTCGGTGAGCCGCCGACGATCTCGAGCACGCCGGCAATCGTTGCCGCGATCCGTGCCGCCACGGGCCGCGCTCTCGATCGTGTGCCCGTGCGTCCGGACGACATCGTGTTCGAGACGTCAGCGCGGTCCGGCTGGCGCGTAGCTCCCGGCGAGGATCCGCGAAAGGCCGCGCGCGCTTAGCCGAGCGCCGCGGTCCCGCCGCGGCTCGCACGGCGCATCATTGACCGCGATGCTCTCTCTTGAGACGCTGCGCGCCGCGCCGAAGGTGCTGCTCCATGACCACCTCGACGGCGGACTGCGGCCCGCCACCGTCGTCGAGCTGGCGCGCGATCAGAAGTACGCGGGCCTCCCGACGAATGATCCTGGCGAGCTCGCGCGCTGGTTCCATGCGAGCGCGGCGGGCGGATCGCTCTCGCTCTACCTCCGCGGCTTCGCGCACACCATCGCGGTCATGCAGACGGTCGACGCGATCGAGCGCGTTGCGTATGAGTGCGGTGAGGATCTGGCGCACGACGGCGTCGTGTATGCGGAGATCCGCTATGCGCCGATCTTCAGCACGCAGCGTGGCCTGAATCTCGAGCAGGTCGTCACCGCGGTCGTGCGTGGCTTCGAGCGCGCGGAAGCGCGTTATCCGATCACGCTGCGCCAGATCATCTGCGCGATGCGCGACCGGACCGACTCGCTGGAGATGGCAGAGCTCGCCGTCGCGCATCGCGAGCAGGGCGTGGTGGGCTTCGACATCGCGGGCGAGGAGGCCGGCCACCCGCCCAAGGCGCATCTCGAAGCGTTCCAGCTGTGCCGGCGCGAGAACTTCTCGATCACGATCCACGCCGGAGAAGCCTTTGGTCCGCCGTCGATCTGGCAGGCGCTGCAGTACTGCGGTGCCCATCGAATCGGTCACGGCGTCCGCCTCATCGAGGACATGGCGATCGTCGACACGGGTCACGATGCGACCGTCGTGAAGCTCGGACCGCTGGCTGCGTACATCCGCGACAAGCGCATCCCACTCGAGCTGTGCCCGTCGAGTAACGTCGATACCGGCGCGGTGCCATCGCTCGAGGAGCACCCGATCCGCCACTTCATCGAGCAGCGCTTCCGCGTCACGGTGAATACCGACAACCGGCTCATGTCCGACGTGACGCTCTCGGAAGAATTTCGCAGGCTATCCCGCGCCTTCGCGCTCACGCTCGACGATGTCGAGAGGCTCACGATGAACGCCATGAAGAGCGCATTCATCGGGTACGACGAGCGGCTGACGCACATCTACGGGAAGATCAAGCCAGGGTTTGCGAAGCTCCGTGGCGAGCCCGCCCTCGCCGGATACCGTCTGCCGCCGAGCGCCTAGCGGTGAAGGAGTTCGAGCCGCTGATCGGCGAGTGGCACGGCGAGGGCGAGATGCCGATCGAGCCTCCGATGAGGGTCTTCGTTGAGGCAACGATCTCGCGCCTGGGCAAGCTCATCGTCTTCAGCACGGTCTGCCAGCCACCGGAGGTGCCCGACAGCGTCTCGGTCATCGGCGGCGCGCCCGAGGGCGAGCCGCAGCCGATGCACTACTTCGACTCTCGCGGGGTCAAGCGGCTGTTCCTGATGGCCATCGAAGGCTCCGTCCTGAAGATCTGGCGGGCCCCGGGCGAGGATTGGAACGGACCCGACGGCCCCGGGTTCAACCAGCGCTTCATCGGCGAGATCTCCGCTGACTGCAAGAGGATCCAGGGCCGCTGGGAGCGTGGAATGGGAAAGTCCGGCGATGAGTGGGAACTCGACTTCCCGCTCAACTACGTCCGCAAATAACGCAGCTCGGGCGGGGACTCCAGGACAGCGAATCGCGGCCATTCCCAATCGCTATTGGACTGGCGTTCATAAGAGCCAACTAGAATCGCCGCGTGATCCGATTTCCGTCTGTAGCAAGCACGCGTCTCCAGCGGCGCCAGATCCTGCGCGTGGGCTTCGCCGCAGCAGTGGCACTCGGCGTGACCGAGCTCGCCGCGGCGGTCGTTCCGTACATACGTGTCACGCGGATCATCGGTCTCGGCGCGCCGGTCCCGATCGGCACGGCGAGCGACATCCTGAAGCAGTTCGCCGCCACGAATGACCGTCCGATCCTGTTCCGCGAGGGCCGTTTCTTCCTGCTGCACGCGCCGGGTGGGATCATCGCTGCCTATCGGAAGTGCACGCATCTCGGCTGCACCGTGCCGTTCAACGCGACGCGGGACCTGTTCGAGTGTCCGTGCCATGGCTCTCGTTTCGACAAGCACACCGCGGTGGTCGTTCGGACGCCCGCGCCAAAGCCGCTGCAGCTCTTCCATATCAGCGAATCGCCGACCGGCGCGCTGATCGTCGACACCAATCCACTCAACGTCATAGATCGCGGTGACGAGTGGGACGACCGCCATCTGGAGATCCGGGCGTGAACGAGCCGCTCAGCGCCCCGATGTAGACGCCGACAGCGACCAGTCCGCCACCTGCGAGGAAGATCGGCGTGATGGCTTCGCTCCGGAGGATCGCGCCGAGCGCGATCGCGACCAGGGGCATCACGACCAACGCATAGGACGACGCGGAAGCGGTCCAGCGGCGCAGCATCGCCAGGAACAGTCCGAACAGTCCGATCGAGCCGATGATGCAGAGATAGATCAGGGCCGCCCATGTCTCAGATGCTTGCGGCAGTGCGTGCCTTTCGCCGACGGCAAGTGACAGGACCAGGAGCAGCACGCCACCGACGAGCATGCCGACGGCGTTGGTGGCGATCGGATGCATTCGAGGCATGCCCTTCGCGATCACGCCCGCCTCCGCGGCGACCAGCGCATTCGCGAGCATCGCCAGCAGGGAAAGCATCGGCACGTTGGCTGAGAGTTGCTCGCGGAACACCAGGCCAATGCCGGCGAGGGCGATCAGGCCGCCGATAAGGCCGCGGACGCGAAATCGTTCCTGACCATGAAGGGCCACGAGTCCGAGCGTGAACAATGGGACGGTGGCGAGGATGACGGCAGCCGTCCCAGCCGGCGTATCTACGAGGCCGTAGTAGCCGAACGCGTAGCCGGCGCCGAAGTTGAGCGCGCCATAGACCGCGGCGCCTCGAAGCGAGGCACCACGGGGAATGGGGATACGCGACAAGGCCATGGCGGCAAAGAACAAGGCGCCGGCCGGGAGGAAACGGATCGCCGCGCCCCAGTACGGCGGCAGCTCGGCATTGCTGAAGCGCACCGCAACGAAGTTGCTTCCACCGATCAGGACGACGCCGAAGAACAGCGCGAGGGTGACGCGGTCGGGGGTTATTTGAGCCAGAGCAGGTCGCCGAAGAAGAAATCCTGACCCTGTGCGACGGTCCGCGCGACCCCCGTCTTCACGTCGAGCACGAAGAAACCGCCCTGGCCGACGTACGCGACCTTCGTCCCGTCGGGCGACCATGCCGGCACGACGTCATCCCCGGTCTGACCGATCGACTTGAGGCTGGTGCCGTCGCACGGGACGAGGAAGAGATCAGAGGGAACGCTGAGGTGCGCGAGCTTCCCATCGACGCCGCTTCCGCGTGCGACCGTGTGACCCGCCGCCGAGAACACGATCAGGCAGTCATTCGGGGAGAACCTCGGCGCCTGCAGGTACCAGAACGTGTCCCGCGTCTGGAGGAGCTGCCGCGCATTCGCGCCGTCGATATCGGCGCGCCAGAGTGCATCCACCTGTCCGTCCTTCAGATGGACGTAGATGAGGGTCTTGCCGTCCGGGCTGATCGTCGGATCGGCGCCGTCCTTCACGATCCGCTTGCGTTCGCCGGTACGCAGATCGAGACGCTCGATCGCGTCATCGTTCCCCGTGAACGAGCCGTTCGCGATGATCGCGGCGCGGCGGTGGAAGTAGATGACGTTGCCTGACGCATCGAAACGCGGACTCGCGTAGAAGACGTTGTCACTCTCGTGCTGCACGACGGCTCGCAGGCCCGTGCCGTCGACGTTCACCACGTAGAGGTCCGAGCCGAATCCGCGCTTTGGATCGGGCTGGGGTGTGAGCGCGAAGACGACCGCCTTCCCATTCGGATGCAGCGACGGAGTGGATGGCGCGCTCTGCGGCGGGAGATCGACGAGACGACCCAAAGTCCGGGCCGTGTTGTCGAGTGCCAGCAGTCCGCCCGGATTCGCGAGGATGAACGTCGCCTGCGATCCGACTCCTGGAGCGGCCGACGCGCTCGAGCCGGGCGAAGGCGGATTGGGCTGACACGCTGCCAGGACGAGAACGAGCGTCGCGGCACAAGCAAACGTCACCGAGGAGAGCGGGCGTTTCACGCGATGACCTCGCCCGAACGAACCGCGCGCTCCTGTGCGCGTCCCTTGATGCGTGCCGATGCGCGTGCGTAGTGCTGGACGGCGCTCACGAATGCGGCGTGCGACCAGGTGAGAGGCGACACCGATAGCGGCTCGCCGGTGTACGGATGCACCTGCTCGGCAAGAACGCCTGACGGCAGCGCTTTGTTCGCGCACCAGCGCAGCAGCGCGAGCGGGCGCTCGAGATCGTCGAGTGTCGCGGCCGTCGCGATGTACCACTCGGTCAGCCAAAGCGTGCTGATGAACCAGGGATTTCCCGGAACGCTCGCGACGTCCTGCGAGATCTGGAAGTAATAGTCGTTCTCGTACCGCGCGATCCCGCCGACGGGTGTTCGCACCGTGAGGCGCTGTTCGATGGCCTTCATCGTCGCGACCACTCGTGGATCCGCCGCAGGGAGCATGCCGAAGAGAAAGATGCCGGCCAACGAGATGTCGATCGTCGCGTCCTTGACGATCATGCCGTCGGGAAGGACCGCGACGGTCCTGACGAAGCGGCCTCTGTCCTCATCCCAGAGGTGCGTGAGCGCCGCCTCGCGGATCTCCTGCGCGGCGACCGCGTAGCGCTTGGCGAGCTCGTGCTGGCCGAAGGCCACCGCGAAGTTGCGGGCGGCCGTGAGCCCCGCCCACACCGCCGCGGTCGTGAAGGCGTGGATCCCGCGCCGCTCCTCCCAGAGATCGAACGAGGGCGCGGGGAGCTTGGAGTGCACTTCACGGAACGTCGCCATGAAGTCCCCGCCAGTGCGCACGAGCTTCCGGTAGAGCGGGCGGATGAATTCGATGTCGCGATCGCGCTCGTAGTGCTGCCACAGCGCCCAGATCGGCAGCCCAGTCTCGTCTTCCTGGATCGGCAGCTCCAGTCGCCCTTCTGGCGTGGACCAGGCGTGCCACGAGGAGCCGAGCGAACCGTCGGGGTTGTACTTGTGCAGAAGATAACCCTCGCGCGTCATCAGGTCGCCGCAGAGGAAGAAGAAACGACGCGTCACCTCGCCGTACCCGGCGAGGTCGAGCGCATCCGCGACGAGAGCACCGTCACGCGGCCAGAGGTACGAATACGTGTCGCGGTTGAAGCGAAGGACGTCGGAGTCGTTCCCGGCGATGATCGCGCCGCGGTTGTCGACCTGCGTGCGGATGATGAGGGTCGACCGCTTGTAGAGCCGCGCGATCTCAACTGGCAGGTGATCCGCGATCGACTCGTCTTTGTTCGCCCAGAGCCGCCAGTAGTCCTTGGTGCGTGCGAGGAACGACGCTGGTCCTCGCTCGCGAACGAGCTTGTCGAGCTCGCGCACAACGTCGTACGACTCGCCGGCCGCGATCCAGAAGACCACGGTCGAGCTCCCGCTCGCAGGCACGATGAAGCTCAGCATTCCAACGCTGTCGATCGAGCCCTGCGCCACGGCGTTGCGAGATAGCACGCCGTCCTCCGCATCGCGCCACGTGCCCTCCTTGCCCGGCGCGTCCTTCTGGCCGATCGCGAACGAGGTCAGCCCAAAGGAGTGCCCACCCGCGGTACCCGAGAGGAGGAACGCACGGCGTCCTTTGTAATGGACGATGGCCTGGGAGCGCGGGTCGTAGAAGGCCGAGTCGCCTACCTCATTCCCGAAGAGGTGCGCGTCAAAGTGCTGGAACGCGCGGATCTCGCGTTCACGCCCGAACTCGTCCTCGACCGTGACCTCTTTGAAGTAGATGTTGCGGTCGAAGTCCACCGCGTCGCGGCATCGCAGACGCAGGCCGAGTGCCGCGTTGTGCAGCGTCGTGTCACCGACGAGCGTTTCGTGCTCGTACTCGATGTGGATCTCCCAGCCGTCGTCGCCGACCCAGCTGAATGCGCCGTCCACCCACAGACCGAACCGGCACGGCGCGCCGACGGTGTGGTTCTCCTGGCCAACGTGCGGGTAGTAGATGTCGCGCAGCTGATAGCGCGCGTCGAACGTGACGAGGAAATCGCCGTTGCCAAGCGGAAGGTCGCGAGGCAAATCAGACCCTGCGGGTCGCCGCGAGGAAGCGCTTCGCGTTGGCCACGACGCCGGCGTGATCGCCGCGATCCAGGAGATCGCCGCGGATCAGCGGACCGCCGATGCCGAACCCGACGACGCCGGCTTTGAAGTAGGCAGGGATCTCGTCGTACTCGACGTTCCCGGTCGCGACGAGCGGCAGGTGCATCAGCGCGCGGCGGACGTTCGTGATGAAGTCCGGCCCGCCGATCGTCGCCAGGGGATAGACCTTGATGAAGTCCGCGCCGAGCTCGGCGGCCCTCAGCATCTCCGTCGGCGTCATCGTGCCGGGCATCGTCATGACGTCGCGCGCGCGACCCACCTCGAGCATCTCGGGGATGAGCGCGGGG
>Ga0134122_10002415_pt1 | contig 13715 bp, 10 predicted proteins | sample KB302_FD_96461 | JGI IMG/M metagenome (GOLD analysis project Ga0134122, IMG submission 96461) | Terrestrial soil microbial communities without Nitrogen fertilizer from Kellogg Biological Station, Michigan, USA - KB3-0-2 | ecosystem: Environmental > Terrestrial > Soil > Unclassified ... | reverse complement strand
CGCTACCGAGGGCTACGTGGCGCTCGCTCCCGACGCGCTCACGCCCGCGGGCGGCTACCCCGGCGACGAGGACAAGGCGCGCGAGGCGTTCGCGAAGCTGGACGCCGCCAAGCGCACCGAGGACCTGATGGCCGCCTACGACGCGTTGAAGGCGCGCCCCGAGTGCAACGGCAGGATCGGCGCCGTCGGCTTCTGCTTCGGCGGCGGCATGGTGAACCTCATGGCCACGCGCTTTCCCGACCTCGCCGCGGCCGGCTGGTTGAAATCGCACGCCGAATCGAACGGCAAGCTCGGCGCCGTCGGCTTCTGCTTCGGCGGCGGCATCGTCAACCAGCTCGCGGTGCGGCTGGGCGGAGACCTCGCGGCCGGCGTGCCGTTCTACGGCGGGCAACCGAGCGCTGAAGACGCGGCCAAGATCAAAGCGCCGATAAATGCGCAATACGGCGAGGCTGACACGCGCATCACGAGCGGCTGGCCAGCTTTTGACGCTGCCCTGACCAAGGCCGGCGTTCCGCACGAGGGCCACGTCTACAAGGGTGCCCAACACGGCTTCAACAACGACACCACACCCCGTTACGACGAAGCCGCGGCCAAGGAAGCGTGGAATCACACGCTGGCGTGGTTCAACAAGTATCTGAGAACGTAATTTCAGTTACTGAAGCGACGAGCGGCTGCAGGCGAACTGCAGCCGCTGTTTTTTCATCAGGGACTGAGTTTCCGCTACGGACTGACGTCGTCCTCTTCGGGCGCATCCCTGTCACCCATCGCCATGGAAACCGCATCGGCACCGGGATCGGTCTTGGTCAGCGCGGCAATCAAGGCGCGGTCGCGTCCATAACGATCGGGCCGGAATTCGACTGTGCCATCGGTGCCGGCCATCGCCGTCCAATAGAGGAAATACACCGGCAGCGGCGCGTCCAATTCGATGCGGGTGGTTTCGCGCGTCCTCACGACTTTGTTCAGCATCGCCATCCCCTCATCCGGATCGTCGGTGAGCGCAAGCGAAGCCAGCGGGAAAATCTGCTGCACGCGGATGCAACCATTGCTGATCTCACGCTGATTGGAGACGAACAGTTTCTTGTTCGGCGTGTCGTGCAGATAGACGTCGAAATCATTGGGCGAGTCGAGCATCACCGCGCCGAGCGCAGTCTTGGGACCCGGAAGCTGTTTGATGGCGTAGGGAAACTCGGCCGGGATGACTTTTCGCCAATCAATGGTGCGCCCGTAAGGATCATTGCGCGGCCCATCGGTCACGACCATGTTGTTCGCGCGAAGATAGTTCGGATTCTTGCGCAGCTTGGGAAGCAGATCGCGCGCGGCGATATCGCCGGGAATGTTCCACGGCGGGTTGACGACAACCGCCTTGATCTCCGAGCGGATGATCGGCGATGGACTTGAAGCGCGCCCGACGACGACCTTTGAGGTAAGAAGCGTCTCGCCGTCGCGCACGAACCTGACGCTCTGATCGGGAACGTTGACCGCAACATATCGGTGCTCGAAGGCCGGCACCCAGCGCCAGCGCTCCATGTTGGCGGCAATCTGCTGCACGCGCGTTTCGGCGGGAACGTTCAGCGCGGCCAGCGTTGCACCGCCGACCTGGCCGTCTTGATCGAGTCCGTTGCGCGCCTGGAAACGTTTCACAGCGTCACGCAACTGGGCCGTTGAAGGCTTCGCCAACGCGGCGAGATCGGGATCTTCAATCGAAAGCCGGTGGATCAGCGCGCTCAACCGCGCATCCTTGCCGTCGAGCCTTATGGCAGAGCCGTCGGGAAGGGCGTCCCAGCCACCTTTATCGGCAATGGCGCGATAATGCGCGAGCGCGACGGCGAGCCGGCGGTATTCGGCGTGCGGCGGAGGGAGCACGGCAAAGAATCGCGCCATGGAGCCATTGGTCAACGCCGCGTTGAGAACCGCGACGGAGTCGAAGCTCGCGTCAGGCAGCAAGGAATCCTCGTAGATCTCCTGAGGCTTGAAGCGGCCGATGCGCACATCGGCTGCATAGCGTAGGAGCGCACCCGTGACTGCGATGTCATAGGCTGCGCTGGGCGCCCCCGGGGCGAGTCGCGTTGCCGGCGGCAATCTGTAGTCTTCATCGCGCAGACCCTGCTCGTGCGCGCGTGCAAGCACGGCGCGAACCTCGGCGGCGGTGCTTAACGTCCACGCCGGCCGGTAATCGCGCAATTCATAGAATGCGTGCAGGCGATCAGGCTGTAATGATTCGCCCGGCTTCTTTTTGGTCATAAGGAAATTGCGCAGCGCCGCCTGTGTCAGCGTCGATGGATCTTGCTGCACCAGCGGCGTCAGCTGCGGCTCTACCGGCATCATGCGGTTACCCGCGCAACTCGCCGTTGTCACCGCAGCGATGGTTAGCGCGAACGCGCGAACAAAAGATTTCGCGCGAACGCGGCCGCGCTGACGCTCAGTCGAGCGCGCGTCGTCGTTCAACGGATGCACGACCATCTCTCCATTGGGGAATCATCACCAGACGAACCCATAACGCACAGCTCCGGGTTTCGACCCGGCTCCGCGAGTCGAAGAATTGGCAAAAATTTTAAGCTAAGCCTGTGTAATTCCTGTGACCTCGCTCCGCGCAGCAACTTTTCGTCTCTGCCGGTGTTAATGTCGCATGCGTTCAAAAAGGAGCGGAATATGCAGAGATTTGTACGTACAGCCTTATTGCCGATCGTTCTCGGAGCGACGCTGCTGGCCGGTGGCTGCGCGACGAAAGAGTCCGCGATGATGGCGCAAGCCGCCGCCGATGCGGCGAGAATGCAGGCCGATCTGGCCAGAGACACGGCCGAAAGGGCCCTTTCTCAAGCGCAGTCCGCGACTCAGCGTGCTGACCAAGCCAACTCGACTGCCCAACAGGCTCAGCAGACGGCGAGCGACGCTCGGAATTCGGCGCAGACCGCCGAAGCGACAGCATTGCAGGCGAAGAATGACGCGCTTGCTGCTGAAGAGCGTGCACAGGCCGAGCGGGCTGCTTTCGAGCAAGAACGGGCAGCGCCGCCACGGCGTACGACCCGTCTCGCGAGAGGCGAGCGCGGCTGAACCGAACGGTTGCAGCTAAAGTCTGACGATCAGATCGTCGAAAAAGAGAATCGGTGAAAGCCGGTTCTCTTTTTCTTTTGGGGGATCACCTCTCTAAAGCCCATCCTGCGGCTCGAATTGCCGCGGCTTAGCCTTTGCCGCGCCCGCTGTGCGCCGTAAACTGCGTTGCCTTCCCAACCGGGGGACGACAATTGGGCCGCGCCGACCGACGCATGATCTTGAAGCAGACGATGGCCGAGGTGTCGCGCGCCGGCATGAATCTGCGCTCCAATTCGTCGGACCAATCCTGGGCAGTGATCGCGGCGACGCGGATCCTGATCGACATCCTGAACGGGCACTCGCCGACGCGCGCGAGCCGCGCGGCCCAATGGGCGCACGAATTCTTCGAAACCTCGCTCAGGCACAATCGGTCCGATATCAAAATCGAATGCGCAAAGGGCTGCGCCATGTGCTGTCACACCGCGGTGTCGGCGCTGGCGCCGGAGGTGTTTCACGTCGCCAACACGATTCGCGCGCAGCATCCGCAGGATTTCGCAGCGACGTTGGAGCGCATCAAGGTGGGCGAGCGCGCAAATCACGGGCTCAGCGGAGTGGAGCGCGCGCACCGCAAGCTGCCCTGCGCGCTCCTCGAGAACAATCTGTGCACCGTCTACAATGCGCGGCCGGGCCCCTGTCGCGGCATGTCCTCCGCCTCGGTGAAAACATGCGAGACCGCGTTCAGTGGCGGCAATGTCGCCATACCGACGCCGCTGGTGTGGACGACGCTGCGCAACGCGCATTTGCAGGCGATGTGGGCGGCGCTGACGGCGGTGAAGCTGCCGTGGGATTCGTATGAGCTGAACGAGGCCGTTTGCGTCGCGCTGGAGCAGCCCAACGCGGAAGCCCGCTGGCTGAAGGGCGAGGACGTTTTTGCCGGTGTCGCCCGCATGCGCGTGGACAGCCCCGCCATCGCCGAGCACAACCGGAAAGTCGTGGCAACGCTGATCGCAGGCGCTCTCGGCAAGGAGCTGCCGGCCCAAGGCTGAGCACCGCCGCGCCGGGCTTTTAGATGACACGAAGTCGTCAACGCGCCTCCACGGCATCTCCCGCTTGGCGGTGGGAGAGGCTAGAATGCGGTCAGCCAATTCTTTCGGGGAGGCTTAAGATGCGCCGCATTCGTTCCATCGTTATTGCCGCAGCAACTGCTCTTCTCTTTGCCGGATTCGCAGTACCGAGCGCGCAGGCGCAGGTGACCGCCTTCGAAGGCGCTCGCCTGATCGTGGGCGACGGCCGCGCCGCGATCGAAAATGCGACCGTGGTGGTCAATGGCGCGCGGATCGTGCAGGCGGGTCCCGCCGCCTCGGTGCAGGTTCCCGCGGGCGCCACGCGCGTAAATTTGGCCGGCAAGACGATGATGCCGATGCTCATCGACACCCATGTGCATCTGAGCACGACGCGCGATGCGCTTATCCGGGATCTGAAACGACGCGCGTATTTCGGCATCAGCGCGGCCCAGAGCATGGGGACCGACGGCTTTCAATTGCTGCCGATGCGCAGCGAGAATATCCCCGGCGCCGCGCGCTACTTCAGCGCCGGGCGCGGCATCACGCGGCCAGAACCCGGACGCCCGAACGTGCCGTACTGGATCAACACCGAAGCGGAAGCGCGCAACGCTGTGCGCGAACTCGCGATGCAGAAGGTCGACATCGTCAAGATCTGGGTCGACGACCGTAACGACATGTTCGAGAAGCTGACGCCGGCGCTCTACGGCGCGGTCATCGACGAGGCGCACAAGAACAACCTGCGCGTCACGGCACATATCTTCGAGCTGGTGGACGCCAAAGGCCTGCTGCGCGCCAATGTCGATGCGTTCGCCCACAGTGTTCGCGACCGCGACGTCGACGATGAGTTCATGACGTTGGTCAAGCAGCATCCGAACCTCGTGGTCAATCCGAACCTGCCGGACCGCGGCGTGAAGACGGATGTAAGCTGGCTGCGCCCGGCACTTCCCGCAGCCGAAATGGCGATGGTCGAGAAGGAGAACGTCGACAACCCGATGCAGCAGCGCGCACACGGCATTCAGGCACGCAATCTCGCGAAGCTAACCGCGGCCGGCGTTAAGATCGTGGTTGGCACCGACGGCAACACGCCCTGGCAGACGCATGTCGAGATGGAGGACATGCAGTTGGCCGGCATGACGCCGATGCAGGTCATCGTGGCTTCGACCAAGAACGCGGCCGAATTCCTGCGGATCACCGACGGCGGCACGATTGAAGCGGGCAAGAGCGCCGATTTGCTCGTGCTCGACGCCAATCCGCTGGACAACATCACCAACACGCGGCGCATTTCATCGGTCTATCTGCGCGGTGCTGCGGTGAATCGCTCGGCGTATCCTTAAGCGTCCCAAGGCGCAGCCCCGGATTGATTCCGACGCCCCCCCGCCGTCGGTCATAGCGGCATTTGATGTGCTATAACGCGGGCCCTCGGGGAGACGCACATGCGGCACGGTCTTGGCGTACTGATGGTTGCGGCGGCAATTCTGCTGGCCGATTGCGACGGTCAACCGCAGACGGCGGCCGGCGCGGACAAGGGCGTAGCTACTGCCGGCCAGGCCGCGCGGATGGTGATCGCTCCACGCTTCGATGAAGCCGGAGCATTTTCCGAAGGTCTCGCAGCGGTCCGCGTCGGCGCGAAGTTCGGCTACATCGACACCAAGGGCAACATCGTCATCATGCCGCAATTCGATCACGCCGGACTCTTCTCGGAAGGGCTGGCTTCGGCCGGAATCGGTGACAAGAACGGATACATCGACAAACAGGGCATGTTCGTCATCACGCCGAAATTCGAGGTCGCCGATCTGTTTCCGTTTTCGGAGGGACTTGCCGCGGTACGCATCGGCGACTTCCTGAGCGGGAAGTGGGGCTTCATCGACAAACAGGGCGAGATCGTCGTCAAGCCGCAATTCGATGGCGCGGGCTCGTTCCACGACGGGCTCGCAGTGGTCGGGCTGGAACGCAAATGGGGCTATATCGACAGGCAAGGCCGTGTCGTCATCGCGCCGCTGTTTTCTTCCGCGGGTTCGTTTTCCGACGGGCTTGCCGCCGTCCGCGCGGGCGACTTCTTCACCGGCAGAGACGGCTACATCGACAAACAGGGCCAAGTCGTCATTGACGCGCAGTTCGATGCCGCCTTTCCCTTCTCCGACGGCCTGGCCGACGTAAAGGTCGGCGACAAATACGGCTTCATCGACAAGACAGGCGAGTTCGTCATCGAGCCGGAACTGGACTTCGCCGATTCGTTCTCCGGTGGGCTTGCCGCCGTGCGCGTCGGCGATGAGCAGACCGGAAAATACGGCTATATCGGGAAGAAAGGCGAGACGGTGATCAAGCCGCAATATGATTTTGCGGACTTGTTCTCAGCATCGGATGGGCTTGCTGCGGTGCGTGTGGGCAATCAGGAAACGGGCAAATACGGCTATATCGGCCGCTAAGATTTTCGCTTCCCGCCGGGAACCATTTTCACGATCGCGCGTATGCAAGATTCCACTCGAGCCGGGGTGGCACCACTTTTTCAGGAGCATGAAGTGGGACGCGAACTGCGAGACAGGTTCCCAGTAGCCCGCTTTTACCGCAAGCGCGCCAAGGAAATTCGCTCCGTTGCCAGTGGGCAACCGGAAGAAGACGAGCGTGATCTTCTTATCAACCTCGCCGCGGAATATGAGCGGCTGGCACGGCAGGCGGAAGCGCGGAGCCCAGCCGCGGGCTGAAGCTTAAGCGCGCAAGATTTGGGCTCAAAATTGCGCAGAGCCGCTCCGAACGAGTCGGAGCGGCTGTCGGTGCGACATGCATTACTCCAGGCCGGCGATGGGTCGGCTCGACGAGGTCACCCGCCAGATCGTGTTGCCGACGTCATCAGCGACGAGCAGCGCTCCGCCGCGGTCAACGGCTACGCCCACGGGGCGACCATGTGCATTGCCGTTGTCGAGGAATCCCGTGAGCACGTCTTCGGGCGGGCCGCTGGGCATGCCGTTGCGGAACGGCACGAAGATCACCTTGTAGCCGGCAAACGGCCTGCGGTTCCAAGAGCCGTGCTGGCCGATGAAGGCGCCGCCGCGGAAATGTTCCGGCAGCGCTCGGCCTTCGTAGAACGTCAAACCGAGCGATGCGGTGTGCGCACCGAGCCCGTAATCGGGCGGAATGGCGCGTGCGACGAGATCGGGGCGCTGCGGCCTGACCCGTTCATCCACGTGCTGGCCGTAATAGCTGTAGGGCCAACCATAGAAGGCGCCGTCCTTTACCGAGGTGAGAAAGTCGGGCACCAGATCGTTGCCAAGTTCGTCACGCTCATTGGACACCGTCCACAGCGCGCCGGTTTGCGGCTCCCAACCCATGCCGCGCGGATTTCGGATGCCGGAGGCAAAGATGCGGTGAGCGCCGGTGGCACGATCGACTTCCCAGATCGCCGCACGGCCCTCCTCCTTGTCCATCCCGTTCTCGCCGATATTGCTGTTGGAGCCCACGGTCACGTAGAGCTTGGAACCGTCTTTGCTGGCGATGATGTTCTTGGTCCAGTGATGGTCCAGCGGAAAGGCCGGCACATCGACGAGCTTGGTTCCGCGCGCGGTGATGTTCGTCGCGCCCGACGTGTAAGGGAAGCGCATGACGGCATCGGTGTTCGCCACGTAGAGATCATTGCCGACCAGCGTCATGCCGAACGGCGAGAAAAGGTTTTGCAGGAACACTGTTTTGGTTTCCGCAACACCGTCGCCGTCGCCATCGCGCAACAGCATGATGCGGTTGGGGCTCGGCACGGCGGCGCCCGCCTTCGCCATTACGCGCTTCATTATGAGGCTGCGCAGCGTACGCGGAGGCTCGCCAGGACCGTTCGTCTCGGCAACGAGCACGTCGCCATTGGGCAGAACATAGAGCCAGCGCGGATGCGTAAGCCCCTGCGCGAAGGGCGCTACGTTGAAGGCGGCAGCGGGCTGCGGCCGCTGACCATGGCTCCAGGCTTTGGCCGGAGCGATGTGGACCGTTGGGAAGAGCGCCTGATGCGGGAACGGCAATTCCGGGTTCGGGCCGTAACCAACCATGTAGCCGGTCGCTGCCCATGCAACGCCGATACTGAGGGCGCCGACGCTTAGCGCTCCGAGCCATCTTTTCGCAGAGTGTGTCATGACCTCGGCCTTTCGACTTCGGCCCCATGTCAACAACGCGCGGCGTTCGCGACGTGTTCCGGAGTGATAGCTTTCCACCGCCCAGCCATCGCTTCATTCTCATCCGGCGTTTCGCGCTAGGACGGCGATGATTTTGTCCGGGGTCAGTGGAGAGTCGGTGAATTTCACGCCGAATGGGGAGAGAGCGTTTTCGGTTGCGGCAATGATGGCGGCGGCGGCGGGGATGGTGCCGCCCTCGCCTGCGCCTTTGACGCCGAGCGGATTTAGAGGCGACGGCGTTTCGAGATGGACCGCGGCGACAGCGGGAACGTCGGTCGCGGACGGCAGAAGATAATCGGCGAATGTTACGGTCAGCGGCGTGGCGTTCGTGTCGTATGCCATCCATTCGAGCAGCGCGTTGCCGATGCCGTGCGCGACACCGCCTTGGATCTGTCCGTCAACGATCAACGGATTGATCAGCGTGCCGCTGTCGTGCGCGACCGAGTAATTCAGGATGCGCACGCCGCCGGTCCCGATGTCGACCTCGACTTCGGCAACGTGCGTGCCATTGCAATAGGCGGCCTGCGGCGGCGTGAAATAGGCCGTGTGCTCTAGACCAGGGGTATCGCCGGGCGCAAACGAGAAACCGGGATAGCCTTGCGCCAGCTTGGCGAGCTCGCCAAAGCCGATGGCGCGGCGATTGCCGGATTTGACTTCCGCCTTGCCGTCGACAAGCGCGAGATCGCTTTCGTCCGCTTCAAGCGCGCGGGCGGCGAGTTTCAAGATTTGCGTGCGCACGTGCTGTGAGGCGATCAGTGCCGACGGTCCCGCATTCGCGGTGATGCGGCTCGCGAAGGTACCTACGCCCATGGCAATCGCCGCGGTGTCGCCTAGTGTGACGACGATATCCTCCATAGGGACGCCAAGCTCGTCGGAAACGATCTGCTGGAACATGGTGACGTGGCCCTGCCCTTGCGGCGCGGCGCCGGAGCGGACATCGACTTTGCCGTTTTGGAGCACGCGTACGGTGACTCCTTCGAACGGGCCGAGACCTGTGCCTTCGACATAGGAGCCGATGCCGATGCCGATGTAGCGGCCCTGCTCGCGTGCCTCCTTCTGGCGACGCGGGAAATCGCGATAGCCCGACAGTGTCAGCGCGTTTTCGAGGCATGCCGGGTAATCGCCGCTGTCGTAGATCACCGGCTTGCCGTCGCGAAATGTGAGACCGACTTTATAAGGCATCGCCGATTTGGCGATCAGGTTGCGGCGGCGGATCTCGGCGGGATCGAGCTTCAGCTCGCGCGCGGCGCGGTCGAGCAGCCGTTCCATCGCGAATGCCGCCTGCGGGCGGCCGGCGCCGCGCACGGGAGTAGTCGCCACTTTGTTGGTGTAGGCGACAGTGACGTCGAGCTGATAGGCCGGCAGCACATAGGGACCTGCAACGGACGTTGCGGCGATGAAGGGAAGCACGACGCCCCAAGGGAGATACGCCCCGGTGTCATGCAACATGCGTCCGCGCACGCCTAAGAGCTTTGCATCGGAATCGAGCGCGATCTCGAGCGACCAATATTGGTCGCGCTCCTGCGTGGTCGATAAGAAATGCTCGCGACGGTCCTCGGTCCATTTGACCGGCCGCCGGAGTGCAATTGCAGCCTGCGCCACGACGGCTTCCTCGCCGTAGAAGATCGCCTTCGGACCGAAGCCGCCGCCTACATCGGGCGCGATGACGCGGATGGTTTCGGGATTGCGCTCGAGCATTTCGGCAAGCGAGCGCTTGGCGAGATGCGGCGTCTGCGTCCCGGACCAGACGGTAAGATCGCCGGTGCGGGAGTCGCACGCGGCGAGGACGGCGCGGCCCTCGAGCGAATGGCCGCAGCCGCGGTGATGCCAGAGCTCTTCCTTGAAGGCGTGTGCGGCGGAAGCGAACGCGCCGGCGACATCGCCATAACCGACTTTGAAGATCGCAGCGGCGTTGTCGGGCGTGTCGAGATGCGCGCGCGGGGCGCCGTTTTCGAGCGCGGCGCGACAATCACTCGCCGCCGGCAGCGGTTCATAATCGACCTCGACGTGCGCGGCGGCATCCTCGGCGATGTAACGCGAATCTGCGACAACGATCGCGATCGGCTCGCCGACATAGCAGACCTCGTCGCGGGCGAGCGCATATTGCGTCAGCGGAAATTTTGCGAACGGGATCGGCACCAGCACCGGCATGCGGGCGTTGCGCATCGCCGCCGGCATATCGGCGGCGGTGAGCACCGCGTGGACGCCCGCTATGGCGAGCGCGGCCGCTGGGTCGATCCCGCGGATGCGGGCATGCGCGTGGCTCGCGCGCACAAAGGCGGCATGCAGCATTTGCAGCAAGCGGATGTCGTCGACGAATTCGCCGCGGCCCGTCAACAGGCGCGGATCTTCACTGCGCAGGACGCGTGCGCCGACGGATTTCCCGCTCATGGCCAGGATTTACGCGTAAGGCGGTTCCGTTGTACAGAACCAAAGAAGCCGGTTGGCGCAAGCATTCATGGCAGTCGAAGCAGCCCAAACTGTCAATCGTCCCTATCTCTGCGGCGATGCGCTTGTCGTGGACGCGCGAGGGCACGCGACACTGATGGGCGGACGCTGTGTCGACTGCGGCAACGAAACCTTCCCGCGCACACCGGTCTGCGCCTCCTGCATGGGCGAGAACATCGCCGCCGCCGCGATGCCAGGGCAAGGCACGCTCTATGCCTTCAGCACGGTGCACGTCGCGGCAAAGAAGTGGAAGAAGCCGATGCGCATCGGTTATGTCGATTTGCCGAACCGAGCGCGCGTTTTCACGCATCTCGAGGGCGAAAATCTCGCGATCGGAGACGAAGTGGAAGTCGCGCTGAGCGTTGTTGGCGAGGATGACGAGGGCCCGATCGAGAGCTTCGTATTCAAGAAGGTGAGAGCATGAGCGGCGTCTCCGTCGTTGGGGTCGGCATGATCCCGTTCGGGAAGTATCCGGACAAGAACATCGCCGATCTCGGCTGGCCCGCGGTCAAGGCCGCGATCAAGGACGCCGGCATCGAGGCCAAGCGCATTCGCGCTGTCTATTCGGGCACGGCGCGCGGCGGCGCGATGGTCGGCCAGCGCATCATGGGACGGCTCGGCCTCGCCGGACTGCCGATCGTCAATGTCGAGAACGCGTGCTCGTCAAGCTCGTCGGCGCTGCGCCAGGCGGTGATCGCGGTCGAATCAGGAGCGTACGACGTGGTTCTGGTGATAGGAGTCGAGAAATTGACGAAGTTCGGCGGCGGCACGCTGCCGCTCGATGAAGACGATTGGGAAGTGCGACTCGGACTGTCGATGCCTGCGCTCTATGCGATGCGGGCGCAACGCTACATGCACGATTACGGCGTGAAACTCGAAGATGTCGCCGCCGTATCGGTCAAGAACCGCAAGAACGGCGCGCTCAATCCCGATGCGCAGATGCGCAAAGAAGTGAGCGTCGAAGAAGTGCTGGCTTCGCGCATGATCGCCGATCCTTTCACGCTCTTACAATGCTGTCCGACGGGAGACGGCGCGGCGGCGATCATTCTGGCATCGAATGCAGTGGCGAAGCAGATCCGTAAGGATGCGATCGAAATCCGCGGCTCGCATTTGACGTCCGGACGATTCATGTCGGGCTTCCGCGACATGACCTCGCCCGAGATCACGGTGCGCGGCGCGCATGAAGCCTTCGAGGAAGCTGGACTTGGGCCGCAGGATATCGACGTTGCTGAAGTGCATGACGCGTTCTCGATCGCGGAGCTCTTGTACTACGAAGCGTTCGGCTTTTGCCCGCGCGGCGAAGGCGCTGAGCTGTTGAAAAGCGGCGCCACCAGCATCGGCGGAAAAATTCCCATCAACACGTCGGGCGGACTGATCGCGAAGGGGCATCCAGTCGGTGCCACCGGCGCCGCGCAAGTGGTCGAGATTGTGCGGCAGCTGCGTGGTGAAGCGGGACCGCGCCAAGTCGAGGGCGCGAAGGTCGGCATGACGCACGCGACGGGCGGCGGGATATCCGGCTTCGATCATGGTGCCTGCTCGATCCATATTTTCCAGCGATGATTGGTGGTCTTCAGCAGCCTGTCCCCCACCCGACGCGGCTGGCGCCGCGTCGACCTCCCCACAAGGGGGAGGTGAGTCGGAGTCCTGTTTGAGTCAGGACAAGAAACAGCGGCCGCTTGAGGGAATCCGCGTTCTCGATCTGACGCAGTTTCTATCAGGTCCTTATGCGACGCAAATCCTGGGCGATCTCGGCGCCGACGTGATCAAGCTCGAACCGCCGCAGGGCGATCCGATCCGCGTCGTGCCGCCGCATTTCGTCGGCGACATGAGCGCCTATTTCCTTTGCATCAATCGCAACAAGCGTTGTGTCGCGGTCGACATGAAAGTCGCTGAAGGCTGCGAGTTGGTGAAGAAGCTCGCGCTTGCCTCCGACATCGTGATGGAGAATTTCCGTCCCGGTGTACTGGAGCGGCTCGGACTGTCGGCTGAAGCATTGCGCAGAGAAAAGCCCTCCCTCATCTGGTGCTCGCTCTCCGGCTTCGGTCAGGACGGTCCGTACCGCAACAAGCCGGCCTACGACATGATCGTGCAGGCGCTGTCGGGCGGCATGAGCCTCACCGGCGAAGCGGGCGGCGCGCCGGTGCGCGCGGGCATCCCCATCGCCGATTTGGGCGCCGGACTGTATTCCACGATCGCAGTGCTCGCCGCGTTGAACAAGCGGCACGAGACCGGTTTGGGCGAGACCATCGACGTATCGATGTTGGACTGCCAGGCGGCGATGCTGTGCTACCAGGCGGCCTATTACATGCACTCGGGCGCGGTGCCGGGGCGCCAGGGACGCGGGCACGAATCGATCCCGACCTATCGGAGCTTCGCCTGCAAGGACGGAGTCTCGATCGTCATCACCGCGAACACCGAACGCATGTGGCAAGGCGTGGCGCGCGTGCTGAAGCGTGAGGACCTGCTCGCCGATCCGCGCTTTACGACCAACAAGGAGCGGCTAGCCAACAAGGAGGCTCTGTGGCCGATCTTGGACGCCGCTTTCCGCACGCGCGACGCCGATGAATGGCTGCCGCTGCTGGAGGCAGAGGAGATTCCGGTCGGCGTCGTGAACACGCTCGATCGCGTGGTCAGCGATCCGCAGATTCTCCATCGCAAGATGGTGCTGGAGCTTGAGAGCGAAGATGGCATGCGCGTTGGCGTAATGGGCAACCCGATGAAGTTTTCGGATTCGCCCGCGGAGGTACAGAATTATCCGCGCGCGCTTGGCGCCGATACCGCGACGGTGCTGGGCGAGCTGCTAAAGCTGTCGGCGGATGAAATCGCTGAATTGATTGCTGCCAAGGCGATTATCGCCCGCGATTTCGATCAGTAGAATTTACTTCCGTGCCTCAGCTTAATGGAGCGGAGCGCGCGACATGCGGCCCCTGCTTTGCCAATAGGGGCCGAAAACAAAGGCTTGCGCACATCTTCATATTTGCCTCGTTTCTTAGGGATTTTGCTTGGACTGTTGAAATGCGTG
>Ga0134122_10002414_pt1 | contig 13719 bp, 13 predicted proteins | sample KB302_FD_96461 | JGI IMG/M metagenome (GOLD analysis project Ga0134122, IMG submission 96461) | Terrestrial soil microbial communities without Nitrogen fertilizer from Kellogg Biological Station, Michigan, USA - KB3-0-2 | ecosystem: Environmental > Terrestrial > Soil > Unclassified ... | reverse complement strand
CCTCGTAGTAGCGCACCGGCCGCACGCAGGCGTAGAGGTCGAGCACCTGGCGCAGGGTGACGTTCAGGCTGCGGATGCCGCCGCCGACCGGGGTGGTGAGCGGACCCTTGATCGCCGCGCGGAAGTGCTGGATGGCTTCCAGGGTGGCCTGGGGAAGCCAGTCCTGCTTCAGCGTGTAGGCCTTCTCGCCGGCGAGCACCTCGAACCAGGCGATGGAGCGCGAGCCGCCGTAGGTCTTCTCCACCGCGCCGTCGAGCACGCGGCGGGTGGCCCGCCAGATGTCCGGGCCCGTGCCGTCTCCTTCGATGAAGGGGATGATCGGCCGGTCCGGCACCTCCAGGCGATGCTCCGCCGCGTGCCAGACGATCTCCTGGCCGTCCGCGGGAGGCGCCGATTCGTCGAATTTCGTGGCCAAGCGGTGCTCCTCCTGAGAATGAAGGAAAGCGCGCCGTAAGGTATCACAGCGACCGCCGTGCTACATTCCCGCCTCATGGATTGGGAACCCCTGATCGCCGCCGCCACGGCGGCCCGCGCCAAAGCCTACGCTCCCTACAGCCGCTTCACCGTCGGCGCCGCGGTGCTGATGGAAGACGGCTCGATCCACGCCGCCGCCAACGTCGAGAACTGCATCCCCAGCCTCGCCATCTGCGCCGAGCGCAACGCCATCGCCGCCGCCGTCTCGGCGGGGCTGCGCCGGCCTAAGGCCATCGCCGTGGTGACCGAGATCAGCCCCCCCGCCCGCCCCTGCGGCCTCTGCCGCCAGACCTTCGCCGAGTTCGCGCCGGATCTGCCCATCCTGGTGGTCAACCCCGCAGGCGAACGGCAGGAGACGAGCCTCGCCGAGCTGCTGCCGTATCCTTTCTCGCTGCCGGGGTAGGCCCCCGATACCGTTCACTCGAGGGTAGTGGTTCAGTTTGCGTGGGGTCTGTCTCCCCTTTTCTCTCACGCAGCACTTATACTCTGAAACATTCCCAGTCTTTTGTTGCGCTCGGCCGCCTGCGGCCTGGGGGAGTCATGGGGTCAGCCGGCTCGATTGCTGTGTTGGCAGGCCATCTCGAGGCGCTTCCGCCCGAGGTCGCCACCGCTGTCGCTCCTCTGCTCGACCGGCTCGACGCGTTCCTCTCTGCGCTGGAGCCGGCGCCAGCCTGCCGCACCTCCCTCGCCCTGTTCGATGCTGGCCCCGGACAGCTCGGCGCACCGCGCATCGCGCAGCTCGCCGTCCTCATCGCCCTCGCCCAGCGCGCCGAGGAGGTCCAGCGGCCCTTCGCCTGGGGGGTCCTGCAGGAGCCGGAGGCGCCGCTCTCCGCCGGTCCGCCGGCGGACGATCTCCGCCGGCTGCTGGGGTCGCGGACATCCCGGGAGGCCACCGACGATCAGATCGCGGCCTGGCGTTCGCGGTTGGAGGACCGTGCGGCAAGGAGCGAGCTCTGGGTCGTCGGAGCGCCGCGGCTCGGCTCGCAGCCGCATCTGCCGGGAGCCTTCCATGTTCTGATCCGGGATCCGCTCGAGCCCGGGGCACGGCGCGTCGGCGTCTCCCTGCGGCGAGGAGAGCACACGGTCGGCGAGATCCTGCTCGACCTGCCCGATGACGCCCTCTGCGTCCGCCTGCTGCGCGCCTTACCTTTGCCACGGCTCGAAGAGCCCGAGCTTCCCGCGCTGAGCTTCAGCGCGGATGAGACCGCGGCGCCGGCGGTGCGGGCCGAGCCTCCGGCCGAGCCGCACCCCCCGCGGCCGGCGGGCGGTCCCGGCGCGCGGTTCGCCACGGCCCTTCGCCGGCTGACCGGCCGCACGGCCCTGGCCTCGCGCCTCTACCGGGCCATCGGCCGCCGCCATGCGGTCTATCTCCACAAGCTGCGGGAGATGTTCGAGAGGGGCGACATCGACGGTGCCCTGCGGCACGCCATTCCCCTTGCGGCGGAGGCGGGTCCGCGCCGCCCGCTCCTGCGCGCGTTCTCGCCGCGTCCCGACCTGCACATCCGCCCCGAGCGCTCCCGCCCGTGGTCGGTGGCGGAGATCTCGCCCGACCTCCACGGCGAGCTGCGGCGGCTCTACCGCGACGCCTTCCACCGTCTCGAAGCGCAGTCGCGCGTCGAGGAGGCCGCCTTCCTTCTCGCCGAGGTGCTGCACGCCGACGAGGAAGCCGTCGCCTTCCTCGAGCGCCATGGCCGGCTCCGGCTGGCCGCGGAGCTCGCCGAGGCGCGCGACCTTCCCTCCGGGCTCGTCGTGCGGCAGTGGTTTCTCGCCGGAGACCGGCGGCGCGGTCTGACGATCGCCCGCCGCACCGGAGCGTTCGCCGACGCCGTGAGCCGCCTGGAGCGCAGCCGGAGGATGGAGGAGGCTGCCGAGCTGCGCCGGCTCTGGGCCGAGGAGCTCGCCGCCGCCGGCGACTATGCCGCCGCCGTGGAAGTTCTCTGGCCGCTCGCCGAAGAGCGCGGGCAAACGCTGGAATGGATGGACCGCGCCATCGAGGAGGGCGGCGCGCCGGCCGGCAGAATGCTGGCCCGCAAGACGACCCTGATGCCGGATCTCTCCCCCGAGGTCAGCGGCGCGGCCGTGATGCTCCTCGAGAGCTGGCGCGCCGAGGGAGCCGCCGCCCGTCTGGCCTTCGCTCATGCGATCCGCCGCGCACCGCGCACTCCGGCCGCCATGACGCTGGCCCGCCCCGCCCTGCGAGCCATCGTCCGCGACTCGGGACGCCTCGGCGCTCGCATGGAGCCCGCCGACCTCCGCGAGCTCGCGGCCTTCGCGGGAGACGGCTCCCTGCGGGCCGACGTCCTGGCGCTGACCCTGCCCGCCCGGGAGCCTTGGATCTCGCGCTGCGAGAGCTGGCGCGTCGAGGCCGCCGCCCGGGACGTCGGGAGAACGCCCGTCTATGATGCCGCCTTTCTACCGAACGGTCTCACCGCCGTGGCCCTCGGCGAAGCGGGAGTGAGGGTCCTCTCCCGCGCCGGCCGCACGGTGGTCGAGCTGGACCAGCCCGCGCACCGCCTCGTCGTCTCCGACCACGGCGACCGCGCCATCGCCCTCGCCCGGCGCGGGGACGCCTGGCGCCTGGCGCGGCTCAACTTCCTGTCGCGAAAAGCGGAGACCTGGTGCGAGACCCGCCTCGACGCCTTCGCCCCCGATTACGACGGCGCCCTCTGGTTCGTGGTGGGGACGGACGGTCTGGTCGCCGTCGAGGTCGCCGCCGCGCGCTTCGACGGCTCCTGGGGCGTCTCACGGCTTCCGGGAAGGGCCCTCGCCGTCGCCCGCTCCTCCCTCCACTGCTCGGTGGCCTTCGGCGGCAAGGAGCACGAGGTGTGGACCTACGAGCTGCCGTCGCTCACCCTGCGCCGGCGCGACACGGTGCCGCCGCCTCCGGGGCATCGCCGCACCCATTCAGTGGCCGTCACGCCGGAGGGCACGCTGGCCGAGGCGCTCGGGAGGACCACGCTCCACATCCACGGTGTCTCCAGCTTTGAGATGCCGCTGCCGGGAACCGCTACACCAGGGGAGCCGGCGGTCGCCGGCGACTGGGTCGCCCTGCCCGTCCGCACGCCGGAAGCGATCGTCGTCCATCTGGTCCACCTGCCGACCGCCGCCCTCCGCGTCGAAGTCTCCCTCGACCGGGCCGTCAGCGTCTCGCTCCGCTTGACGTCGCAGTCTCTGACTCTGGCCGACGACCGCGGCCGCGTCATGGTGCTCGACCTTGAGCTCGGGCAGGTGCGGCGGGATTTCAGAGTCTGATCCCTCCGATCCCGCAATTTTCAGACATAATTGCGGGTTGTGAACCGCGATCTTCAGACGATTCTGCTGACCGACAACCCCTGGCTCCTGAACCCGGCGCAGCTCAGGGGCTGGCTCCAGCTTCGCCTTCCCTCCCCGCTACTGCCCCGGCTCGCCGCGGTCAAGGGCCGGGAGCGCTGGGGAGAAGCCAATCGCGCTCACCTCGTGGTAGGACCGCGCCAGGCCGGTAAATCGACCGCTCTCTGGGCTCACCTGGCGGAGATCGGCCTCCTACCTGGATATCCTCGAATCGAGCCATGTGGTCGCTCTTTTGTCCCCATTCGCCGGCGGCAAGCGTGTCGAGCTGACGGCGCGGCCGAAGGTCTTCCTGCTGGACAACGGCATCCGCAACCGGCTGGTCCATGACTTCCGCCCTCTGGAGGAGCGGACCGACACGGGTCCCCTCTTGGAGAACTGGGTGGCAGCGGAGCTCTGGAAGGCTCTACCCGAGGATGCGACCCTTCACTTCTGGCGCAGCGCTTCCGGTACGGAGGTGGACTTCGTCGTCGCCCGAGGAGAACGCATCCTCCCAATTGAAGTCAAAGCCGGCCGCCTTGGACGTCCTCTCGTCTCGCGTTCCCTGCGCAGCTTCCTGGACGCCTACCAGCCGGCCGCCACCCTCATTGTCAATACGGGCCTCACCCATCGCGAGCGGCCGGCTCAACCGCGGTGGAGTGGATCCTCCCCTCTCAGCTCGCCGAACGGATCGAAGAGGCGTTCGCACCGGTCGATTGAGCGAGCGGATCGTGTACCATGAATGCCGTGGAGGACTGAAATGCCTACGATCGAGATGCGGATCGAGCTACCCCCAAGCCTCTCCGAAGACGAGGCCCGCCTCCTGCTCGCCGTCAAGCTGTTCGAAGTCGGTAAGGTGTCGCTCGGTCAGGCGGCGAAGATCGCGGAGCACTCGAAGCGCGCCTTTCTGGAGATCCTGGGGCGTTATGGAGTCCCGGTCTTCGGTTATAGCCCCGAAGAGCTGCGCGAAGAGGTTGCCTTCTGAGGAGTCAGTGGGGGATACGCAAAGGAGGTGATTCATGCTATTCTTGACTATGTGTAATCCTGACACTTTGGATCATGGCACTGCCGAACCCAGAGGAGCTGCCCCTCCACGAGCGAAAACGTCTCTTCGGAGTCGTCTACCTGCGGGCCGTTGCCGCAGCGGCGGGATATGGAGCTGACGTTCCGGACTCGGACTATGACAGTATCGACCTCGTGGTCAGCTCTCGGTTGGGGAAGAGGCAGCGCCTGGAATTCCAGATCAAGTGCACAGCCGAGGCTCTGTCAGAGAGCCACGACTTCGGTTTCGAGCTGTCGAAGAAGAACTATGACGATCTCCGAGTTGACACAGTCATCCCGCGATTGCTCTTTGTTTTAGTGGTACCCGAGAAAATTGAAGACTGGCTACGACAGACGGAACGGCGCATGAACCTTCGACGCTGCGGCTACTGGAAGTCGCTTCAAGGCCTCCGTGACCTGCCGAACACCAACTCTGTTACCGTGCGCATCCCCCGCAGCAACTTGCTTACTCCTGAGACCCTAAGATCTCTTATGCTTCGGGAGGTGCAATGATCGTTACAATCAGGGACCGCGCTACGCTTTTGAGTATACATCCTGCGCGGGTCGCAGCCTACCTAAACGCCCGCGGTTGGGAAAGAATGGCGTTAGAAGCAAATCGCTATTCGCTATGGGTCAAGCATTCCGACGGCCAACCTAAGGAAATTCTCCTCCCGCTTGAGCCCAAGCTGGGTGATTTTACAGAGCGAATGGCCGAGTTATTGGGAGACCTCCAGCGTGAGGAGCAACGCTCTCAAATAGATATTCTCCGAGATATCGAATCGAGCGGCTGTGATGTTTTCCGTTTCCGCAAGAATCCCCATTCTGGGTTCTTGGGAACGATACCTATTGAAGACGGTGTCAAGTTCGTGGGTTATGCACGCGATTTTATGTTGTATGCTGCATCCGCTGAATACGAGCCTAGCCGCCTCACTGTGGCCGGGCGCCGATCGGACGAGGTTGCACGTTTCATGTCACAAGCCTTACTTGGTCAAACTGAAATTTCCAGTTTTGTTGTCACAGCGCAGGTACCTGTTCCAGTCCGACTAACTTATGGCCTGTTTCCCGAAGCGGTTGATCCATCGGCTGAGCCGTTCGAGCGTCGCGTAGGTATTCGATTGATGAATATCTTGCGTGATACCAGGGAAGCAGCTCTAGAGGCGGCGCAGACCCACAATTTCGGGCCTTTTTACGAGATTATAAAGAGTGGGGCTACCGTTAATCTTTATAGCGGCTTGGTCGAAGCGCAAGAGATCATCCCTGGCGAGCCGCTTGAGATTAGTAGCTCATGGGCGCCTATTAGACCGATCGTCGGGCCAACACCTACGAGTGTAGTAACTTTTGAGCCCGAGATTATACAGCCTCTTAAGGAAGCTGTTTCGCTTCTGAAACCGCGGGTGCCGAGGGAAGGGGAGATCATATTCGGCCATGTCGAACTGCTTCACCAGCCTGCGCAGGAAGTGCTGATCGGCGATTTGGCAATCATGGCCGTGGTAAACGGCCGTGGGCTCAAAGTTCACCTGAGCCTACAGAGGCCAGAATATGATCTAGCCATTACAGCCTTTAGTGAGAAACTTCCTCTTGAGGTGACTGGCGATCTTGTGAAGGAGGGTAAGCATTGGGTTTTACGAAATCCTAGGAATATCGTTTTGCATAGCAGAGATGAAGACGAGTCTCCGGCACCGGAGACGAGGGAATAACAACTCATGCTTGCCGGTAGCTTCTTTATCTCAGCGAGGATCTGAAACGGGGCTCTCCGTCTAGCAGGAGAGTAACCAGCGCCGCCGTCAGCTCCTCCGCCCTCGCCACTCGCAGATCCGCCTTCACCTCATCCAGCTTCGGGGGCCGCGGGAATCCCCATTCGACGAGAGCGAAGGCGCAGCCGGCGTTGCCGGCGGTCTCGGCGTCGATCCAGGTGTCGCCCACCAGCAGCAGACGCTCGACGGGCACCTCGAGACGTCCGGCAAGCAAGCGCAGACCGGCGGGATCCGGCTTGCGGGTAGCCAGGCTGTCGCCGCCGAGGACCTCGCGGAAGAAGCGCGATAGGTCCAGGCCATCGAGGATCTTGCGCGAGAGTGTTTCGCCCTTGTTGCTGAGGAGTGCGAGAGGATAGCGTCCGGCAAGCGCCGCGAGCATCTCGGGGACCCCCGGGTAGGGACGGGTGGTCTCGAGACAGACCCGCGAGTAATGCTCCAGATAGCGTGCGAGGGCGTGGTCCACCGCGTCCGGGCGCTCCGGCAGGGCCCGCTCGATCAGCCGGCGAGCCCCCTCCCCCACCAGCGTCACCACCTGCTCCAGCGCCAGCGGCGGCAGGCCCAGGTCGGCCCGCATGAGGTTGATCGCCGCCGTGATGTCGTGCCGGGAGTCGATGAGCGTCCCGTCGAGATCGAAGACCACGGCGGCGGGACGGACCATCCCTTCAGATCTCGACGAATTCGGCCTCGACCCGGCGCTCCAGCACTCCCGCCTCGTAGCCGCGGTCGAGCAGGAGCTGCACCGCACGGCGGCCGGCCGCGCCGTAATCTCGCGTCCACTCGTTGACGTACATGCCGACGAAACGGTCCGAGCGCTCCGGATCGTCCTCCAAGCCCCGGGCGTAGCGCGTAGCGTAGCCGAGCGCCTCCTGCCGGTGGCCGAGACCGTACTCGATGCTCTGCGTCAGCAGCCGGCAGAGCCGCCGCTTGAGCTCCGGCTCGAGGTCCCGCCGGATGCCGTTGCCGCCGAGCGGCAGCGGCCCGCCCGTCTCCTCCTTCCACCAGGCGCCGAGATCCACCACCGGGTGCAGCCCGAGCTCTCCGTAGGTGAGCTGCCCTTCGTGGATCACCACCCCGGCGTCCACCTCGCCGCTGACGACCGCGTCCATGATGTGGTCGAAGGCGACGATCTCGGTCGTCACCTCCGGCTGCCACAGGCGCAGGGCGAGATGCGCCGTCGTCAGCTTGCCGGGAATCGCCACCTTGAGGTCCGGAAGCTCGGCCCGGCTCAGGGGCTCGCGGGCCACCACCACCGGACCGTAGCCATCCCCGAAGCTCGCTCCCGAAGGCATGAGCTGATAGCGGTCGGCGAGATAGGCGTAGGCGTGAAAGGAGAGAGCCGTGATCTCGTAGATTCCCTCGAACGCCGCCTGGTTCAAGGTCTCGATGTCCCGGAGGACGTGGCGGATCTCCAACCCCTCCGTATCGAGCAGCCCCTGGGTGAGGGCGTAGAACATGAAGGCATCGTCCGAGTCCGGGCTGTGTGCGATGCGGATGGTCTGGACGCTGGTCATAGCACGGGAGGGTATCAGAATCGAGGACATCGCCGCCCCCGGAGAGAATCCTCGATCGTCCTCTTCCGAGGACAGCCAAGCCTGGGGCACCTCCTGAGAGTGCTCGAATAAGCTCCCTGTTTTCAATTGCTTGAGGTGATGGCACGCGCCTTGTATAGAAGGACTGTCGAGAGGAGAGACGGCCAATGGGGCCGCCCACTCCGTTCAACTAGGAGGTACGACATGACGACTCAACGAATTCTCGCCAAGGGCCTGTCGGCGGCCCTGCTTCTGGTGGCGGCGTTATCCCTGCCCGCCATGAGCGCGGCTCAGAGCCGGCGCTATAGCTGGGACAACTGGAACCGCCGATACAGCCGGCAGGGCAGCGGCACGTTCCAACTCGAAGGCACCTTCATCGGCCAGCAGTATGGCTGCGCGCTGGTGCAGGACCGCCGGGGGCAGGTGATCCCGCTGGTGAGCAACCCGGGCGACCTGCGCAGGGGGACCGATCTTCTCCTGTCCGGCCGCATCGACAACAGCACGGTGTGCGGCACCGCCTTCCGAGTGTTCAACGTGGAGCGGGTCTGGGCCGACGCGAGCCATCGCAGGGTGCTCTTCGACCGCCGCTATGACGGCGACTACGGCTCCGGCGGCTACAGGGACCGTTATGGCTACGACCGCAACAATGGCCGCTACGACCGGAACGACGGCCGCTACGACGACCGGAACGGCCGTGGCTACGATGACCGGTACGACCGCGACAACCGCAACCTGGTCTCGGTCACCGGCCGGCTCGACGACAGCGGGCGCTGCCCCGTGATCCGCGGCGACCGCGGCGAGTACTACGACCTCGTCGGCGACCTGCGGGACTTCCGCGACGGCGACCACGCGCGAGTGATCGGCTTCCTGGGCGTCCGCTCGCGCTGCGGTGGACAGGCGATCGAGGTACAGGAGATCGACTGAGGCCGCTCACCAGTAAGACCTGATTCGTAGCGGCGGGCCTACGTGCCCGCCGTTTTTCATTTTCAGACCTACTCGTACTGAATGAACCCCGGCGCCATGATGCCGTCGGGATCGAACTTCTTCTTGGCCTCCAGGATCATCGGCCAGCGGTCACCGAAGTGCAGCGCCCACTTTTCCGCCGTATCGAAGCTGATGAAGCCCGAGAGGTAACGCTTGCCGCCGTAGGCGATCGACAGCTCGCTCGCCATGTCGAGTTGGGCGAGAGCGCGGTCCAGGAACTTGAACGGCACGCCGGGCAGGATTCCCCAGCCCATCACGTACTCTCCCTCCGGATGCATGAAGAGCGGCACGTCCGAGGTGCCGGTGTAGGCCGGCCAGAGAAGGATGTGACCGCCCGGTCCCAACGCCTGCGGCGGGGTGATGGCGAGCGCCGACTCGATGAACTCGCGGGCGGTATCCCAGGGCAGCGTCGTCTCCATCCACGGGTGCGCCATGTCCCAATAGCCGCTGCGCCGCCAGAGCTCGAAGACGGGGTCCATGCGGTTGCAGAACTCGTGCTGGGTGAAGTCCTCGGTATGGACGTGCCGGTAGGGCGTCAAGCCCGCGAGCACGGACTCGTCGTCCGGCTCCTCGCCAGAAGCGAACTCCACAGTGACGTGGAACGGGTAGAGCCAGTACGCGAAGGTCTGCATTCCCTCGCCCAGCTCCATGCCTTCGCCGATCTTCTTGATGCCCTGCAGGCTCGGAGTACACCAGGCCTCGATCGACGAGAAGGTGGGGTTCTCCGGGCTCATCACCTTCTTCGCCTCTGCCATCACCGTCCCGAGGTCGTCGTAGAGGAGGAAGTACTTGCGCACCATGCTCTTGCACTTGCGCAGGCGCACCTTGGCGCGGGTGATGACGCCGAACTGGCCGAGGCCGCAACGGACGACGTCGAAAAGGTCGCGGTTCTGCTCGCGCGAGCAAGTGACGATCTCGCTGGCGCCGGTGACCACCTGCAGCTCCACGGCGTTGTCCGCCTGTGTGCCGTAGCGGAAGCTCGCCACCCCGAGGCCGGCCATCGAGAGGGTGCCGGAGATCTGCACGCCGAGGTTGTTGGTCAGCACACGGGGCACCAGGCCCTTCTCCAGGCAGGCGCTGACCAGATCGCGCCAGACGACGCCGCAGTCCACGGTGGCGGTCTCACCCACCTCGTCGATCTCGTGGATGGTGCGCATCGTGGAGGTGTCGAGCAGCACGCCACCTTGCGTGGTGGCCTGGCCGCTCTGGGTGTGGGCCTGGGCGCGCGGCACGAGGGGGATACCGCGCTCGCGGCAGAAGCGGACCACTTCGGCCACTTCCTCGGCCGAGGTACAGCGCGCCACGGCGCCGGGCCGCCGGTCCACGGTCCTTCCGAAGTCGGAGCGGTAGAGGTCGCGTACCTCCTCGTCGAGCAGGATGCGGTCACCAAGGATCTCCTGCAGCTCGCGCAGGGCGTCGGCGGTCGAAGTCGCGGTATGGACGGTCATGGGATCTCCTGGAGAGTCATGGGGAAACAAATTCCCGAGCGCCGGAGGCGCGAAGGCGTGTAGCCCGGGGCGCAAGCCCCGGGAGCTGCGGCCGAAGAAGATCCGAGAGCCCCAACGGGGCGACGGCAGCTCGGCGTTCTGCCCTTCGAGGCCTCACCCCCTGGCCCCCTCTCCACGAAGTGGAGAGGGGGAGGAAGGAAGAGTCCCGCGGCGGCGGCGGAGGCTCGACAGGCTTCTCCTGCTGGGGAGCGACCTGGAACTCCCCGGGACGCGCGGGTCTTAACGGACCCTTGCCGTCGGTGGGCTGGCGGGCCCGTCGCTCCGCGTCTTCAGGCAGCACCGTCTTGAACCCGCCCCGGATCCAGGCGTCGATACCGCCGTCCATGAGGAGGGCATCCTCGAAGCCGCTGGCGATCAGGATGGCCATGCCCTTTTCGCCGCAGCCGTCGGCCCGGCAGTAGACCAGGACGGACTCCTCGCGGAAGAGGCTGATCTCGAGCAGACGGTAGGGCAGGCGCTCCAACGGGATGTTCTGCGCCCGGCGGATGTGGCCGGTCTCGCCGTTGTACTCCTCGGCCGGCCGCAGATCGAGGACCAGCATCTCGGGGTTGTCCCGCATCATCTCGTAGGCGATTGGGGGGCTCAGCCGCTTGTAAGGCGGACGGTGCTTCTGCCGGAAAAGCGCGCAGCTCGCGACGACCGGCAGCAGGAGAACCAGGAGCGAAACGATCCGCGATCGAGACATGGCGAGCTGCACGGGCAGGATCTAGCGCTCCGCGGCGATCGCCGTGTCGACCGAGTCGTAGGTAGGAAACAACTCGTCGAGGCGGGCCACCTGCAGCAGCTTGCGGATGCGCTCTGTCGGATTGACCAGGATCAGCTTGCGTTTGGAGTTGCGGAAGCGGCCGAGGTAGCCCACCAGCTCGCCGATTCCCGTGGAGTCGATGAAGTTGATCTTGGAGAAATCGATGATGACGTGGCCGCGGTCGTCGGATAGCGTGCGCTCCAAGGTCTGGGCGAAGAACTGCGCGCTCTCGCCGAGCTTGATGACCCCCTCCACGTTGAGAAGGGTAAACCCATCCTGGTGGCGCTTCTCGACGATCATAGAGTCACCATCGGAGGAGCTGAGTCTAGCACGGCAGATCGTTCCTCGAAGCGCGCTCCCGGAGTGCTCCGGAATGGTCGCGGAGTGCTCTCAACCGTCACGAAACGAGGCGCGGAGGTCCGCCGCCAGCAGGTCCGGCTCTTCCAGAGCGGCGAAGTGGCCGCCGCGAGACATCTCCGTCCAGCGAACGACATCGTAGCAGCGCTCGATCCATTCGCGAGGTGGAAACGGGCTCTCCTTGAGGAAGCGCGCCACCGCCGTGGGGACGCAGACGCGTTGCCCGGGCCCGAGAGCGAGCGGCGCCTTGCGGGTCTCGAAATAAATGCGGGCCGCGGAATGAGCCGTCTCCGTGACCCAGTAGAGGGTGACGTTGGCCAGCAGCTCGTCGCGGCCGAACCGCCGCACCACGTCGCCGTCGCAATCTCCCCAGTCGCGGAACTTCTCCACGATCCAGGCGGCGAGGCCCGCCGGCGAATCGTTCAGCGCATAGGCGAGGGTCTGCGGCTCGTAGCGCTGGACGTGCGCGTAGGCGCCCTCCGTCTGAAACCAGCGGTCCGCATCCTCCAGGAAGCGGCTCTCGGCCGGCGACAACGGCCGCGTGCCCTCCCCCAGCCAGGGTCGCAGCGAGCCCGGGATGTAGTTGAGGTGAATCGCCGTCAAGCTCTCGGGCCGGCTGAGCGCCATGGCCGTCGTGACGCTGGCTCCCCAGTCTCCGCCCTGCGCCCCGAAGCGGTCGTAGCCGAGGCCCTCCATCAACCGCAGCCAGAGCTCGGCGATGCGGAAGACGTTCATCCCCGGCCGGTCTGGACGGTCCGAGAAGCCGAAGCCGGGCAGCGACGGCACCACCACGTCGAACGACGAGCCCGCATCTCCACCGTGGCCGGCGGGGTCGGTGAGGAGCGGGATGAGCTCCAGGAACTCGAGGAAGGACCCGGGCCAGCCATGCGTGAGGATCAAAGGCTTCGGATTCGGTCCGCGGCCGCGCTCGTGGAGGAAGTGGATGCCGGCGCCCTCGATCTCGGCGCGGAAGTGATGGAACCGGTTGAGCTTCTCCTCCTGAGCCCGCCAGTCGAAGCCGTCGCGCCAATAGCCGGTCAGGTCCCGCATGAAGGCGAGATCGGCGCCATACTCCCAGCCGCTGCCGGGAACCTCGTCCGGCCAGCGCGTGCGCGCCAGACGGTCACGAAGATCGTCGAGGACTTTCTGTTGAATCCTGACCTCGAAGGGTTCGACGCGCATGGCGCGGCGATGATATCGCCCTCCCCGCGAACGAAGCATGTTTGCAAAACACAGCCGTCGAGGCATACTCCAAAGATGAAATCTCTACGACTCACCACGGGCGTCGCATCCTTGTTGCTGCTCCTGGCCGCCAGCCCGTCGTTCGCCGCGGACGGATCGTGGTCCCTCATCGGCGGCCTGGGGATCGTCGACCAGGAGGCGATCGGCGGCACCGCCAATGTTGCCGTCGGCCTCGAGCGAAGGCTGAACTGGGTTTTCTTCCTGGACCTGATGGGTGGCTACTTCGCCAAGGACGATCGTGATGGCACACGCCGGGACACGACCTACGGGGTGGCCGTCGTCACCCTACGCTGCCCGCGCCAGGGCGTGCAGCCGTTCGTGCAGGCGGGTGGCGGGCGCTACGTCTTCGAGAGCCACAACCAGAGCGGCTGGCTCGGCGGCCTCGGTGTCGACTTCCTGCGGGGGAACCGCTTTACCTGGTCGGTGAGCGCCCGCTACCACAGCGTGGAGAGGCCGGAGAACGGTCCGCTACCGGACTTCAAGGAGCTTCAGCTCGGCGTGCGGATGCGGCTCTAGCGCGCCCGAGCCTGGTAAGGGGACAAATGAAGCGCGATCTTGGCTAGTGCGAGGAGGCGCGTGTGGTCCGGCGAAGCTTGAGGATGAAGCTCGCCATGGCCCGGAGGGTCCGTTCCGGATGCTCCCAGTGAGGGGCGTGACCGCAGGAGGGAATTGCCATCGCGTCGACGGGCCCCCCGGACTGCCGCTGAATGGCTTCGACTTGGCGCCAGGTGCCGTACTCGTCCTCCTCACCTTGCAGGATCAGCATCGGCACCTTGATG
>Ga0134122_10002411_pt1 | contig 13728 bp, 15 predicted proteins | sample KB302_FD_96461 | JGI IMG/M metagenome (GOLD analysis project Ga0134122, IMG submission 96461) | Terrestrial soil microbial communities without Nitrogen fertilizer from Kellogg Biological Station, Michigan, USA - KB3-0-2 | ecosystem: Environmental > Terrestrial > Soil > Unclassified ... | reverse complement strand
GCTCAGCGCGTGTAGCATCGCTACCTTACAGCTAACTGATCGCGCCATTCGAAATCGGCAGAGACCGGCGCATAGGTTGGGGCACGATCGAAGGGAGCCCTCTGCGGCGAGGAAGCGAACCTACCGCTCGCCGGCCTCCGTTCTTCTATTGGATTCCCGGTGCTGCCAAAACTCCCCAGCCATCCGCACCCTCTTTGGAGCAACGACATGGAAAGGAACCCTATTGCAGTGGTCCCCATGCACGAGATGCATGGTCTTGGACTTTTGCGAGCTGACGGAGCACTTGGCGCGGGAAGTCAAGTGCTGAGGCAGCCAGAGCCTCGAAATCTCTCATCTGACGCGCAACATAGGCTCATTGCCTAGGAACCTGTCCGAGTTGTTGGCGGGCCTGCTCGGCATTCGGATCGAGTTCCAGCGTCCGGCGGAAATCCTGATTGGCGCCTACGCTGTCGCCTAGGCGCTGTCGTGCAATGCCACGATTGAAGTAGGCAAGTGCGAACCCCGAATCGAGGTTGACGGCCAGCGTGAATACCTCTGCCGCCCGTGTGGGCTGGCCGCGATCGAGGTAGGCGTTGCCCATGTTGTACGGAATGAGTGGATTGCTGGGATCGAGTTCGAGCGCACGTTTGTAGTCGGCGAATGCCTTCTCGTACTGCCCCCGACGCGAATAAATATTGGCGCGATTGAGAAATGCTGTACCCAAATTTCCAGGTTGGCCAGGATGAGATTGGATGTACGCAGTGCAGCCGCGAAGCTGCCGATTAAGGTCGCGCACCTGATTGCAGTCGGCCACGGCACCGGCATGGGCCGTCGTTGCGGAGGCCAGGGCCAAAAAGTAAAATACGGTAAGAAGACGCATCGAAGGCGCTCGGAGAAAATACAACCACAACCAGACCCTGGGGACCGCCGACGCAGCACGTGTCGGGCGTTGGCGCCTGTCAAATCGGTTTCCACATCTGCGAAACAACAAAGACCCACTCCTTGACCTTGTAGCTACGCCTTACTCATCATCCTATGCCCGCGTTTGCTACCCTCCAGCCCCCGGTTTTTTGTATTTTCCGATGGGAAGAACCTGGGGGGCGCACCTCACAGGCGGAAGGCTGGTTGGCCCCTACCCACGCTCTTTTGAAATCAATTCATCGATGGCATGATCGACACCTGTAGGCATCCGACGAAGGTGCAAACGCGCGCCAATCATCCCCAAAATGGGGATAGCGGGCCGATTTTCCGAAGGAGACAGCCAGCGCGGCCCACCCGAATTGGGGACAGCTCGACACATGTGGATGGCACCGCTCGCGCTAAGCCCTCCGCTCTTCGGGCCAGATGCGGCACTCAATTGGTACCTAGTCGGTGGCGCTGATAGGTGGTTGTTGGGCCTGGCTGACCAGACCAAAATCGCCATCACGTTCGGCCTGGGCGAACCTGAAGTCGGTCGTTAGCGCGACCGGATTTCCGATCCCCGTCAGGCGAAACAATCTAGTCAGAAGATCCAGACAATGAGCGTGTCAGCGCCTTGATCGGCGATTGCAAATGACCACCGAAGCTTACGGCGGTGGCGCCGAAGCCCATCAGCTCGATCGCGTCCTGTCCGACAGCCGGGTTGGCATCGAACCCGCCAATGCGGTGGTTGCCGAAAACCGGCTTAGCCGCCGTGTGTCCCTCGCCGATAATCCCACGACCGGCTAACACGTGGCATGTACCTGGGCAGGCAGACTTGCGGTCTCCTCTATCCGCGTCAACCCATCACCGCATGAGGCCGCGGTCCGTCATCCATTTCTGGATGAGCTCGGCGACCTGGTCGGAATTTGTGTCCATCATCAGCATATGGCCGTTGCCCGTGATGCCCTTGTCGGGCAGCGAGACCCAGTCGATCTTGCCGCCCATGGCCGCCAGCGCCTTGTGATAGTTCGTCGACGCCTGGATGAGCTTGGTCCACAGCTCGCTCTGTGCGACGAAGTCGCCCCAGACGATAAGCTGCGGCACGTCCTTCACGGCCGCCAGGTTCGCGGTCTCCGGCGGCGCGCCTGAGGGCTCGACGGCGATCAGGGCCTTAACCTTGTCCGGCGCCGCGAGCGCAGCATTAAAGCCGAAGTTGCCGCCTTGGCTGTGGACCACGATGACACAGGGGCAAACCTTGGCAACGAGCGCGTTGTAGGCTGCCTGCGTCTTGGCATCATTGCTGACCCAGCGCGGCACGCTTTGCATGGCGAACATGTCGAAGGCGGCAAGGGGAAATCTTTGTCCGGGATGCGCCTTCCTCGCCGCCGGATCGGTGGCGTAAGAACCATCGGGCCCGATGCGGAACGCCTCCCACGCCTCCTTCTTGGTGCGGAATACCGGCTCCCCGGTATAGACCTCGGGATAGCGCGACCAGGAGGCACGTCCGCGCTCCACGGCGTCCGACACATAGACGTCATGGCCGGCATTGATGAAATACATCTGCCATCCGGGCTGACCATCCGGCTTAGTCTCCCATGTAACGCCGGTGAGCCCGCCGCCATGCCATAGCAGCAGTGGATAGCGCGACTTGGGGTTGGTCAGCCTGATGTACTGGACATACATTTGCCCCGTGTGGAAGTCGCCGTTTGGATCCATTTTGGTCGGCGGCCCACCCGCCGTGTAGACAAGTTCCTTGATCGGCAAGCCCTGCAGCGTCAAGGCCTGGCCGCCTATGTGGAAGCTGCCGATCTCCTTTGCATCGAAGGCAGCGGCCGTGCAGATCGTGACCAACAGGCAGACCGCGCCCAGCGCCGCCGGCGCGATCCTGGTGAGTCTCATGGCGTCCTCCAGATCTTCTTGGTGATTACAGGCAAGGGAGCGGCAAGCCTATCGCATCAGCCGGGCGCCGTGTAGCGCTTGGCGAGAGGTTCGATGCGTGGGAGACAGTTTAGCTCCAGGGGCACGGGTAGGGCGCGCAGCCGTTTGGCGCCCGAGTTGTGCGCGCTTCACGGTTACCCTGGGCGTTCGACGCGACGCATTTTCTTGGCGCGGCGTCGAGCTTGCGCAGTCCTTGGCGACTTTGTTGCTGCGGAGCTCGCCACCTTCGGCAGAGAACACCAGATCGATTTTGCTATACTAATGGCCTATCTAAGTCTTCTCAGGATATTGCTGGCGCCATGCTGCGTCAGCATCCCTTAGCAATTCGGCATAGCTCTCGGCAATTTTGAGAGCGTCAGACCCGATGGCTTGGCAAAAGCGCGCAACGGACTGCTTTAGCAACAACTCAATTTCTGAGCGCGCACCGACTTTGTCTGCGACGTCGAACCAATGCGTCATAGCTCTAACAGTTTCATCAAACATCCTCGATTTGAGCGTCTCAATTTGCTCAGCGAACAACTCCACTTCGACTTTCGCAGCAAGCAGTGGTGGCGCGACATCACTCTGCAATGCATTTTTAAGGCGATCCCGGAATATTTTCAGGTAGTCGGCATGGACCGACCCAAATCGTGCTTGCTGGTATTCTTGAAGCGCACGCACCATATGGTCTCCAGTGTCTTGCCCTGCTTGGCAGGCGTTCGCTTCGTCCGCTGTAGGCGGTTTCTCGCCGAAGCAATCGGGCATGTGGACCTCCCCAAGAGAGCCGGTCGTTGCGCAGATGATATGGCTTCATACTGCCAAACTATTGTGGCATCGGAACCCGCTCACTCCATGCCCTCCTGAAATCTTTTGGGTATTTTCCTGCCAACAAGGGGTATACGCTACTAGCGGTAGTCGGTGAGCTCTCTTTCGTCGGCCTACTCGCTCTTTCATCATCCAGACCGAACTAAGGAGCGTGAGTCCTGCACGGTCTCAGAAGGCCGCTACCCGGTCGGCATACTAGCCAAGGCCTAGAATCCTCCAAGGCGGGCCGACAATGTTTGGTCCCGACCACGTGGCTGAGACGGCCGACTGCGTTGGGAAAGGTACGTCCTTGCATGGACGAAAGCATAAGCACCGTTGTTCGAGTGATGTCTCTTGGTGGAGGCTTTCCCTCCCTCGTCAAAACCACCGCTGGCCGGCATTTGATCATGAAACTCAGGGGAGTGGGTCAGGGCACGCCCGGACTGCTCACCGAATTCATTGCACTGCGTTTGGCAAGTGCACTTGGGCTCAAAGTTCCGCACGTCGTTCCGATCATGCTGAGCAACACCCTACCGTGGCAGGTAGGCACTGATGAGTTCTATGAAGCGCTGCAGCGCAGTTCGGGGTGGAACCTCGGGGTAGAGTTCATAGATACCAGCCGCGATCTGATGGCAGATGATCTAGAGGATATTCCAAGTGCATTCCTTGACCGCCTAGCGGCCGTGGATGCCCTACTACAAAACGTCGATCGTACGGCCCAAAATCCGAACCTACTTCGAGACGCAACTGGCAACTATTGGGCGATCGATTTCGGCGCCTGTCTATTCCTCGACAGATTCGCGCGCTATCGACAGCTGATTACGTTTGAGCTGCCGTCCAATCACTTCCTGGCGGGTCGCCGCTTGCAGCTTCTCCAAGTCGAGGATGCTGACGTGCCGTTGCAAGAAATCGTGTCTGAGGTTCCGGATTCCTGGCTTGGCGCAGGCGGCCGCGAGACCCTACTCGACGCCCTCAGCAATATCCTCAAGTTATACGTCCAAAGGGCTGCGCACGGGCGCGAGGGATGACGTCAAAAAAAAGCGTGACCCATCAGCTGGGCGACCGCTTCAGTCTACCTCTTCCTCCACCCGCCCACGACGCCCATGAGACCAAGGTCAGTGTTGAACAGGCGTAACGCTGCAGGGAAGGTGTTTGCGCAATTTGCGCGATACTGAAGGGTGACGACAAGGTGCGGCAGGGCCTCCAGAGCCAGCGGAGGTCTGGCGCACGGTCGTGCTCAAGCGCTGGAAATCGATCTGTCCGTCATGCTTCGACGCTGGGGCCGAGCGCGCTGGCGTGCGGTGTTTATTGCCAACGTGCGGGGGACGTCCTGGAGCGACGGACATCCCTTAGCCGCCGAGGCGATACGGCAGATAACCACCCTAGACCGCGACGACACTCCTGTGAAACTGCCACACAGCACGAGAGGAAGAGCGGCTCGCGGGGCCGGGTGACCTGGTCTACCCTGAACGCCTACAATTGTTTGCTGACTTGCTCATTCCCGCCGCACACCGTGGGAACGCGGATATGGCTCAGCCGCCACGACCGCCGCGCCCATCACTATCCATCTGCTGCCACCACTCCGACGATCCGAAGGCAGCCGCTTGGGCACTGGACGTAAGGGCGAAGACTGCGATCCACGTGGCGATTAGACACAGCGTAACGTTCCTCATGACTCGCCTCGTTTTGCTTGGCTATTGCTCTGGCAATGTAGCCCACAACGCGGCAAGCGCACTCCGGTGCTCACCCGATATTTCCCGATGGTAACTATTCAGGCTAGTAACTGTTGGTCGATCAGGCCACCATGCTCTGTCGAGCGATCCCGTCTTTCGATGCCGGTTATCAACAATCCGGTCATGGGTGCGGCGGCCCTGATCGCGGCCATCGTCGTATCGCTCCGGGCATCATCACCATCATCACTATCCGCGCTGCCATTGCGCCACGAGCTGCTAGCCACCAAGGCGCAGCTTCAATCGGCTGCAATAGCGACCTTACCGGTAAACCTTCCTGGGTACCGGGGGGGGATGATGCCTCAATTGGATGGCCCACCGGGAAGATTGCCCGCTTCTTGACGTTAGTCGTCTACGGGGCGGAATGGCCGACCGGCATCGTCATTCCCAATTCGAGCCGCCCGTCCTCCAACGACCTGTCTGACAATTGTGACAACGGCAAGATACCCATACGAGTTGCCAAGGCGTGCAGTTCCTGCATGATGCTTTCACGCCTCAACTCGTGCGCATGGGCAATGCTGCAAACTGCCTCCAGAAGCGTTTCGTCGGCGCACTTCAGGACCGACCCCAAGGTATTGACGAGGTCCTGCTCACTGCGAGATTGGTCGAGCATGTGCATTTCTTCGATTCGCTCAACAAGACTGGTTGTCTTGTTTGAGCGTATTTTTAGTGGTGAACCTTTCGTGGAGCTTTTCGCCCCACCTCCCAAAGCCCAAATTGCGTTCCCAACCGTTTCATTCATGGCGTGCGGTGCGTTCCCACTTCTCCTCGCGCCTCCATCGATGCCAGTATGAACGGCACGGCACCTTCGGGAGAGGACGCAAGACCACGAAGAGGACGCTCATGACCATCCGCATCGCTGCAATCGAGGTAAGCCATTGGCATGCGCTCAACGACGCCGCCTATCTCCGGCACCTCGTCGCCATGCCGGACGTGGAGCTGGTCGCCATCCAAGACTCCGACGCGGGCCTCGCCGCGAGACGAGCGGCCGAGGTGGGAGGTCCGCCGACCTTCACAGACTACCGAACGATGCTAGCGACGACCCGGCCGGACTTCGTCGTGGCACTCGGGCGGCACCGGCAGATGGCCGGGATCGCGCACGACCTGCTCGATCAGGGCTATCCCTTCCTGATGGAGAAGCCAATGGGGATCAACGCGGCCGAGGTGGAGGCAGTGGCTGCCAAGGCGGCCCGGCTCGATGCGTTCGTCGCTGTTCCGCTGGCCCAACGTTACGCGCCCTTCGCCACGCGCGCCCGCGAACTGCTCGCCGCAGAGCGTTTCGGCCCGCTGTCGCACATCTATGTCCGGATCAACCGTCCAGGGCCGGCACGCTACGAAGCCTGGGATTGCGCCTGGATGCTCGATCCCGCCGAGGCCGGCGGCGGCTGTCTTCGCAATCTGGGTTGCCACGGGTTGGACATGTTTCTCCACCTGACCGAGGAGCCGGCGCAGGTCATTGGCGCTCAACTTAGCCGGCGCGCACACGAACGTCGGGTCGAGGACTACGCCTCGGTAATGCTCCGTTCCGCGAGCGGCATTCTCGGCACGGTCGAGGTCGGAAATGGCTTCCCTCGTGTCGGCACTGACGGTGAGTGGAAGATCGCCGGCCGCGACGCCATCCTCACAATGAAGGACGGGATCATGAAGCTCGCCACTGCCGAGGGGGACGAGACCTTCCCCGGCGCCGACCTCACCGCGCCCTATTTCATCGCAGTGCGCGATGCACTCGACCACTGGCGGCGGGGTGCGCCGCCACCGATTAGTGTGCACCACTGGACGCGAGCCGTGCGGTTGATAGACCAGGCGTACGAGTGCGCGAGGAGACTTTAATTCTCCCCAGAGCTCTCACGGCAAGACCGAGGTCGGGTTTCCGGCGCCGAACCTCACCTATCGATCCGTCTCGTGCGCTTCAGCGCGGCCATGGCAGCCTTCTTGTCAGGAAGGTATTATGCCTCAAATTGGCGAGGTTCTAAAAGCCACGCGAGCCCTTTCGATGCCGAACCTTTCTCTACTCAGCTCACTCACAAGACTTGGCCAATCGGAAACTTCGCTAGCAACCTTCGCCGCCGAAGCGCTCACCCCGTCCCCAACGCACTCGCAGTCAGGAATTCCTTCAGCGAGACCAATCGAGCTTTCCGTGCAGTGCGTTGCTCCACCGTCTCGGCCATAAACTCGTCGTCCCCTGGCTCCGCCGACGGCGCGTGCTCTTCCTGTGCCTCCATCCGCTCCAGATGCTGAAGATAGAGCCGGATCTCCTCCGCGCTGAAGATGCTCCGGATCTCCGCTACAAAGCGCGGCAACTCGCGCGCGAAGTCTGGCCGCCCAACCGCCGTCTCCGCATAGGTCATCAGCTTCTCGCCGATCAAGTAATCCAGAGCCGAATCCACTCCATACCGCCCTCGAACCTCACGTGCCGCGTCACACTGGTCCTTCCAGATGTCCTGGAATTTGCGTCCGGTCATAAAACCCAACTCCTACACCCCTTGGCCAAAAGCTGATCTCCCTAACACTGCCGCACGATCGAGACCACTTTCTTGGCGATCGAAGAGCTGACGGTCATGTCGTCCTGCAGAGGCGACGCGGATGACGATTGGAATTGTGGTGATGCAGGCCTACCCTGCTCGAAGCCGCAAAAGTCCCGCAAGCGCTAACACCGTGCCTTAACAAAATCACTCAACCGTTTGTGAGCGGCCCGAGACATAGGTGATGAGGTGGACGGCACCTCACTGCGTTTCGTTGCCCAGCTGCTCGACGGCGAGGCCATTACCGAGCTGTGCCGCGCGGCGGCCCAGGAGGGCATGGGCTTGGCCGGCATACACGCATGGATGAAGTCGCCGGCAAGACCTGCATGGCCGACCATTTCCACGATGGCCAGGGCACCGGGCCCACCAAATAATCGGCAATGACACCGCGCACCAGCGCCAATGGCACAGTTGACTCCCACCTTAGCAGGTGGCCGGTAGGGTCCGGCCGGGGTTGCGCTGACCGTTCCGCTGACATCGGTTATGAGTTGACCGTGCTCTAGTGAGCCTGCGCGGTTCGCGCAGCGACGTCGTAGGGCCACTTGTTCATGCTTCGGCACCAAGTGGGCGGTTCCGCAGGGAGGAAGTAGACCAGGCGCTGATCCGGCGTCAGGCAGCGCGGCACATCGGCTTTGGCCCGATCAACGAGATCTTGGCTTTTCATGAAAGATTCCCAGATACGCGCAGTACCGTCGTCAGAGAGCGTGAGTATGCGTCCGCCGTCCTGGGAGAAGACAGCGTCATTCACGGGTCCGGTGTGTCCTTCGAGCACACCAAGTGGCTTGCCCTCAATGTCCCACACGCGTGCGGTGCCATCCGTGGAGGCGGTCAGTATGCGACCTCCACCTGGCGCAAACACCGCTTTGGTGATCTCGCCCGTGTGGCCCGACAGGGTTGCCAGTAGCTTGCCTTCCCGGCTCCACAACCGCGCCGTCTTGTCAGCGGAAGCAGTAAGAATGCGGCGCCCATCCGGAGCAAACACCGCACCATAGATCGGGCCAGTGTGACCCTGCAGGACGGCAAGGAGCCTGCCGCCGGCGTCCCATAACCGAGCCATCGCATCATGTGAGGTAGTTGCAATGCGGCTGCCATCCGGCGCAAAAAGCGCGCTGGTCACTTTGTCCAAGTGGCCTTGCAATGTGGTTATCGGCTCGCCATCACGATTCCACAGCCGTACGTTACCGTCCGCGGAGGCGGTGAGGATGCGTCGATCGTCCGGGGCAAATAACGCACTCGTAACCGGAGCCGTATGCCCCTGCAGTGTGGCCAGGGGTCGACCATCACGGTCCCACAGTCGCGCAGTACCATCCATGGAAGCCGTGAGAATGTCGCCCGTCTCGGTCGCAAATACTGCAACCGTAACGGGCCCCGTGTGGCCCTGCAGCAAGACCAAGGCTTTGCCGTCTCGGTCCCAAAGCCGCGCAGTACCATCCATGGAAGCCGTGAGAATGGCGCTGGTGTGGCTTCCCAATACGGCGCTCGTAAGCGGGCCCGTGTGGCCTTGCAGGGTGGCGAGCAGCTTGCCGTCGTCCTCCCATAGGCGTGCCGTGGCATCATCCGATGCCGTCAAGATCCGTCGATCACCAGGCAAAAAAAGTGCGCGTCTCACCGGTCCCGCGTGGCCTTGCAACGTAACTTCCCGTTTGGGATTGCGATCCCAAAGCCTGGCCGTCTTGTCGAAAGAGGCGGTTAGGATACGGCGCCCGTCAGGCGTAAATACCGCATTGTAGACCAATCCTGAATGGCCCTGCAGCGTCGCCAGCGCCTTGCCTTCACGATCCTAAAGCCGTGCCGTAGCATCATCCGACGTGGTCAGGATATAGCGACCATCGCCTGAGAACTGTGCAGTATTAACCTTGTCGGCATGGCCTTGCAAAACCGCGATCGGCTGACCACTAGAACTCCATAGCCGTGCGGTACCATCCGCAGAGGTCGTGAGTATGGAGCTTCCGTCAGCGGCAAACGCGGCGGAGCTAAGGGGTGCTGTATGGCCCTCGAGCTTGCTGGATGACTTGCCATCGCGGCCCCACAGCCGCGCGGTCTTGTCAGTGGAGGCGGTTAGGATGCTGCTCCCGTCGGGGGCAAATACGGCGCTGACTATGGGACCCTTGTGACCCTGCAGGATCGCGACCAGAGTGCCGTCGTGGTGCCACAACCGCACCGTCCTATCGGTGGAGGCGGTCAGAATGGTATCACCGTCAGGTGCAAATGCTGCGCTTGTGACTACCCCCTTGTGACCTTGCAGCGTGAGAAGCAACGTACCTTCACCGTCCCAAAGTCGCGCGGTGCCGTCCCAAGAAGCGGTCAGCATGCGATCACCGCCTGGTGCAAACACAGCGCTGCTGATCGGGCCAGTGTGGCCTCGCATGATCAGGAGCTGTCTGCCGTCGCGGCTCCAGAGCCTGGCGGTCTTGTCATCGGACGCTGTGAGCACCCGACCTCCGTCGGGAGCAAACGCACCGCTAGTCACAATGTCACTGTGGCCACGGAGAATGGCGAGCAAGTTGCCGGAGGGATCCCAAAGCCGGGCCGTCTCGTCTGCGGAGAAGGTCAGGATGCCGCTGCCGTTTGGCGCGAGTACGGCACCCAAAACCGAACCCGTGTGCCCACTGAGAATTGTCCGCTCACGCTGATTTTGCAAACCGATCTGCGCAGCGCGCCAGGTTTCATCTACAAATGGTCGTGTACGTTGCCTTTCATCGTCTGACATTTCGTCCCGCAAGCCTTCCAGGGCAAGCAGGGTCCCCAGCACCGAATCTGCTCCAGTGTGCGCGGCCTGCTCGGCCCGAAAATAGGAGTCCGCCTTCAGGCCTTCGCGAAAGTTGCGCTCGATTTCGCGTTTGCTGGCTTTCACGAGCGCGATCTGCTCTTGCGTCGCCAGTAGCCTTTTCTCAATATCGTCCTTCTGGCGCAGAGCATCCTGCTGTTGGGCGAGAAGATGGTAGCCGACCACCCCTGCGCACGTTAGGAGCGCGAGCATGCCGATCTGTATGATCGATGTGCTAGGCCCAGTCCTATCAACTTTTCTGCGTAGCTCCGTCGCGGCGTCAACAGACATCTCAACATTTCGACGAGGCTTTTCCTCAGGGTGCTTACGTTCGCCGTCCAAGTTGCGACCGGCCTGGTGATCCCCAGCTGCCCGCAGCAATTGCGGGTAGCCAGATCGGTAGCCAAGATCTGCGCTGAGTGCGACACCGAGGCGCTGCAGACCCGCGCCGAAGCCAGAACCCGGCGACCCACTGTCCGCATAGAAGGAGATTAGATCAGGACTTCTCGCCCGCACTGCCAGACTGAACTGGTCGAGTGGATAGCAACTTACGCAGACGGTACGCTTACCAAGGCGTGCCGCCTCTTCGAATTCCCAGCGGCAGATATTGTTCGTGGCCGAAGATGGCGACAGCACGCACACGACCGCCTCAGACGTGTCAAGGAGCTGGCTCAGCCTTGGTTGCCAATCATTAAGGCCTAAAATTTTGTGGCGACCAGCAGTTATGGAAAAGCCACCATAGAGGAGAGCCTTTTCAAGCTGGTCTGCAAAATCAAATTCGTTCCCGGAGTAAGAAATGAAGACCTGCGGCCTCCCACGGGCCGTCCCAATGGCCTTGGACATGCGCGGCCCCCCTGCTGCCACCGCCCCGCTATGCAAAAAGACAGTATGCTCTCCCCCGGAGTGCGTGCAAGCCGATCAAAATGGTGAACTACTAACGGTGGCACCGGCGTGGCTGCGCCACCACGCCTTTGAACCGTGACACTGCGATGGGCATTGCGTATCATCTCGGCGCAGTGTGGGATCCTGACCGGGGCCCATCGGACGCCATTGGTGGCGTGAGGTAAGCCTCGAGCGCAGTTGCGACCCGTTGGCAGGAGAGATCGCGAAATCACATGGCGGATGATCGCTCACCTGAGCATTACATCGCGCTCGTATTCTTCAGCGCAAGGCGGGCGAGTCGTGCTGAATGGCAGCGCACACGCGCCGTTGCACGGCGCGGAACATGATGACCGACCTCAATCCCGGGCCTGACGATCTCCTCAGCCAGCGCCCTGGCGTAGGGTCCTGCGTGCGCCCCGACATCTGAAGCAAACTCGCCTTCCGAGGTCGCGTAGGCAATCAGCATGCCACTCTCTTGCGCGATGGGAACGAAGCCCTTGGACTGCACGACGGCCCTCGACCCGGGCTGGCTCAATTTGAGCGTGTTCCGACAAGCATCGAACACCACGAAGTGTGTGGCGTTGCGGGCCTCGGCCCTCAGCTTGCGCGTGATCTTCGTGAGACGCAGCGACTCATCCAAAACGCGCCCCATCTCCGTCGTCTCACCTCGACGGGGATAAGGTAGTTGATGTTCCCGTCGGAGGCGCCACGACCGGAATAGTTGAAGAACCCGATGGCGCCCGGGCCGGCAGCCTGTACGCGCCGCGCGCAGGCGTTAACTGCACGCGTGAGCGCCAAGGCCAGCGTCCTGCACAACGGCAACCTCGAAGTGGAGACCCTTGAGTACCCCTTCGAGTAGCCCGACATCATTGTGCGGGTTGGAGAGCCTTCCATAGGCTTCGTTGCCGATCAGCAGAGCAATCTTTTCTTCTGCCCGGGCATGCGTCGGCACCAGGACAAGTAAGAGAATAATGAATATCGCCTGGAGCATGTGCGCCGTCCCCCGTGAACTTGAGCGAGTATAGATTGACCGCCGTTGGCGGAAAAGTGGACGCCTGCATCGAGTGTGTCGGCGATTTCAAGGCGTGCGTGCACGAGATCAAAGCGACGAGCTTATCGGCCGTCGTTGTGGGATCGGCAATGATCGAACCCTCAAAGCATCAAATTGCAATCAGAATATCCACGACAGCATCCGGAGTTTGACCATCGGGCTCCCTTTGGATGCATTGACCAAGTCGCGATTGCATCTGAAGGAACCCCCTTCAACTTCGAGCGCAGCATTGCTCTCGAGGATCTGCCCCTACCCAGGTTTGGCCCTAAGCCTGGCAAGGAAAAGGCCCTGTCGGGTTTGCAAACGGGCGCTTAGTAAATAACCTCAGTTTCCAAGGTCACGTGCGGCGAGCAAGCGAACAGACAAGAAAAATTCTCGCTGCTGCATGTGTGAGCTCTTAGGTTGGATCGGTCGGTACAATTCAACACCAAGCTCCGCATGTGTGATCGTGTTCTCACATCTGTGAGTTAATCAGACAACGTTCTTCTGTGACGATCCACCATCAGTTCGAGTGTTTATGGTGATCGGCAAAGTGACCCAAGCAAATCGACTACGCGTCATTGGCAATATTGAAACGTTCTCGGCCGTGACCAAGTACATCAACCCGAAGAAGGTGGAGGCAGTGCTCTTTATTCGACGCGGCGCCAAATCGCCGCGCTATGAGAAGAAAGCGCTATTCGACTTCATGGTGTTTCAGAGGAGCAGCTCCATCTGCTCGCTATATTCGGTGCCAAGGTGAAGTTGCAAACCATCCTCGGGGCCCTAAGCCCGGAAGTGATGCTCAGCGCGCAGACCCTTTCGGTGGTAGACGTGAAGAAGGATCTGTTGGACGTCGAGAACGCGTCAGGAGACCCGACGACTGCCGCGATCAGGTCCATTCAGAAAGCAACAGGCCTCGACGTGGCCGCTGCTCGGGCGATGCTGGAGCAAGCCAAGACCAAAGCAGCGGCAAACAAGTCGCAACCGAAGGCCAAAGCAGCAGCCTGAGAGCTCGCTAGGCACAACACACTGGATCAAGAGGGGCTGGCCGGGAGGCTGGTCCTTCTTGGCTCTAAGAGGGTCCTACGCTTCCGGATGGCCACTTTGCGTGTCAGCAATATCCTTCTGGCTAGCACTGCAAATTTCATAGGCAAAGACCACCCAGTCGGTGGGGTGGGGTGTACTTTGCTTCTGAGT
>Ga0134122_10002410_pt1 | contig 13729 bp, 11 predicted proteins | sample KB302_FD_96461 | JGI IMG/M metagenome (GOLD analysis project Ga0134122, IMG submission 96461) | Terrestrial soil microbial communities without Nitrogen fertilizer from Kellogg Biological Station, Michigan, USA - KB3-0-2 | ecosystem: Environmental > Terrestrial > Soil > Unclassified ... | reverse complement strand
CGGAGAGCAATTCCGAACCGGCGCGTTTCATCCAGTGTCCCAACGAGCGAACGAGATCCATCCGGTCGCCATATTTCATGAGTTGAACGAGATCGCGCACCACGTCGCTATAACGAGCGACCGCGCGAGCGCGACCGTACGCAGGCGGCTCTGCGAGTGCGGCAGGAGAAATCAATGCCCCACCATGATCCGCCGGAAACGGCGTGCCAAGGCGTTCGCAATAAGGCCGCTCGATGAAGCCCGCTCCGACCCAGCATTTCGGACAAAGCCCGCCCGGTTCGGCGATTGGTGTGCGGCACGCAAGGCAAGTCGGCGGCAGGACGACGTCGACAACCAGTCGTCCCATGCGCTCGAATGCGCGCTTGAGAAATGACGAGCTATGGCCAATTTCCGAGATCGACATTTGTAGACTTTACGTGCTCCCGGCATCATCGTCACCGCCATGGTAGCCCCTCGCCTATTTGACCGTAATCTGCTCATCGCGCGTCGGCGACACGCAATCAATTTGGGCGCAGAGATGTTTTTACTGGAACGCGTCGCGCAAGAGCTTGCCGAGCGCTTGTCCGCGGTAAAACGCCGATTTTCCCTTGCGCTCGACCTCGGTACACCTGGCGGCGCACTGGTTGCCGCTCTCCAACAAGGTGGGCAGATCGATCGGATCATTGCCTGTGAACCCCTGGCAGACTTACGCAACGCTTTGGCTATGGGAGTCGTCGGCGACGAAGAGAGCCTTCCCTTCGGCGATGAAAAATTCGAACTCATATGCTCAGCGCTCTCGTTGCAATGGGTGAACGATCTGCCTGGAACACTTGTGCAGATACGCCGCGCACTAAAACCAGACGGACTATTGCTCGCCGCCCTGATCGGCGGCGAGACGCTGAACGAATTGCGTGAAAGCCTTGCGGCCGCGGAATCAGAAATCGACGGCGGGGCAAGCCCGCGAGTCTCGCCCTTTGCCGAGGTGCGCAGCCTCGGCTCGCTACTGCAACGCGCGAACTTCGCACTGCCGGTCATCGATGTGGACCGGCATGTCGTGCGTTATAAGGACTTGCGAAATCTCTTCCACGATTTGAAGCGCATGGCGGCGACGAACGCACTCGTCGAGCGCAGCCGCAAACCTCTTTCCAAAAAAGCGATCGAGCGCGCGACGGAAATTTATGCGGAGCGCTTCTCCGATAGTGACGGCCGATTGCGCGCGACCTTCGATGTATTGTGGCTTTCGGGCTGGGCGCCGCATGAAAGCCAGCAAAAGCCGCTCAAACCGGGTTCGGCAACGACGCGGCTTGCCGACGCGCTCGGCACGACCGAGCATCCGGCCGGCGAAAAACCGGATCGCTAGTGCTCAGCCACGAGTGAATGTCATTAGATCGACGAGATGCGGGATCAGTGGCTTATCCGCGGGTGGCATCGGGTAATCCTTCAGCTGCTGCGGCTTGACCCAAGCGAGCTCTTGCCCCTCTTTGGCAACCACCATTCCATCCCAGCGCCGGCAAATATAAAGCGGCATGAGAAGATGAAATTCTTCATAAGCATGACTGGCGAACGTCAGCGGCGCGAGACAGTCTTTCTTCACATCGATTCCGAGCTCTTCCTTGAGTTCGCGGATCAACGTGTCCTCGAGCCGCTCGCCCGCTTCGATCTTGCCGCCGGGAAATTCCCAAAGACCTTCCATCGGTTTGCCGGTTGGCCTGCGTGCCAATAGCACCCGGCCGTCCGGATCAACCAGCGCACACGCTGCAACGAGCACGAGCTTCACGCGCGGCTCAGCTCCGGTAATCGCCATTAATGGCGACATACTCTTTGGTGAGATCGCAAGTCAGAACCCGGTCTTCGCCGCGGCCTAGACCGAGTCCGACTTTCAAGTCGATCACTTCGCCCTTCATATAGGCAGCCACTTTTTCTTCCTGGTATGCCGGATCGCGCGCACCTTTGGCCGCCACTCGAATATCGCCGAACCAGATCGCGAGTTTGTCGCGGGATGCGGGCTCGCCTGCCTTTCCGACAGCCATCACCACACGCCCCCAATTGGCGTCTTCGCCGGCAATGGCGGTTTTCACAAGCGGCGAATTCGCGATCGAAAGTGCAATCCGTCTCGCTGATTTCTTCGATACTGCACCCTGCACGTGAACGCGCACGAGCTTGCGCGCACCCTCACCGTCGCGCGCGATCTGCTCGGAGAGATCGGCAAGGACATGATGAAGAGCCTTGCGGAAATCCTTGAGGCGCGGATCGTTCGCCTTGGAGATTTTCGGAGCGCCTCGCTTCGAGGCAGCACCCGTCGCAAAAAAAAGCAATGTGTCCGATGTCGAAGTATCGCCGTCGATCGTCACGGCGTTGAATGTATCCTCGACCTCGGACTTCAGCAGCGCACGCAAGACAGCCGCCGAAAGCGGTGCATCGGTGAAGGCGAAAGCGAGCATCGTCGCCATATCGGGCGCGATCATACCGGCGCCCTTCGAGAAGCCATTGATGCGCACGGTTACTTTGCCAAGCTTAGCGACCGCCGTTGCCACCTTCGGGAATGTGTCCGTTGTCATAATGGCCTTTGCGGCATCCAACCAATGGTCGCCGCGCGCTTGAACGGCAAGCTGATCAAGCACGCCATCGAATTTGGAGGCATCGAGCGGCTCGCCGATCACACCAGTTGAGGCAAGAAATACTTCATTGATCTGACAACGCGCCGCCTTCGCTGCAAGCTTCGCCGTGAAAGCGGCCTGTGCACGGCCGGTTTTGCCGGTGAATGCGTTTGCGTTGCCGGAATTGACGACCAATGCCCGCGCGCGACCTGTGCGCAACTTATCGCGGCACCACTCGACCGGAGAGGAAGGACAAAGCGAGCGCGTAGTTACGCCCGCGACTGTCGTTCCGACGTCGAATAGCGCGAGCAACACATCGGTGCGATCCTTGTAGCGAATGCCGGCGGCACCGGTCGCAAGCCGCACACCATCGATCGGCGGCATGCTCGGTACCGATCTTGGCGCGAGCGGCGATATTCCCCCCATAGCAAAAACTACTTTTTCTTTTCGCCTACAGGAGGAGAAGGGGTCGCGGGTTGTGGCAGGCGTTCAATTTTCGCGCCTTCGCGGAGCTTCATTACAAGTTCGGCTTGCGCCTTGCGCACGACGAAGGATTGAATTTGATCCTTCACTTCTTCGTAAGACGGCGGTTTTTTCTCCCGCTTGTCCTCGATTTTGATTACGTGAAAGCCGAACTGGGTCTTCACTGGCGTATCGCTAACTTTACCCTTGCCAACCTTAAACGCAGCTTCGGCAAAGTCCGGCACCATCTGATCTTTGGTGAAATAACCGAGATCGCCGCCGTCGCTTGCGCCCGGATCCTTTGAATTTTCTTTCGCCAGCTTGGCGAAGTCAGCACCACCCTTGAGCTGTATGATGATCTCCTTCGCCTTATCCTCGCTGTCGACAAGGATATGACGCGCGCGCACCTCCTGCTCGGATCCGGCTTTCTTGACCGACTCGTTATAGAGCTTGCGCATCTCTTTCTCGTTGACGGCACCCTTCGATTCCTGCTCAAGCAAAGTTTCCATCAGAACTTTGTTTCGCGCATAGGCGAGCTTTCGAGGAAACGTGGGATTCTCATCAACCTTCTTTGCCTCGCCCGCACGAGCGATGAGAGTGATATCGATCAAATAGGAAAGCAGCGCATCGCGCCGGGCATCGCCTTGCGCCTGCGGCGGCAGGCTCTGTCCGATGTCGGCTTCCGCGATCGCGAGATCGCTCTGCTTAATTTCCACGCCGTCGACGCGCGCAATTATCGGGTCCGCACCTTGTGCCTTGGCGAAATTGATAAAGGTCGCAACGATCACAACGGCGAGAGCAAGGGCAGGCGTCGTCACACGAGAAAGCATCGGAAAATCCCTGGATTTTAGCGTTGAATTAACGCGGGCTAAGGTGGCGTAAGCATGCGGCTGAAGCAAGGCCAGGCCAAGCGGCTACATTGACAAGGTGGAGGGTGGTCCATATCTCTCCGCGAGCTTCTCCGAAACCCGCACAATCTGGACCACGTAATGATCGGCGCACTTGCCCGCAAGTTCTTCGGCTCTGCCAATGATCGGCGCGTGCGCGGATACTATCCTCAGGTCGAAGCGATTAATGCGCTGGAACCCGAATTGGAGAAACTCTCCGACGAGCAGCTTCGCGCCCGCACCGAAGAATTCAAGAAGCAAGTCGCCGCCGGCACTCCTCTCGACGACCTTTTGGTCCCTGCTTTTGCGACTGTGCGGGAGGCAGGAAAGCGCACACTCGGCCAGCGCCACTTCGACGTGCAGTTGATCGGCGGCATGGTGTTGCACGAAGGTGCGATCTCCGAAATGAAGACCGGTGAGGGAAAAACGCTGGTCGCAACACTTCCGGTTTATCTGAATGCACTCAGCGGTAAGGGCGTGCACGTCGTTACCGTTAACGACTATCTCGCCAAGCGCGACTCCGAATGGATGGGCCAGATCTACAAATTTCTCGGCCTTACCGTCGGCGTAATCGTTCATGGGCTCGACGACGAGCAGCGCAAAACTGCTTACGCGTGCGACGTAACCTATGGCACCAATAACGAGCTTGGTTTCGATTATCTGCGCGACAATATGAAATATGAGCTCGTGCAAATGGTCCAGCGCGGCCACGTTTACGCGATTGTCGACGAAGTGGACTCTATTCTGGTCGATGAAGCGCGCACACCGCTCATTATTTCAGGACCGCTCGACGATCGTTCCGACTTTTATAACACCATAGACGGCTTCATGCCGCAGCTCGACAAATCCGATTACGATGTCGACGAGAAGCAGCGCACCGTCAGCCTCACTGAAGTAGGCATGGAAAAGCTCGAGCAGGTATTGCGCGCCGCGAACCTATTGAAGGGCGGATCGCTATACGACATCGAGAATGTTTCCGTTGTCCATCACGTGAATCAGGCGCTGCGCGCACATAAGCTGTTCCAGCGCGACCGCGACTACATCGTGAAGAGTGACGAGGTCATCATCATCGACGAATTCACCGGCCGCATGATGCCCGGCCGTCGCTACTCGGAAGGTCTGCATCAAGCTTTGGAGGCGAAAGAGCACGTCGCCATCCAGCCCGAGAACCAAACGCTCGCCTCGATCACCTTTCAGAATTATTTTCGCATGTACGAGAAGCTCGCGGGCATGACCGGCACGGCTTTGACCGAAGCCGACGAATTCATGGACATCTATAAGCTTGAAGTGCTGGAAATTCCGACCAACCGCCCGATGATCCGCGAGGACCAGGACGACGAGGTCTATCGCACGGCGGCAGAGAAATATCGGGCGATCATCGAATTGGTAAGGGATTGCAAGGAGCGCGGCCAGCCCGTGCTCGTCGGCACCGTTTCGATCGAAAAGTCAGAAAATCTTGCGGAAATGCTCCGCCAGCAGGGCTGGGAGCAGCACGATTTTTCCGACCCCCATGCTTTCGCTGCTCTCTATGGCGGCGGCACCAACGCCAACAAGAAGGTCTTCGCGGTTCTGAACGCCCGCTACCATGAACAAGAAGCCTACATCATCTCACAGGCCGGCATACCGGGCGCGATCACGATTGCAACCAATATGGCCGGGCGCGGCACCGACATTCAGCTCGGCGGCAATGCCGATATGCGCATCAAGCAAGAGCTGCAGGAATTCGAAGGCACACCCGAACATGAAAAGCGCGCCGCCAGAATCCGCGAACAGGTCGCGGCGCTCAAGGAAAAAGCACTCGCCGCGGGCGGCTTGTGCGTGCTCGGCACTGAACGCCATGAATCTCGCCGCATCGACAACCAGCTTCGAGGCCGCTCCGGCCGTCAGGGCGACCCGGGCCGTTCCCGCTTCTTCCTTTCGCTCGAAGACGACCTAATGCGCATCTTCGGCTCCGACCAACTTGGAAACATGCTGACCAAGCTTGGCCTCAAGGAAAACGAGGCGATCATCCACCCCTGGATCAACAAAGCGCTTGAGAAAGCACAGAGCAAGGTCGAGGCACGAAACTTCGACATCCGGAAGAACCTGCTGAAATTCGACGACGTGATGAACGATCAGCGGAAAGTCGTCTTCGAACAGCGCATCGATTTGATGAAGGACACCGATGTCGCCAGCACTGTTGGAGATATGCGCTATTCGACTGTTGAAGACCTAGTACGCAAGCATATTCCTGAGAACGCCTATCCGGAGCAATGGGACGCTAAAGGCCTTAAGACAGAGACAGAGGCCCTGCTAGGCCTCGATCTTCCAGTTGAGGATTGGGTCAAGGAAGAAGGTATCGCCGACGAGGAAGTTCGTGAACGTATCACGCGGGCCGCCGACGAGGCGATGGCGAGCAAGGTCGCGAAGTATGGCGCGGAGATCATGCGCTATGTCGAGAAATCGGTACTGCTGCAAACGCTCGATCATCTCTGGCGCGAACATCTCGTTATGCTCGACCACTTGCGTCAGGTGATCGGGCTTCGCGGTTACGGCCAGCGCGATCCGTTGAATGAATATAAGTCTGAAGCATTCCAGTTATTTGAGGCAATGCTGACGCGCTTGCGCGAAACAGTCGCAGCGCAATTAATGCGCGTTGAAGTGGTGAGCCAGCCGCCTCCGATGGCAGACCTTCCGCCGATGCAAGCCCATCACGTGAATCCGTTAACCGGCGAGGATGAGTTGGCACAGATACCCGGTGCTTCCGCGGCACCGATCAAACGCGATGCCAACGATCCCGCAAGTTGGGGCAAAGTTGGGCGTAACGAATCTTGCCCTTGCGGCTCAGGCAAAAAGTACAAGCATTGCCACGGCAAACTTGCTTAAGTGCCGCAGGCACCTCTTTCGCAATCAAAAATTAGCGGAATGAAGAGAAGCCGCCCGAGCTGAGTATCGGCGTCGAGCCCGGCAGCGTGCCGATGGCAGCAGGCGCCGTGTCCTTCTCTTGCGTCGAAGCAGGCTTTGCTTGTGGTGCGGGCTTCGCAAACGCGGTCTGTGGTGCTGAAACAGGCTTCGGTGGTGGAACCGGCGCGGGAGTGGCCTTCACTTGCGGTGCGGAATTTGCTGCGTTCGCGGATTGCTGCGGTTGTACGGTTTCCTTGTTCAGCCCGAGCCAGCTTCCGATTCTGTCAAACGCTCCCCTTTTCACAGGCTCAGCATTGGATCCATTGGACGCCGTCTTGGTACGCGGATCGCTTGCAGGCATCGGCGCAGGTGCAGCGCCGACGGAAGATTCTTTCGGCGCCGACACAGTTGATTGCGCGGGCGGCGCAAAAACGACTTCGCTCTCGGTCTGACGCCCGGGCAAGGACGCGACCTTCTGGTCGTTAAGCGGATTACGCTCGGGGAACTTGGATGCAAAAACCGGATTCATGCCGCCGTCACGATGGGTCAGCACGGGCGCGGGCGGTGTGCCGCGGCTTACGTAAGTAGCGATCTCCTTGTTGTCGGCTTCACGCTTCGCCTTCACGGCTTCGGCAACCTCGATCGGCTGATCATAAACCGGACAGGTGCGTTGCGGGCTGAACGACTGCATGGGATCGAAGGGGATCGCGTTGAAAACATAACGCTTGTCGCAAACCTCAACCTTCGGTTCCTGCCGCGTCACTTCGAAATGATCGTTGCCTTCCTTCAGCATGCGCCAGAAAGCAATGTTCGGATTGTTCCGGTGGGTCGCCAGATTCTTGGCAGTCATGCGGAACGGATAGGCCTGCACCTGAAATGCGCGTTGTCCCCCGTCGAATGACTCGCGGGCGAGCGCAAAAATTTCCCCAATCTGATCGTCCGTCATGGCGTAACAGCCCGACGAAGAGCAGTCTCCATGCACCATCAAATTCGCACCGGTGCGGCCAAGCGCTTTGTCGAACGAATTCGGGAAACCCATGTTGAACGCTAGGTAGTAAGCGGAGTTTGGATTCATCAGACCGGGCGTGATCATGTAGAAGCCTTCCGGCGCCTGCCGATCACCCGTCTTCACCTTCGGACCAAGCTCACCAGACCAGCGGCAGATCGGATAGGTCTTCAAGAGTTCGTAGTTGCCTTCCTTGGTCTGCTTCCAGACCTCGAGTTCGGATTCTTCTTTGAAAATGCGAACGAGAATCGGCGTCTCTTTCGCCATACCCTTGCGCTCGATCGTCTCGACCATGTCGTTGGACAGCGGGCGCGAGGCCTTCTCGCCCACGAACAACCCCCCACCGGGAAGGCATCCTGTGAGCGCAAAAGCACAACCGGCGGCGAAAGCCGCAGCGCGAAGCTTGATCAGCATGGCTTGGCTCAACGCGACACCCCGGAGCCCGTAAAAGTCATCCACCATGATTGGCTAAATCGTTACCCTTGACGAGGGGTTACCGCAACCCGGGAAAGCGGGTTCTTCCCGCCATCGTGAATGGAACCTTGACGCGCAGAACAGCCTATAGATTACGCCCAATCGCGAGGAATTTTTGTTGTCTATGGGCCTTAATTTCACTGGGGGAAAGACCCTTTAGGCCGTCGAGGGCGGTTCCTATCGCCTCTCCCGTAGCTGCAATCGTGGCAGCGATGTGGCGATGTGCCCCTCCGGTCGGCTCAGGGATGACGGTATCCACGACCCCTAACCTGGCTAGATCCTGAGCCGTGATTTTCATGTTAGTCGCGGCTTCCTGTGCTTTTGTCGTGTCGCGCCACAGAATTGAGGCCGCACCTTCCGGAGAAATCACGCTGTAGATCGAGTGCTCGAGCATCAACACGCGATTTGCAGTTGCGATTGCGATGGCACCGCCTGACCCACCTTCGCCGATGATAACCGCAACATTCGGCACCCCGAGTCCAAGACAAGCATCAGTCGAGCGCGCAATCGCTTCGGCTTGGCCGCGTTCCTCCGCGTCGATACCCGGATAGGCTCCGGCCGTGTCGACAAGCGAGATCACCGGCATACCGAAACGATCAGCAAGTTCCATCAGACGCACAGCTTTGCGATAGCCCTCAGGCCGCGCCATGCCGAAATTGTGTCGGATGCGCGTTTCGGTGCTCGAGCCCTTCTCGTGCCCGATGAGACAGACACTCTCGCCGCGAAAGCGGGCGAAGCCGCCTTGGATCGCCGCGTCTTCGGCGAATTTTCGATCGCCGGCCAGCGCTATGAATTCTGGAAACAAGCGTTCCACATAGTCCGCGAAGTGCGGCCGTTCCGGATGCCGCGCAACCTGCGTCTTCTGCCAGGGCGAGAGATTGGCATAGAGGTCCTTGAGCGCGATCGTCGCCTTGCTTTCCAGCCGGGAAATTTCATCGCCGATCGCGGCTCCTTCGCCGGTGGCTACGAGCGCGCGCAATTCCTCAAGCTTCTTTTCAAGCTCGCCAACGGGTTTTTCGAAATCGAGAATAGTGCGCATGATGAAAAGGGAGCGACGGAAAGCGTCGCGGCGGGCGAAACTGGCCGGGGCCGAGGGCTAAAGTCAAGGTTGCGTGAGAACGAAAGCGGTTCGCGGGCGCTATTCCTTGTCTTCGGCAAGCGGATGCAGGTCGCGCACCATACTTTTCAGCCGGTCATCGAGAATGTGGGTGTAAATTTGGGTTGTCGATACATCTGCGTGGCCAAGAAGTGCCTGAACCACGCGCAAATCGGCGCCATTTGCCAGCAAATGACTGGCAAAGGCATGCCGTAGAACATGCGGGCTCATCTTGCTCGGCTCTATTCCAGCGGATGACGCGAGCGCCTTCAACTCACGCGCGACGTGCTGACGTGTTACGTGGCCGCTCTTGCCGAAAGACGGAAAAAGCCAGCGCATGTCTGCCACCCTCGCTTCGGCAAGCAGAATGAGATAATCGCGCATCGCTAGACGCGCCGCTTTCCCCAATGGCACGAGTCGCTCCTTATTTCCCTTACCGCGCACCATGATTGTCTCGCCCTCCGCCCGCGCTGCAGAAGCAGGCAAAGCGACTAGCTCCGAAACGCGAAGGCCGGTCGCGTAAAGCACTTCGATGAGACACACGAGCCGAACCGCGCGCAAATGCCCAGCAGATTTTGCACTCACTGCCTTGACCGCAGCGTGCGCGGTTTCAAAGAGACGTGCGACTTCGTCGATCGACAGAACTTTCGGTAGTGGACGTCCGCGCCTCGGTCCTTCAAGCACGGCTGCGGGATCGTCCTTACGTTTGCCTTCAGCGTAGAGAAAGCGGTGCATCTGCCGGATCGCTGACAGCCGGCGCGCGGACGAACTCGCGGAAAAGCCGCGCTTGGCAAGCACCGTAAGATAGGCGCGGACCTGACCGGTCGTCACATTCCCGACATTCGCCCTCCTCGTGGAAATAAATTCGGCGTAGTCGTCGAGATCCCGCCGGTAAGCATCGAGCGTGTTGCGACTGGCACCGCGCTCGGACGCGATCATGTCGAGAAAGAGATCGATCAGAGTCTCTCCACGCTCCTTGCCATTAGCAGAATGCTTCACACTCACCTCTGCAACCGATCCTGCGGAATTGTGATCGTCATCTCGCGGGGTTTTGGCTCGATGAAGTGTGCGAGCGACCACAGCCCGCCAAAAACAAGCGCGGCGAGAATTCCGATAACGGTAAGAAACCTGATGAGGCTCGGCATGTTCGGACCCGATTTGGCGCCGCGGCCACCGCGACAGGTCGCAGGTTTGGTACACCATGGCAAGCGGCCGCCGTTGCTCCGGCCGTAGGTTGGTGTAGGTTCCGCCGCAATCCGGAACATCGAGTGCGCCATGAAAGGCATGTCCAAGAACGATCAACAAGAAGGCTCGGCGAGCGCCCTCGCTTCCCAACTAGGTGCACAATCGATTGTGCTCGTCGGCATGCCCGGCTCTGGCAAAAGCTCGGTCGGAAGACGGCTTGCCCAGCGCCTCGGTTTCGAATTCATCGATTCCGATACCAAGATCGAAGAGGCCGCTGGCGGCATGTCGGTTACGGATATCTTTGCCAAGCATGGCGAACCGGAATTCCGCTCGCTCGAGGCACGCGTAATCGCGCGGTTGCTGGAGAGCGGGCCAGCGGTGATCGCGACTGGCGGCGGCGCTTTCGTCAACCCCGATACGCGGGCTCTGATCGGACAACATGGCATTTCGATTTGGCTCAAGGCCGAGATCGACATTCTTCTTCGCCGCGTGAAACGAAAGAATGATCGCCCACTATTGCAGGGAGATGATCCTGAAGGCGTTCTGAAACGTCTTTTGTCCGAGCGGGAGAGCGCTTATGAGAGGGCGAATATCAAGGTGATCTCTCGAGAGGCTCCACACGAAACAGTCGTCGATACGATCGTTGCAGAATTGGAAAAATATATAGCCTCGCAATCCGCCGAGATCCGACCATGAGCGACGCTGCCGACAAAGCGAGGACGACAAGCAAACCAGTTGCTGTCCGCGTCGATCTCGCAGAGCGAAGTTATGACATCGTCATCGGTGGCAGACTACTTGCGGAAGCTGGCAAACGTATCGCTCGCCTAAAGCCAAAAGCCAAGGCCGTGATAGTCAGCGACGAAACAGTGGACAAACTTTACGCCGAGCGCTGTGAGCGCTCACTTTCATCCGCCGGAATCGAATCAAGCAAGATTCTTGTGAGGCCGGGCGAAGGCTCGAAAAACTTCGCGACCTATGAGCGAGTAGTCGATGCAATTCTCGAATCGCGCATAGAGCGCAGCGATCTAGTGCTGGCGCTTGGTGGCGGCGTTGTTGGCGATCTAGCCGGCTTCGCGGCAGCGACCGCGCGTCGAGGCATCGATTTCGTGCAGGTGCCGACCACGCTGCTTGCACAGGTCGACTCCGCCATTGGCGGAAAGACCGGAATCGATACAAGGCAAGGCAAGAATCTAGTCGGTGCCTTTCACCAGCCGATACTCGTGATTGCCGATACTGATTTGCTCGATACGCTACCGCCACGTGAATTTCGCGCCGGCTATGCCGAGGCCGCGAAGTACGGTTTGATCAATGACGAGCCGTTCTTCGTCTGGCTTGAGAAGAATTGGAATAGCGTGGTGGCGGGGGGCGAGGCCCGCATAAATGCTGTGGCAACCAGTTGCCGATCGAAAGCCGCGATCGTCGGCCGGGACGAGCGCGAATCCGGCGAACGCGCGCTTCTCAATCTCGGCCATACTTTCGGCCATGCTTTAGAGGCGGCAACGGGATACTCCGAACGGCTGTTGCATGGAGAAGGCGTTGCCATTGGGATTGTGCTCGCCTTCAAGCTTTCAGCCAAACTCGGCCTCTGCCCACAGGACGATGCGCAACGCGTGATCAATCATTTCTCAGCCGTCGGATTGCCGACGAGCCTCACCCAAATAAAGGGCGGGATTCCGGAAACCGGCAAACTGCTCGAACTCATGGCCCAGGACAAAAAGGTCCAGCGAGGCTCCCTCGTATTCATCCTTGCCCGCGGTATCGGCAAGGCATTTGTCGCGCCGGGCATTGATATTGGCCCTGTTCGCGAGGTCCTCGACGAGGCCCGCCGCGGTACCTAAATATATAACCCATGACCCCCCTCGAAATTTTCTCAATCGTGGCAGTCGTCTTCTGCCTATTGATTGCCTTTTTTTTCTCGGGCAGCGAAACCGCGCTGACCGCCCATTCGCGTGCGCGCATGACCGCGCTTGAAACAAGTGGAAACAGGCGCGCGAAAATCGTGAACCGCCTGATGCAGACGCGCGAGCGGCTGATCGGCGCTTTGCTGCTCGGCAATAATGTCGCGAACATCGCCGCTTCCTCGCTCGCGACGGGCGTTTTGCTCGCCTGGTTCGGTGAAGTCGGAATTTTCTATGCGACCGTCTTCATGACCATAATTGTCGTCGTATTCTCGGAGGTCATGCCGAAAACAATCGCCATTAATCATCCCGATCGCGTATCGCTGCTTGTAGCGCGGCCGGTAGCGGCCTTCGTAAAATTTCTGGGGCCCATTACCATCGCGATTGAAAGGTTTGTGCGGTGGTTCTTGCGCATTGTCGGCTTCAAAATCGATGCGACTGAAAACGTTCTCTCGGGCGCGGAAGAATTGCGCGGAGCCGTCGATCTTCTTCACAAGGAAGGTGAGGTTGTGAGAGAAGACCGCGATATGCTCGGCGGTCTACTGGATCTCCGCGAACTCGAAGTTTCCGACGTCATGATCCATCGCACCAAGATGGCGACGATCAACGCCGATGATCCGCCCGAGAAAATTGTCAGCGAAGTGTTGGCGTCCGCCTATACCCGTCTCCCGATCTGGCGAGACACGCCCGAAAACATTGTCGGCGTGCTTCACGCCAAGGATCTCCTGCGCGAGATCGACGCGGTCGGCGGCGACGAAAGTAAGATCGATATCGGCGCGATTGCGCTTGAGCCCTGGTTCGTGCCCGACACAACGAGCCTTGCCGATCAGCTCAAGGCCTTCCGAAAGCGCAAGACTCACTTCGCGCTCGTAGTCGACGAATACGGCGAGGTGATGGGGCTGGTCACTCTCGAAGACATTATCGAGGAAATCGTCGGCGATATTTCCGACGAACACGACGTCGCCATGACTGGCGTGCGTCCTGCTATCGACGGCTCGGTGACTGTCGATGGCGCCGTGCCGATCCGCGATCTAAACCGCGCGATGGACTGGAACTTGCCGGACGAGGAAGCGACGACGATCGCGGGTCTCGTGATTCATGAAGCGCAGTTGATCCCGGAAGCTGGTCAGACCTTCACCTTCCATGGCTTCCGGTTTCAGGTGTTGCGCAAAAGCAGAAACCGGATCACCGCGATGAAAATCACACCGCTGAAGCGGATCGAGACCAAACCTTCAGAAGCCGCCGCTTGATTATTCGCCCGG
>Ga0134122_10002409_pt1 | contig 13733 bp, 8 predicted proteins | sample KB302_FD_96461 | JGI IMG/M metagenome (GOLD analysis project Ga0134122, IMG submission 96461) | Terrestrial soil microbial communities without Nitrogen fertilizer from Kellogg Biological Station, Michigan, USA - KB3-0-2 | ecosystem: Environmental > Terrestrial > Soil > Unclassified ... | reverse complement strand
TTGATGGTCGCAGCGTTTACGATCCCACATTTTCGGGCGTCTTCTGGAACCTTCAGAACCTGGTGCTTCAAGATATCGACCGCATTGAGGTCATCCGTGGCCCTGGCGCTACGATGTGGGGCTCCAATGCCGTCAATGGTGTAATCAGCATTACAACGAAAAAGGCCTCCGCTACGCAAGGTGGGCTATTCGTGGCTGACGCCGGAATGGGCAAACCTGGCGAGGGTACGTTTCGGTTCGGCCAGGCTATTGGCAAAAGTGCTTTCTACCGCGTATCGGCGAGACAAACGACGCGATCGAACAATCCGACAAGAGCCGGCCTGAACGGGGGAGATGCGTGGAACGCCACAAATCTGGAGTCCCGTTTGGACTGGAGCCCCTCGAACAGGGACTCCTACACCTTCGAGCTTGGCAGTTATCGTGGAGTCGCCGGCTCGACTCAAAGCCTTGTTACGTCCGTGAATCCCGTGACAGCCGGCACCGTCGGACTTCTTTCGACGAGTGGCATCAACGTCCTCGGCCGCTGGACGCGGGTTCTAAGTGAAGATTCAAACCTGAAATTTCAGGTTTACTACGATGCTACTCGCCGCGCCGGTTGGGGGTCGAAAACCACGAACGTTTTGGATTTTGATCTTCAGCATAGCATCCGATTCGCCGGTCGGCACAACGTGATGTGGGGGATTGGCTTCAGAGACAATTTCAATCACATTGACGACACCCCGGTGCTTGGCATTCTGCCCGAACGACAGCACACGTATAAATCCGGTGCATTTTTCCAGGACGAAATCACTGCGGTCACGGATAAGTTGATCGTCACTGTTGGCAGCAAGTTCGAGAGAACCTCTCTTACGGGCAGCAATGTTCAACCATCAGTGCATTTGATGTGGCTCCCCACGTCCCGTCAGTCGATATGGGCCGCAGCTTCCCGTGCAATCCGCACAACAAATATCGCAGAACGGGCAGTCCATTGGGACCTTGGGACATTCGATGCCGGCTTTACCACTGGCATTGCAGAGGTCTTCGGACAGCCGGATACAAAGTCCGAAGAACTCCTGGCGTACGAAACAGGTTATCGCTACCAGTTCACGCGAAAATTCTGGGTTGACCTGGCCACCTTCTACAACAATTACAAGAACCTCAGTACGACTGTATCGGGCGCGCCGTATTTAGCAACCAGCTCGCCTCCTCTTCTGATCGCGCCGCAATATATGGGAAACGCTGCAGGCGGGGAGACATATGGGGAAGAACTTTCCGCCAACTACCGGGTGAACAGTCTTCTTACATTTCGCGGGGGCTACAGCCTGCTCCGAATGCAGATACATGCGGATCCTGGAACGTCCTCAGCCGTGGAAGATGCGGAGGGACAGAACCCGCGCCACCAGGTTAACCTCAGTTCATCACTCAATTTGACGAAATACTTCGAAGCGTCGAGCCAGGCCTATTTCGTCAGTTCGCTGCCGGCATACCATGTTCCATCCTATACGCGGCTCGATGCCAACATCACATGGAAAGGGCTTCGCCATTCCGAATTGAGCCTCATCGGCGCGAACCTGCTGGGCTCGCACCTGGAATTTGGCGATACACCCGCGGTGTCCAACGTCGTTAAGCGAAGCATCTTCGGAAGGGTGGCATGGCGATTTTGAGCGGGGGCAGGAGACTACGCCACGTAGTTCAAGCCTTATCTCTTATCGGTCTGATGATGATGGCTCCAGCCCGCTTCTCCGGACAGGACGAGGATGAGTACGCCGTCAAGGCCGTATACATTTTCAATTTTTCGAAGTTCGCGGAATGGCCCGAGGCCAGTGGTTCCAGCACCTTCGCAATTTGCATTTTGGGAGACAATCCATTTGATAACGCAATCGGCAAGCTGACGCGTGGAAAGTATGCCGATGGACGTTCGGTGGAGGTCCGGCGAATCAAGGAACCGGTCGACGCAAAAGCCTGCCAGATTGCCTTTGTGAGTTCGGCAGAGAACGTCAAGGCGGTCACACTCATCGACGCCGTTCGTGGAATGCCGGTTCTAACGGTCGGCGAAACAGAAGAGTTTCTGCGCAAAGGCGGAATTATCGCCCTGACCATGGACGGCAGCCTTGTGAACATCGTCATCAACGCCAAAGCCGCTCAAAACGCAAATCTAAAGGTCAGTACGAAGCTCCTGAAGATAGCAAAGATCTACAAGAGTAAATAGGTCCAGAAATGAAGCTCATGAACAAACTACGGAATCTATCGATCAAGACGAAGCTGAACCTGATTGTCATGGCAACAACAACGGCCGCGCTGGTCCTCGCTTTTGTGGCCCTTGTTGCTTACGACACAATCATGACCCGGGAGAACATGGAACAGGACCTTTCCATGATGGCGCAGATCGTCGCGAACAACAGCACGGCAGGGTTGAGCTTCAGCAACGCCAAGGACGCCAATGAGGCGCTCTCGGTATTAAAGACCAATACGCATATTCGATTAGCCGCAATTTATGACACATCTGGAAAAATATTCACCAGGTATGTCGGTGCGAAGTCCGCAGGGCTGATGTTTCCGGCGGCACCTCCAAAGTCTGGTTCTTATTTCAAAAGCGATGCGCTCGCCATTTCGAAGGAAATCGTTCTGGACGGCGATGTGCTTGGAGTCGTTTATGTTGAAAGCGATCTTAAGGAACTTTCGGAGCGCTGGCAGACAAATCTGCGGACAACCTTCTCGCTGCTTTTAGCCGCGCTCGTGATGGCGTTCATCATCTCATCGCGTCTGCAACGTGTCATATCCGATCCGCTGCGGGCGCTGGCGGCAACGGCAAGCGTCGTATCGAACGACAAGAATTTTTCAATACGCGCAACGAAAACCAACGAAGACGAGATTGGATCTCTCATCGACGGCTTTAACGAAATGCTACACCAGATCGAGGAGCGAGACGCGCAGTTGGGCGCGCATAGGGAACATCTTGAAGAGGAAGTTGCCAAGCGGACTGCGGAACTTCTGCAGATCAACGCAGAGATGATAGTAGCCAAAGAAAAGGCGGAGGAATCCAGCAAGGCTAAGAGCGAATTTCTGGCCAATATGAGCCACGAGATCCGCACGCCGATGAACGGTATTATCGGCATGACGGAGCTGGCGCTCGACACGCCCTTGAATGCCGAACAACGGGAGTATCTAAACCTGGTCAAAACTTCGGCGGATTCCCTGCTGACCGTCATCAACGACGTCCTGGACTTTTCAAAGGTCGAGGCGGGAAAAATGGAGCTGGACGTCACGGAATTCAATCTTCGGGACTGCGTGGATTCTGCAATTCGTCCCCTTGGTCTGAAGGCACACGAGAAGGGGCTTGAACTGCTCACGGACATTCCCGCCGGCGTTCCGGATTTCCTGATCGGAGATTCGCTGCGTCTTCGACAGGTCATCGTGAATCTTGTCGCCAATGCAATCAAGTTCACCAAACATGGCGAAGTAATCGTACGTGTAATCCAGGAAGCGGCTGAAGGGGACTACGCGACGCTGCGATTTACCGTCAGCGATACGGGAATCGGAATACCAGCGGACAAACAGAGCCTGATATTCGAAGCGTTCTCTCAAGTGGACGGATCCACAACCCGGCGATATGGGGGAACGGGCCTGGGCCTGACAATTTCCTCACGTCTGGTTTCGTTGATGGGTGGAAGAATCTGGGTGGAAAGCGAATTGGGTCGTGGGAGCGCATTCCAATTCACCTCCACACTTGGCGTGCAGGTTGGCAAACCGGTGCAGCCGGCGTCATTCGATTGTGTCCAGTTGAAGGGCAGGCGCGTCCTGGTTGTCGACGACAATTGCACAAATCGTCGAATTCTGGACGATGTACTCACAAACTGGGGAATGAAGGTGTCCCTCGTCGAGAATGGCCCCACTGCATTGGCCGCCATGAGGTCCGCAAGCGAAGCGCGCCTGCCATTTCAAATTGTTCTGCTCGACTGTCACATGCCGGACATGGATGGCTTTACCGTCGCCGAACTCGCAAAGGAGGATTCTGGACCGATACAACCGATCATCCTGATGCTCAGCTCCGGTTCTCAGTACGGTGATATGGCACGATGCCGGCAACTCGGAATTACCATGCATCTTACCAAGCCGATCCGGCAACAGGAGTTGCTGGATTCCATGAAACAGGCGCTCGGAAATGTCCGAAAAGTGGAAACGCTCCCTGCAGGACCGGCACTTAGAAGATCTTCGACGACTCTCCGCGTTTTACTTGCCGAAGACAATGCCGTCAATCAAAAGCTCGCTGTTCGGCTGTTGCAAAAATCGGGACACCTCGTCCACGTTGCCGGAAACGGTCAGCTTGCTCTCGATGCGCTCGCGGCGGAATCCTTCGATGTTGTGCTGATGGACGTCCAGATGCCGGAAATGGGTGGGTTCGAAGCCACCACCATCATTCGCGAACAGGAAAAAGCGACCGGAAGGCATATCCCCATTATTGCGATGACCGCCCACGCCATGAAGGGCGACCGCGAAAAATGTATCAGCATTGGGATGGATGACTACATCTCCAAACCGATTTCGTCCCAGGAACTTGCTGAAAAACTGGATACGATTGCGGAACTCAGTGGGGCACGTACGGAAGCACGCAGCCCGAACCAGAACAGGCAATCTCTCCTGGATCGCGTCGGCGGTGATCATGATCTGGCACGAGAGATTGCATACGCCTTTATCGGAGAAAGTCCGAAGCTCATTGCTCAAATGCAGGACGCCCTCACTGCGGCTGATTTCATCGCACTGCAGCATGCCGCTCACGCATACAGGGGAGCCGTATCGGTTTTCGGAGTGGATCACGCCGTCAAACTCTCCGCAAACCTGGAACTTCACGCCTCAAAGGGCGACCTGACAAATGCGGGAAAGCAGCTTTCTCTTCTCGAGGGCTACTCCGACCAGGTATCCGTTCTGATCGATGCCATGACAAGAGACGCAACATGCGTGTCTTAATTGCCGAAGACGATCCCATATCGCGGATGATGCTCATTGCAACCCTTCGAAAGTGGGGCCACGAACCCCTGATAGCGTGCGATGGTTTGGAAGCCCTGTCGTATTTCGGACAGAATGAACCGCCGGAAATTGCAATTCTCGATTGGATGATGCCTGAGTTGGAAGGACCCGAAGTCTGCAGAAGAATTCGTGCCCAATTCCCCGCGTTGCCCCTCTACATCATTCTACTGACTGCAAGGTCCCAACGTGAAGATCTGGTGGCCGGCCTGGCGGCAGGAGCGGATGATTATGTGACAAAACCGTTTCATCACCTGGAATTCCATGCACGATTCCAGGTCGGCGTGCGGGTTGCCAATTTGCAGCGTACTCTGGCCGACCGTGTAAACGAACTCGGGATTGCGATGGCCCGGCTGCGCCTCATGCAACATTCACACAAGCTGGAAGCGCTTGGACAGATGTCTTCCGGTATCGCACACGAGATCAACACTCCATTGCAATACATCGGAGAGAATAGCCGTTTTATTCAGGAGTCGTGGTCCGAAATTGAACCCATTCTCGAGCGCGAAACAAACAATTCGGAAATCTGCTACCTCGTTAAGGAAATACCAAAGGCGATTTCCGAATCTCTTCTGGGAGTTGAGAAGGTAAGCAAGATCGTGCGCGCAATGCGCGATTTTTCCAATCCCGCCGGCGAGAACAAGATCGCCCTGGACATCAATCGTGCTATTGAAACGACAATCACCGTTGCAATGAGCCAGTGGCGCTGCACCGCAGATGTGGAAACGCAGCTCGACGAAGAAATCCAGACGGCCATATGCTTTCCAGCGGAAATTCACGAAGTTTTGTTCAATCTCATCGTCAATGCTGCGGATGCAATCAAGCATGCAGGCAACTCCAGTGACCGCAGAGGTGTAATCCGGATAACGACAGCCTCAGCTAATGGCTGGATTGAAATAAGGGTCAGCGACAACGGCGTTGGCATTCCCGAGGAATATCGCACACGAATCTTTGAACCGTTTTTTACGACAAAGGAAGTCGGCCATGGGACAGGCCAGGGCCTGGCGATTGCGTATTCCATTGTCGTCCAACATCACAACGGCGAAATATCGTTTGAGACTGAAACGGGCAAAGGAACGACTTTTCTTGTCCGAATTCCCGAAGATGGGAAAGGAGTTGACCGGAGTGAAAGAGAAAAAGCAAGTTCTGTTCGTCGATGACGACGAACTGGTCCTTTCGTGCTACCAACGGCTACTGGGGCGGCATTTCTCGGTGGAAACGGCTCTCGGTGCTGCTCGGGCACTTGAAGTGATGAAGGAAGTTCCTTTCGCCGTCATCGCCGCCGACTTGTTAATGCCGGAAATGAACGGCATCGAACTGCTGAAAAGTGTCAAATCAGAATTTCCGGAAACCGTCGGACTGCTTCTGACAGGTAATGTCGAATTGGACGACGCCGACGTCTCGCGCAGCCGGGGCTTGATCTTCCGGCTTCTGTCCAAACCATGCCCGACTGCCGATCTTATTGCGGCTGTTGAAGCAGCGCTGGAACAACACCGCATCAATACCCGGGCTGGTATCCAATGAACGAGAAGATTTTGTTTGTCGACGACGACGAATTGATACTTTCCAGTTACGAGAGATCATTGGGCCGGCAGTTCAACCTGGAAATCGCAGCCGGTCCTGTCCAGGCGCTGGAGAAGATTGCCTCGGCCGGACCATACGCGGTAATCGTGTCGGACATGAGAATGCCTCTTATGAACGGACTCGAAATGCTGCAACGCACTCAATCTCTTTCTCCCGACAGCATCCGTCTGATACTCACGGGAAATGCGGATCTGCGGACGGCGATCGACGCGGTAAATGAAGGGCAGCTGTTCCGGTTTCTGGAAAAACCGTGCTCCAACGAAGTGATCGCGCGAATCCTCACTGCAGCTCTCGAACAGTACCGCCTGCAGCGTTCGGAGAAGGAACTTCTTGAAAAGACCCTTCAAGGAAGCATCAAGGTCCTCACCGATGTTCTGGGCCTTGTCAATCCCGAGGCCTTCAGTACGGCATCCCGAATTACTCTTTATGCCAGGCACGTCAGCGCACATTTCAAATTGAAAGACACGTGGCGCTATGAAATGGCCGCTATGTTATCGCACCTCGGATGCGTCGTGTTGCCCACGGAGACTCTCGAAGCTGTTCGCCTTGGCCGGAAGCTGCCCAAAGATCAGGAAATTCGATTTGCCGGACATCCACTCGTTGCGCGCGAATTGTTGAAGAATATACCTCGTCTCGAAGTGGTCGCTGGAATGGTTGGGCGCCAACGGGAACGCTTTGAAGACCATCCTCGCATCCCCATTATGGAACGCGATGCAGAGACACTCGGTGCTCAAATTCTCAAGGTGTGCATTGAATTCGAAGCCCTGGTTCGGGGGGGCCATGTGCATGTGGCCGCCATCACTTCTTTGTTGGATCTCCCGGACGGCTGCGACCCGGAAATCGTTTCCGCCCTGAGAACGTTGCCGATAGAAACGCTGCCATGCGAACTCCACACTGTCGACGTCAAGGACCTGGGATTGCTGATGGTCCTCGACGAAGACTTGCGCACCAGGGACGGGGCCCTGCTTGTCGCAAAGGGAATCGAAGTCACCGAGACCCTGCTGTTCCGAATCCAAAACTTTCATCACCGCGGCTCTGTTTCCGGCGCAATCCGCGTCCTGATGCCGAGTTCCGTCAGAAAATGGCTCGAACGTGTCCCCGCGGTAAACTAGCGCCATGGCTATGACTGGAACTTATAACTACTGGATGGTTGCACTGTCGCTGGCGATTGCGGTCTTCGCGTCGCACGCAGCGCTGGATCTTGCAGGCCGCACGGCAGCGGCAATCGGACGCACGCGTCTTGTCTGGCTCCTCGGAGGTGCTTCGAGCATGGGGCTTGGCATCTGGGCCATGCACTACATCGGTATGCTGGCGTTCCATCTTCCCGTTGTGGTGCTTTACGATCTGCCGGCCGTGCTGCTCTCTCTTGCCGCCGCAATCGTCGCATCCGCAGTCGCGCTCTTTATCGTGAGCCGTCCGAACTGGAACTGGGCAGGTTCAATAGCCGGAAGTGTCGTGATGGGCACCGGCATTGCGTCCATGCATTTCCTCGGGATGGCCGCAATGCGCCTGCCAGCGTCGATGGAACTGAATGACGCCATCGTTGCGCTCTCGGTGATGATCGCCATCGTCGTTTCGCTGGCGGCAATGTGGCTGGCGTTTCGATTCCGGGGCGAAACGCGAGCCTTTTCACCGCTGAAAGTTGCCAGCGCATTTGTAATGGGCGCTGCCGTTGTCGGGATGCACTACACCGGAATGGCTGCAGCCACATTCATTCCCTCAAGCGCTCCGCTGGATTTGTCATCCGCAACGGACATTTCATCGCTTGGCATAACGGGAATTGTACTGGTGACGTTTATTGTTCTCGCTTTTGCATCTCTGACGTCGTTGTTGGATCGGCGATTCACGGCGCAGGGGGCAGTCCTGCTGGCGAGTGAACAGCGCTATCAACGTATTTTCGAACGGAGCTTGTCGGGGGTCTATCAGGCGACCATCGATGGCCGCCTGCTCGATTGCAATGACGCTTGTGCCCACATTCTCGGGTATTCGAATCGCGACGAATTCATCGCGAGGCCGATCACGGACCACTACGGATCCTCTGAGGACCGGAATCTGTTCGTGTCGCGATTGATCCAGGAAAAGAGCCTGGACCACTATGAGAGCAAAATGCAGACGAAGGACGGCCGAACGATATGGGTTCTGGAAACCGCCATGCTGATCAGGGCCGCAGATGACGATGCGAGCGTTATCGAAGGAACGATTCTCGATATTACGGAGCGCAAGCAGGCGGAGTTCGATCTGAACCGCGCGAAACAGGCCGCCGATGAGGCAAGCCGCTCCAAGAGTGAATTCCTGGCGAACATGAGCCACGAAATCCGCACTCCGATGAACGGCATCATTGGCATGACGGAACTCGTCCTGGCAACGGAGATCACCGGGGAACAACGTGAGTATCTGGAGACGGTGCGTTCGTCTGCGGACTCGCTCCTGAATATCATCAATGACATTCTCGATTTTTCTAAAATCGAGGCGCACAGGCTTGAAATTGAGAACATTGTCTTCGACGTTCGGTACACACTCGACGATATGTTGCGCACGCTCGCGCCCCGCGCCCATGAGAAGGGACTGGAACTTGCGTGTTCGGTCCATCCGGATGTCCCGGCTGCGCTTGGCGGAGATCCGACACGGTTGCGGCAGATCATCATGAATTTGGTCAGTAACGCCGTGAAGTTCACGGCGAACGGAGAAGTCGTCCTTCGCGTGGAGTGCGAGTCGGCTGGAGCAGATCGCGTGTCCCTGAACTTTACCGTGAGCGACACCGGCATTGGGATACCGCTCGAAAAACAGGCGGCAATTTTCGATCCATTCTCTCAGGCCGACGCGTCGACGACGCGGCGATTTGGCGGAACCGGGCTCGGGCTGACGATTTCATCGCGGCTGGTGTCGTTGATGGGTGGAAAGATCCGTGTCGAAAGTGAACCTGGCGGCGGAAGCCGTTTTCAAGTCACGCTCCCATTTGAAGTTCGAGCGGACTTGCCCAAGGTAATGCCCCAGCGCGAATTGAAAGACCTTCGAGGACTGCGTGCACTCGTTGTCGATGACAACGCAACGAACCGGCGGATACTTGAGGAGATTCTTATCGGCTGGGGAATGCTGCCTACGGTCGTAGATGGCGGCATCGCCGCGCTCCATGCTCTTGACGATGCGTACCAGGCAGGGAAACCATTCCCGCTTGCTCTTATCGACTTTCAAATGCCGGATCTCGATGGCTTCGGATTGGCCGAACGAGTCAAAGCCCGCCCCGAATTGCATACGACGATGATCATGATGCTTTCATCTGTCGGCCATCGCGGTGACGCAGCGAAGTTCAGAGAGCTCGGGGTCGCCTCCTACTTAACCAAGCCGGTGCGGCAATCCGTACTACTGGATGCGCTGCTGGCGATGCTTGCAAATGGCGCTCCACTTGCGGATTCTTCCGCCCTTGTAACACGCCATACCATCAACGAAGCCCGCCGGGCACTGCGAATTCTGCTGGCGGAGGACAATGAAGTGAACCAGCGGCTGGTGAACGCCCTGCTCCGGAAGCGCGGCCACACCGTGGTAACCGTAGAGAATGGACGCCTTGCCGTTGATGCGGTCGCCAGAGGGGGAGTCGATCTTGTGCTCATGGACGTACAGATGCCCGAAATGGACGGCCTCGAAGCGACGGCGATAATCCGGCGGGCGGAGTTGGGTTCCGGCATCCACATGCCCATCATCGCGCTGACGGCAAACGCCATGAAGGGAGACCGTGAGGCCTGCCTGGCGGCTGGCGCCGACGGATATCTATCGAAACCGCTCAAAGTGACGGAACTTGTTTCGCTCATCGAGTCCGTGGTACCTCCGCGTGCGAACCCTGATGCCGCAAACGATCGGCTAATCGCTCGGACAGAGGCTGTCGAATCCCGTGCGAAGACGGCGCTACCAGCGGAACCATCCTTTGACATCGAAGAGATTCTGGACCGCGTTGAGGGAGACAAAGACCTGGTGATGGATCTCCTGCGGCTCTTCCGCGAACAAGCGCCACGATTGATGGCCGAGATCCGAAAGTGCGCTGGCGCTGGAGACGCTGCGGGGTTGCAGCATGCGGCACACAATTTCAAGGGCGCCTGCGCAAACCTTGGCGCCCATCCTGCGATGAAGACCGCATTCGCACTAGAGATGACGGGCCGCGAAACGAATCTCAGCGGCGTCAATGCACAGCTTGCCGACCTCGAACGGGAAGGGGTCCGGTTGGAATTGGCGCTTGCGGGAGTTCTTGAGGAGTCGAAGCAGTGAGAATCCTTATCGCGGACGACGACGCCGTTTCCCGCCGGCTGCTCGAGTCGACGCTGGTAAAGCTCGGACACGAAGTGATCGTTGTTCCGGACGGAACCCAAGCCATGGAGGTTTTGGATTCCGACGACGGTCCCCGTTTCGCGATCCTGGACTGGATGATGCCGGGCGTGAATGGGATCACCGTTTGCCGCGAAATTCGAAAACGACCGGGGCCATACATCTACATCATCCTGCTCACCGCTCTCACCGGTTCCGCGGATATGGTCACCGGGCTGGAGTCGGGTGCGGACGATTTTCTGTCGAAGCCGTTCAATGTGGGTGAACTACGCGCCCGCTTGCGATCCGGTGCCCGTGTGCTCGACCTGCAATCGGGACTTCTGGACACCCAGCGCGCATTACACATCGCCGCGACATGCGACGACCTCACGGGATTGTGGAACCGGCGGATGATTCTCGACAAGTTGGACCGTGAGTTGAACCGTGCAGGGCACGAACATCACCCCCTGGCGGTAGCCATCGTAGACATCGACCTGTTCAAGGCGGTCAATGACAACTATGGACACGGGGCCGGCGACTCCGTCCTGCGTGACGTTGCCGGGGCTCTGCGACGGCAGCTGCGCACTTACGACTTCATTGGGCGCTATGGGGGCGAGGAGTTCCTTGTCGTGCTGGCAGGTTGCAATACTTCATCGGGACTCGCAATCGCCGGACGGCTTTGCACGGCAATCGCTGCAACGCCAATCGCCATCGGCGAGGTCCGGTTGGCGGTTACCGTAAGTATCGGATTGTCGTCGACTGCAGACGTTGGATTCGATCCCTCGATCCTGATCGCCACGGCCGACGCAGCGCTTTATCGCGCGAAAGCGCACGGGCGGAATCGCGTGGCATAGCTCCGGAATTTCTCAATCCAGCAGAATCCTGAGGAAATTCGCGTCATTCATGTAATAGTTAGCGGGCTAACACGAATCTTCAATCTCGTTTGACCGACTTCATCCGAGGCCGTACACAACTAAGGAAGTGCGCGCTTAGTTTCTCTACTCGAATGGAGGCTTGTAATCGAACGAGATTCCGGACGTCCCATCTCACCCGACGCAGTTACCGGAAACGATTCAACTCATCTATCCATTGGGTCGGCGAAGGATTATGCAACCTTTTTACTCACCGCTTTGTATGACACCTCACGCTCCCTGATTGGTTTTGCAAAGGTTTCATGGGACGTCGACGAATTCATAAACAAGGAAGACAAATTGCGTGAAAGTCAGGCACGCCTTGCCGGAATCGTGGAATCCTCCACCGAGGAGGAAGACCTAATCAAAAGCTATGAACTGGGCGCGAACAGTTATGTCCGGAAGCCAATAGCATTCGAACAATTCCTGGAAGCGACACGTTCACTGGGATTGTACTGGCTTCTCCTGAATCGGACCGAATCCGGAGATCAGTAGCGAAAACATGAAGAAAACGCTTCGCGTGCTGAATATTGAGGACTCGGAGAGAGATGCTTCTTTGCTCCGGCGTCATCTTACCAAGGCAGGTTATGAACTCGTATTTGAACGGGTCGAGAACGCGCTATCGATGACAGAGGCTCTACGTGCCAAAACATGGGATGTGGTATTGTCGGATTATTCCCTGCCGGAATTCAACGCGGTAAAAGCCCTGGAACTGCTCAGGGCAACGAAACTCGATATTCCATTCATCATCATTTCCGGAACGATCGGTGAAGAACTAGCCGTGGAGGCAATGCGTGCCGGGGCGGCAGACTATCTGATGAAAGGCAATTTAACGCGCCTGGCCGCAACGATCGAACGGGAACTGGAGGAAGCCAGGAGCCGCAATTCAAGACGTCTGGCCGAAGATGAATTGACGCATCTTGCCGAAGAGTTCCAGCGGCAACGCGATCGTCTCAGCACGATTATCGCAAGCGTGCCGGGCATCGTGTGGGAAGCATGGGGCGAACCGGACGACGCCAACCAGCGTATCGATTTTGTCAGTGAATATGTCGAGAAGATGCTGGGATACAGCGTCAAAGAATGGCTGACGACACCAAATTTCTGGCTCTCCATCGTCCATCCTTATGACCGGAAAGAAGCAGCCAGCAAGGCCGCTGCATGTTTTGCCGGGAAATCGGGAGGTACTCAGACCTTCCGCTGGATCAGAAAAGACGGGACCACGCTTTGGGTGGAATCCACCTTTGTCATCATCCTGAATGAGAGCGGCGAACCGGTTGGTACGCGTGGTGTCACAGTGGATATCAGTGAGCGGCAGCGGGCAGATGCCACATTGCGGGAGAGCGAGGAGCGTTTCCGGCGCTATTTTGAACTTGGGTTGGTTGGCATGGCGCTCACGTCGCTGGAAAAGGACATTCTTGAAGTCAACGATCAGCTCTGTTCCATCCTGGGATACGAACGCAGCGAACTGCTGAAAAAGACCTGGGTGGAGCTGACGCATCCCGACGATCTCGCCGCGGATATTCAAAATTTCAACCGCGTCCTTGCTGCGGATTGCGATGGCTACACGCTGGAGAAACGCTTCATTCATAAGCGCGGTCATTTCGTCTATTCCGCCATTTCGGTGCAGTGCGTCCGCCGAGCAGACGGTGTTCCGTCCTATTTCGTGGCTCTGGTGCAGGACATCACGGAGAGCCGGCTGGCTGAACAGGCATTGCGAGAGTCTGAAGAACGCTACCGGCAACTGTTCGAAAGCAAACCGGATCCAACATTTGTATTCGATCAAACGACATTGCAGATCCTGGCAGTGAATGAGGCGGCAGTTGAGGAGTACGGCTATTCCCGCGAAAAGCTTCTCTCACTCACGAGCAAGGAGATCTGGCGCCCTCAGGATTTACAGGCATTCATGGATCGTCTGTCGGAGATTCCCAATGGTCCGCCAAGGGG
>Ga0134122_10002408_pt1 | contig 13734 bp, 11 predicted proteins | sample KB302_FD_96461 | JGI IMG/M metagenome (GOLD analysis project Ga0134122, IMG submission 96461) | Terrestrial soil microbial communities without Nitrogen fertilizer from Kellogg Biological Station, Michigan, USA - KB3-0-2 | ecosystem: Environmental > Terrestrial > Soil > Unclassified ... | reverse complement strand
TGACCGCACAAAGTTTATCATTCTGTAGTACCGCATATTCTGGAATGTGTGCGGTCACAGACCGCACCTACAGCTATTCGGATGCGCTTCGCGCGCTCATAGAAGAATCATCAAGTCCCTTGGATATATCCAATCTGTCCCCAAATTCAATTGTTGCGCCCATAGGCGGCGCGGGCGGCGAACACGGCTTGAACGTAGTGTTTGGTTTCAGGAAATCCGATGTCGGAAACGAAGAACTCCACGTCTGCAGTGGGCAGCTTGTCGCGCCAGCGGCGTACGTTGACGGGCCCGCCGTTGTAGGCGGCCAGCGCTAGTTCGGGAAACTTGAATTCGTTCATCAGCTCGGACCAGTACTTGGCGCCGAGACGGATGCTGATTTCAGGATCGTAAAGGCGCTCTGGCGTCAGTCCCTGCAGGCCGATGCGCTCGCCAACCGCGCGCTCGGTTTCCGGAATGAATTGCATCAGGCCCCGTGCGGATGCGGCCGATTCCGCGTTCGGGTCGTACTTGCTTTCCTGCCAGATCACCGCATGCAGCCAGAAAGGATCGATGGCATACGGGGCGGACGATGTACAGATCAGCTGCCGGTACGCTGCAGGATAGACGAAGGGCCAGGCTCCCATATCGGATTCCGGAAGCCGGTCGGCGTATGTGATTGCTCGATCGTACCGGCCGGCGAGGTAGGCCAGGTCCGCAGCCATACGAGCGTCGAGACGTCGGCCACGATCGAGCCAGATGAAGGCTTCGTCCCACAACCGCATGAACACCAGATCGGCAACCGCATCCGCCGCGGGATCGGCGTCCCTGCGAACCGGTCGAGTGATTGGCGCGAAGCGTTCCAATGCCGATTTCATTGCCGGATCGGCATTGCTCGCGCATGCCTGGGACGATGATTTCATTTCCTTCGAGGCTCCCAGCCGCTCCAGCGCTTTTTGTCCGAAATAAGACAGCCGATCACCGGCCAGTGTCTTCCAAATCGTTTGCGCGGAGCCGAGATTTCCCAGTCTGGATTGGGAGAGCGCTTCGAAATAGCGCACTTCGTCCTGAGTCGCGCCGCCAGGAGTGCTGATCAGTCGCATCGTTCCAAGCTGCCGGAAGATGTCTCGCGCCGCGGCGAAGCGATTCTGCGAGAAAAGAACCTTGGCCTTTGTCATCAGCAGTGCCTGACGAGTTGCAGTCGACACGCGTGCTGCCAACTTGCGATCGATCAACGTGATGGCTTTTGCCGGCTCTCCAGTCACGCGGTACACGTCCACGAGGTTTCGCGTGGCGCCATCGTCGGCTCTGTCGCCGAACCGGGCGATGTACGAGTTGTAGGACTTTTCAGCATCGGCATACCGGCCCATGCGCCAGTAGCAACTGGCTATCTGGTATTCGGCGTCTTTCTCCCAATTCGTTCGGGGATATTTTTCAGCAACCGTGATGTACCCTTCAATCGCCCGCGTGTAGTCTTCGCTCAGGAAAAAGATTCGTGCCCTTTGATACCGCGCCTCAGCGGCGAGCGCCGGGTCGATGGCCGCCTTCAGGAACAGTGGCGCGGCCGCATTAAAATCACGCTGAGCCAGAAACGCATTGCCCACATCGAGGGCTTCCCGTGAAGTCGAGGCGATTCCGGCCAGTATCCTGGCGCACTCCAGAGCCACATCGTCCGAATTACGTTCGCGAAGGAGCGCCCACATGGTTGTGGTGTCGTTGAGAATTCGCGCACGGCGGAAGCGTGCAGCCCTTGTGTTGAATTGTCCATAAATGGTCAGAGCCATTTTTGGAGGAGCTTCGCCGGCGAGTTCCATTTTCAAACTGGCGGGAAAGTCCGCAGGCAATTCGGCGAACAGGGCCTCCGCGTGGGAAATGGATCCCAGATGGATGGCAGCCCGGGCGGCATGCCATGCCGCCAGGGGGCGCAACGCACTTCCAACCGGCTGTTTCTCAAATTCGGCAGCAGCCCTGGTCCAGTCGGCCTGATCCTCCGCGGCCCGGCCTCTCATATAATGAAGATTGTTTGCCTCAAAAAGCTCTGGAGCGGCAGCGTCTGCGGCATCCAGATTGGCCGCGGCGGCGCGCCAGTCGCCGGTTTGAACGCGAGTTCGGGCCCCCTCGAGATTCGTCTCGAAAATGCCCTGAGCCGCCGCCTGCCACAGGATGAGGAGTAAGAGCATACCGTCCCAGTGTATGATGGGAGTTTGCACTATGACCGCAACATTTATTAATGGGACCCGGATCGCAGAAGATATCAAGACGGAAGTCGCTGTCGAGGTAAAAACTCTTCAGCAGCAGCGCATCCAACCTGGGCTCGCCGTGCTGCTGGTTGGGGACGACGCTGCGTCTTCGTCTTATGTGGACATGAAGGCGAGGACGTGCGGCAAGCTGGGAATAACCAGCCGCAAGGTTGTCCTGCCCGGCTCATCCAGAACCGAAGATGTGGTGGACCAGGTGCGCCAGCTCAATGAAGATGAAACGATCGATGGCATCCTCGTTCAATTGCCGCTTCCCGGTCACGTCATCAAACATAAGGTTCTGGAACAGGTTGATCCCCGAAAGGACGTCGACGGGTTTCATTCCAGCAACCTTGGTTCTCTTCTGCTTGGACACGAAACGCTTGTGGCATGCACTCCTTCGGGAGTCATGGAATTGCTCCGGCGCTCCGGCGTCGACCTGGCTGGAGCAAACGCCGTCGTGCTGGGACGAAGCGACGACGTTGGCAAGCCGCAAGCCATTCTGCTGATGCATGCGAATGCGACGGTAACCATATGTCACTCCAAAACCCGGCGGCTGGCGGAAGTGACGCGGCAGGCGGACGTTGTTGTCGCCGCCATGGGACGCACGGCGATGGTCACCGAGGAATACATCAAACCTGGGGCTGTTGTCATCGATGTTGGAACCAATAAGGTGTCGGATCGTGCGGCGGTGGAGCGTCTTTTTGGAAGCGATGATGAAGCGCGCTGGCGTGAATTCAATCGGCGCGGGTACATTTGGGCTGGCGATGTGGATGAGAGATCGGTGAAGAACGTTGCGAGCAAGCTGACTTCCGTACCCGGGGGCGTGGGTCCCATGACAATCGCCATACTTATGAAGAACACTATAAAGGCGGCCCGAATGCGTCGAGGTATTGCATGCTGAAAGTCGGGCTTACTGGCGGGATTGGGACAGGGAAGAGTCGAGTAGGACGAATGTTTTCAGAGCTGGGTTGCCGCGTGATCGAGTCGGATTTGCTGACCCGGCGCCTTTTTGCGCCCGGCGATCCGGTCAACCGGGCGGTTGCCGAGGCTTTTGGACCGAGAGTCGTCGCCAGCGATGGAAGCATCAATCGTGAAGTTCTGGGGGAAATTGTTTTCAAGAATGCCGACCTTCGCCAGAAGCTCAACAGCCTTGTTCATCCGGCAATCAAGCAGCGTCAGGCGGATTTTCTCAATGCAATCGGCGCGGAAGACCCCCATGGCATTGGGATCGTCGAGGCTGCTCTGATGATCGAGGCGGGTACTTACAAGGATTACGACAAGATCGTTGTCGTTAAGTGTTCTCCCGAAGCTCAGCGCCGACGAATCAAGGAACGATCCGCCCTAACCGACGCGCAGATCGATGCGAGAATCGCGTCTCAAATGCCGATGGAAGAGAAGGTCAAGTACGCGAATTACATCGTCGATAATTCCGGAGACATTGGAACGACCCGCCGCCAGGTCGAGGAAATCCATCGGCAGATGCGGGCGATCGCGTAGTGCGCTGTAGGCGCGGTCTATGACCGCGCACACTCTATCGTCTATGACAAATCCAATTCAGGGATTGTGCGCGGTCATAGACCGCGCCTACAGCTATGCGGATTCGCTTCGCGCACCATTCACAGTATCTGCTTGCCGAATGCCGATAGCACAAGCTCCATTCCCACATTCGCCGTCTTGTTGTGAACGTCCAGGATCGGATTGATTTCGGTAATCTCGAACGATGCCATCATTCTTGTATCGGCAACCATTTCCATTGCCAGATGCGCCTCTCGATAATCCGCTCCACCCCGCACCGGAGTCGCGACGCCCGGTGTATCGAACGGATCCAGAAAATCGGCATCCAGAGTTACGGAAAAACCGTCCGTATTGGCCGTGACAATGGATAACGCCTCGTCCATCACGCTTCCAATTCCGCGCTTGTCGATCTCCTTCATCGTAAACACCCGGACGCCGGATTTCTTGACCAGCTCTCTTTCATCCTTGTCGACTTCCCGAATTCCGATCATCACGACGCGGTCCGGCTGAATCTTGGGAGAGAAGTCATAAATATGCGTCAACGCGCGCGGCCCGTAGCCAAGGATTGACGCCATCGGCATTCCGTGGACGTTTCCGCTTGGCGAGATTTCCGGCGTGTTCATGTCGGCGTGGGCGTCAAACCACATCAGTCCCAGTCGCCTGTTGCCACGGCGGAAGGCTTCCGACATTCCTGAAACGGTTCCGACGGCAATCGAATGGTCTCCGCCGAGGACCAGCGGCGTTCTTCCCGCTTCGTATGTATCGAGAACCATCTTCGCCAATTGGCGGCACGCGTCGGCAATTTCCTGAAGGTACTTGGCGTGGGGATCTCCGTAATGTTGCGTTTCGGGTATGGTGACGTCGATGTCTCCGAGATCCTGAATGTCGCACCCGAGTTCGGTGAGATGTTCATTCAAATTCGAATAACGCAAGGCCGAGGGTCCCATATCGACGCCGCGCCGGTCGGCGCCGAGGTCCATCGGAACTCCGATGATTGAAATCCTGGATAAGCTCATGGAGTCAACCGGTACAACATCCTCGGAAACGGGATGGTCTCGCGTACGTGCTCGAGACCGCAGATCCAGGTCACGGCGCGCTCAATGCCCATGCCAAATCCGGCATGGGGAACGGAGCCGTATTTGCGCAGATCCAGATACCATTCGAAAGCCTCGCGCGGCAGGCCCTGTTCCTGAATACGTTGCACGAGCAGGTCGTAACTGGACATGCGCTGGCCCCCGCCAATAATTTCGCCGTAACCTTCCGGAGCGAGCACGTCGACGCAAAGTGCGACATCCGGCCTCGCCGGGTCCGGTTCCATATAGAAAGCCTTGATTGCCGTCGGGTATCGATGCACCATCACGGGCTTATCAAACTGTTGAGAGATGATCGTCTCGTCGCCCCCGCCGAAATCGCTGCCCCATTGGATTTCGGAGCCTTTGCCTTGAAGAATGTGAATCGCATCGTTATAGGAAATCCGTGGAAACGGCGGCAGGATTTTCTCCAGTTTCGAAATGTCGCGCTCCAGAACCTTTAGCTCGTCGGCCCGTTTCGACACGACACGCGCAACGACAAACGAAATCATCTCTTCTGCAAGATTCATGATGTCATCGACGGTGGCGTAGGCGACTTCCGGTTCGACCATCCAGAATTCCGTAAGATGGCGGCGCGTTTTGGATTTTTCGGCTCGAAACGTGGGACCAAAATTATAGACCCGGCCCAGCGCCGCTGAAGTTGCTTCTCCATAAAGCTGTCCAGACTGTGTGAGAAATGCCGTTTCCTCGAAGTACTTCACTTCGAAAAGAGTGGATGTTCCTTCACAGGCTGCAGGGGTAAGGATTGGCGTGTCGCAGAGCGTGAATCCGTTGTCGTCGAAGAAATCGCGGACGGCCTTGATTATTTCGTGTCTCACTTTCAGGATGGCGCGCTGCCGTGTGGACCGGATCCACAAATGACGCTTGTCCATGAGGAATTCAATTCCATGTTCTTTCGGTGTAATGGGAAACGGATCGTCTTTGGACACGACCTGCACGAGCTGAACGTCTGTAAGATCCATTTCGTAACCGCTGGGAGCCCGGGAATCTTCACGGATTTTCCCGGTAACGATTACAGACGATTCATGCGTCAGCGTTTCCGCTGCCGCAAATACTTCTTCAGAAACGGCGTTCTTCACGAGAACGCCCTGGATATAGCCGGAACCGTCTCGAACAATTAAGAACTGAATTTTGCCGCTGGACCGTTTGTTGTGGATCCAGCCGCAGAGTGTGACTTCCTCGCCAACATGTTTGCCTGCATCTTCAATAGGAATTCGCGTCATGGTTAGTCCTTACTCGTGTTCGGGAAAATGCTATCATTTCCCACATGTTTCTTCGATTCATTGCCGCTGCAGGCCTGATCTGCTCTTTGTCTGCATCGGCAATCGCGCAATCGCCGTCATCAAGGGTTGCGCTCGACAGTGATATCCGTATTTTTGCTGTAGCTGCCGCTTTGAATACGGCAAGTTCAGACGGTAAGTTTGCCACGGATCTGGATCCGGATTTGGTTCTGCGGCTAAAACAATATTACACAGTTCACAAGGGCACCCGAAGCGATGAGAGTCAATTTGCGCAGTACATCGGTCTGGCGGTGGTTCTGTCGGACCCTCCGGGCCTGCAGCCCCGAGTTCGGGAGGAACGGCTTCCCGATGACACGCGAGCACTGCTCGGCTTTGGACCATTGTTACGGGAATTCTATCTGAAGGCCCATATCACCCAGCGATGGGTGGACCTGCAGCCGCAGTACGAAGCAGCGATGGTCCGGCTAAAGCCGAAAATCAGCGAGGTTCTGCTTCACACGGATGCCTATCTGCGCACCTCGCTTACCGGAATCGGTCCTCGTCAGCTCCATATCAACGCTGAACCGCTGGCTCCTCCCAACAGCGTGACCGTGCGTGTCTACGAAGACGATTATTATGTGGTGCTCGGTCCTTCGGAAACGTCGAACCTGGATGACGTGCGCCACGCGTATCTTCATTTCCATCTCGATGATATCGTCAGTCGAAGCCTCGTCAGAATTGCGAACAAGGACAAGATACTGGCGATGGTTGCCGGCGAGCAGGATGTGAACAAAATCTACACCAAAGAGTTTGGCTTGATGACGGTCGAATCCCTGATCCGTGCAATGGAACTGCGCATCGACCGCTCCACCGCCGCCCACGCCAAAGATGTAGTGGCCAATGCATACCGTTCCGGGTTGCTTCTCACCCCTTACTTTTACGATGCCCTGCAGACTTTTCAAGCCGGTACGGCAGGCTTTGGTGATGGGTTTGCAAAAATCGCCGAAGGAATCAATTTCCAGACCGAGCACGATCGATTTCAGTCCACATTTCATTCCATACCAGTTCCGAAGCGTGCTCTCGAAGAGGTTGAAGTATCAGAGACACTTGCGGATTTGCCAGTCCCGGCCGATCCCGTGCGGAAGCTGATTGTGGAAGCGCAAACCGCATTTAACAACATGGATAATGACGGAGCCCGCGCCCTGTTCCAGAAAGTGCTCCGCGATTACGATTCCAATAATGGAGCCGCGCTCTATGGTCTTGGTCTGCTTGCAAGCCGGGCAACGGATGTCGATCAGTCCAAGTTGTATTTCGAGCGCACGTTGAAGAGTGATTCCGCGGATGCGGCGATGAAAGTGTGGTCCTACATCTATCTTGGCCGCATCGCCGATCTTCAGTGTCAGCGGGATCGCGCCACCGATTATTACAATCAGGCGGTTGCCGTTGGAGACAACACGCGCGACGCGCAAGCATCCGCTAGGAGTGGTTTGAGCAAGGCATTTGGAGATCAATGCCGCTGACAGGCAATATGGAAAGTCTCGAGAAGCTGGAGCTGGATCTGGGCTATCGATTCCGCGAACCGCTTCTGTTGAATAAAGCTCTTGTTCACAGCTCTCACGCTCACGAACAGAACATCAGCGAAGACAACGAGCAGTTGGAGTTTCTCGGGGATGCCGTGCTCGGGCTGCTTGTGAGCGACCTTCTGTATCGCGCCCACCCGGATTTAACCGAAGGCGAACTCTCCAAGCTCAAAGGTTTTTTCGTCAGCTCGGCGAACCTGGTGAAATATTCGGAGCAATTGCAGCTCGGTCAGTATCTTTTTCTTGGACGAGGCGAGGAAAAGACGGGAGGCCGATCCAAGCAGGCGTTGCTGGTCGACGCATTGGAAGCCATCATTGGTGCTATTTATCTGGATGGCGGCCTCGACGCGGCGAGGCAATTGATTTCGAAATTCATGGAACCGCAGCTGGACCAGGTCAGTCTGGAAGGTGAACGGTCCGTTGATTTTAAATCGGCGTTGCAGGAACTGATTCACGCGCGTTCTCTGGGCGGCGTACGCTACATCGCGGTCAGTGAAACCGGTCCGGATCACGAGAAACTTTTTACAGTGGATGTCGAGCTCGCTGGCAGGATCATTGCCCGCGGCATCGGTTTGACAAAAAAGGCCGCGGAGCAGGCTGCCGCCAGGCAGGCGTTGCAGCATTTAAGCCCACAGGAACAGGATAATCTGGAGTATGACCGAACCGAAGTTCACGAAATCGACCATACGCGAATACTTTGAATCGCTCGTTATCACCGTCATTCTTGCGCTGTTTGGGACGACTTTCATCGTCCAGGCTTTCAAGATTCCCACCGAATCGATGGAAGACAACCTTCTGGTCGGCGATCATCTGCTCGTGAACAAGTTTGCCTATGGGGCACGGGGTTCGCTGCTGGATTCGGTCCTGCCATTGCGGGAAATCCATCGTGGCGACGTCATCGTGTTCAAGTACCCCAATGAGCTGGCAAAGAATTTCGTCAAGCGTGCCATCGCTCTTCCGGGAGATCACATACGGACCGTTCAGCGGCAGGTCTACATCAATGGCAAGCCCATCGATGAGCCCTACAAGGTGCACAAGAACCCGCGCGGGACTTTTGGCGATCAGCGTGACGATTTCCCGCCGAAATCGGAATTTCCAGTTTTTGACGGAGGAGGCGACGCATTCTGGTTTAAGAAGTTTGTAGAAGGCGCTGATGTCGTCGTGCCGAAGGACCAGTACTTCGCCATGGGAGACAACCGGGACAATAGCCTCGACAGCCGTTATTGGGGATTCGTTTCGCGTGATCTTATCGTTGGAAAAGCTCTGGTCATTTACTGGTCCTTTGAGACTTCTTCTCAGGATGCGGGTAACACGGCCGGGGGTATCCGCCAGACCCTGGATTTCGTTTCAAATTTTTTCCAAAAGACCCGTTGGTCGCGCACTCTTCGATTGATTCGGTGATCTATGAAGAAGGCTGTTGTCGCCGTCGTCCTGATTCCGGCCGTGGTGGCGGTGGTGTTTGCCTTCAAGTCCTTCTTGTTTAGCTCCGCGGCGGCCGGAGCGCAGACCTCGGAGCGGGCAGCTGCAAGCCTCCAGTCGAAGATCGACACGATCAAGCGGGCCAATGACGACAAGAATCGACGCGTGCAGCAGAAGCTGGAGATTTCCGAACCGGAACTGGAATCCTACGTTCTCGTTGCGTTGAAAGAGGACATTCCCGTGCGTATCGAATCGATGCGTGTGCGTCTCACACCCGGCGCGATTGCGGCCGATACCCGGCTCACGATTCCTCCAGGCGGCACTGGCAACGCTTTGGTGGATGCTCTGGTGGACGGAACTCACAATCTTTATGTGAAGGGAAAGCTGATTGGAGCGAAGGGCGAGGGGAAGTTTGATCTTCAGGATGTCCGTGTGGACGGAATTCCCGTTCCGAACATCCTGGTCGATACTCTGATCAAGAGATACGCGAAACCCAAATACCCGGATGTGGACTTGAAGGAACCATTTGACCTGCCCTGGGGAATTGACGCGATCGATATCGGCCAAGGCAAAGCGACGATAACGTATTGATTGTAGGCGCGGTCTGTGACCGCGCACGATTTCTAATTCTGAGGAACTGCGTATTCAGGAGTGTGCGCGGTCATAGACCGCGCCTACAGAACATTCTACTGGCACACATAGGAACTCGCATTCCCGACCGGCCCGCCGACGTACTGCGGATAACTCGGATACGAACAAAGCGGCATGCTTCGGTCCCCAGCGCTTACCGTTACGGCCTTGGCCGGCGCCATGCCCTTCTCAACCCAATCGACCAGCAGACTTACACGGTCCCAGGTGCTTGGAACGGATGCAACCGGTATTGTCCGGCCGTCGCCGTCGATGGAATAATTGGATCCACGGAAACCATGATTGACCTGGGGGATGACAAAGAACCGGGCAAAGGAATCCACTTTCGCCCGGCCCATCGTATCCAGGACCGCTTGATAGTAGTTGAGCTGCGAACCCGGAGACGCAAGCGTGTCATCGGTTCCAACAGCCACAATCATTCTTCCTCCGCGCGCCGAAAACGCAGAAAGATCCGGATTGGTCGCATCGAGCCATTCCGATATTTGAACGCGGCGGCTGTTGAACGCACCGCCTTCAACATAATCGAGTGGATTCGCGCTGGTGTTCTTCATCATGAATCCAGTGACTCCGAGCACGCCCAGTTGCGTGTGCATCGTCGCATTAGTTGCCGCCCCTTCCTGCCCTAGGAAGCGCGCCGCGAGTATCAGGCCGCTGCCGGAGGGATCGGTGTTGGGCACCCACATGCCAAACGTCGTCACTTTATTTGCGAGTGGAGTCGCAAATCGGTAAGGACTGTAGACGAACTTCAGAGTGGAGATCTGACCATCGGTAAGACAGGCATTCGTTGAGGTGTCTGCCGGATTGGGATCGACGTTATTGGGACACCGCTTTGCGGCCCACGGATTCCGGTTGGGCGATCCCTGCGATACATCAAAAATCGCGCGGCACGCCATATAGTTGTTCATGACTCCATCGGCCAGGCCATCCAGCTTGTCGCACTGCCGGACGAACTCCGAGCGAATTGCATTCACCTTTGCAGGAGTCACCCAGTTCGCCAGCGGTTTTTCCTGAATCCGGATGAGTTCCGGCGCCAGCATGAGCGATGAAAAATTCACAATCGGCACGTTGGCGGCAACGCCGTTATAGTCCGCCGGATACCGTTGTGCGACGGTCAATGCCTCGCGTCCACCCTGGGAAGTTCCGATGAAGTACGTGAAAGCCGGCCGGATGCCGTACATGCGTTCCACGAGAACCATTGCGGCGTCATGCGTTTTCTTCATCTGCATATAGCCGAGGTTCTTGATGGCTTCGTCGTTAAGTGTCCAGTCCAGGTCTGGCCGTCCTGCACTCTGATGTCCGGAATCGCTGCCGAAAGTCGCGAATCCTCGTGCCAGCAGAGGCCCGTCGCCGTTGCCCGTCAAGTTTGGGATGGTACCGTTGAATCCGCCCCCACCCAGCTGAGCCGCCCGGCGAGACCAGGCGGATGGAAAGACGACCCGGAAATTGATTGGCCGTGCCGTGGTGGCAGTGTCGATCGGTTCCATGATGCCGTCCACGCTGCAATACGCCGGTACGACGCCAGTCGCCGCCGTCCATCGCGGCTCTCGCAGCGTGACGATTGCGACGGGTTCGCCGATGGATGACGCTGGAATGCTATTGCCCAGTTTCGCCGGGGCGCAGTCGGATACCGTGATGACTTTGTCCGGGACTGGCGCCTGCATGGAGACTGGGGTGAGTCCCATACCCAGCCTGCCCAGCACAAGAGCGATAACTGCTGAACTGCCTACGATCGCTTTCCAGTCTGGACGCATGGTCGAACCTCCACCGCGAAACTAGTCTCATTTTCCGATCCATGCAAGAAAGGATTCCATTGACGTGGCCAACGAAGCAATCTCATCGAATCGGATATGTAGTATTCTCTCGCCCCACTGATCGATACGGGATGGTCAATGCATATGAAATTCATTATCAAATTTGGAGTCGTCCTACTTTTTGTCGTGGTGGCGATGCGGCTTGAAATCTTTGCCGGTCAGAAGCAACAGACCGAATCCCAGAAGGCTTCCACGGAGGGAATGAAACTGGATACCGGCAAGGAGATCTTTGAGGCAGCGTGTATCGGGTGTCATGGTCCGGGGGGCCGCGGACAACCGGAGTCCATCCTGGGGTTTGAAAAACCAGACACATTTCCGGATTTTTCGGATTGCAACGGAAGCACGCGCGAGAAGACGTTTGACTGGCGCGCCACGATTCACGAAGGCGGCTCGCACCGAGGCTTCTCCGAAATCATGCCGTCCTGGGCTGACGCGCTGAGTTCAGAGCAAATTGACAAGGTAGTGGGGTACCTCCGGACGCTTTGCTCCGAGCCGGGCTGGCCGTTCGGAGAACTTAATTTTCCCCGCGCGATCATGACTGAAAAGGCATTCCCGGAAGACGAGTGGACTCTGACGGGAGCGGTCAAGGGCAGCAGGCCGCGCAGCGATTCGGGAGAATTGATTTACGAGAAACGGCTTGGTCCAAAGAGTCAGCTCGAGTTGGCGGCGCCTTATAGCTTCCATCAGAGAGCCAACAATGGATGGGTGGGCGGCATTGGAGACCTGATTGCCGGGTACAAACGAGTCCTCGTCTTCAACAACAATACCGGATCCATTCTGAGCGCGCAGGGGTCGATCGCTCTTCCTACAGGAAACAAGACGAAAGAACTGGGTTCCGGGGTCACAACCTTCGAGACATTCGGAGCCTTTGGTCAGAAGCTGCCCGGTCTCAGTTTTCTTCAGATTCAGGGCGGCGCCGAATTGCCGACGGATACCACGAAGGCGGACCGGGTCGGTTTCCTGAGAGTGGCAGTGGGAAAAACGTTTGCCCAGAATAGCGGCTTTGGCCGCGCATGGACGCCGATCGTCGAATTTCTCGGCGAACGGGATCTGGTGACGGGAGCGAAAACAGATTGGGACATCGTGCCGGAAGTGCAGATCACTCTGAATAAGCGACAGCACATCCGTGCCAGCATCGGCGTCCAAACACCGATGAACAACAGGGACGGAAGGTCCACCTCCGCCGTATTTTATGTGCTCTGGGATTGGTTTGACGGCGGCCTCAAGGCGGGCTGGTAGGAGAACGATATGAAAACTTCAATCCGAATCTCCCGAATTATTCTGCTCGTTAGCGTCGCTCTCCTGTTGACCCTGCCTCATTTCGGCCGAATTGCCGCAGCCGCGGACAAGGGCCACCAGGAATTGTTCCAGACCTCGGATCGATGTTTCGCCTGTCACAACGGACTCTCGACATCCGGTGGCGAGGATATTTCCATCGGGCTTTCCTGGCGGCCGACGATGATGGCGAATTCCGCGCGGGATCCTTACTGGCAGGCGGGCGTGCGGCGTGAAACCATCGATCATGCCGAATCCAAGGCGGCCATCGAGGACGAATGCGCTATCTGTCATATGCCGATGGCGCGATACCAATCCAAATTCGAAGGGCAAGTGGCCGAAGTTTTTTCGCACTTGAATTTCGGCTCCGATGACCGGATGGATCGTCTGGCGCAGGACGGCGTGTCGTGCTCGCTTTGCCATCAGATCACAAAGGACAAGTTGGGAACCCGCGAGAGCCTGACCGGCGGGTTTGTTATCGACACGACCCGCACCAAGGGAGAGCGCGCGGAATACGGCCCTTTCAAGATCGAAGACGGACAGACCCGGATCATGAGAACGTCTTCCGGTGGTTACAAACCGACCGAAGGCGAGCACATACGTCAGTCGGAGTTATGCGCCACCTGTCACACGCTCATCACCAAGGCGCTCGGACCGGGGGGGCAAGTGATCGGCCAGCTTCCCGAACAGATGCCATATCAGGAGTGGTACGCCAGCGAGTTCCGCGAAAAGCAAAGCTGCCAGAACTGTCACATGCCGGTCGTGCAGGAAGACACCCGCGTCGTCAATACCCTGGGACGGCCTCGCGAGAAAGTTTCGCGGCATGTTTTCGTAGGCGGCAACTTCTTTATGCTGAGGGTGCTGAACAAGTATCGTAACGACCTTGGCGTGTGGGCGCTTCCCGAGGAATTTGAGGCGGCGGCAAACCGGACCGTCGATCACCTGAAGGCAAACACCGC
>Ga0134122_10002407_pt1 | contig 13737 bp, 9 predicted proteins | sample KB302_FD_96461 | JGI IMG/M metagenome (GOLD analysis project Ga0134122, IMG submission 96461) | Terrestrial soil microbial communities without Nitrogen fertilizer from Kellogg Biological Station, Michigan, USA - KB3-0-2 | ecosystem: Environmental > Terrestrial > Soil > Unclassified ... | reverse complement strand
GCCGGCGTCGGCGCGATACCGCTGTCGGCGTTTTTCGGCAAAGACGCCCCTACCGATCTCGTGCGCTTTGCCTTCTGCAAGCGGCGCTCCGTGCTCGAAGACGCGGCTCAGCGCCTCATGTCGCATTTCGCCGCCGCTGCCCGCGCCATAGGATAGTGGCCCGAGGGACGCAGCGAATGGCGGGCTGCGAGATCCTGACCGTCTCCGAAATGGCCGAAGCTGACAAGCTGGCGGCGGCCAACGGAGTTCCGTCGCTCACTTTGATGGACAATGCCGGCCGCGCCGTCGCCGACGAAGTCGAGGCGCATTATCTCGCGTCGTCCGTTCTTGTGCTGAGCGGACCCGGCAACAATGGAGGCGACGGCTTCGCCGCCGCGCGCCATTTGCGCGACCGCGGCTACGAAGTTCGCGTTGGGCATTTGGGTTCGCTCGAGCAACTCAAAGGGGATGCCGCGGACATGGCACGCCGCTGGTACGGCGAGGTCGCTCCGCTCAATCCCCATCTGATCGACGGTGCCGGGTTGGTGATCGACGCACTCTTCGGCGCCGGTCTCTCGCGCCCCTTAGACGGCTTGTCGCGTGCGATGGTTGGGGCGATCGAAGCAAGCGGGCTCCCCGTGGTTGCCGTTGATGTGCCAAGCGGTCTGCATGGCGACCTCGGCAAGGCCTTGGACGGCGGGGACTGCGTGCGCGCGCAGCGCACAGTTACCTTCTTCCGCAAGAAACCCGCGCATGTTTTGTTCCCCGGGCGCGCGATGTGCGGGCACGTGACCGTAGCTGAGATTGGAATTTCCGATACGGTTCTAGAAACGATCCGCCCACGGACATTCGAAAATGACCCGGAGTTGTGGCGGGAAGCATTTCCATGGCCCGATTTCGACAGCCACAAATACAAACGCGGACATGCTGTTGTCGTCAGCGGACCTTCACATGCCACCGGAGCGGCGCGTCTCGCCGCTCGGGGCGCCTTACGCGTCGGTGCCGGGCTGGTCAGCGTCGCCAGTCCCAATGAGGCCGTGAGCACGAACGCGGCGCATTTGACCGCGATCATGGTCAAGCCTTCGAACGGCCCTGATGGTTTGCGTGCACTGCTGGCCGACAAGCGGTTCAACGCCGTCGCTCTCGGCCCCGGTCTGGGCGTGGGCAACGGAACGCGGGACCTCGTCGCCGCGACGCTGTCGAGCAGCGCAGCGATCGTTCTCGATGCCGACGCTCTGACCTCGTTTTCGGATGATCCTCAGACGCTGTTCTCGCAGCTTCGTGCGCAATGCGTATTGACCCCGCACCAGGGCGAATTCGAAAAATTGTTTCCGAATTCGCATCCTTCTTCGAAGCTCGACGCGGCTCGGGAAGCAGCCAAAATCGCCGGCTGCGTTGTGTTGCTCAAAGCAGCGGACAGCGTGATTGCATCGCCCGATGGTCGCGCCGCCATCAACGCCAATGCGCCGCCATGGCTGGCAACCGCCGGATCGGGCGATGTGCTCGCCGGAATGATTGCTGGCTTGCTCGCACAGGGCATGGATGCTTTCAACGCCGCCTGCGCGGGAGCCTGGCTGCATGGCGACGCCGCCGGCCGCTTCGGCGTCGGCCTGATCGCGGAGGATATTCCCGAGCAGTTGCCGGCGACATTAGCCGCCCTTCAGCAGAAACTGCCAGTGGACCGCTAAAAGACCTCCGCCGCGACGCTACTTCAGCGTCACCAACGCAACCATGTTCACGCCGCTTTCCGCGAGCGCGAGGTTGCCCTCTTTGGTCGGCATCATGTTGCGCACCGTCCCCCCGCCTGACGGAATCCTGAACGTCTGGAATTTTTCCGTCTTCGGGTCAAAGCGCACCAACGTGTTGGGGCTGGCGCCGGATTCGCAATACCAGATGATATCGTTCGCAGCCGTGATGCCGTACGGGGCGGCGTCCAGGCCTGCGGGCGACTTCCACTCGCTGGCTTTACCGGTCTTGGGATCGTAGCGGCCGAGGAAACCACGCGTGTAATCGCCGTACCACAGAACATCGTCGCTGGTGATTGCGATGCGCCGCGGCCGAGTGGTCGCGTCGGGCAGAATGTATTCGGTGATCTTCAGCGTCTTGGGATCGATGCTGCCCAGCCTGTTGCTGCCGAACTCGGCGAAGAAGGGGACGCCCTTCGAGCTCACCACCATGCCGTAAGGAGCAGCACGGCGCGTCGGCACATCGATCATCTTGATGTCGCCCGTCTTCGGATCAAGCCGGCCGATCATGTTCGCGCCTTGCGCGGTGAACCAAAGGATTCCGTCTTGGTCGAAACTCAGCGAGTGCGGGTCCCGCGCTCCGGGCGTCTTGTATTCGGTGATGGCGCCGCTCTTCGGATCAAGCTTGCCGATATAGCCGGCGAAGTTCGCGGTGAACCAGACATTTCCGCTCTTGTCGCCGACGAGACCATGCGGCCCCGAGCTCGGAGTCTTGAGCGGATAATTCTTGACCTGGCCTGTCTTGGGATCGACGCGCCCCAGAAGATTGCCGAATTGTCCGGTGTACCAGATCGATCCGTCATCGGCGGCGAACGGATCATGTGGGAAGGCTTGGGTCGGGAGCGGAATTTCCTTGAAGCTCGCTTGAACCGATCCGGAAATTGCCGGCGCCGCGGTCTTTGCCTTCGGTGGAAAGCTCGTCGTCAGGTAATTGGTGATCAGCGAGATTTGCTCGGGCTTTATCGTTGCTCCCATCGCAATCATGTCGTGAACGATGCTGTCCCATTCGTCGTGCGTATGTCCCGACGTGATGATGGGGCTTAGATCATGGCAAGCCGCACACACGGTTTCGACCACCTGCTTGCCATTGCCGTTCGGCAATTGGGCCTGTGCGACCGCCGAAACACCGAACGCCAGCGCTGCAGCGCCGCACGATAGAAGGAGCAACTGCGGAGATTTTTTCATCGGTATTCCCCTTGTGGCCAATTGCGAGGCGGGAGTTCGCTAATCTAGTCCACCGCCCGATCTCTCTCAATCGTTTGCGTCGCTTAACCCCCGCGCTGTGGTAGGCTTCGCGAGAGGCGGCCTAATTTGGCACGAGCGTCGCCGGCGGGGAGAAAATGGCGCGACAGGACAAGGTCTTTGCCAAGTGCGCACGGGTGCTCGTCCCGTTCATCGCGCTCCTGTATTTCGTCAACTACGTCGATCGGGTGAATGTCAGCTTCGCTGCGCTCACCATGAACAAGGACCTTCAGTTCAGCCCCTCTGTGTACGGGCTTGGAGCTGGCATTTTCTTTGCGAGCTACATGATCTTCCAGATCCCGGCCAATGCGGTCCTTGTTCGACTTGGTGCAAGGCGCTGGATATTTGCCCTCATGCTGGTGTGGGGCGCCGTGTCGACTGCGACCGCATTCGTACGGAGCCCCGAGAGTTTCTACGCCATACGCTTTACGCTCGGCGTTGCCGAAGCCGGCTTCTTCCCGGGTATGGTGATGTATCTCACCTACTGGTTTCCGCAGTCCTATCGAGCACGCTTCATCGCCGGATTCATGATTGCCATCCCCTTGGCATTTGTGCTGGGCGCACCGCTCTCAGGGCTCATCCTGCAAATGGACGGAACGTTCTCGCTGCACGGCTGGCAATGGCTGTTTTTGATCGAAGGCCTCCCTGCCTTCATTCTTTCCTTCGTCGTTCTCAAGTTCCTACCGGACGGGCCCGCGGATGCGACTTGGCTCAATAGCGAAGAGAAGCAGGCGATTTCGTCGCATCTTGCCGCCGACTCAGGAGCACTGGAACAGGACTTCGTTTCCGCGTTGATCGATCCGCGAGTGTGGGCGTTGGGCTTCGTCTATTTCGGGATCAATTTCGGACGCTACGGCGTGGAGCTCTGGCTGCCGCAGATCATACAGGGGATGGGCGTCGCCAATCTGACGACCACGTTTGTGGTGGCCGTGCCCTATGCGGCGGGCATGGCAGCGATGATCTATTGGGGGCGGCTCAGCGATGTCCGAGGGGAGCGCATCTGGCATGTTGCGCTGCCCTCGCTGACCGCGGCGGCCGGCTGCCTGGTGGCCAGCTTCGCCCAAATCGACATTGTCGTTCTGCTCGCGCTCGGCGTTGTGGTCGTCAGCCTTTTGGCCGTTCAAGGACCCTTTTTCAGCTTGCCATCCTCCTATCTGGCTGGGAGCGCCGCGGCCGCAGGCATTGGTCTCGTCAATACGCTTGGCACGGGGGCAGGGGGACTTCTTGGTCCTTACGTGATCGGTCGGCTCAAGGAACAGTCCGGGACCTATGGCTCAAGCATGGCGGTGTTGGCTGTGGGCCTCCTCTTTTCCGCCCTGGTCGTGCTGGCCCTTGGACGCATGACCCGGGCCCCGCGCCCAGCACTTGAGAGTTGAGGCCCTAGCCCTTGCCGGAAACGCTATGATATAGGGGCGCCCTTCGCGTATCGGGGAAACAGCCTTGAGCGCGCGGGCCCGTTTCAGCGGGCGTGGTGGAACTGGCAGACACGCGAGATTTAGGTTCTCGTGACGCAAGTCTTGGGGGTTCAAATCCCTCCGCCCGCACCAGTTTCGCCTGTCCGGCCATGGCTTTGTTGTAGATAAGGAATTACCTCGATGCAGGTCACCGAAACGCTCGCCGAACCGCTGCGCCGTGAATACACCGTCGTCGTCGCTCTCCAGGACCTGGACGAGAAGCTGACGGGGAAAGTCGCGGAGATGCAGCCGCGCATCCACCTGAAGGGCTTCCGTCCCGGCAAAGCACCGGTGTCGTTTTTGAAGAAGGCCTATCGCAAGTCGCTGATGGGCGAGATTGTCAACGACGCCATCAATCAGTCCAGTGAGCAGCTCCTCAAAGAGCGCGCGCTGAAACCGGCCACGACGCCGCGCGTCGACTTCGTCAATGCGATCGAAACCGTCATCGACGGCAAGTCCGATCTCGAATTCACCGTGAAGGTGGATTTGATGCCTGACTTTACGTTGGCGAACCTGAGCGCGCTGAAAGCCGAACGGCTGGTTGCCGACGTCACCGACGACGCGGTGGACGAGGCGCTCCAACGCCTTGCGGACTCGCAGAAGGTGTATTCCGATAAGGGTGAAGGTGCGATCGCGGAAAAAGGCGATGCCATCATGATCGATTTCGAGGGCAAGGTCGACGGGCAGCCCTTTGAAGGTGGAAAGGCCGAGAATTTCGACCTGACTTTGGGCAGCGGTGCATTCGTGCCGGGCTTCGAAGATCAGCTCGAGGGCGTGAAGGCCGGCGATGAGCGCACCGTCAAAGTGACGTTCCCCGAAAATTATGGCGCCGCAAATCTCGCGGGCAAGGATGCGGAGTTCGCCGTCAAAGTAACGGCGGTGAAGGCTGCAGGCGCGGTCTCGATCGATGACGACTTGGCGAAGAAGATCGGCTTGGACTCGCTCGATATCCTAAAGGAGCGCGTTCGCGAACAGCTGAAATCCGACTTCTCGCGCGCCAGCCGCACGCATTTGAAGCGCCGCATTCTGGACTCGCTCGACGGATCGCACAGCTTCGATCTTCCGGGCGGCATGGTCGATGCCGAGTTCGACAATATCTGGCGGCAAGTCGAAGCGGAGCTCAAGCGCGAAGGCGCCTCGCCCGAAGACGAAGGCAAGAGCGAGGACGAGTTGAAGGCGGAATATCGCGCCATCGCGGAACGGCGTGTGCGTCTTGGTCTCGTGCTCGCAAAGGTCGGCGAGCAAAATGCGATCACCATCAGCCAGGACGAAGTGAACCGTGCGCTTGCCGCTCGTGCGCGGCAGTTCCCGGGGCAGGAAAAGCAGGTGGTCGACTATTACGCCAACAATCCGCAGGCAATGGCTGAAATCCGCGTTCCTCTGTTCGAAGATAAAGTGATCGATTTCTTGGGCGAACTGATGGAGGTCAAGGATAGGAAGGTCGATCGGCAGATTCTTTTCCTTGATCCCGATGAGGCGGCCGAGAAATTGAAAGAAGCCGAAGCCGCGTCCCAAGATGCCAAGCCGGCCAAAAAAGCCAAGGCCAAAGAAGATGCCAAGCCGAAGGCCAAAAGCGACGAAAAGCCGAAGGCAAAGGGCGAAGAAAAACCGAAGGCGAAAAAGAAGAAGGAATAGCCTTTCGCCGCCGGGATCTGTCCCGTGTCCCCCGCTGGCCCGGGCAACCCTTGATCGTGCTGTTGACAGTCCTATCTATGCAACGCCAACTTCGAGCTTGGCGAATCAAGGCTTGTGAACGATGATCGACAGCCGCAATTTCTACATGAACACGCTCGTGCCGATGGTGGTCGAACAGACCGCCCGCGGCGAGCGCGCCTACGATATTTATTCGCGACTGCTGAAAGAGCGGATCATCTTCGTCACGGGTCCGATCGAAGACACCGTTGCGAGCCTGATCACGGCACAGCTCCTCTTTCTGGAGGCGGAAAATCCGAAGAAAGAGATTGCGATGTACATCAATTCGCCCGGCGGATTGGTGACCTCGGGTCTCGCGATCTACGACACCATGCAGTACATCCGACCTTCGGTGCAGACCTTGTGTGTCGGCCAAGCGGCGTCCGCGGCATCTTTGCTGCTCTGCGCGGGCGCGAAGGGGCAGCGCTACAGCCTCCCGAACTCTCGTATCCTCGTGCACCAGCCCTCAGCCTCCTACCACGGCCAAGCCACGGATATCGCTCGCCATGCCCAGGAGATCGTCAAACTCAAGAAACGGCTGAACGAGATCTACGCCAAACACACCGGTCAGCCCCTGGAAGCGGTTGAAAAGGCGCTCGATCGCGATACCTATATGACCCCGGAGGAAGCCCGCTCCTTTGGCCTTTTGGACGAGGTTTACTCCCGGCGCCCGAGTCCCGACGGTCAGGAAAAAAAGTAGGAAACCCCTAAAAAACGGGAACTTTGCCAGGGAAATGGCCGTTTTTCCTGTTGAAATGCGCTGCTTTAAACAATTCTTGATCGGGGTGCTTCTATCGTGATCGTATAGGATTCGAAGCGGGGTGTTTCGCGCCGGGACGATTTCCTGGCGTGATTTTTGCGACGCTGCGTGGCGGTGCCCTGGTCAGGATCAAGCCAGGGTCGATTTTAGAGGAGTAGGAATGAGCAAGTCGGGTGGGGGCGAGTCCAAGAACACCCTCTATTGCTCCTTCTGCGGAAAGAGCCAGCACGAAGTCCGCAAGCTTATTGCGGGGCCGACCGTGTTCATCTGCGATGAATGCGTCGAGCTCTGCATGGAGATCATCCGCGAGGAAAACAAAACCTCGTTCATGAAGTCTCGCGAAGGCGTTCCGTCGCCGTCGGAGATTTTCAAGGTTCTCGATGACTACGTGGTTGGTCAGAGCCATGCCAAGAAGGTTTTGGCGGTTGCTGTCCACAACCACTATAAGCGAATTAACCATGCCGGGAAGTCAGGCGAGGTTGAACTCGCCAAGTCGAACATTCTGCTGATCGGTCCTACCGGCTGCGGCAAGACGCTGCTGGCGCAGACGTTGGCGCGAATTCTGGACGTGCCCTTCACGATGGCCGACGCCACGACCCTCACGGAAGCCGGTTACGTCGGCGAGGACGTCGAAAACATTATCCTGAAGCTGCTGCAGAACGCCGACTACAATGTCGAGCGCGCGCAGCGCGGCATCGTCTATATCGACGAAGTCGACAAGATCAGCCGCAAATCCGACAATCCGTCGATTACGCGCGACGTGTCGGGCGAAGGCGTCCAACAGGCGCTCTTGAAGATCATGGAAGGAACGATCGCCAGCGTTCCTCCGCAGGGTGGACGCAAGCACCCGCAGCAGGAATTCCTCCAGGTCGACACGACGAATATCCTTTTCGTCTGCGGCGGCGCTTTTGCCGGACTCGACAAGATCATCTCGTCGCGTACGCATGGCACCTCGATGGGCTTCGGCGCCAATCTGCGTTCGCCCGATGAGCGCAACACCGGCTTGATCCTGCGCGAAGTCGAGCCCGAGGATCTCTTGAAGTTCGGATTGATCCCGGAATTCATCGGTCGTCTGCCGATCCTCGCAACGCTCGAAGACCTGGATGAGCGGGCGTTGATCGAAATCCTGACGCGACCCAAGAATGCGCTGGCCAAGCAGTATCAGCGCATGTTCGAGATGGAAGGCGTCAAGCTGCGCTTCCACGAGGACGCACTGAGCGCGATTGCACGCAAAGCGATTCTTCGTAAGACAGGCGCCCGCGGCCTTCGTTCAATCCTTGAAGGAATCCTGCTGGAAACAATGTTCGAGCTGCCAAGCTTGAACGGCGTGCAGGAGGTTGTGATTACGCCCGATGTGGTCGAAGGCCGCGCGCGGCCGCTGTATACCTACAGCGACAAGGGTCAAGTGCGCGAGCAGACCGCGTCGTAATTCGCACTAGGCCAGCGTCACCATTCCGCTCCAGAACTGCGTCCCCTTCGCGGTGTCGATGTCGTATTTGCGCACGAAGGTAAGTTTGCCGTTGTCCCCGATGCGATAGACGCTGAGACCGGCAGGCAGAAGTTCCGTGCCCTCATTCTTGCGCAGCAGCAACGGCTGAATGCTCGCTGCCACGAGCAAACGTGCGGTCGGATCAAGCGCGAACGTCCGCAGCTGAATGCCGTGGCCCTCTGCGGTTTCCTGCAATGTGGGCTCGGCACTGTTCTGATCGATGGAAAACGCCGCGACATTGTTTTCGCCGCCGCCAAACACCTTCTTCCCCTGGAAATCGACGGTGCCTGCGTTGCGATTGGTGAGGTAGACGAAACGGCCATTCGGATGGATGTGGATCGTCCCCGCGCCTTGGCTGGGCCGGACGTTGCGCGGATCCATCAGAGTTTGTTTGACGAACATCGGCTGCGTGCCGAGCGTTCCATCGGATTTCAGCTCGTAGACATAGAGCTGGTTCTGCCGCTCGATCGAGACGAACACCCAAGGCTTGGTCGGATGGAAGTCGAGATGCCGCGGCCCAAAGCCCAAGCCGTTGCCGGGCGCGATGGACTGTAGATTCCTCAGAACTCCGTCCTTGAAACTGAAGACTTTAATGGCCCCCGGATCCTCTGGTTTGTTCGCCGTCGCATTGTTGCCGCGCGTTACCAAAATGGCGGTCTGGTTCGACGGAGTGGTGCGGATCTGATGCCCATAAATTCCGGTGTCGAGCTTTTCCGGCTGGACCACCAATGGGCCGACGGAACCGTCTCGGTTCAGGCGATGGACTGTGACATTACTGGGATCATTATAAGCCGTGAGCACGTACTCCCCGGCCCGATCCACGCTCACATGAATCGGTCGTGAGGGCAGGTTTTGTGCCGTTCCAAGTGGCTTCAAAGCTCCCGATGCGGGGTTTATTTCGAATGCGTTGAGAACGTGGATATTGCCCTTCGGCGCGTCGCCTCCGCCGGGCTCGCCGTTGCTGGAAACAACGTAGAAATAGCGTCGCGTAGGATGCGGCCACGCATATTGTACGTTCCCGGGAAGCATCACCGAGCCGTGCTTCGTCAATGCGGCGCCGGCGATATCGATATCGTAGAGCGTCAACTCAGGTCCGACGGCCGAATAGAACACTGTCTTCCCGGTCGCGCTCTGTGCGCGAGCATTGCGGGCCACGGCAAACGCGCCGCCAATGAGCGCGGTGAATGTGCGACGATTGAGCATGATGGCTTGTCCCCGAACGTCCTCTCGAAGCCTATCGTGGTAAAGAAGAACGCGCGAGATTATCTGCTATGCTGCCGTGGTGCGGCGGCCCGCGGAACCTTAAGAAATCCCCGGGTTTTCAGGAGCCTGCCGAGGATAAGGCTTGAAAGCGGTAGCTTCGAAGGCCACTTATTGCGTTAATGCCGCCAGAATCGGCGGAAAGTAAGGTTCCAGTACCAATGTTGGACGCTGGAACTTCCCGAATGCGATGCGTTAGGCCATTGATTATGCCAAAGGTTTAAGGCTTGCGTGCTAGTGTTCGGGCAAGGAGCAGAGCATGTCTGAGTCGAGTTCAGTTCCCGAAAATCAGAATCCGTCCCCCCCAGCCGCCGCGGAAGGTCAGCTGTCCGCTGTTCTACCGTTGCGCGACATCGTTGTCTTTCCCCACATGATCGTCCCGCTTTTTGTAGGGCGCGAGAAGTCTGTGCGCGCGCTTGAAGAGGTGATGGGCGAGGAAAAGCAGATACTTCTCCTCACGCAGAAAAACGCCGGCGAGGATGATCCGGCCGCAGACGGGCTCTATCGTCTGGGCACGTTGGCCACGGTGCTTCAGCTCTTGAAGCTGCCCGACCAGACCGTGCGCGTCCTTGTCGAGGGCAAGACCCGCGCGCGCGTCAAAGGCTTTTCGCCGCGCACGGATTTCTTCCAGGCTCTGATCGAACCGATTTCCGAGCCGGCTGGCGCGCCGCAGGAAATCGAAGCGCTCGTTCGCTCGGTCAAGTCGAACTTCGAAAGCTACATCAAGCTGAACAAGAAGGTGCCGGCTGAGACGCTCGCGTCCGTCGCGCAGATCGAAGACCCCGCGAAGCTCGCCGACACCGTGGCTTCGCATTTGACTGTGAAGATCGCCGATCGGCAGCAACTCCTCGAGACGCTGAACGTCGTCGAGCGCCTCGAACGCGTGCTCGCTCTCATCGAAGGCGAGATCGGCGTGCTCCAGGTCGAGCGCAAAATCAGAAGCCGCGTCAAGCGTCAGATGGAGAAGACGCAGCGCGAGTATTATTTGAATGAGCAGCTCAAGGCGATCCAGAAGGAGCTCGGCGAAGGCGAGGAAGGCCGCGACGAGCTGGCCGAGCTCGAAGAGCGTATCAAGAAGACGAAGCTCAGCAAGGAAGCACGCGAGAAAGCCACCGCGGAAGTGAAAAAGCTGCGGTCGATGAGCCCGATGTCGGCGGAAGCCACCGTCGTGCGCAATTATCTCGACTGGATGCTGTCACTGCCGTGGGGCAAGAGGTCCAAAATCAAGAAGGACATCGGCCACGCCGAGGCAGTGCTCAACGACGACCATTACGGTCTGGAAAAAGTCAAAGAGCGTATTCTCGAGTACCTCGCGGTGCAGCAGCGTTCGGGCAAGATGAAGGGCCCGATCCTGTGTCTCGTCGGACCGCCGGGCGTTGGCAAGACCTCGCTCGGAAAATCGATCGCGCGCGCCACTGGCCGCGAGTTCGTGCGCATGAGCTTGGGCGGCGTTCGTGACGAGGCGGAAATCCGCGGCCACCGGCGCACCTATATCGGCTCAATGCCGGGCAAGATCATCCAATCGATGAAGAAGGCCAAGGCTGCCAATCCGCTGTTCCTCTTGGATGAGGTCGACAAGCTGGGAGCCGACTGGCGCGGCGATCCGTCCGCGGCGTTGCTCGAAGTGCTGGATCCCGAACAGAACCATGCCTTCAACGATCATTACCTCGAGGTCGACTTCGATCTCTCCGACGTGATGTTCATCACCACGGCCAACACGCTTCGTATGCCGCAGCCGCTGATGGACCGCATGGAGATCATTCGCATCCCCGGCTACACCGAGGACGAGAAGGTTGAAATCGCCAAGCGTCATTTGCTGCCGAAGCAGGTCAAGGCTCACGGCTTGAAGGATGGCGAATGGTCCATCAATGACGACGCGTTGCGCGATTTGATCCGCTACTACACGCGCGAAGCCGGCGTGCGCAATTTGGAACGCGAGTTGGCGAATCTTGCGCGCAAAGCCGTGAAGGAGATTGTGTCGGGCAAGGCTGTGAAGATCGAGCTCACCCCGGACAATCTTGGGGTCTATGCGGGCGTTCGCAAACACCGCTACGGCGAAATGGAAGGCGAGGATCAGGTCGGTGTCGTCACCGGCTTGGCATGGACCGAAGTCGGCGGCGAGACGTTGACCATCGAATCCGTCATGGTCCCCGGCAAAGGCCGCTTCCAGGCCACCGGCAAACTCGGCGACGTGATGAAAGAATCGATCGACGCCGCGCGCTCCTATGCGCGGTCCCGGGCGCTCACGTTCGGCATCAAGCCGCCGTTTTTCGACCGTAAGGATATTCACGTCCACGTGCCTGAAGGGGCGACCCCGAAGGACGGCCCCTCCGCGGGGGTGGCCATGGCAACCTCGATCATCTCGGTCTTGACAGGGATTCCGGTCAAGCGAGACGTCGCCATGACGGGCGAAATCACCCTACGTGGGCGGGTGCTTCCGATCGGTGGACTCAAAGAAAAGTTGCTTGCCGCACTTCGAACCGGGCTCAAAACCGTGATCATCCCTTCCGAAAATGAGAAGGATCTCGCGGAGATACCGGACAATGTGAAGAGCGGACTTGAAATCAGGCCGGTCTCAACCATGGAAGAGGTGCTGAAGATTGCGCTGGTCCGTCAGCCTGTTGCGGTGGCATGGGAAGAGCCTGAAGAGGCCCCGGCTACCCGCATCGGTGAGGGCGGCGAGGACGCGGTCGTCACCCACTAAACGAAGCCTTGGCAGTAAAATGCCCCCTTGCAGGAAGTCCCGGAGGGGGCATTTTTTCATGCAATCTCGCTTTGACGGCTTCAAAACCCGCCGTAAAGTGCCGAATCTTGCGGGAACGGCCCGCGCATCAGGAGAACGCCCGTGAACAAAAACGATCTTGTCCAGAAATTGGCAGAGCGGACTGGTCTTTCGAAGATGGATGCCCAGAAGGCCGTAGACGGCGTGTTCGACGTCATCACCGACTCGCTGAAATCCGGCGAGGAAGTCCGGATCACCGGCTTTGGCGTTTTCGTGGTGTCCGCACGCGCCGGCGGCAAAGGCCGCAATCCTCAGACCGGCGAAGAGATCACGATCAAGGCTTCGAAGGCTGCAAGGTTCCGCGCCGGAAAGCCGCTCAAGGACGCGCTGAACGCCTAATTGCGGTTCGCTCGTCTTCGACGCGCGCCAGGCGTTTGCGCTATCCTTGTCTCACGCCGGGGCGGTTAGCTCAGCGGTAGAGCACATCGTTTACACCGATGGGGTCGGCGGTTCGAGCCCGTCACCGCCCACCACGCTTCGCCCTTCGGGCTACGCGTGGCGCAGCCACGCGGAGACCGTTAGGGCAAAGCAGTGTCCGGCGTAGCTGAGCGAAGCGAAGGCGAAGACGGACTGGTGCCGCACCGTCGCCCGAGCTCTGCCCCCTTTCGAAAGCTGCTCGGAGTTCCCATCTCTGTGCTGACGAAATCCGAACCGGAGCAAGTTTATGGCGGTTGCGCCCGTTAAGACGAAAGAATCGGAAGCAAGTTTCCCCTCACTGAAGGCTGCGTTGCCGCCGCGTCGTGCACCACAAGGCCACTGGGTCGGAGACGGCTTTCCGGTGCGCTCGATCTTCACCTACGAAAACGCAAGCGCGACGACTCCTTTCCTGCTGCTGGACTACGCCGGCCCGGCGGTGTTTCCGCCTTCCGACAAGCGCCGCGGCGTCGGGGAGCATCCACATCGCGGCTTTGAAACCGTCACGATCATGTACAGCGGTGAAGTCGAGCATCGGGATTCCGGCGGCAACTCCGGCAAGATCGGCCCCGGCGACGTCCAGTGGATGACTGCGGGATCGGGCGTCGTGCATGAAGAGATGCACAGCGCCGCGTACACGCGAAGCGGCGGACCGTTCGAAGCCATTCAGCTCTGGGTCAACCTTCCCGCGAAAGACAAGATGACAGCCCCGCGGTATCAGACACTGTTGGCACGCGACATCCCCAATGTTGAATTGCCGGAAAAGGCCGGCAATCTGCGCGTCATCGCGGGCAGCCATAAGAATACGCGAGGCCCCGCCACGACATTCACCCCGGTCGCTTTGTGGGAGCTTCGTCTGAACGCGGGCAAGGGTACACTGTTGGAATTGCCCGAAGGTCATACGACCGCTGTCTTCGTGC
>Ga0134122_10002406_pt1 | contig 13738 bp, 9 predicted proteins | sample KB302_FD_96461 | JGI IMG/M metagenome (GOLD analysis project Ga0134122, IMG submission 96461) | Terrestrial soil microbial communities without Nitrogen fertilizer from Kellogg Biological Station, Michigan, USA - KB3-0-2 | ecosystem: Environmental > Terrestrial > Soil > Unclassified ... | reverse complement strand
GAGCGCCACGAAGCGCTGGTCTTGCGTGAAGGGAATGCCTTGGCTCGCCAGGGCATCCCGGACGTACACGTCCTCGGGTCCCTCCTTCTGCGTCAGGTGCAGGGCGACGACCTCCGCGGCCTTGCGGCTCAGGAAGTATCCGGCGCCCCCCGATGCGTAGCGGACTCCCGGCGTCCACTCGGAGCCGATGTAGTCCGCGGTGAGCGGATACCGGACGAGACGGGACATCGACACGTAGGTGTCGTCGTCGCACTTGAAAAGGTAATCCCAATCGTCGCGCGAGATGGCCCATTGGCAGAAGGCGCGAGTTCTTTGGGGGAGAGAGCGATAGTCGCTCGGCCCCGGCAAGAACAAATACCGGCCGGCAAGCTCGGGCGCCTTGAGCTCGGGAATGCCGATGAGGAACACCGAGCGAGCGATGGTGTGCGGGGGCTCCGGAGACTCGCTCGGCGAGGTGCCGTTGAGCTTGTCCCCCTCCTGCATCCAGGTCTCCGCGCAACGGACTCGACGTTCCTGGTACTGCCAGCAGGAGAGAGCGCCGATCATGATTCGCATGTTTCTTTAGCGGATTCTAGCGATCCAGGCCGGGAGAATCAACGGCGGGGTCTGATCCGGTTTGATGCCGGGCGCGTGGAACGGCTCCATCGCATCGAATCGACAATCTGTAAAGTAAAGTTCACGGGCGAATTGTCCTCCTCTCTAAAGTGGATGTACACGGCGTCTCCAGGAGAGTACTTTCCTATGGCCCATGGCGGATCGCAGGAGTTTCGGCCCGGCCGCAACTCCTGGCGAGTATCCGTAAATCGGGTAAACAACCCTAAGGAGAAAGAGAGATGAAACTTTCCTGTGCTCTGGTCGCCACTCTGCTTCTTGCCTGCTCGTCGAGCCTCTTCGCCGGGAGCTTTCCCAACAACTGCGCCGGCACCTATCTGATCCAGGAAGGCGGTGGCGCCACGAGTCTGTGGACCCTGGAAGCCGATGGCGTCTTCCTCGGCACCAGCTCGTCCCAGGAGCTTTTCCACTTCACCAATCAGCAGGGCACGTGGGAAAAGGACGGCAATCAAGGCGTCAAGGCGGTGCAACTCGACTTCTCGTTCGACGGCGGTGGCGCGCTGATCAACATCGGCCGCGTGGACATCCAGCTGCGCACGGTGGGCGAGGGGTGCGCCAACGTCGCGGGCACGTTCTCTCTGCGCTTCTTCGAGGCCGGCGAGGATCCGCTCAATCCCGCCACCGACACCGGCACGCCCATCACCGACACCTTCACAGGGCGTCGGCTGACCGTGGCTCCCTAGCATCACGCCTCTCGCTGATCCTCCGAAGCCGGCATCCTCTCCAGGGAGGATGCCGGGCCCGCCACGGGCCTCTTCTCGGCATCTTGAGAGAAGATCAGGAGATCCTTCGCCTCCTCCCTAGAGAGGATACCGGCGGAGGCTTCGAATCTGTACTATTCAATGAACCAGGAGGTATCCCAGATGATACGCAGGACTCAGCGTCGGATCGTTCTCATCGCTTCTTTCTCATTCCTGCTCTCGTTCGCCGGGGTCCGCCCGAGCGCCGCTCAGTCGGGTTTGCCCCACTGGACCGAGATTGCCCAGGGCGGCGCCGTGCCCGACGCGCTCTGGGACGGAGCGAGCGCCTATTGCGACGGCCTCTTCTACGTCTTCGGCGGGTTGAACGGGACCTTCCCGAACGATGAGCCGGTGGCCGATTTCAGCGTCTTCGACGTCGCCACTCAGACCTGGCACGACCTCAGCCCCTACCCGGGCGGGCCGACGCCCAGGGCCGAGCCGATGATGTGGTGCATCGCCGAGGACGTCGCGCTGATCGTCTCCGGCGGGAGAGGTCCCTTCCGGCGCGGGCTCGACCTCACGCACCAGGACACGTTCCGGTTCGATGCTGTGCATGGGTGGAGGCAGATCTCGCAGAACGCGGCCGAAATCCGTCGCGCCAACCGCTCCACGGAGGCGGTCGCCGTGCGCGAGAAGCCGAATCACAAGACCGTCGCGTACGCCTTCTCGGGCTCGTCCTCGACGCTGCCGGCCTTCATCAACCGTCCGGACGGCCTCCAGCACGACCTGGTCCGCTACAAGAACGGCTGGAAGCAGGTCTCGACAGGCTCGCCCGTCCCGCGCGCCCGCGCCCATCATCCGCTCGTCTATTCGGAGGGCTTCAACGCCCTGTTCGTCTACGGCGGATACACGAACGACGCCGTGAACGGAACGGGTACGTTCACACCCGAGAACTACCTCGGCGACCTCTGGAAGCTCGACCTCCGCACGGAGAGCTGGGATCAACTCGTCTTCGACGAGGCCGGAGGACCGGGGCACCGCGACAACGCGAAGCTGGTCGTCGATGATCAAAACGGCCGCATCTGGCTCTTCGGCGGCAGCAAGTACGACGGAACCACCCTGTCCGATCTCTGGTCTTTCGACCTCCACACCCGGACCTGGACGCGCGTGGACACCGCGATGACGGGACCGGCGCCGGCACCGAGGTTCGGCCAGTATTACTTCTCCCGCAAGACCGCCACGGCCTACGAGCTTTACCTCTTCGGAGGAGCGACCGCGGAGTTCGCGCCGGTGCTGCTCAACGACCTGTGGAGATTGACGATCCCGCTCGGCGACGGCGACTGATCGCTGCGGCTCACTTCCATGCCGGCCAGGAAATCCGGCTGGAAATCCTCGTTCAGGACCGCGGCGAACGGGTGCCCACCAGCTTGAGCGTCAGCCGCACGAACCGGCCCTCGTCGCTGGACACCATCTCGGGGACCGTGCCGTTCCACTCGCGCATCTCGCGGGCGATGATCGGCAGCCCGCGTCCCCGCACCTCCATCAGGCCGCGCACCATCAGGTAATTGGCGATGAGCTCATTGCGCGTCCGTGGGTGGCCACCGGCCAGAGCGCTGGCAACCGTCGTATGGTTCGGCAAGACGCCCGGGCTCGTCACGTCGATCCGGTCGCGAAACACTTCGATGAGGACCTTCGAACCGAGTACGGCGTAGTCGCGGTGGACCACGGCATTGACCACCGCCTCCCGGAACGCGCGGAGCGGGAGCAGCGGGTGGTCCGTGCGGACGATCGGCCCATATTCTTCGCGCAGGCCCAGGCTTTTGAGCCACCCCAGGGACCGCTCGACCTGCTCGTCCACCCGCCCCTTGGCCTCGCCGCTCAAGAGAACCTCCGAAGCGCGGTCCTCCCCTGCGTAGGCTGCGAGCTGCACCCAGGCGCTACGGGTCGGCGGGAACGATTGCGGCTGGCGGCCAAAGCACAGGAGACCATACAGGGTGAGGCGCGCAACGCCGTCGTCGAGAGCCACGGCTCCTCGATTGCGCAGATCGTCCAACCGGTCCAGCCGTGGCTCCTCCTCCAGATCGAGGCTCAGACGCCGCAGGAAGGAATCGAAGACCTCGAGATCCAGGTCGCCCGGCAAGGTCCCTGGAACGATCTGCTCCTCTGTGAGGATGAAACCGAAGAGATTGAACAGGTCCTGAAGCTCCGCCGAGGAAGGTTCGACGCTGGCCCGCCCGCGTCGAACGTAGAACCGGTCGCCATAGCGGAGCGGCTCCGGTCTCTGCAAATGCCTGACCTCGACCCAATGGACCTCGGAAGTCCCCACCGTTTGATGCCCCAACCGAGCCTGCACCGGCGCGCTGAGCCCGGTTTGGAGGAGGCTCGTCAGCCTCTCCTGGACTATTTCCGGGTCCTCTTCGACGCCCCGAATTTCTCCTGCATCATCGACTCCGATGACGAGAAGGCCACCGGCCGAGTTGGCCAGAGCGCATATCGCCTCCGCCACTTTCTTCGGGAAGGCCGGCCAAAGCTTGAATTCGGTCTTTTCGTCCTCCCCGCTGAGGATCCGCTCGTGAACTTCGGTCCATTCCATAAGCCGGTCACTTTATCGCACTCGCCGTCACGTCCCGAGCAACGCGACGGCCGGGTCCGTTGGCGAAGGCTCTCCGGCTAAGCCTTTTGTGGTTCGCATAGTGGGACGTTTTGCACAGAAGGCACGCGCTTGAACTGCCTCGGCCCTGATCGGCAGTCCTTCGACCACCGGCGCACTGCGATACGATCCGCCGATCGCCAGTCCTTCGGAAAACCCACTCGACGCGTCCGTCTCATCCGGCGAGCTACTCGTTACCCATGCGATGAGACCTGCGATTGACACCCACGGGGGACTTGCGCCCGGTGCCCATCCGCAAGGATCATCGAGTGACGATCCGAAACCGAAGCGCTCCCTGGCCAAACGTCTCATCGGCGCGCTTTTCGGCTACGACTTCTTCATCGCCTATGCTTGGAAAGACGCCAGGCCCTTCGCGCAACAGCTCTGCCGCGGTCTCGAGCAGAAGCGGTTCGAGGTTTTCCTCGACAGCGAGGACTACGTCACGGGCGACGATTGGAAGGGCATCGGGGCCTGGGCCCTTGCCCGCACCTCGTACCTGGTGGTCGTCGCCTCGCCGGCGGCGGCGCAATCCGAGGCCGTAGCGCGCGAAGTGCGGCTCTTCCGTCGCACCGGCCGGCGCATCTTCGCCATCGAGTTCGACGAAGCCGGGAGCGGCGGCGGCGAGGCTCATCGAGTGGGCGCGCTCCTCCTCGGGCCGACCACCCTCACCCTCCGCGAGGAGCCGCAAACCCTCGGCTCCGGTTCGCCCCGTCCCGGGCTGGTCGCCGAGCTGGGCGGTCAATTCGAACGCGCTCGACAGGAGACGAAGCGGCTGCGCTGGCTCGCGGGCGCGGTGGTACTCTTTATCGCCCTCGCCCTCGGCGCCATTTCCTTCGCGGTCCGCGAGAACATCGAGCGCGCGCGGGTCCACCGACTGGGTGACATAGCCGACCTCCGACAGGCGGCAGCCACCGCTCTCTCCCACGCCGACCGGCAGCCGGAGGCGGCGGTCCAGGAGAGCGTCGCGGCCTGGAACCGGTTCACCCAGGCGGCCCGCGCCTCTCTTCCCGGGTCCTCCGAGCCGGAGCTCGCGAACGCCCGCGCCGACATTCTGTCGGCGCTGCTCGCATCGTTGGTCCGACACTCCGGGTGGCGCAGCTCATTGCCCAAGCGCGACGCTGCTATCGAGCACCTGGCCTACGCCGCCGACGCGGATCTGCTCGCCGTCGCGACCGGGTCGTCCATCGAGCTGTGGAGCGTGAAACGCCGCGCCTTGCGACGGCGAATCCCGATCTCTGACGGCGAATCGGTCGATTGTATGGACATGAACCGCGATGGATCGGCACTGCTCGCGGGGGGCGGCCACGAGCTGCGGTTCTGGCAACTGCCGGCGGACTCGGGAGATGCGCCCATCGAGCCCATCCACTCCTATCGCCTCGATCCCTCCAGTGGCTGTGGCGTCGGGCGCCTCGAACCAGGTACCCAACGGGCGATCCTGGGGCTCACCAACGGCGACTTATCGCGCCTCGACCTTGGGAGCGGCCGATTCGACGTCTTGGCGAGGCGGACGAACGGGCGCGTTCGCGACATCGTCGTCGATCGGCTCGGCCGACGGGCTTTCGTCGCCTGGGAAGTCCATGGCGAGGACGACCGACTCGACCAGACCGAGCTGAGCGAGTGGGATCTCACGGCGGAAGCTGCGGTGGAGCAACCGTTCACCGTCGCCGGCACCATCAACGCGGGTCCCCGCAGTCTGCTGCTGACCGAGGACGAGCAGAAGCTGCTGAGCGGCCACGGCGACGGCACGTTCGCCGTGTGGGACGTATCGACCCGCGCGTTGATCGGGGCGGCCGGCGGCCTTGAGGACTACATCGGGTTTCGTCTCCTCGATTCCGATCCCCGAACCGCCATCGTCGCCATGCGGCAGGTCGGCCAGAGCATCGCCGCCCTCAACGACGCAGGGTCGGTGACCGTCTGGGATCTCGGCCCCGGTAACGCCCCTCCGACGGCCGCTCGCACCTTCAAGGTCGAGAATCGCGCAGGTTCGACTCTGGCTGGACTCGGCGGCCAACTCCTGGCCACCGGCGGCCAGGACGGCTACGTGCGCATCTGGGACGCCGACGGGAAGTCGCCGATCGAGAGGGTCCTCGCCCCCTACGTTCAGGCCTCGATCGCCGAGGCGATCGTCTTCCCGACACCCGATCTCGTCGTCGGCGCCGGCCGGTTCGGAGACATCTCCTGGCGCCGCAAGGCGGACGCCTTCGATGCCTCGCCTGGATCCATCCCCCGCGCCTTTGAAGAGGCACCTTTCCTCGCGCTCTCACCGAGCAGAACGATTATCGCCCTGGGTGCCCTGGCTCCCGACGACCGCGTCGTGCGCCTGGCCGCCCTCGGCGAGAAGGGTGCCGAAGCGCTGTCGCCACCTCTCGGCGCCGCCCCGAAGCGCGCCACCTTCAGTCCCGGAGGTCGCTATCTTGCGGTCGCCTCGGAGGCTGCCAAGGATCTCTGGCTCTTCGATCTCTCGCACCAAGGCGCCGTCGGTCGCGCACTCGATTCGGCGGGAATCCTGGCGGCTCCCGTCGAGGCCCTCGCGTTCTCCGCCGACGACCGCGCGCTTGTGGCGATCGACGGCTCGGGCGAGATGGCCGTCTGGGACCTTCCGGAGGGCGTGGGGCATCTCCGGCAGCGCGACCCGAGGCTCGGTACGGCGCAAGCGTTGAGTCTCTCTCGCGACGGCCAGCTGGCCCTTGGCTATGCCGACGGTACGATCACGGTAGGGCCGCTCGCGGGAACGGCGCCGCCGCGCGTCCTGAACAAGACGCGCAGCGGGATTTCGATCCTGCGCTTCGACCCCGAGGGGCGCTGGTTGATCTCGACCGGAGAGGATGATTCCCTGCTCATCTGGGATATCGCGACGTGGCGCGTGCTGGTCGAGCTCCCCGGGCTGGGGGGAAACCTCTTCGTTCGACATCTGGCGATCAGCCCGGATGGGCGATCCCTGGCGGTCCTCAAGGCCAACCGCCACTTCCTGGGGTGGGGGCTTGGAGGCTTCGGGAACGGTGGCAGTCTTAGCGTTTGGTCGCTCGATCCCGAGGAGTGGGTGCGCGCCGCCACTGCGTTGAGTCCGCCTTAGGGGGCCACCTCACGGACGAGGAGTCGGAGCGACGGGCCGCGGCCCGTCGCTTCCAGGATTCTTCGATAGGCTTGGCGCTTCCTCTTAAGGCCGGCTGTTCGGATCCTCCGGATCGGTATGGGCGCGCCGTTCGTCGCCGTCCCAGGCTCCGTCCCCGTCGCGGTCCACGCCGATTCTTGTTCCGGAGCCGGGGGGGACGCAGGTGTAGGTCACGGCGTGGCCGAACTCGGCGAGTGCGCGTAGCGCCGTGGAGGGGATCGGCGGCAGGCTGCGAACATCGGTCTCGAACGAGCCCGATCCCACGTACAGGAAGCCGACCTCGTCGTCGATCGTGGCCTTCGCCACGAGATCGCACTCTCCCGCCTCCGCCCGCTGGCGCAGGACGTTGATGCGGGCGGCCACCGCCGCGGAATTGGCGGCGTTCTGCGTGACCTGCTGGCCCACAGCCGGCGCCAGGTTGGTGGGGAAGGCGAGGATGAACGCTTCGAGCTGGTGCCGCTGGACCTCGCCCGCCGGACCTTCCGGGATGCTGTTGCTGCCGGGACCGTTGAAGACGTCCGAGAAGCTGATCCCGTGGACGAAGCGGAACACCGTATCGACGTTGCCGTCGTTCAAGAACCCGTAGCCGCGCACCTGATCTCCCTTGAAACCGTTGTCGCCGCCCAGGAATCCGGGGTTCTCGGGATTGCCGAACATTCCGATCTTCTGGTAGGCGTTGCGCAGGTGGGGAGCCTTGAACAGCTGCGGGTTGAAGTCGAAGCTCGAAAGGGCAGAGGTGCCGAAGAACCCGGGCGCCGCGGTGCCGGGATTGGCGTTCGGGTCGATCGCGTGGCAACTGGCGCAGGTGAGCACGGCGCCGTTGAATTCCGGAGCCGACGGGATGCCGCAGTTGACCGTGTCGAAGAGCTGACGCCCGGCGTCCTGATCCGCGGTGAGCACGTTGTCGATCCGCCGGTTCGGGTTCGGCGGATAGGTGAGCTGGAGGATGAAGTCGGTGAACGCCTTCATGTCCGCTTGCGACAGGACCGTGCTGCGTCCGAGCAGATCGGGAAACGCGCCGTTGAACTTCGCGAACGCCGCACGCTCGTCGAAGGTGCCGCCGTCCGGCTGAACGCTCGGCGCGTCGTTGCCGCCGGTGCGGTCGCCGCGCCAATGCATCGGACCGTGGTTGGCCATCCCGCGCAGGCTCTGCGTCGCCATGGGACCTTTCATCGGGTGAAAGATCGGCTCCATCGGCTGGCCGGTGACCAGATTGAACAGCGTGCTGCTGAACGGCCCGGGGTTGTCGATCACCCGCTCGTCCGGGTTGCCGAGATCCCAGGACAAGCTGTCGAAATCGCCGAACACGTGACAGCTCGCGCAGGAGGAGTCGCCGTGGCTCGACGAGAACTTGGCGTCATAGAGGAAGCGACGGCCGGCCACGATGCTCGCCGGCTCGGGGTTGTGCATCGTGACGTGCGCCGTCTCCGCCTTGGTCGCCGTGTCGAGGACCGAGATCCCGTCGTCGAAGCGCGTCATCACGTAGAGCTGCCCGCGATCCTCGTCGAGGATCAGGCCGGTGGGGCCGCCGCCGGAAACCGGGATGTGGCTCGCGGCGCTCGGCACGAACGTATTGTTTTCGAGTTGGGCGGTGGAGAAGATTCCGACCTGGTCGGAGCCCAAGGCGGCGACGTAGAGCGTCGCGCCGTTTTTGGTCACGGCCATGCCCTGCGGCAAGGCGAGGGACTTGGCGCTTTCGGCGTTCGGGGACGGCGCGCAGCAGCTGTTGAAATTGACGTGCTTGTTGAGATGCCTAGGGGCCACGGCGCCCCCGGGGGTCCCTGGGGAAATGACCGTGATCCGGCTTTCGTGCAGGTGGCCGCGCAGGCTGTGCCCGGCGAAGGTGCCGGGGCCTTCGAACCGATCGGTGTTGTTCGCGTCAGTGTTGGCGACGTAGAGCTTGCCGTTCACCGGGTTGACCGTCATCGTGTAGAGGATGGTGCCGACGCCCTGAAAGAAGCCGCTCGCCCCCGCGACCTGACGCGGCGGATTGGCCATGGCGTCGAGCACGAACACGTCCTTGTCGGGCAACGCGAATCGCACGTACTGATCGCGAGGCCGGCCGAGCGAATCCACCCAGTGAGCGCCGTTCCACTTGACGATCGCCCCGGTTTCGGGCGCGGGGCGGCCTTCGAAGTTGGTGGTCGGTCCCGCGCCGCCGTCCGGACCGAAGCCGTCCGGCAGCGAGGTTTCGGCGACGATGGTGGTGCGGTTGCCGGTGTGGAAACCGGCGGCATACACCCGGCTGCCGTCGGGAGTCACCGCGAGGGCGCGCGGAGTGTCGGTGAAGAGGGTGACGATGGCGAGCGGCGTGCCGCCCGGCGCGCTGCCGAGACTCTCCGCGTCGAACACCCACACGTCCGCGCGGCCCACGCCCGGGGTCGAGAACTGCGGATCGAAGGGCAGGTTCTGGCCCCGGTGCGCGGCGGTGAGAAACGCGCGCTTCCGCCCCGGTCCGGCAAAGACGACATCCCGCGGCTCGTCGCCCACGAGGAGCGTCCGGACGACCTCGCCGGAGAGGTCGCCGCCATGCTCGTCCAGCTCGATGATGCTGACGCTGTCCGACAGGTGGTTGACCACCCAGACCTCATGGTTCGACCGGGCCGCGACGGCGACCGGTTCGAGGCCCACGGGGATGGAGCCGGAGTGGAGGAGCCCGCCGTTGCGGACGCGGAAGATCTCCAGCCGGTTGTCGGGCGTGTTGACGGCGAACAGATACCGCTTGTCCGGAGACATCGCGAGCGGGCGCACCTGGCCGCTCTCGAAAAGCGTGAAGGGGGAAGCGGAAGAGGCGACCGCCGGGTCGCGGGGCTGGCTGCCGGAAGGAGGGGTAGTGTCTGAAGAGAGCGCCGCGGTGAACGCGAACGCCACAAGGGCCATGAGCAGTACGAGCGAGCTACGGTACGAGTGTTTCGGACGCATGAAGGTCTCCTCCCCCTCGGTGGGTCGTGCTTGTCATCGTCGCAACCTTTCTTCATGGCATGCGCGATGCTCAATTTTTTCAAGGTTCCAATGAAGGCCCGGGAAGGGCGCTTCACCAACCTCCAATCTTCTCCATCGCATTCCAGGGGAAAAACCCGCCATTCGCGGATGCTGCTTGGGTATCTCTCTTTATCGTATGCAGGAGGTTGTATCTGTCAAGGCGTGAATACTCTGGTTAGCAGGCTGCCCGCAGCGCTCCGAAAGGCGAGCGCTTACGCGTCTTCGGGCTCGGCCGCTGGTGCCCGCGTGGCCTATACTTCCGACACTCGCAATAGAACGGATTGAGACTCGGCAGGGCGCATCCGCCGGCAGGAGGCCGAACATGAAACGAGCCCGTTTCGCTGCTTTTCTTGTGCTGCTCGCCGCTCCCTCCGCCGCCTTCGCTTGGGGGCCGATAGGACACCGCGTCGTCGGCCGCATCGCCGCGAACCACCTCACGGACGAGGCGCGCGTCGCCGTGACCTGCCTGATCGGCCCCCAGGGCCTGGACCAGGTGAGCACCTGGGCGGACGACCTCCGCAACGATCCGGACTGGCAGCCGCCGGGGAAGAACCCGAGCCCCTGGCACTACATCAGCATCGATGACGGCGAGACCCTGGAGACCACCGCACGCGATCCCAATGGCGACGTGCTCGAAGCGATCGAGCGTTTTTCCGCCGTGCTGCGCGATGCGCAGGCGACGCGGCCGGCGAAGCAGGAGGCTCTTCGCTTTCTGGTCCACTTCGTGGGAGACGTCCACCAACCGCTGCACGTCGGGCGGCGGGCCGACCGGGGCGGCAACGAGATCCCGTTGACGTTGTTCAAGGTGGCCACCAACCTCCATTCGGTTTGGGACAACGGCCTCATCGACAGCGAAAAACTGAGCTTCTCCGAGCTCGCCGCGTTCCTTGATCACCCCACCCTGATCGAGCTGCAATCCTGGCAGGCCTCGCCCCCCGCCGACTGGGCCAAGGAATCGAAGGCGGTGCGGGAACGGGTCTACAAGATCGGCGACGGCAACCTGAGCTACCCCTACGCGTTCGACAACCTTCCCTTGATCAGGACGCGGCTCCTGCAGGCGGGGGTGCGACTGGCCGGACTGCTCAATTCGATCTTCAGCCAGCCCGGCCCCTCAATCCCGGACCGCCTGGCGGCGGTGCCTCCAGCCGCGCAGTACGACGAACCGCCCCGTTGAGGCGGCCCCCTGTTCATCGGACGACTCGATCGACAACCCGCTCAGAGATCCGATCCGTCCCTGGGAAGCATCGCCACCGAGCCGGGCCGGAAAGGTGCGATTCTTGACGTGCCTGCATTGAGAGCCTAAACTGCCTGCATGCAGTACACCCTCCGCAACGTGCCACCTCACCTCGACCGCGCCTTGCGCCATAGAGCGCAGGAAGAGAAAAAGAGCCTGAACGAGGTCGCTCTCGAAGCGCTTCTCCAAGCCTTTGCGCTTCGCGGAGAGGGATTGAAGCGCCGGGACCTGAGCGACGTGGCGGGAACTTGGATCGAAGATCCGGAAGTGGATCGCGCCCTTGAGGAGCAGAGGAAAATCGATCCCGAGCTGTGGCGTTGAGAATCGCCCTCGACACGAACCGATTCTCGGATCTCGGCCGAGGCGATGCCGAGCTTGAGTTGCTCCTCGAGCGGGCCGAAGCGGTCTTCCTCCCCTTCGTAGTCGTCGCAGAGCTGCGCGCCGGCTTCTCGCTCGGCACCAAAGGCCGGGAAAACGAGAGAGCTCTGCAGCGCTTTCTCGCCAAGCCCGGGGTTGGCATCTTGTGGCCGACGGAAGCGACCACCCGGCAGTATGCGAGCCTTTACCGTCAGCTCAAGGACCAGGGTACGCCGATCCCAACGAACGACCTCTGGATCGCCGCGCTGGTCACCGAGCACGGGCTGGTGCTCTGTGATCGGGATCGCCATTTCGACGCTTTGCCTCAGCTTGAGCGGCTTTAGCCCGACCGATTCGAGGCCCTAAAACCGATTGCCTGGGGCGTTGTCCCAGGCTGGTTTCGGGCGGGCCATTCGCCCCTTTGCCCTGGGGAAGGCGAGCCACCTCAATGCCGCGGTACCGGGAGGCACCGAGCGGCGCCTCCCGGCAGCCGGCTCGTTTACACGGACCAGCTTTGCCCACCCGCCTTGACCTGGGTCTTCACTTTCATGCCTCTCACCTCCTTGCCCGTGCCGCGAAGTTGCGGTCGATTCTCTCATGCATCCCTTCAAGGGTGATGCGGTGAAGGGTTTGACCCCCCGTCCGACCCTCTGTTAGGTTGCGCCCCCTATGCAGGCCACCGACTCCTCCTTTGACGAGCCACTCGCCGATCTTCGCGATCGGATCGCCGAGCTTTCCGGATTTCCTGCCGGCAGCAGCCAGGCGAAAGAAGCCGAACGGCTGAAGGTTTCTCTGAGGAAGGCCGCGCAGGAGGTCTACGGCAACCTCAGCCGGTGGCAGCGCACACTGGTGGCGCGTCACCCGGATCGGCCGTACACGCTCGACTACGTCGAGATGCTGATGGACGATTGGGTCGAGCTGCACGGCGACCGACTGTTCGGCGACGATGCGGCGATCGTCTCGGGGCTCGCGACCTTCCGCGGCCGGAGCGTCGCGGTGATCGGCCACCAGAAGGGGCGCGACACCAAAGAGCGCATCCGCCGGAACTTCGGCCAGTCGCGGCCCGAGGGATACCGGAAGGCGCTACGGATCATGAAGCTCGCCGAGCGGTTCGGTCTGCCGGTGCTCACCTTCATCGACACGGCCGGCGCCTCGCCGGGGATCGAAGCCGAAGAGCGAGGCCAGGCCGAGGCGATCGCCCGCAATCTGATGGAGATGGCGGTGCTGCGAACGCCGATCGTCGTCACCGTGACCGGCGAGGGGGGGAGCGGCGGCGCGCTGGCGCTGGGAGTGGGGGATCGGATCTTGATCCTCGAATACGGCACCTACTCGGTGATCTCGCCCGAGGGGTGCGCGGCGATCCTGTGGAAAGACCAGAACAAGAAAGCCGAGGCGGCCGAGGCCTTGAAGCTCACCGCGCCCGACCTCGCCGAGCTGAAAGTCGTCGATACCATCGTGCCCGAGCCGATCGGCGGAGCGCACACCGACCCGGCCGAGACCGCCCGCCGGGTGGGGGATGCGATCGAGCGCGCGCTTTCCGATCTGGTCAAAGAGCCGGTCGAAAAACTGCTCGCCCGGCGCTACGCCAAGTTCCGGGCGATGGGGGTCTACGAATCGTAAGGAGCGGGCGGCGGCCTGGGTCGCCGAGCCCGCGCCGCCCGGCCTCGACGACCTGATCGCGGCCGGTCATTCTCCCGGATTCGCCGCCCTGCTCGCCCGCCGCGGGGCGACCGACCGGCAAGCCGCGGAGCGTTTTCTCTCCCCTTCTCTCGATCAGCTTCACGATCCGCGGCTTCTGGCCGGTATGGCCGAGGCCGTCGATCGATTGGTCGCCGCGCGCGAGGCGAAGCAGAAAATCGCGATCGTCGGCGATTACGATGTCGATGGGGTCACCGCGACCGCCCAATTGCTCGCGGTGTTTTCCGCCTGTGGCATCGAGGCCCAGGCGATCTTGCCGCACCGGATGCGCGACGGCTATGGCTTCCAGCCCTGCCATGTCGAACGCGCGAGAGAGGCGGGATGCCGGCTGATCGTCACCGCCGACTGCGGCAGCTCGTCGATCCCGGCGATCGAGGCGGCGGCCTCGGTAGGGCTCGACGCCGTGGCCACCG
>Ga0134122_10002405_pt1 | contig 13740 bp, 14 predicted proteins | sample KB302_FD_96461 | JGI IMG/M metagenome (GOLD analysis project Ga0134122, IMG submission 96461) | Terrestrial soil microbial communities without Nitrogen fertilizer from Kellogg Biological Station, Michigan, USA - KB3-0-2 | ecosystem: Environmental > Terrestrial > Soil > Unclassified ... | reverse complement strand
CCTCTGGATCGTCTGATCTCGCCCGTCACCAGTGCCGTTGACTTCGCCATCCCAGTAATTGCAGCCTGTCCGCCGCTCAATGAACGTTGCCACAGACTGCGGAGCTGCTTCGATACGGTCACGCAGCTGTTCCCATCGTGCATCATCAGCATCTGTCTGCGCAGCAACCAGGAAGAATACAGCAAACATGTCCGCAGGAATCTAACAGGCCGCCCAATGTCCGCAATGGGTCGGTTGCTGCCATGGCAGGAATGGGTGGAAAGCGGACATTAGAATGGATCAACCAATGGGCAGGATAAACCGCGATATCGATCATCCGGATTCAGCAGGACCGCGCTTGGCACGGACGGTCCGGAAAGGCCGTGAATTAACCATCGACCTTCATCGCTTTGGAAGAGTGCGAAACACGAAAGCTGGTCGCCGACTTTGGTACAGACGCGGTCTTCCTTGACCCGATAGGTACCAAACGCTGGCCCTACGCGGTCGCGGTTCCTCGCATATCCGCATCCGTCGGAGGCGAAATACTGACCATCGCCACTAATGATTACTGCGTTTGGGTCATGAAACATGCTCTTGCCGACGATGGCTTGCTCCAGCTTGGTCCCCATAAGCCTGTGGTAGACAGAGCCCTGAAAGCGGATTTTGCTGACATCCGGCGGAACCCCAATGAATGGCCGCTGTGAGTAAGCCTTCTCGTTCAACTCATAGGGGCCAGACGAGCATCCGGCGACCGCGAGGCAGATTGAAGCAGCTATGGCTGTAAAGCGCATCACTCGGCCTCAGACTCTTGGAAACTACGCGCCTAGTGGCTCCGAGGTTAGGAAACTATGAAGTCCCTGCCTAATGTCCGCAATGGGTCGAAAGCAGACATTAGCTCCGGCATCCTCAGGCGGCTCGGAAACCGCTCCTTCCACCGCGGCGGCCGCGGAACTTGCGCTTGGGCTGGCCGCCCTCGGGAGGGCGGCCGGCCGAAGCCTCGCGATGGACTTCGGGCCGGTAGGCAGAACGCCCACCCTCGTTGTGCTGCTCGTCGCGGCGCTGACTGGTGCGGTCCTGCGCGCCCGAACGATGGGCCGGATGCCCGTCGGCGCGATGCGCGTGACGCTGGCCGCCGTTGCGGTCCCGACGCTGCTGACCGTCGTGACGGCGATCGGCCTTGGTCGTCGGGCGACGATGCGCGCGTTCCGGCTGCGCCTTGGGCGCGGGCTTCAGCCGCTTGAACGCCTCAGCCGCCGCGGCGAAGTCCGCGGGCAGCGGCGCGACTGCGATCCGCTGGCGGGTGGTGCGCTCGATGTCGCGCAGATTGCCGCGCTCGTCGGGGCTGCAGAAGGCGACGGCGATGCCGTCGGCGCCGGCCCGCGCGGTGCGGCCGATGCGGTGGACATATTGCTCGGGAACGTCGGGCAGGTCGAAGTTGACGACGTGGCTGACGCCGGGAATGTCGATCCCGCGAGCGGCGATGTCGGTCGCGACCAGCACCGGCGCCTGGCCGGACTTGAACGCCGCGAGCGCGCGCTCGCGCTGCGCCTGGCTCTTGTTGCCGTGGATGGCCGCCGCGGCGATCCCCGCCGCTTCGAGCATGCGGACGATCTTGTCGGCGCCATGCTTGGTGCGGCTGAACACCAACGCGCGCTCGATCGGCTCGCGCTGGAGGTACATGGCCAGCAGCGCCGTCTTTTCGGCCTGATTGACCATCGTGATGCTCTGGGCGATCCGGTCCACGGTCGTCGCCGTGGGCGTGACCGAGACCTCGGCCGGATTGGTCAGATAGCGGTCGGCCAGCTCCTTGATCGCCTTGGGCATGGTCGCCGAGAAGAACAGGGTCTGGCGCTTCGGCGGGACCAAAGCGACGATCCGCTTCAGCGCGTGGATGAAGCCGAGGTCGAGCATCTGGTCGGCCTCGTCGAGGACGAGGATCTCGAGCTCGCGCAGGGTCAGCGCGCGCTGGTCGATGAGGTCGAGCAGCCGGCCGGGCGTGGCGACGAGGACGTCGAGGCCGCGCTGGACGGTCCGGACGCTCTTGCCGTTGGGAACGCCGCCGAAGATCACGCCGACCGACAGGCGCATGAACTTGCCGTAGGCTTCGGCCATCGCCGCGATCTGCGAGGCGAGCTCACGGGTCGGGGCGAGCACCAGCATTCGGATCTGGCCCGGCTTGGGAATGTTGCGGTCGGCCGCGAGCCGGTCGAGCGAGGGAAGCATGAACGCCGCGGTCTTGCCGGTGCCGGTCTGGGCGATGCCGAGCAGGTCGCGGCCGCTAAGGACCGTCGGGATCGCCCGGCTCTGGATCGGCGTCGCCTGCGAATAATTCTTCGCCGCAAGCGCGTCGAGCAAGGGCTTGGACAGCCCAAGAGTATGAAAAGACATGAAAAATCCAATATGAAAAACCGCCGCGCAAAACGGCGCGGTCGGAAGGGGGTCAACGGAGCGCCCCGCGTGAATTGGAGAGCAAAATCGGTCGAGGCGCGGGCCGCCCCCGACTGGATCGGGGGGATCACGCCGCTTGGAAAAGCGCCTCGTGTTGCAGTGCAATATAGAGAGAAAGTGAAGAAAGTCTAGACCGGGTCAAGAGTACCGGGCCGGACGTGGAAGCGCGACGCTGCGCCGATGCCCTCGAACAAGGCCGCCTCAGTACCGGTCAGCCACACTTGGCCGCGGCTGTCGAGCCGCTCGAACAGCGCCGCCCGCCGCTTCGGGTCGAGGTGCGCGGCGACCTCGTCGAGCAACAGGATCGGCGGCTCACCGCGGCGCTCGGTGACCAGCTCGGCATGGGCCAGCACCAGGCCGAGCAGCAGCGCCTTCTGCTCCCCGGTCGAACTGCGCGCGGCCGGCATGTGCTTGGCCTGATGCAGCACCACCAAATCCTGGCGGTGCGGGCCATGGGTTGCGCGGCCGGCGGCCGCGTCGCGCGCCCGGTTGGCGGCGAGGGCGGTCGCGAGGTCGTCGGCGACCCAGCCTTCGAGCGCGATCGACGCGCGCGGGAAGGCGTCGTCGCCGGTGCTGTCCAGCCGCCCGCCGAACGCCTCGACCGTGCGCAGCCGGGCTTCGTGCAGCGCCGCGCCATGCTCGGCCATCGCTTCCTCGAGCGCGCCCAGCCAGCTCGGGTCGGCCGTCTCCGGCTCCGCCAGCAGCTTGTTGCGGGCGCGCATCGCCGCTTCGTAGCGCGCGGCATGGTGGGCATGGCCCGGCTCGAGCGCGAGCACGAGGCGGTCGAGGAAGCGCCGACGGTCGCCAGCGCTGCCGGTGAACAGCCGGTCCATGGCCGGGGTCAGCCACAGCACCGACAGCCATTCGCCGAGTGAGTTCACGGCGGCCGCGGCGCCGTTGATCCGCACCTGCCGCCGCTCGGGCGCGGAGGGTTGGGTGCCGGTGCCGATGGCGATGTCGCCGAGCATCGCGGCGACGGCGAACCCGCCGCCCCCGTCCTGCCGCGCCATTTCGCTCAGCGCCGCGCCGCGCAGCCCGCGCCCCGGAGTCAGCAGCGAGACCGCCTCGAGCAGGTTGGTCTTGCCCGCGCCATTGTCGCCGGACAGCAGCACGAACCCCGGCCCGGGCGCAATCGACGCCGAAAGGTAGGAACGAAAGTCCGTCAGGGTCAGGCGGGTGACCGGCACGTCGGCCGCTTTGCCTTCATTGTTCGCGGCGGTCGATGACTTCGAAGTGCGCGGCGCGATCGTCGAAGCTGTTGAGCACCGCTCGAGCCTCCAGCGGAACATGGCTGACCGAATAGTCGTCGCCCATGAACGCCTTGATGGAGTCAAGGGAGTCGAACCACATCAGCGTCTGGAACTCGATCTCGCCGCCGAGGTCGCGCTTCATCAGGTCGATGTGCCGGAAGCCCGGGACGTTGCGCGCCTCGATTCCGGGAATGACTTCGGTCCGAACGATGCGCTCATACTCGCCGGCGTTTTCCAGTGAGGTCCACCCCCGCCACAGCCGGCAGATCACTTGCCCGCCCGCTCCTGCTGCATCTGCTCGAAGACTTCGACCGCGATCTTGCCCATCCTGGCCTCCGCCTCGGGATCGTCGGCATTCATCCACGCCAGCAGCGCCGCCATCACGCCCGGGCCGGCGCGCTGTACCGCGGTGCCGGTCGGGCTCGACGTATAAGCCACGAACTCGGCACGCTCGGAGTCGCTGAGCTGCGACAGCGAATAGAGCATCGCCATGCTCGATGCCGCGCCCAGCTCTTTCGCTCCGGCGTCGGGCTTCGATCCCCTGGTTAGGTTCGCCTTGACGCTCGATTCGAGCAGCGGGCCGGTCTCGAAATTCGCGTTAAGCAGGCGGTGCATCTTCTGGCCGAGCGGACTCCTCATGAACCGCATCTGGTCCTGGATCTCGGCGACCGTCATCTCGGCGGCATAAGCGTCGGCCATGCCCTGCCAAAGCCGCGGCAGCCGGTCGCTCAACGCCTTGCTGATCTCCGGGCGCGCAGCGGCGTAATAGCGCTTCAGGAAGCCGGGATATTCGGTCTCGAGCTTGTGCATGTCGGGTTGCGCCGCGAGGGTCTTCACCAGGCTGTCGTCGAGCTGCTTGAGGGCGGTCGACAGGACCTCGTCCTCGGGCTGCGTCAGCCGGGCGAGGATCAGTCCCTGGCTAACCCGCTCAGACCAATCCGCCGGCCTCGCGGCCTTCGGTTCGGCCGGAGCGGCCGCGAGTGCCGGGGTGCCATGGAAGATCAGAAGCGCTGCAAAGGCGCAAACCGCCAGGCGCATGCTCACACCCGCATGGGCATCAGCACGTAGAGCGCGTTCGACTTGTCGTTTTCGCGCAGCAAGGTCGGCGCAGCGGCGTCGGCGAGGTGAACCTCGACCGTGTCGCCGTCGATCTCGCCGAGGATGTCGAGCAGGTAGCGGGCGTTGAAGCCGATCTCGAGCCCGTCGGCGCCGTAGTCGGCGGGCAGCTCTTCGGTCGCGAGGCCGTTCTCGGGTGAGGTCACGGACAAGGTCACCTTGTCGCGGTCGACGCTCATCTTCACCGCCCGAGTCTTTTCCGAAGCAATGGTTGAAACCCGGTCGACACCGGCCGAGAAGCTCTTCGGGTCGAGCTTCAGGAGCTTGTCGTTGGCCGTCGGAATCACCCGGTTGTAGTCGGGGAAGGTGCCGTCGATCAGCTTGCTGGTGAGGACCGCGCTGCCGAGGCCGAAGCGGACCTTGGTCGGCGACAGCGAGATCTCGACCGTGCCCTCGAGCTCCTCGAGCAAGCGATAGAGCTCGGCCACGGCTTTGCGCGGAACGATCACGTCGGGCATGCCGTCGGCGCCATCGGGCTTGGCGAGGGTCACCCGGGCGAGGCGGTGGCCGTCGGTCGCCGCGGCGCGCAGCTGGTCGTCGATCACGTGCAGGAAGATGCCCATCAGATAATAACGCGTCTCCTCGCTCGAGATGGCGAAGCGGGTCTTCTCGATGACCTGGCGCAGGGTTGCCGCGGGCAGCTCGAACCGGGTCGGCAGCTCGCCCTCCGCGATCACCGGGAAATCGTCGCGCGGCAGGGTCGACAGGCTGAACCGCGAGCGCCCGGCGTTGACCTGCATCTTGCCCTCGGCGGCCGAGAGCTCGACCTGGCTGCCTTCGGGCAGCTTGCGGATGATGTCGAACAAGGTGTGCGCCGACAGCGTCGTCGCGCCGGCCTGCGAGACGTTGGCGGGGACGCTCTCGTCGACCTGGAGGTCGAGGTCGGTCGCCATCAGCCGGAGGGAGCCGTCGTCGCGCGCCTCGATCAGCACGTTGGACAGGATCGGGATGGTGTTCCTGCGCTCCACGACCGATTGGACGTGGCCGAGGCTCTTCAAGAGTGTCGCCCGTTCAATCGTCGCTTTCATGTCGCCACAGCCCCTTCGCCACGCGTGTCGGCTCGTTATAGCGAGCCTTCACGCGCGCGGAAGTGGCTGTTTGAGCGGCGGCGCTACCCGCCGGCCTTGGTCGGCGGCGCGGCGGCCGGCTTGGCCGGCATCAGGACCGCATCGAGGTGATGAACCACGCCGTTGGAGAAGGTGTCGTCGGCCTTGGTCACGGTCGCTTTCTCGCCCTTGGCGTCGGTGAGCACGATCTTGTCGCCATCCTTGGTGGCGGTGACCGTCCCGCCGCCCATGGTTGCGAGGACGGTCTTGCCCTTGCCCTTGTCGATCGCCTTGTCGATGTCGGCGGCCATCACCGTGCCGGGAAGGATCAGGTTGGTCAGGATGCCGGTCAGCTGCCCGCGATTCTCAGGCTTGCCGTCGAAAGTTCCCGGGGGCGCCTTGTCGAACGCCGCGTTGTCCGGAACCAGCACGGTATAGGGCCCGGCGCCGGCGAGAGTCTGGTCGAGGCCGGCGGCCTTGGCGGCGGCCATGAACTTGCCGTCCTCGGTCAGGCCCGCGGCGATCGTCTTGGTTCCAGCGGCCTTCTGGGCTTCGGGGGTCTGGGCGTTGGTGCGATTGTCGGCGGCCTTGTTGGTGCATCCGCCGGCGGCGAGCAGGGTCGCCGCCAGGCCGGCCGTCAATATCTGGGTCTTCATGACCTTCTCCTGTGTCGTTCTCAAAACGAAATGGCCCGGCAACGCATGCCGGGCCACTCGTGATCCACTCCTGAACCAGATTTAACGCGTCTAGGTCAGAATCGATGCGACGATCGCCGTCACCAGCTGGGTCGCCGGGTCGACCTGGTAGATGTAGCCGTTGTTGTACCTGTACCAGGCGTTGGGCGTGTCGTAATAGGTCGCCCGATAGTCGTACGGAACGTTGTACGCGCTGTACCCGTACGGCAGCGGCTGGCCTACGCTGAAGCCCGGCGACAGCAGCGCCGCGACCGACGTGATCAGGCTCGACGACGGATCGTACTGATAGATCGCTCCGGGGGCGTACCAATAGTTATAGTCCGGAGTGTCGTAGTACATGCTGCGGTACTGATACGGCACGTTGTAATAGCCGTAGCCGCTCGGCAGCAGCTGCCCGACGCCGTAGCCGCCAGCGTAGAGCGGGATCACGTCCTCGACGAACCCGCTCATGCAATCGACCTGGTAGACGACGCCGTTGACGTAGCGGTTGCAGAGGTTGTCGTAGCCATATCCGTAGCCGGAATAGCTGCTCGGATAGAAGCTGTTGAACCCGTAATAGTCCGGCACGAAATAGTTCGGCGTCATATATGACGACGGGAAATAGCTCCCCGGCATGTAGCCGCCGAACGCGAGCGGAAGCAGCGCCGAGATCAGCGCCGAATCGCGGTCGACCCGATAGGCATAGCCGTCACCGAAGCGATAGAAATAATCGTCGGTGTCCGGATAGAGATAGCGGGCCGAGACCGGAAACGTGTCGAAGGTGGCGAACCGCGCCGCCGTCGACAGCGGACTCCCGAGCAGCTTGGCCGCCTGACCCGGCGGCATGCAGCCCTTCGACAACAGGCCCGGCGGGCAACCGCCGACGCCCCAGCCGTGCGCCCGATCGCCGAAATCTTCGGCGCGAAGCAGGCGCGGACCATTGCGCACGTCACGAACGAAGACGCCGTTGTCGAGGCGCTCGATGCGATTGGCCCGAAGCTCATCGCGGAACATGTCGCGGTTGTGGGCCAGCTCGACCCGGTTGCCGCGAAGGTCGTTGCGGAAGGTCTCGTTGTTACGGACCTGGTCGAACCGGTGGCCGCGCTGACGCTCGAAATTCTGCGCCTGGCGCTGTTCGAAGCGGTTGCCGTGCTGCCGCTCGACATTGCGCACCTGGCGCTGCTCAAAACGATTGCTGTGCTGCCGCTCGACGTTGCGCACCTGACGCTGCTCGACCCGTTGGGTCCGCATCATGTTGCGATTGCCGTGCTCGGCGCGAACGGCCGAGCCGCCGCGGCCATGGCCGCGGTCCTGGAAAGCGAACGCCTGGCGCTGGCTCTGCCGCATGGAGAAGCCGCCGCCGCGCTGCTCGAAGCTGCGAGCCTGGGCGTGGCCGCCCCCGCCATGGCTCTGCATACGGAAGGCTTGGCCGCCACCGCCGCCGCTCTGCATGCGGAAGGCCTTGCCGCCACCGCCGCCGCCGCGGGCCTGGACATTGCCGCCGCCGCCGCCGTGGGAATTGCCACGAGTCTGGACGGATTGCTGATCGCCGCCCCCATGACCGCCGCCCGGCTTCGCGCTCGCCGGCATCGAGATCGCCAGTGCGGCGACACCGGCGGCAAGAAATAGCCTGGTCATCAGAATTTCTCCTTTCAATTCGGACAAACGGGCGGGCCAACGGCCCGTTCCACCGCTTGCCGATGCAACCGCCCATTATGGCGCTGCGGGATGAACCTCGGATTTCGTTGTTGTTCAGATACTTAGATTTGTTCCAGAAGCGCGACAAGACCGTCTACGTCACTCTCGTCCTGATACAGGCCGAAGCCGATCCTGAGCACGTCGCCGCGCACGTCGCTGATGCAGTTACGCGCCTTGAGGTCCACGTGCCATTTTTGCGCGTCGGGGCTGCGGAAGGCGAGGAAGCGGGCGTGCGGCCCGCCATCGAGCGGGTTGAGCAGTTCCGCCCCGCCCAGCGGCGTGCGATCGAGGCTCTCGAGCAGGCGGGCCTGAAGGCCGGCGGCATGGGCGGAGATCGCCGCCGTGGTCAGGCCGTTGCCGCCCAGCGTCCGCTGCACGGCGTTGAACCGGTAGAGCGCCGAGGGGTCGAACGTCGCACCCATGAACCGGCTCGCGTCCTTCGCGTAGCCGACGCTTCCCGGGGGCAGGGTCAGGTCCTCGAACTCGGCGAACCAGCCGGTCACCGGCGGGCGGGAACCGAAACCCGGCGGCGCGTGGAGGAACGCGCAGCCTTCCCCAGACATCGCATATTTGTATCCGCCGCCGAGGTAGAAAGCGGTGCGCGCGGCGGTTTCGCCGAATGGCCGCTCCAGCGCCATGAACGCATGATAACCATCGAACGCGACCCACGGCCCGTCCGGGCGCCCAATCGCGGCGAGCGCGTCGACTGCCGCGAAGATCCGGCCGCTTCCGAACAGCAACTGGCTAACCAGAATGAGATCGTGGTCCCCGCTCGTCGCGGCCTCCAGGAACCGGTCGGTCAGGCTGTCGAACGGTTCGGCCGCGACCTTGTCGAGCGCGATCGTGCCGTTTTCCGCCCAGCGCGCGAACTGGCGCCGGGCGCTATGGAACTCGCCGTCCGTCGTCAGGACCTTCAGCGGGCCGTCCCCGCGCCGCGGGGCGGCGGCGATCAGCCGGATCAGGAAGTCGTGCGTGTTCGACGCGAACACGATGGCGGAGGGGTCGCCGGTGCCGAGCTCGCGCGCGACATGGCCCTGCGCCTCGGGCCAGACCTCGTCCATCACCCTGTCCCACTTGCGGTCGGCAAGGCGCGCGGCGTCGTTCCACGCTTCAACCTGCCCTTCGAAGCTGGCGTCGGGCCACAAATGATGACTGTGCGCGGCGAAGTGCAGGCGGCCTGGGTCAGCGGCGAGGCTGCGCGCGAAGAGTGCTTTGAAGCTCACTGGGCCCCGAAGCTCAAAGGTCGGTCCGGAGCGACCACAGCTCCGGGAACACCCGCTTGTCGAGCGTGGCCCGGAGGTAGGGCGCGCCGGCCGACCCCCCAGTCCCGGGCCGGTTGCCGATGATCCGCTCGACCGTCAGCACATGCTTGTGGCGCCAGCCGGCGAGCGCATCGTCAATGTCGACCAGTTTCTCGGCCAGCTCGTACAGCTCGAACCAGCGGTCGGCGTCGCGATAGACGGCGAGCCAGGCGTCGGCGAGCGCCGGGACCGAGCGGTCGCCCGGATCGAACCCGGCCCGGACCAGCGCGCCGATCGCGGCTTCGCGCAGGCTCGGCTCGGCCAGCGCGATTTCGAGCCGCGCGCGCTCCGCGCTTCCCGGATCGTAATGGTTGACGAAGTTGGGCTCCTTGAGGCCGAGGCGAAACTCGATTTCGCGGAACTGCGCCGACTGGAAGCCGGACGATGTGCCGAGGACGCTGCGGAACTTCAGATAATCGACCGGAGTGAGGGTCGAGAGCACGTCCCACGACAGGGTCATCACCGCCTGGATCCGGCTGATCCGGGCCATCGCCTTATAGGCTTCGGCGAAGCGGTCCTCGCCGATCAGGCCGATGGCGAACTGGAGCTCGTGCAGCAGCTGCTTCATCCACAGCTCTTTGGTCTGGTGGATGACGATGAACAGCATCTCGTCGTGGAGGTCCGACAACGGCTGCTGCGCGGAGAGAAGCTGGTCGAGCTTCAGATAGTCGGCATAGGTCATGCCGGCGGGCGTCGCGGTCATGCGCTCGCGCTTAGGGCAAAGCTCCGCGTCTAGGAAGCCGACGGCTGTCCGCCGGGCGCTGCTAGTAGCCCGGCGAGCTGCTGGTCGCGGTCCCGACGGTGCCGATGTTGCCGAACAGCTCGTCGAAGAAGCTGCGCTTGCGGCCCAGCGTCGGAGTCTTGCGATCGGTCGGATCGATCGCCGCGACCAGCTCCTTGCCGGTCTTGTCGATGCCAATCACGTTGCCGGCCTGGTCGAAGCGGACGCGGTAGACCGTCTGCTGCGAAACTCGCGGGTTGCGGAACGCGAACTGGTTGGTGTCGCGCGACACATAATACCAGTCGTTGGGCGTGAACTGGCCGGTGAACGACGGCCGACCGAGCGTCTTTTCGACCGACGCCTTGTTGTCCACTCCGGCTTGGATGGCGGCGGCCAGCTGCGGGTCGACCACCGCGCCCTTGTGCGCGCGGACCCCGGCGCAGCCCGCGAGCAGCGCCGCGGCCATCGCGGCCGTGGAAAGCTTGAGCAGCGCAACCTTCATCGTTCCAACCTCTCCTGGGTGCCGTGCGATCTTGCCTGCCGCCCGGTCCGCCTCATATGCGGCCGGTAAGCGGGGGCGCAACCCTGGACGGCACGCAAGGACGCTATGCTTCGATTCCTGTTCCCACGATTAACGGCCGACCCGGCTCGCGGCGCGGAGCTGTTTCGCTGGGTCGTCGGCCAGACCCGGGCGCCGCACTGGTACGTGGCCGGAGGCATGGCCGACACGGTCGACGGGCGCTTTGCGATGCTCGCCACGATCGCGGCGCTGGTCATGGTTCGGATCGAACGGGATGGCGATTCGGATCCGGAAACGGCGGCGGCCCTGACCGAGCGCTTCGTCGAAGCGATGACCGCCGAGCACCGGGAAATGGGCCTCGGCGATCCCAAGCTCGGCCGGACCGTGCGCAAGCTGGTCGGTGCGCTGGCCCGCCGGGTCGAGCTGTGGCGCTTGGCGATTGCGCGGGACGGCTGGGTGGAAGCGGCGCGCAACAGCGCCTACGGAGGGCAAGAGCGGTCGGCCGATGCGCTGGCGCACACCGCGGCCGCGCTGCGCGACCTGTGGCTGCGACTGGATGCGACTCCCGTCGACGCCCTCGCCGGAGGGAGGATCGAATGACCGATCGCTTCGCCCATCGCCTGAAACTGGACGCGATCCGCGACGGCGACCGAATCGAGCTCATCGCCGACGAGACGGAGCGGCGAGCGGTCGCCGAGCGCCTCGGCCTGCAAAGCCTCGCCTGCCTGCAAGCGCACGCGACCCTCACCTGCAAGGGCGCGCTGATCGAGGCGGACGGGCGAATCCTCGCTTCGCTCGAGCAGCGCTGCGTGGTCACCGGCGATCCCGTCCCGGCGCATGTCGACGAGGCGTTCAGCCTGGTGTTCATGCGCGCGCCGGACAGCCGGTCCGACGAGGAGATCGAATTGGGTCCGGCCGATTGCGACGTCGTGTTTCATGACGGAGGTACGATCGATCTCGGCGCGGCGATCGCCGACACGCTGGCCCTCAGCCTCGACCCCTATCCGCGGAGCGCCGGCGCCGAAGCGGCGCTCAAGGAGGCCGGAATCCTGTCCGAGGCCGAGGCCGGGCCGTTCGCGGCGCTCGCCCAGCTCAAGAAGGGCAGCGACTCGGCTTAGCCGTCATGCTGAACTTGTTTCAGCATCCATTGTGGAGACGGACGGAGGCGGGCCCGAAAATGGACCCTGAAACGAGTTCAGGGTGACGAGTTTCACTCGTCAGAAGGGGACGTCGTCGTCGAGGTCGGCGTCGAACGCCGCGGCCTGCGGCCGCGACTGCGCGCGCGCCGGCGCGGCTCCGGCATCCTCGAAGTCGTCGCTGAACGCGCCGCGGCTGCCACCGCCATCGCGGCTGTCGAGCAGCACCAGTTCACCCCGAAAGCGCTGCAGCACGATTTCGGTGGTGTAGCGGTCGTTGCCCGACTGGTCGGTCCATTTGCGGGTCTGGATCTGACCCTCGAGATAGACCTTCGAACCCTTGCGCAAATAGCTCTTCGCGACGCGCCCGAGGTTCTCGTTGAAGATCACGACATTGTGCCACTCGGTCCGCTCCTGGCGGTTGCCGTCGCGGTCCTTCCACTGTTCGGAGGTGGCGACCCGCATATTGACGACCTCGCCGCCGTTGTTGAGCGACCGCGCCTCCGGGTCCGCGCCCAGGTTGCCGACCAGAATGACCTTGTTCACGCCCGCCATCGCGAGTCTCCTCTTCCCAAGGGACCGCTATAAACCGAGCGCCACCGCCGTCCAGTAGTTAGGCGGCGGCGAGCCGGGCCGCCGAGCGGCGGCGATTCCAGGCAAAGCCGGCGAAGAGGATCGCAAGCGTGGCGAGCTGGGCGAACACCACCTCGCGCGTCGGAAACAGGCCGAGCATCGAGATTCGCGGCACATCGACTGGCGTAACGCCCATCAGCCCCGCTTCCTGGAGAGCCGCCACTCCCTTGCCGGCGAGCACGACCGCGAGAACCGCAACCAGCGCAGAGCTGTACGCGAAGAACTTCGAGATCGGCAGTCTCTGGCTGAATTTCAGCATCGCGATCGCGATCCCCGCGAGCAGGACGGCGCCCGACAAGGCGCCGGCGATGAGCGCTCCGACGTTCCCCTCGGCCGCGAGCGCGACGTAGAACAGAATGGTTTCGAAAATCTCGCGGTAGACGGCGATGAACGCGAGGAGGAACAGGAACGAGGCCGAGCCGCCGGCCACCGCATTGCCCATCTTTTCGCGAATGTAGCGCTGCCATTCATCGGCCTGCGCCTTGCCGTGCATCCAGATGCCGACAAACAGCAGGATAAGCGCCGCCAGCACAGAGCCGAAGCCCTCGGTCAGCTCGCGCGTCGCGCCGCTGACGGTGATCAGCTCGGTCGCCGCCCACCAGGTCACTACGCCACCGACCAGCGCGCTGATCCAGCCGTAGTGGACCGGGCGGGTCATCTCGGCGCGTCCTCCCTTCTTGAGGAACGCGAGCATGGCGACGACGATCAGCAGCGCTTCGAGCCCTTCGCGAAGGAGGATCGTCGCCGCGCCGACGAAGGTCGAAACCGCGCTCGACTTGTCAGGCGAAAGGGCGCTCTCAACCTCGCCGAACAGGGCATCGAGGTTCGCAATCCGCTGCTCGACGTCTGCCGGCGGCGCATGGGCTCCGATCGCCGAGCGCAGACCGGCCATGTCCTTTTCGACGCGGGCGAGCAGCGTTGCGTTGCGCGCGCTCAACGCGGCTTCAACCGGCTCGAAGCCGTCGAGATAGGCGGACAGCGCCAGCGATTTTGCCGTCGCCTGGTCGCCAGCCCGATACGCGGCGAGACTCTGCTCGAGGCGCTCGCGGGCAAGGCTCAGGCTCGAACCCTTGGCGCCGACCGCATCCGGATGGGCCCGCAGATAAGCGATGACCAACCCGGCCTTATTGGCGCCGATTCGCCCCGCGAGCTGCGATTCCGACAGCGCGCTGAGCGCGTTCAGGTCCGGCACCGCGGCCCTAACCGCCGCGTCCTTGT
>Ga0134122_10002403_pt1 | contig 13750 bp, 10 predicted proteins | sample KB302_FD_96461 | JGI IMG/M metagenome (GOLD analysis project Ga0134122, IMG submission 96461) | Terrestrial soil microbial communities without Nitrogen fertilizer from Kellogg Biological Station, Michigan, USA - KB3-0-2 | ecosystem: Environmental > Terrestrial > Soil > Unclassified ... | reverse complement strand
CCTCGCGGGTGAGGCCGCGGACGCCGCGAAGATGGAAAGCCCCAAGGCCCCGGTGGTGGTCGAGTTGTTCACCTCCGAGGGTTGCTCCAGCTGCCCATCCGCCGACGCGCTGCTGCGGGACCTGGAAGCCAGCCAGTCGGTGCCGGGCGTGGAGGTCATCCCCCTCGGGCTACACGTCACGTACTGGGACGGGCTGGGCTGGCCGGACGCCTACGGCAACCCGATGTTCGCCGACCGGCAGGCCCACTACGCCGAGGTGCTCGGCGGCGGCACGTACACCCCGGAGATGGTGGTGGACGGCGCGGTGGGCTTCCCCGGCGGTCGCGACCGGACGCTGGCCGCGCTGAAGTCCGCGTCGGCCTCGCCCAAGGCGAAGATCGAGGTGAAGGTGCTGAAGGCGTCGAAGGACGCCGTGGAGGTCGAGGTGTCCCTCGCCGAGGGCGCGCGGCCGGCCGGCGCCTCGCTGGTGGTCGCCCTCACCCAGAGCGGCCTCTCCTCGGACGTGAAGCGCGGCGAGAACGCGGGCCGCGTCCTCAAGCACGCGGCGGTGGTGCGCGCCCTCAAGGTCCTCCCGGCGGCGGCGAAGGTGACCGTGACGCTCCCCAGCCGGGCCGGCTGGGACGCGCGGTCGCTGAACGTGGTCGCCTTCACGCAGGAGCGCGAGCAGATGCACGTGCTGGGCGCTGCCCGCGCGCCGGTCGCCCCGCAGAGCTGAGCCGCTCCTCCAGCTTCAGGCAGGACCGCTGCAGCCGGTAGACCGCGGCGAAGTACCGCGCCTGTTTCTCGCTCGCGCACGCGTACTGGAACGCGTCGCCATCCTCGTGCTCGACGCGGACGACCCACCCACCCGCCCGCGGACGTACCTCGATTCGTCGCATCGCGAACTCTCCCCCTGGCCAGCCCGGAGGAAGAGCACGGTGCATGCCACGGGGGTGGTTGCGGAAATGCCGGAGGCCCCTACGGGCCGTCCGGGTCCGCCGTGAATGATCGGGCCACGAGTCCGGACTTTTTCTGGTGCGCGCCTCGCCTCCCTGGGCGCCCAGAGAGAGGCGGATGTACGGCTTGGGGCCGAATCTTCAAGCTCACGCGATGAGCGCGTGCTCGTGTCGGAGCAACCATTCCTTGCGGTCCAGGCCGCCTCCGTACCCGCCCAGCTTGCCGCCGGTGGCGATCACCCGGTGGCAGGGGACCACCAGCGCCACCGGGTTGGCGCCATTGGCCGCGCCCACCGCGCGCATCGCCTTCGGCCGGCCCACCTCGCGCGCCAGCTGCTTGTAGCTCCACACCTGCCCCGCGGGGATGCGGCGGAGCGTCGCCCAGACCTCGCGCTGGAACGGCGTCCCCTCGGTGCGGACCTCCAGGCGATCGATGGCGCCCAGGTCGCCTGCGAAGTAGGCGTCGAGCGCGGCGCGGATCTTCTTCGAGAGCGGCCCGTCCTCCGCGCTCCATTGCTCGCGGACCTTCTTGGCGCGGTGGGGGAACTCCAGCGCGACGAGCACGTCGCCTTCCGCCGCGAGCACCAGCGGTCCAATGGGGGACTCATACCGCGACAGGACGATCCGCATGACCTTCTCCATCGAGTGCTGCGTGGGTCCACAGGTGCATCGCCGCGTAGGCGCGGAACGGGCGCCACGGCTCCGCCATCGCCTCCACCTCCGCGGCGGCGATCGGCGCGCGCCCGGGCCCGGCGGCGACCTGCCGGAGCCCCAGGTCCGAGGCGGGGAAGGCGTCCGGCTCGCCGGCCACCCGCATCGCCAGGACGTGCGCGGTCCAGGGGCCGATGCCGGGCGCGGCGCAGAGCCGCTTCACCAGCTCGTCCAGCTCCGCCGATCCGTCCAAAGGCAGCGTCCCGTCCATCACCTGCCGCGAGAGCGCGCGCAGCGCCTCCGCCCGCGCGGAGGTGAGGCCGATCTCCTCGATCCGGGCGTCCTGGAGATCCGCCGGCTCCGGGAACAGCGCCTTGAGCTCCGGGTCCCCGGCGAAGGGCGCGCCGAACCGCTCCACCAGCCGGCCGGAGAGCGTGGTCGCCGCGCGCACGGAGATCTGCTGCCCCAGCACCACCCGCACCAGCGTCTCGAACGGGTCGAACGCGCGCAGCACGCGCAGGCCGGGGCGCGCGCGCACCAGCGGGGCCAGCAGCGGCGACTGCTCCAGGTGCTCGCCCACGGAGACCGGGTCCGCGTCCAGGTCCAGCTGGCGCCGCAGCCGCCGCACCAGCTCCCCCAGCGCCCGGGGCGAGCCGCCGCGCACCGCCAGCACCAGCCGGCCCTCCTCGCCGGACGGGCGGACCTCCAGCACGCCGGCGCGCCCCTCCACGTCGAAGGTGCGGCGGTAGCGGTCCCCGCTCACCGACTCCACGCCGAGGATGGCGCGCGCCTGGATGAAGCCCAGCATCTCTCGCCAGGCCAGGGGCGGCCTATAGGGGAGCCTCAGCTCCAGCGTCGCGTCCGGCGCTTCTGGCGCCCCCGCGTGCTTCCCGCGGCGCGCCTGGGTGGGCGTGCGCCGGAACGTCCCCTGGTAGGCGGCGTTGAACTGGCGGACGCTGCCGAAGCCGGCGGCCAGCGCCACCTCGGTGAGCGGCATGGTCGTCTCCACCACCAGTTGCTTGGCGAAGTGGATCCGCCGGGTGCGGAGGATCTGCCCGGGCGAAGCGCCCAGGTGGCGGACGAACAGCCGGCGGAGCTGGCGTTCGCCCACGCCGAAGCGGGAGGCGAAGGCGGCCAGTCCCTCCTCGGTGGCGCCGTGCTCGAGCAGGCGCAGCGCCCTCCCCACCACCGCCGCCGGTCCCATCCAGGGCGGGCTGCCGGGCGCGGTCTCCGGGCGGCAGCGGCGGCAGGCCCGGAAGCCGGCGGCCTCCGCGGCGGCGGCGTGCTCGTAGAAGCGGAGGTTCTTGCGCAGGGCGTTGCGGGCGGGGCAGACCGGGCGGCAGTAGATGCCGGTGGTCACCACCCCCACGAAGAAGCGCCCGTCGAAGCGGGCGTCCTTTCGCCTCAGCGCGCGGAAGAGGATGTCTTCGTCGGCGGGGAGCACGAGGCGAATAGTAAGGGCGTCCCGCTCGGGCGCTGGCGGTTTTCGGACCTGGATTCGACTACTCGTGCGACGCGTGGGGGCCGGACGCCAGCTTCCGCTCGATGCGCCGGTCCGGCACCAGCCAGATGATCGCCACCGTCAGGTAGAGCGCGCAGGACCCCACCGGCAGGAAGAACGCCAGCGGGATGGCCGCCAGGTAGAGCGCCAGCGACAGGTTCCCCTTCACGTCGCTCCCCAGCGCCTCCTTCAGCGGCGCGTGCTCGGGGTGCGCGCGCACCAGCGTCCGCGAGAGGACGAAGTGCGCCACGGCGGAGAGCAGGAAGATGACGCCGTACAGCGCCACCGGCAGCGACTGGAAGCCGCTCTCGCCCAGCCAGGCGGTACAGAAGGGGACCAGCGAGAGGAAGAACAGCAGGGCCAGGTTGGCCCACAGCACCGCGCCGTTGACGTGGCGGACCGCCTGGAACAGGTGGTGGTGGTTGTTCCAGTAGATGCCCACGAAGACGAAGCTGAGCGCGTAGCTGGCGAAGGTGGGGGCCAGGTGCCGCAGCCCCTCCAGGTCCGCTCCGTGGGGGACCTTCAGCTCCAGCACCATGATGGTGATGATGATCGCGATGACGCCGTCGCTGAAGGCCTCCAGCCGTCCCTTGGTCATCCGCCTTTTCTAGAGCGTCCGGAGGTAAGCCACCAGCGCCCGGCGCTCGTCCGAGGAGAGCTGGCTGGTCTTCCCCATCCGGTCCTGGTTGTGCTCCACCACGTCCTCCAGCGTCTTCGCGGAGCCGTCGTGGAAGTAGGGCGCGGTGAGGCCCACCTGGCGGAGGGTGGGGGTGTCGAAGGTGGAGACGGCGGCCTCCAGCGGCTTGCCGGGCAGGGACGCCGCCAGCTCCTTGCGCTCCGTCGCGGAGAGCGACTCCACGTCGTGCGGCTGGCCGTCGGTGAAGCCGCTGTCCGGGTCGTGGCAGCCGGAGCAGCCCACCGTGCGGTCGTGGAAGAGCGCCTTCCCCTGCGCCACGGTCGCCGGGTCGGCCACCGGCGGGGGCGGGCGCACCGGGCGCAGCCCCTGGGAGAGGTACCGCGCCAGGGCCTCGCGGTCGCCCTGGTTCAAGCCGGAGCCGCCCAGCCGGCTGATGGTCTGGGTGATGTTGTCCGGGAGCGACCTGGTGGTGCCGTGCCAGTTGTAAGGCGCGGTGTCCGCCAGGCGGCCGGCGAGGCTGGGCGTCTGCAGGCGCGCGCCCTGGAGCCGCCACACCAGGCCGTCCTCGCGGCCGTCCACGTGGCAGCTGGCGCAGGCCAGGCCGGCGGCGCTGACGAAGTGGTCGTTGCGGAAGAAGAGGCGCCGGCCGCGCGCCATCTGCTCGTCCAGGACGCCCTTGCCCAGGCTCACCTCGGCCTTGGGCGCCGCGTTGGTCTGCGAGGTGGAAGCGCTCACCAGCACCCGGTCGAACGCGGCGTAGGAGAAGACCTCGCCGCGGTCCAGCGCCACGCCGGTCATGCCCAGGCCGTTGGTGATCTCCTGGTCCGGCCGCTCCGTGGTGGTCGTCACCACCTCGCGGTGCACGCCGTCGATGCTCCCGTCCTCGAACCGCACCCGCTCCACCTGCCCCCGGATGCGCGAGGCGAGGTAGAGCGCGCCGTCCGCCAGCGCCGCGCCCGACACGTCCGGCACGTCCAGGGTGCCGGAGACCCGGCGCGCGTTCGGCGGGACGAGCGGCGCCCGCCCTCCCTCGATGACGGTGGCCACCAGCTCCACCGGGCGGGAGACGGAGCCGCCGTAGCCGCCGCTGGGCACCGGGCGCTCCAGGCCGGTGTTCACCTGCCCGTGCAGCACCAGGAGGTCGCGCCCGGCCGGCAGGAGCGCCTGCCCGTGCCAGGCCTGCCCGTCACCCGAGGGGAGATCGACCTCCCAGCGGCGCCGGAGGTCGGTGGAGGCGAGCTGCAGCGCGCTGCCCTTGTCCGGGAGCGCCGCCACCGCGGTGGTCGTCACCGCCACCGAGCGCGGGTCGGTGGGCAGGTCCAGGTGGCCGCGGAGCTTCAGCGTCCGGGTGTCGTAGGACTCCAGGGCGCGGGTGGTGACCAGGCCCACGTAGAGGCGGGACTCGTCCGGGTCCAGCGCCAGCCCGCGCACCTCGTCGCCCAGCTCGATGGCGTGGCGCTGGAAGTCGGGCTCGATGACGTCCACGCGGGCGGCCTCGCGGCAGCTGACGAAGACGCGGCCCTCGCCGGTGATCACCAGCAGCTCCGGCCAGCTCCCCACCGCGAAGCGCTTCACCTGCTTGTCCTTCCCCACCAGCGCCACCTCGTCCCGCTCCTCGTCCACCACCCAGGTGCCGCGGCCCAGCGGATCCACCGCCACCGACGACCCGGTGAGCCGCCCCGGCGCCGGCGCGTCGCGCAGCCGGGTGGGGCGGAAGAACAGGGGCTCCGGCAGCGGGACGGCGCCGCCGGCCACCGCGAGCAGGCCGGGGCGCGCGGGCGGCTCGGCGACGGTGGTGAAGACGATGGGCCCCAGGAGGCCGGCCGCGGCCACGCCGGCGAACGTGATGCTGACCCGAGGGTACGGCGCCGGGGCGAAGCGGAGGCGGCGCTGGAAGTGCTTTCCCGCCTCCGGGCCGCTGATGCAGAAGCCGAAGAGGGCGGCGCCGATGAGGCCGACGAGGACCCCGGCGCTGCCCTCCAGCGCCTTCATCGAAGCGAACGCCAGCCCCATCAGAGGAACGCCCGCCAGCACGAACAGCGCGGCGCGGGTGAGCCGGGTGCGGACCATCAGGCAGAACGCGACCGGCAGCATCGCCAGCACCACGGGGAGGGGCGACTCATGCTCGGAGGCGGAGATGAGCAGGGAGATGGCAGCGGCGGCGGACGCGAAGCCCAGCAGCGGCCAGGGCGGCCGTCCCACCGGGCCGGCGACGCGCTTCACCTTCGATCCGCTCCCGGCGACGCGCGGCATGATGGCCGCCGCCAACCCCAGCGCCACCGCGCGCCCGGCGGCCATGGCCAGCACCTCCAGGCGAATCGGCGACCAGAGGGCCACCAGCCCCAGCGGCACCAGGGACGTGGCCAGCGAGAGGAGCCCGGCGCGGAGGAAGCGGGTCCCGCCGCCGGTGCCGGCGCGGATCCAGTCCAGCCCGAGCGCGAAGGTGGCCAGCCCCAGCCAGGTCACCAGCTTCGCCATGTCCACGGCGGGGACGGCGGCGTCGGAGAAGACGTGGAGGTCCGAGGTCTGGATGGCGCCGATGACGCCCACGACGCCGAGCTGCGCCAGCCAGCGAACGGGGCCCAGGTGCGAGCCGATCATGCACCCGGCGAAGAGCGCCAGGGCGGAGGCGCCGGCGACGAAGACGGCGTCGCGGCTCAGGTTCCCGGTCCCGCGCGTGAGCACGCCGTCCACCGCCGTCACCACCAGCGTCGCCACCAGCACCCAGACGCCGGAGAGCGGGGCCAGCCGCGCCTGCTCGTCCTTCGCGCGGAGCATGGGCCAGACCAGCAGGGCGGTCGCCAGCACCAGCGGGACCGCCGCCGCGAACCCCCACGGGCCCGACTGGCCGCGGTCCACCGCCTCCACCAGGTGGAAGAAGGCGCTGCAACCGAACCAGATGGCGGCGGCGAAGCGGAACCGGCGCCGGCCGGCGAGCCAGAGCGCCAGCGCGTCCACCGGGAGCCGCGCCAGGTACAGGTACTGCTCGGCGCCGGAGGAGGCGTACCCCCTGTTGGCGAACGGGACCAGCGCGGCGATGACGCCGGCGGCGGCGAGGAAGCGCGCGGCCCACAGGCGCAGGCGGGACGGTGGGAGCCAGGCGTTCATGTCGGAACCCTCCAGCAGTGGTCCGGCTGCCATTGGCAAGTGGCGCGCCAGCCTCCGGGGGGAAAGGACACCAACGGAAGTGCGCGGGTTCCTGGGTCGGGTGCGGCTGCGGCCCCGCGGCCACGCGTAACGGCGGTGACAGAAGGTGTCACCGGCGTGGTCGGACGCCGTCACCATGACCGGGCGGGCGGCCCTGGAGCTAGAGCAGCTTCGCCACCACCACCAGGTTGGCGAACACGTCGTCGGACTGGGACAGCCGGGTGGTCCAGTGCTGCACGTCGGAGCTGAGCTCCAGGTGCTTGGAGAAGAGCTGGACCACCTCCACGGCGAGCACGTCCAGCGACTCGCCGGAGGGGTCGTGCGAGTCGAGCATCAGCGGCTTGGTGTCCGGGTGGCCCATCAGCATCACCCGCAGCATGGCGGCGCGGAACGCCAGCTTGAACGCGTGGGCGGTGAGGTGCTCCGAGTCGGTGTGCGGGTTGCGGTACCACCAGGCCATGGCGTGCCGGCGGAAGTAGCGCTCCATCCGCGCGCCGAAGTCCTCGGAGAGGACGTTCGCCGTCTTGCGGTACTTGCCGGTCAGCCCGCGCGCGTTGGGCCCGCCGTACGTCTCCAGCACGCCCTCCGCCACCCGCGCCAGCCGGACCGGCGCGCCCGCCCGGAGCCGCTCCTCCATGATGGAGAGGAAGAGGGCGATCCACTTGTCGGTGAGCAGCTCCAGCTTGGCGAAGTTGCGGTGGATGGAGAGGAGGAGCGAGTGGCTCTCGATGGTGCGGAGCTTCTCGTCCATCTCCGCCTTGTCGTAGGGCGGCGCGCCCCGGTAGTAGAACGGCTTCAGCCAGTGGCCCAGCTGGCCCAGGAACACCAACCGGGACCCGGGCGGGAAGCGATCGGACGCCAGCAGGCGCATCACCACCGCGCGCACCTTGTCCCGCCCCGCGGCGTAGGCGGTGCCCGCGTCCGCGTCGAGCGTCCGGTTGACGAAGTCCCGCGGGACGACGCCCGGCGGCAGCGGCTTCGGCTCCAGCGACGTCTCGGTGAGCAGCGCCAGGCGGACGATCTCCGGGCACGCGAAGGAGCCGAACACCTCGCGCCGGTCCGGGAAGTGGGTGACCGCGCGCGGGAACATGGCGCACGCGTTGGCCAGCACCGACCCGCCGTGCTTGCGGTGCACCGAGCACAGCTGCTTCTCGTCCAGAAATGGACAGCGGCCCTTGGCGTCCATCTGGATGAACGCCGCCTGCTCCGGGTCCGAGCGGTCCGGGTTGAGCGGGACCAGCTCGTCGAACCGGGCGACGGGCATCCCCTCCGCCGCCAGCGCCTCGCGCATTCTGTTGCGGCCGTAGGAGTCCACCGGGACTTTGAGGCCCGTGCAGCAGGTGTCCTCGCAGTGGTCCGCGATGCAGGTGAAGCGCTGGAGATACTCGGGCCCGAGGAGGGGCGGGGACTTGCTCACTGGCCATCGGCAGCGTGTCACCCCGTGATGGCGCCCTCAAGCGCCCTGCGCCATCAAGGCCGGGTGCCCCCCGACCCGGCAGATCGGCCCGGATCGGCGGCCGGCTCCTTTCCAGGCAGCGCCGCTTCGCCCGACCAGGCCGTCCGCTCTCCGGCGCCGGGCTCGCGAACCACGACGGTCACGGAATACCGGCCCGGCGCCAGGCCCACCGCCGTCCGCAGCCGCGAGGCGCAGCGGCAGGTGCACGGGGAGCCGCTCAGGGACTCGATCACCTTCACCGCCGTCCCCACCACGGCGGCGGAGAGCTCGGCCTGCAGGCAACAAGGATGGGCCAGCTCGTGGGTGACGATGAGCCCGCCCGACAGCGGGTTGACCCGCACCGCCTCCTGAGGCCGTTCGCTTGCGGGCGGCGGCCAGCGCGCGCCGGTGGCCAGGGTGTGCTCGTCGCCCGACAGGCAGCCCAGCGCCTCGGAGACGGAGGCGCCCGGCTTTGCGGGCGGCAGCAGCGGGTGGGCCTGGAACGCCGGCCGCGGGGCTTCGAGCGCGGCGCCAGGTGCGAGCGACAGGTCCGGCTGGCTGGAGGGCGCGCCGCCGTCCGGGAAGGCGGGGATCTCCGCCGAGGCCGTCCGGCAGGCATCGTCCGGCGAGCCCAGCGCCTTCGACGCCGCAGGCGAGACATGGACGGACTGCTGCTCGGCGCAGGGGCCGGCGAGCAAGGCCAGGGTGAGCGGGAGGGCGCGGTTCACGTCGTTTCCCCCGGACGGTGCCACCGCGGAGCCTGGGCGGCCAGGGCGCCGGCGCTCAGGGTGTCCGCTGGTCGGCGCCGGCCGGCCGGGGCCGGAGGAGGACCATGCCCAGCGCCAGCGGGCGGGAGACCAGCTCGCGCAGGGCGTAGGGCGAGCCGCGGCGCGAGATGGGGTCCGCGGGGACGCCGTGCGCGTCGAGCCCGACGGAGTTGGCGATGAAGGTGGCGCGGGGGAGGTGGAAGCGCTGGGTCACCAGGAGGACCTCGTCCAGGTGGAAGACCTCGCGGGCGCGCACGCAGGAGTCGTAGGTCGACAGGCCCCAGTCGTCGGCGAGGAGGTCGCCGGCGGGGACGCCCTGGTCCACCGCGTAGCGGCGCATCGCCTCCGTCTCGTCGTGGTAGCGGTCCGAGTTGTCGCCGCTGACCAGGATGCGCTTCACCTTGCCCTGCCGGTAGAGGGCGATCGCCATGTCGAGGCGCTCGGCGAGGAGGGGGGACGGCTCCGAACGGGTAAGGCCGGCGCCGAACACCAGCGCCGCGGGGGCGGCGGGGGCCTCGGCTGGGGAGACGATGCGGGAGGCGTAGCGGAGGTCGACGTAGGAGGAGGCCAACGCGAACAGCGCGATCAGCAGCCCCAGGCCGGCGGCGGTCCAGCGCAGGGCGGTGCGGAGCGTGGGGCGGCGAGCCATGCCGGTGAGTCCGAGGAGGGGACCTTACACGCGAAATCGGACGTATGAGGCGGGCGCATCCTGGGGATATCCGCCCCAAGACGCGTCGTTGACGGGTGGGTGGCCCCCTGCCTAGGGTGCCGCGCCTTTGGTCAGTCCATCAGGAGCGGTGAGCGATGGCGTCGTTGCGCGACATCCGGAAGCGCATCAAGTCCGTGAAGAACACCCGGCAGATCACCAAGGCGATGAAGATGGTGGCGGCAGCCAAGCTCCGGCGCGCGCAGGACGCCATCATCGCGGCGCGCCCCTACTCCAACATGCTGGACGAGCTGATCCGCGAGCTGGCGGCGCGCTCGGAGGGCCTGGCCCACCCGCTGCTCCAGCCGCGCGAGCCGAAGAAGGTGGAGTTGGTGGTGCTCACCTCCGACCGCGGCCTGGCGGGCGGCTTCAACTCCAACGTCATCCGGCGCGCCAGCCGCTTCCTGTTCGAGAACAAGGGCAAGTACGAGCGGATCCAGCTCTCCACCATCGGCCGCAAGGGGAACGACTTCTTCAAGAAGCAGCCCGGGGTGAACCTGCGCCGCGACTACGCGGGGATGTACTCGCGGGTGAGCTACCGGGAGGCGGCGAACCTGGCCCAGGAGCTGTCGCAGAGCGTGCTCAACCGCGACGTGGACGCGGTGTTCCTCGTCTACAACGAGTTCGTCTCCGCCATCAGCCAGCGGGTGGCGCTGGTGCAGATGCTGCCGCTGCAGTCGCTGGCGGCGCCGGAGCCGGAGAAGGACGCGCAGGCGGCGGCCAAGGTGGCCACCCTGGTGGACTTCAAGTACGAGCCGGACCGCCAGGAGGTGCTGGACCGGCTGGTCCCCCAGGCGCTGGCGATCAAGATCTTCCGGGCCCTGCTGGAGTCGGTGGCCTCCGAGCACGGCGCGCGGATGAGCGCCATGGAGAACGCCACCAACAACGCCACGGACATGATCGGCCGGCTGACGCTCCTGTACAACCGCACCCGCCAGGCGGTGATCACCAAGGAGCTGATGGAGATCGTCTCCGGCGCCGAGGCGCAGAAGGGCTAAAGCCGGGCTAGCCGGCGGCGGCGCGCGAGGCCTCGAACTCGGCGCGCACCGCGTCCCTGAGCTGGCGGTCGCGCAGGAGCTCCTCGGCGGTGAGGGCCATGGCCCGCGCCGCGGCCAGCATGGCCTGCATCCCGCGCTCGCTGGCGGCGTGCCGGGCGAACTCGTGCTGGTGGCACATCGACGCGTTGGGGTCGCAGATGCCGAGGTAGGGGTGGATGGCGGGGACGACGTGCGAGACGTCCCCCATGTCGGTGCTGCCCTGGCCCGCGGTGTCGTCCCGCTCGGCCGGCGCGCGGCCCCCCGCCTGCAGGTGGCGGCCGAAGGCGCGCGCCAGGGCCATGTTGTTGCGCATGTCGGCGTAGCCCTTCTCCCGGGAGATCCGCAGCTCGGTGCGGGTGGCCATCGCCGCGGCCCGGGCACAGGTGACGATCTGGTCGACCATCACCGCCAGGTGGGCGACGGTGGTGGCGCGGATGCCGAACTGGCAGGCGGCGTGCTCGGGGATGATGTTCATCGCCTGGCCGCCGTCGGTGACGATGCCGTGCACCCGCGAGCCGTCGCGGAAGTGGACCCGCTGGCTGTCGATGAGGTTGAACGTCTGGATGACGCCGGAGAGCGCCGAGTTGCCCTCCCAGGGCGCGGCGGCCGCGTGCGAAGGTCTGCCGGTGAAGTGGAAGGTGAGCCACTCGCTGGCGAGCGCGCCGTGGGCGAGCAGGTCGCGGTCGAAGGGATGGAACATCATCGCCGCGTCGAGGCCTTCGAAGGCGCCGGCGGAGATGAGCTTGATCTTCCCGCCGCCGCCCTCCTCCGCCGGGGTGCCGAGGAGGACGACCTCGCCGGGGAGCCGATCTCGCACCGAGGCCAGTCCGAGGAAGGCCCCCAGCGCGCCCCCGGCGATCAGGTTGTGCCCGCAGGCGTGGCCGATCTCCGGGAGGGCGTCGTACTCCGCGAGGATCGCCACCCTCGCGCCGCCGGGCTTCCCGACGCGGGCGCGGAACGCCGTCGCCATGCCGCCCACGCCCCGCTCGACCCCGACGCCGGCCGACTCCACGGCGGCGCAGAGCCACCCCGCCGCCTGGTGCTCTTGGAAGCGAAGCTCGGGGTTCTCGTGGATGTCGCGCGACAGCGCCTTCAGCGCGCCGCTCTCGCGCTCAATGGTCGAGAGGATCTGGTCCCGGAGCTCCATGGGAGCATCGTAGATCGACGTCCCCGTTCATGAGGCGGGCCAGCCGCGCGGTCTGTTCGTCGATCTCCTCCCTGGACCGCGCCTGCAACACCCGCTTCGACTGCGCGCGCAGCTCGCGGGTGGCGATGGCGGCGAACGTCTCTTGCGCCTGGTGTTCCCGCGCCACCTCCAGCGCCGACACGGCGCGCTCGCACACCTGCTCGCAGAGGGCCACCGCTCCCTCTCCGTACGGCGGCGCTCCCGGCCGGCGGACCAGGACTGCCGCGCCCACGACCTGGCCGGCGCGCGAGCGGAGCGGCACCGCCAGCAGGCCGGGGAGCCCGCAGGCGTCGCGGACCTGGGCCCGGCCCATGGCCATCGAGTCCCGGAGCTGTTCGGGCAGGGCGGAGAGTCCGGCCGCCTCGAACAGCACCACCGCCCGGTCGCGCAGCGACGCCGTGGCCCCCTCCAGCCCGCGCCAGGCCGGCCGCCCCTGCTCCGGGAGGTAGACGGCCGCCGCGTCCCCCACCGCGTGCGCCAGCCGCCGCGCCAGGGTGGACAGCAGCGCGTCCAGGTCCAGCGCCCGGTCCGTCAGCTCGCGGTCCACCTGGGCCAGGAGCTGGAGCCGCTCCACGGACCGCTGGAGGAGGCCGGAGAGCTCCACGTTGCGCGCGGAGAGGCGGTCCAGCTTCTCGCGCAGGGAGCGCACCTCGGCGCGGAGGACGGTCGGGACCGGGCGGCGGAGGCGGCCGGCGTACCAGCAGGCGGCCGCCAGGGCGGCGAAGACGGCGATGGTCAGAGGGAGGTCTTTCACGCACGGGAGGTATGGACGGCCCCGGGGCGCGACAAGCCCCGCTTATCCTCCGCACAACGCCAGGAGCAGTGTCCGCGCTCGGACCTTGCCCTGGCACCAGGGGATCGGTAGATAGCGCGCGCCTTCCCCAAAGCTCCCCCAGAGCGGAGCCCGGAGCCACGACAACGATGAGCGCAAACGTTCCGACGACTGGCCGAGTGACCCAGGTCCTGGGACCCGTGGTGGACGTGGAGTTCCCGCCCGGCGGCCTGCCCGAGGTGTACACCGCGCTCAGGTTGACCAACTCCACCATCTCCAAGGACAAGGACAACCTCGTCATCGAGGTGGCGCAGCACCTGGGCGAGAACACCGTCCGCTGCATCGCCATGGACACCACGGACGGCCTGGCGCGCGGGGTGCCGGTGACCAATACCGGCGCGCCCATCCAGGTGCCGGTGGGCAAGGCGACCCTGGGCCGCATCCTCAACGTCACCGGCGACCCGGTGGACGAGCTGGGCCCGGTGGGCGCCACCAAGTACTACCCCATCCACCGCCCGGCCCCGACCTTCGTCGAGCAGGACGTGCGCGTGCAGGCGTTCGAGACGGGCATCAAGGTCATCGACCTGCTCGCCCCGTACACCCGCGGCGGGAAGATCGGCCTGTTCGGCGGCGCGGGCGTGGGCAAGACGGTGCTCCTGCAGGAGCTGATCCGCAACGTCGCCAAGGAGCGCGGCGGCTTCTCGGTGTTCGCCGGCGTGGGCGAGCGCACCCGCGAGGGCAACGACCTGTACCACGAGATGCAGGACTCCAAGGTCATCCGGAAGGACAAGCTGGACGAGAGCCAGTGCGTGCTGGTGTACGGCCAGATGAACGAGCCGCCCGGCGCCCGCGCCCGCGTGGCCCTCTCCGCGCTCTCCATCGCGGAGTACTTCCGCGACGAGGAGGGGCGCGACGTGCTCCTCTTCATCGACAACATCTTCCGGTTCACCCAGGCGGGCTCCGAGGTGTCGGCGCT
>Ga0134122_10002400_pt1 | contig 13755 bp, 13 predicted proteins | sample KB302_FD_96461 | JGI IMG/M metagenome (GOLD analysis project Ga0134122, IMG submission 96461) | Terrestrial soil microbial communities without Nitrogen fertilizer from Kellogg Biological Station, Michigan, USA - KB3-0-2 | ecosystem: Environmental > Terrestrial > Soil > Unclassified ... | reverse complement strand
GGATGCCGCGCTGGTCGAGCTTCGGGGCATCGCCACCGGCGTGGTTGATCGCCCTGCTCCCCCGGCCCAGGGCGTCAGTCTTGGTCGGGCCGCCGTTGCTCCGGAGCGTCCCGAGATTGAGGTTCGCGGCGGTGACGCTCAGGAAGTCCGCCGGCCCGGTGAAGCCGGGGCAGCCGCTGTTATCACTCGTGAGGAGGTTCTGCCCGTCGGAGGCGGCCGTGCCGCTGCAGTCGGGCGGAGTGCCCGTGGCTGCCGTATTGCGGGCGATCAGAGAGTTCTTCGTGCTGAACGTGGAGGTGCCATCGGTGGCGATGCCGCCGCCGTCGCCGGTGGTGTTGCGGTCGGAATCCGCCCCGTTGTGGGCGATGGTGACCGCGTTCATGGTCACGGTGGAGGTGTAGAGAGCGTAGATCCCGCCGCCCGCGAGCTCGGCGTGGTTGCCGTCGATCGTGTCGTTGATCAGGGTCGCTGTGCCCTGGCTGACCTGGATTCCTCCACCGTTCGCGTTTGCGCCGGTCGCCTTGTTGCCGCTCACCGTCGAGCGCGACACGCTGAGAGTGCCGAGGCTCACCTCGATGCCACCGCCGGACCCGCCCTCGAAGCTGTTGCCCGTGATCGTCGACCGGGTGATGGTCGTCGGTACGTCGACCGAGGCCACGTAGACCCCCGGGGAATTACCGGCCACGGTGCTCCGCGAGACGGTCAGCTCGCCGCCGAGCGCGGAGAGGCCCGTCTGCCCGTTATTCGAGATCGTGCTGCGGGAGACCGAGAGTGCCGACACTGCCCGGGCGCCGTCCTGCATGTTGCCCGAGATGCTGCTTCGCGAGATCGACACGTGCGCCGTGCCCGCGACGACGGCGGCGCTGGAGTTGCCGGTGAAGGCGCATCGAACGATCGTCGTCCTGCCACCGTTGTTGCTGTAAAGGCCGCCCCCGAAGAGGAGGCCGCCCGGGTCCTCGCCGATTGTGCTGCCCCGCTTGACCTTCAGGCGCCTGAGCGCGGTGGCGGCGAACGTCTCGAAAACGCGGAAGTGATTGTTTGCGTCGACGATGGCCTTGGTCTTGCCAGAGCTGGCGATCGTCACTTTGTCGCGGATGTCGAGGTCCCCGCTCCGCGCCAGGTCCTCGCCCGTCGAGTCCGCGCCCTGGCTCAGCTTGTAGGTCTTGCCGGCTTTTAGGACGATGTCGTCGTCGCCCGAGCGGTTGTTCGCGGCGATCACGGCTTCACGTAGCGAGCATTCGTTCCTCTTGCAGCCGTTCGGGACGGGGTCGCCGAGCCGCGTCGGCGCATAGGTGTGGGCGAGCGCGCTCGAACCGGTTACGAGCAGGCCGACCCAGGTCGCAGCGAGGAGCGCCAGGACGGCGATTCGGGGTGGCGAAGGGTGCGATCTCGAGGTCGGGAGGTGCACGACCCCGAAAACGCTACCGGGCGTCCCGCCTGACCGCGGCAGTCCGGCGAAACACAGCGAAAGGCCCACTAACGCGTCAATGGCGGGTTTGTGGCGCATACCGCCCCAAACTCGCCACTGACCGAAAAGCCCGCCACCCACGCGTCAACGGGACCCGGGGGTCAGATGCTCAGAAACGTCGCAGCGGGCGTTCGAGCAGGAACGTCTGCGTGGAGGTCTCGGTCTCCTTGTTGCGCTTGGGGATGAAGGCAACGACGCGCCGCCCGGTGATCCGCGTGATCGCCGCCGTCGCGTTCTGCTTGAGGCCGGCCGCCGACAACCGGGAGTCGTCAAACCCTTCCTCGTCCTCACCGGCTTCCGTGTCTGGCGTGCCCTCTTCGATCACGCATTTGACGGAGTTCTGCCGAATCTCGACGCTGGTGGACTTCGGTCGCTGCCCAGAGAATCGACTCCAAATCGTTCCAACGGACTGGGCGATCTCGCGGGAGGTCCTGTCAACGCGGGATTCCTCCTGATCGGCCGGCTGCTCCTGCTCCAATAGGTCGCTCATCGCGATACCTCTCTCCCACCCCTCGCATTGAGCCGGAGACAGAGGGCGGAGGGGAGGAAGAGGCCCAGCCGGCGTATTCAACGAGTGTAGAGCCCCTAGGTGAATCGCACCGCAGTCGGCGCGAGCCTCGCCCACGCTCTGGGCGGATTGGACAGCGCCCGAGCCGCGTCCTGCTACCGTGCTTCCCGTCGGCCGCCACCGGGGCGGCCGAGGAGTTCAGTCCTCCGTGCACTCAAGAGTGCGTCCGGGTTTCAGGATTCCCACCACTCGTCAAGGAGTTGCACAACATGTCTTTCGCTGATCTCGGCGTTTCGCGTCCGGTCACGGATGCGCTCACAAAGCGCGGCATCGTCGCGCCGTTCGCGGTCCAGGAGCTGGTCATCGCCGACGTCCTCGCCGGTCGCGACGTTCTAGTCCAGTCCCCGACCGGCTCGGGCAAAACTCTGGCCTTCGGCCTGCCGATCGCCGACCTGCTCGAGCCCAGCGCCCGTAAGCCAGCCGCGCTGGTGCTCGCACCAACCCGCGAGCTCGCGACGCAGATCGTCGATGAGCTTCGCGACGTCGCCCGAGTCCAGGAGCTCACGATCGCCCCGGTCTACGGCGGGGTCGGGGTCGAAAAGCAGGCCAAGCAAGCAGCGAGGGCCCACATCGTGGTCGCCACGCCTGGCCGGCTCGAGGACTTGCTTCAGCGTCGGGCGCTGGGCCTCGAGCACGTCCGGATTCTCGTCATCGACGAGGCCGACCGGATGCTCGACATGGGGTTCAAGCCGGCCGTCGATCGAATCGTGGCGCGCACGCCGCGTGATCGCCAGACACTCTTCTTCTCGGCGACGCTGGAGGCCGCGGCCGGCAAGCAGGCCCGCGCCTACACCCGCGACGCCCGCCGCCACGTCCACGAGCCCCAAGCCGACGACGTGGGCAAGCGCTCCCACCGATTCGTCCACCTCTCCCACCAGGCAAAGATGGATGCGCTCGTCGATGAGCTTCGCAACCCGGAACGAGGGCGAACGCTCGTCTTCGTGCGCACCAAGCGAGGGGCCGACCGGCTGGTCAAGCGGCTCGGCAAGCACCGGCTGCACGCTCTCGCGATGCACGGCAACAAGTCGCAGCCCCAGCGCGAGAAGGCGCTCGACCGCTTCGCGCGAGGTGACGTGGACACCCTCGTCGCCACCGACGTCGCCGCTCGCGGCATCGACGTCGACGACATCACCCATGTCGTCAACTTCGACTCACCCGGCGACCGCGACGCTTACGTCCACCGCGTCGGGCGCACCGCCCGGGCGGGTCGGGACGGAGCGAGCATCAGCTTCGTCCTCCCGGACCAGGCCGGCGAGATGCGGCGGATCGCCGCCAGCCTGGGCCTCTCCCGAGAATTCGACCACGAGCGCCGCGGGCACACCGACGGCATCGCAGTGCATCCCCCGACCCTGCAGCGACGCGCGCCCAACCGCCGCACTGGCAGCCACTCGAATGGCCGAAGGCGACGCAGATAGCCGCCCCGGGGCCTTGCTACGGTGGTGGGTACCCGGTCAGGCCAAAATCGCCTGGCAATCGTGCTCGCGCTCGCCGTCGTTGCTGTCGCACCCTCTGCGTTCGCCGCACATATCCGCAGAGGAGCGATACACATGCCCAGTGGAACCGTGAAGTGGTTCAGCGACGAGAAGGGCTTCGGAATCATCACCCCAGATGGCGGCTCGAAGGACCTCTTCGTCCATAAGAGCGCGATCGCCGGCGACGGCTTTCAGACGCTTCGGGAAGGTGCCAACGTCACCTACGAGGCCGAGGCCGGCGATAAGGGCCCGAAAGCCATCAACGTGCAGGCGAGCTAGTCGGCCCACGCCCAGACGCTGCGGGAGCATGCCCGCCAGACGAAACCCCACACGCCGCACGGCTCGGGTGGGGCAACTGCTCGAGCGGGTGATCCAGCAGCGCCGCAACGCCAGCGCGGCGACCGGATCGCAGGCAGGCGAGGTTGATCAGGAGCAGCGAATTGGGGCCCTGGAGCAACGAGTCGAGTACCTGGAGTCCCTCTTGGAGGGCCTACAGGATTCGGTTCATCGAGAGGCGGCGCGACACGAGAAGGAGATGAAGGCGCTCGAAGCGAAGACGCAAGGGCCCGAGATGGCGCGCGCTCTCGACAAGTACTCCCGGGAACGGCGCGTCTGACGGCGATGCTTCCGGCCTCCAGCCCCAGACTAGATGCTTCCCTTCCGGCTACGGCGGGCTCGGTAGCGCGGCTGCGCTTCTGGCTTCATCGCCATCACGCAGCGGTGACCGTCACCGGTTGCCTGCTGGTGGCCGGCGCCCTCGCGCTCGGAATCTGGGGCAAACGGACCGACTTCGCCGCGGCACTCCAGCTAGCACCGCTGTGGATCCTGGCTGTTGCCATTGTTCTGCACATCGCCTGGCTGGTCGCGCGCAGCGAGGCCTGGCACGTATGCGTGGACGCGGCGGGCGGCAAGGTCAGCCGGCGACGCCTCTATCGGGCGGCCAGCCTCGGCTACTTGGGCAACACCTTCAACGGCCAGTTTGGCCTCGCGGTCCGAATCGCGGCGCTCCGCCGATCCGCGCCGCGGGAGAGCCCTCCTCCATCCGTGCTGATCGCGGCTGAGCTACCGATCGTCGTGGTCGAGGTCAGCCTCGCGGCGCTGGCCTCGATCACCCTGGTTGGGCCTCTCGGCGTTCCCTGGTGGGTGCCGCTGCTCTGCCTCGCCTTCGGCCTCGCTGTGGTCGCCGTGCTGACCAGAGTCGCTCGGGATCATCGCGATGGGTTCTGGAAGGGCTTCGCCGTGATGCGGGGGCTCCAGGGCCGCAGCAGCATCATCGGCCTCATGGTGTTCGCCGTCTGCGCCCAGATCGCGCGCAACTGGCTGGTCCTCCAAGGGATCGGCGTGGACAGCTCGGTCCTCGACGCCACCGCGCTCCTGATCGGGGTAGCGGTGATCGGCCTGCTTCCCGTCGGCCCGAGTCTGGGTGCGGCGGCGGCCGTGGTCATTCTGGGGGCAAACGGGGTTGCGGCGACGGCCGCCGCCGGAGCCCTGCTGACGGCCACCGGCGCCGTCGGCGCCCTCTGCTTCGCGTCCTGGGCGCTCGTCGATCGGCTTCGGCCGTCTGCTAGATCGCTGGCCGCATCGCTTCCCTCCTGACCGGCGCCGAGGCGCGCCCCAAGGGGCCCCTTGGCAGTAAGCTGACTTCTAGCCGTCCCGAGGGCGCTCTCCATTCCTCTCTTCCTTCTGTAGTCGGCGGCATCGATTCGAGAGGAGTGAGAGAGGGGCGCCTGATCGGGGACTCGGCAAGAATCTGTGAAGACGTGGGGCTCACCGTTCGCGCGGAGCGAGATCGTGAACGCAGATGAACGGTCGCCGCTCTGCCGAGACTGCTGGCACGACGACGAGGTCGTGGTGAAGATGGACCTGATCCTTGTGCCGACCCCCAAGCCACCGACTCGGCATGCCTGATCCCGCATCGTGGCGCGGTCCGGAGATCGAGAGGACGATCGTGATCGCTCGCCCCCTGGAAGAAGTGTGGGAGTACATCGCTGACCTGCGAAACGATCCGCAGTGGTGCGACAAGGTCGTCTCGGTCAAGCAGCTCGTGGGAGACGGCCCGGGGCCGAATACCAGTTACCGCGTCGTCCACCAGCCGGTACGCCTGAAGCAATCCAAGGAGCTGGCGGTCACGGTTGAGGAGTTCGAACCTCCGCGCCGGATGCGGATGCGCGAGGAGAACGGTGAAGGCGTCTTTAGCGTCACTTATGGCCTTGAGCAGAGCCATGACCTGGAACGCTCTGGCGAGGCGACTCGGCTGACCCAGCGCGATCGGATCGAGTGGAAGGTTCCGAGGCCCCAGGTTCCGATGGCGCGTCGAATGGTGGGCCGGGATATCGAGAACCAGCTCTTGACGCTCAAGAGCCTGTTGGAAAGCGGCCAGGCGATGTCGGAGGAGAACGTGGGTCTGGCGGGGCTGGTTCAAGAGCTGGACCCGGCCTAGTGCGTCGAGTCGAACCGTGCCCGAAGCTGGTCAGCCAGTCGATCGACCTGCCGAGCGGCGAGCTCCGCCTGCTCCAACCGCAGGAGTCCGCCGAGCTGCCGGACGCGGGCGCCGTCGAATGGGCACCGATCGCGCCTTACTGGTCGGTCCTTTGGCGTAGCGGTGTCGCGCTCGCCTGCGAGCTCGAAGGCGTGGCGCTCCGCGGGCTGCGCGTCGTCGAGCTCGGCTGTGGGCTCGCGGTGCCGAGCATCGCCGCCGCGCGCGGAGGCGCCGCGGTGCTGGCCACGGACGCATGCGCAGACGCGCTCGCGCTCGCGGCGCGCAACGCCCAGGTGAACGACGTGCGAATGGAGACGGCGACGGTGGACTGGGCGGAACCCGAGGAGCTCGTCAGGCGCGCGCCGTTCGACCTGGTGCTCGCCGCTGACGTCCTCTATGAGCCTGCCAGCATCCCCCTGCTGTTGTCGCTCTTGCCCCGCCTAGCGCCGGAGGCCTGGCTCGCCGATCCCGGCCGGCCGGCCACCGTCGCCTTCCTCGAACAGGCGGGTTACCGGTGGTCGATCGAGACGCGCGACCGAGATGTGGTCTTGGTCCACCGGCTGCAGTTTGGTCTGAACGCGGTCGGCCAACCGGCGCAACTCGCCCGGACGGCCCTCCCTTAGCAGGGCCCGTGACTCCACACTCCACTCAGGTCGTGTGCCGGGCCGCCTTGATGGCCTTCAGGAGCCGGGGCGCCTCGTCGGCCGCCGCCTTGAGATCCGCGTTGACCACTGCCTCCCGCAGCACCTCCAGGCGTGTGTCGATCCTGGTCATGTCGGCGGGCTCGACTGTGTGCGCGAACCGATCCCGGACCCAGTCCAGGGTGGCGACATCCCCGTTCACACCGCCCATGTCGCCGGCGGCCCCGTGAACCAGGATCTGGCGCGCCCACAGCTCGAAGCGGGCGAGGTCGATCTCGGTCTGCGGCCGATAGCGCAGCTCGAGGTCGAGCGTCGACTGAGTCACGTCGATCCCCGCGTTGCCAGCCTGCTCTTGATCGTGGGCATCGATCGCACCTCCCAGCGTCTTCAGCGCGCGGTCCATCTCGGCGGCGAGCCGGGGTGGAACCTCACCCTGCTGGTAGCGACCCCAGGCCCCCGCCGCGGCCCTCTCAGCCGCCGCTGCCGAGCTCCAATTCCCGGAGACGACCCGGTCGAGGAGCTTGTTGGCGGCCGCCGACAACGCCTCCAGCTCGGGCGGCACAGGCCCACCGAGGGCATCGGTGGGAACGGCGAGCGCCATCGCCTCGACCTCGCTCCCGTGGCCGGAGAAGAACTCGCCGTAGCCGGGGGCGAAGACCTTGTCGCTGTAGGTCCCATCGTCGTGGAGTTCGCGGGCAATCATTGCGCCCTCAACCGGGCCCGTGGGACCGTCCACGGTCTTGTTGATCCTCTTGATCGTCACCTCCTCGAAGGCGATCCCGGGGATGTTCTCAGCGCGATGCACGTCGCCAACCTGGGGGTCGCCGGGCATGATCATCTCGATGGGGCCATCCCTTCCGGCGAGCCAGGTGCCCGCGGTGCCGTCGATGAGGCCGCTGGTGTTGCTGTAGTCGTACACGTCCTCGCCCAGGTACCACACCGACCCGTCGTCGGCCTGGGCGTAGCGGTCGAGCGCAACCTCCTCGATGCGCCCGTCGATGTAGGCCATGTACTGCGAGACGAGGACCTCCACCCACTGACCCTCGCTCCACTCGATCCTCTGCGTCACCGGCAGCAGCGTGGTCTCGGTGTGAAACGGCTTGCCCTCGACCTTGCCGCTGAAGATCACCGACTGCAGGTCGCTGATCGGAAACAGCGGGTTGGTGATCTCGGTGGGATTCGAGAACGTCGGCGCCGTGATGTCGACCCGCTCACTCTCGGGCGCCACGGGGAGCTTGTCCAGATTGGCCGCCGCGAGCTGGGCCTGACTCGGCTGCGGGATCGTCTCGGAAGCCCCCGCGCTTGCGTCGGCCCCGTCGTCGCTCCCGCAGGCGCCCAGCGCGAGCGCCGCGACAATGGCCGTGGCTGCTGCGATGGCGAACGCCTTCTGATTGGCGGATTGCCTCTGATTGATCTGCATCGGAATCGACCTCCCGTTTTGGCTTGCGGGGCCCGTTCTACGGACGGCCACTGAGAGCCAGCTGAGAGCGGCTTCGCCTATTTGGCCGCGGCGGCCAGCGGAAAGCGGAGCCGAACCGTGGCCCCCGCGGCGCCGGTGTCGACGATCGTCGCGGTCGCGCCGTGCGCCTCCGAGATCGCCCGCACGATCGCCAGTCCGAGCCCCGCCCCGCTCCGGGTGCGTTCGCGGTCGCCGCTCGTGAAGCGCTCGAAGGCGTGCAGCTCGAGCTCGGCCGGAAAGCCGGGACCCTCGTCGCCGACGTCGATCTCGATCGCTTTGCCCGACCGGCGAGCGGAGAGCCGGATCTCGCCGCCGCCGTGACGCAGGGCGTTGTCCACCAGGTTCCCCAGCGCCTGCCGAGCCCGAAGCGGGTCGACCCACACGCTTCCGACCCCCTGCGCGTCGACCCGGATCTCGCGACCCTGCTCGCGCGCGCGATCGCTGAAGCGCTGCCGGGTCCTCTCGAGCAGCTCACCGACCTCGACCTGCTCGCGGTGTACCGGCAGGCGCCCGTCGGCAGCCCGGGCAATCAGCAGCAGGTCCTCGGCGAGCTGGGCGAGGTGATCCGTCTCCTCGAGGGCGACGCCGAGCGACTCGCGGACCTCGGGGTCGTGTTCACCGATGCGGATCGCAGCTTCCAGCTCGGCCTTCAGCACCGCAAGCGGGGTGCGTAGCTCGTGGCTGGCGTCTGCCACGAACCGGCGCTCGCGCTGAAACGACTCCTCCAAGCGGGCGAGCATCTCGTTCAGCGTCTCGCCGAGGCGGCGGATCTCGTCCTGGGCGGCCGGGAGCGGCAGCCGCTCGCCGCCGCGCCCCAGGGAGACCCGCTTCGCCCGCCGGCGCATCGCCTCGACTGGCGCGAGGCCGGCGATGGCAAGCCAGTAACCGATCCCGGATGCGAGCAAGACCGCGATCGGAACGCCGATCAAGAACGACCTGAGCAATGCCGAGAGCGTCTCCTCGCGGTCCGCGAGCGAGACGCCGACGACCAAGACGAGCGGCCGTCCCCCGACCACCAGCGGGCGCGCGAGCATCCGAGCCGTTCCCTCGATGCTTGGGAGCTCGCGCTCGAGCTCGGTCCCGTCCCGCGATGCCCGCCTGGCCTCCTCGGGGCTTAGCACCGGGGCGCGTATGGCCCTGGTTCCGTCCACGCGGCGTCCCTGCGGAGTCAGGAGCTGGATGAAGTTGTCCTCCGGATCGGTGACCCTGCCGCTGCCCACCCGCGCCAGGCTGGGCCCGGAGCGACGGATGACGGCGGCCACGTCGTCCGAGCGCCGGGCGAGCCCGTGGTCGATCGTCTCGGTCAGGTCAGCGCGCTGGCGCAGGTAGACGAAGGTCGCCGCCGCCACCAGCACGAGCAGCATGGCGAGGGCGAAAGCTGCCGTGAGCCGAACGCGTATCGGCAAACGGCGGAGGATCAGGCGTCCTTTCGCAGCCGGTACCCGGCGCCCCGAACCGTCTCGATCGACTCCACCCCGAAGGGACGGTCGACCTTCTCGCGCAGGTAGCGGATGTAGACCTCGACTACGTTGGAGCGGTTCTCGTAGTCGTAGTCCCATGCCCGCTCCAGGAGCTGGAACTTGCTCAGCATCTCGCCCGGACGGCGCATGAAGGTCTCCAAGAGCACGAACTCCTTCCGCGAGAGCTGTATCTCCTGCTCCCCGCGCCACACCTGTTGGGTGGCGGGATCCATGCGCAGGCCGGCCACCTCGAGCACCGGCGGGCGCTCCGCCCCGCCCCGACGAGCAAGCGCCCGGAGCCGGGCCAGCAGCTCCACCAGCGAGAACGGTTTCACGAGGTAGTCGTCGGCACCTCGGTCGAGGCCCCGGACGCGGTCCTCGATCGCGTCACGGGCCGTGAGCATGATGATCGGCGTCCAGATGCCGTCCTCACGGAGGCGCCGGCAGGTCTCGAAGCCGTCGATGCCCGGCAGCATCAGGTCGAGGATCACCGCGTCGAACTCCGTCGACCCCGCCATCCACAACGCGTCCTCCCCGCGCCTGGCAACGTCGGCGACGACGCCCTCCGCTCGCAGCCCGCGACGGATCGCCGCTGCCAGGCGCATGTCGTCCTCGACGATCAGAACTCGCACATACCCATGATCGCGACAAAGATGAGAGGAGCCTGAGAGCCGGGGGCCTGGCGGCGTAGGGGTTCGAAACCTCGGCTCGCGGACACTTTCATCGCGCTTTCACCGATTCGTCATGGACGCTTCATGGCCCTGGCGTAGACCTGGCATCGACAAGTCCACCAGCCGGCCCACCGGGCCGGAGGCGAAAGGGAGAAGCGATGACTAGGAGGAAGATCAAGACGACCGCGACGACCCTGTGCGTCACCGCGGCGCTGGCGATCGGCGTGGCTGCCTGTGGCGAAGGGACAACCGCGACCGGAAACGAGGCGACCCCCGCGGCATCGTCGAGCCCGACGGGGTCGGGGTTGCCTCAAGGAAGCGAGCCGGTGAAGCTCGACCCGGCCGAATTCACGACCAAGATCGACAACCCGTACTGGCCGATGAGCCCGGGCAGCAAGTGGGTCTACAGGGAGACAGACACGACGGGGACGCGCGAGAAGGCCGTGGTCGAGGTCACGCACAAGACCAAGACGATGGCCAACGGGGTCGTGGCCAGGGTGGTCCGCGACACGGTGAGCGAGCACGGCACGCCGGTCGAGGTCACGGACGACTGGTACGCCCAGGACTCGGACGGGAACGTCTGGTACCTGGGGGAGGCGACCGCCGAGTACAAGAACGGCAAACCGACGACGACCGCCGGGTCGTTTGAGGCCGGCGTGGACGGAGCCCAGGCCGGGATCGCCATGCCGGCGAATCCCGAGCCAGGGATGGCCTACCGACAGGAGTACTACAAGGGCGTGGCCGAGGACAAGGGTGCCGTCATCACGGTCGGACAGGAGCAGGTCGAAGTGCCCTTCGGCCAGTTCGACACAGACGTCCTGATGACCCGTGATCTGGTGCCGACGGAACCGAAGGTGCAGGAGCTGAAGTTCTATGCCCCTGGCGTCGGCCCGCTGTTGAGCGTGCACACCGACGGCGCCGGCGGCCGCGCGGAGCTGGTCAGCTACACGCCTGGACGGTAGTGGACCGCGTTCGGCCGTAGATGGGACGATGATGAGGGCCGGCATCTTGCCGGCCCTCAATCGCCGGATGGCGAGTTTGTGGCGCATACCGCCTCAAACTCGCCACGAACACGAAAGGCACGCCGAGCTGTTCTGAGATCGGCTGAGTTTCGCTCAGTTTCGGTACCACGGCTGGTACCACGGGCTCGGAACCAGCCGACTCCCCCAATCACTTCCGCTCAGGCTCCGTATCGGAATGAGACTCCCCAACTTCGCCGAAGGCCCGGAAGGCCAGCGCCGCCACCAGGATCCCGAGCACTGTGCCGAGGGCACGCTCACCGGCCGCGTCGAATGCAGACGAGCCCAGCGTGTCGGTCAGGAGCACGACGTAAACGGTGATCGCGGTCGTGAAGAGCGCGTACTCGATCGCCAGCAGCGCGTAGGCGAGCGCCGCGGCAATCGTGAGCACGATGGTGGTCGGGATGACCGCATCGCTCAGAACCTCGGCCACGGCGGTGGCCAGCACGAGCCCCATCGCGGTCCCGGCCGCGCGCATTGCGATTCGCTCAGAGGTCTGGCTGGCCTCGGGCTTGAGCACGAACAGGATCGTCAACGGCACCCAATAGCCGTGGTCGTGGAAGCCCACCAGCCGGTAGATCGCAACGCCGATTGCCAACGCTGCGCCGAAGCGAACGGCATGTCGCAAGGTCGCGCGATGGAGGTCCAAGCCGGCGCGCAGCTTCACGGCCGTATCCGCAGCAGCTCGACCGAGCTCGAACCGCCGCTCGCGCCCGCGATCGACGACTGCCCAGACGCAGGCAGCCCAGCCGGCCTGGGCGAGACCACCACAGGTGCCGATCGCGAGCGCCGTCCAGGCCTGAGCCGGCTCCAGCCACAGCCCCTGCGCGATCAAGAAGACGAGCACCACTGAGAGACCGGCGATCGCCATGCGCAGCGAGACGGCAACCGCGTAACCACCGAGCGTCGCCACAACCGCCATGCCGAGGATGGCAGTCGCCACGGTCTGGCTCGTTAGGACGCCGAGCGCCGCCACCATGCCAACCAGGGGTGCGCAGCACAGTTGCCAGCGCACCCGCACCCGGGCAGGGGCGTCGAAGGCGATGAAGCCGCAGATCATCGCTGCAGAGCCGACCCCTCCGGCAACCGCGTCGTCGAGCTCGAGCTCCGTGAGCAGGCCGGCGGCGACCGGCACCGCGACCAGAAAGCCCCGCCCAATGGCCGGCACCGGGTCGCCGCGAAGCGTCCAGGTCGCCGGCAGATGCGAGCCGGTGGTCGCCCGCGCCTGCGCCATCGTCAGATGAGCGAGGAAGGGATCCCTGTCGCGCCCATGGTCGGATCATTTTGCCGAGGAGTTCGCAATACCCGAACCCGCCGTGATCGGATTCTGGTCTCCGCAGAGAAAGCCCACGTTTGCGGGGGCGGTGGCTTCGTTGAGTAGCGGGGGTGGGATTTGAACCCACGCCCTCCGGCTGCGCGAGCAAGAATGCATGCTGATGGCCCCGGTCCCGCCCCTTCACCCCGGACCCACGCGATTCGAGGGCGGCCTGACCCAGGTCGGTTCGGGCGTCCATGCCTGGCTGCAACCCAACGGGCTGCTCGGCGAAAGCAACGCGAGCCTGGTGATCGGCGAGGGAGCGTCACTACTGATTGACACGTTGTGGGATCGGCGGCTCACACGCCGCATGCTCACGGCGATGGCGCCTCTGATCCATGACGCACCGATCGAGTTGCTCGTCAACACACACTCCGACGGCGACCACTGGTGGGGGAACCAGGAGGTCCGAGGAGCGGAGATCATCGCCACCGAGTCCGCGAGGACGGTGATGGAAGATGAGTCCCCCGCCGAGATGAAGCGCTTCGGCATGTTGGCGGCCGCTCTGCGGCGCGCGGGCTCGATGCCGTTTCCCTATCCGCGGCGCGGCGACGTCGCCGCGATCGCGGCCTACGTCAGTGAGGCACTGAAGCCCTTCGAGTTCGACGAAGTGCGGCTGGTGTCGCCGACCCGCACGTTCTCCCGCGAACTCGAGCTCGACGTCGGCGGCCGCGCGATTCGTCTGATCGAGGTCGGCCCTGCGCACACCCCGGGTGACCTGATCGTCTGGGTTCCGGACGCGCGGATCGCGATCGCGGCCGACATCCTCTTCATTGGCGTCACTCCCATCATGTGGGCAGGGCCGCTCGAGCGCTGGGTGTCGGCTCTCGAGCGGCTGCTGGAGCTCGGTGCGGAGCGGTTTATCCCCGGGCACGGCCCGGTCTGCGGCCCCGACGAGGTGCGGCGCCTGATCGACTACTGGCGCTGGCTGGAGCGCGCGGCCGGGGAGCATCTCGAGGCCGGAAGCTCGCCGCCCCAGGCGGCGCGCGCACTCGTGCTCGGAGACGAGATCGCCGAGCGAGGCTTCGCGGGCTGGCTCGCTCCCGAGCGTGCGCTGGTCAGCGTGGGCACCATCGACGCGCACCGTCGTGGCGCCGCCAAGCCACCCGGGCCGCGCGAGCTGATCGCCGCGTTCTTCCGTATGGCACTGCTGGCGCGAGACCTCAATCGAAGAGACCAGAAGCCCGTCTGAGCGGGCCTCAG
>Ga0134122_10002399_pt1 | contig 13759 bp, 12 predicted proteins | sample KB302_FD_96461 | JGI IMG/M metagenome (GOLD analysis project Ga0134122, IMG submission 96461) | Terrestrial soil microbial communities without Nitrogen fertilizer from Kellogg Biological Station, Michigan, USA - KB3-0-2 | ecosystem: Environmental > Terrestrial > Soil > Unclassified ... | reverse complement strand
TGGAGCGCTTCGAACCCCTGCTCGGCAAGGAGGTCCCCCGCTCGGCCGTGCTCTGGTCGGGCGCCCTCTGGGGTAGCGACGAGCGGTCGATCTTCCGCCTCGATGCGGACGAGAAGACGCCGATCGCGACGCCCTTCCCCGGCGGCCGGCTGGATCGATCGAGCGCCGGCCTGCTCTACGCCGGTACCGGCGGCGCCTGGCTGCGCACCGCCCCAAGCCAAGACTGGATCGAGCTCTCGGCCCAACCGGCGCGCGTGTTTCCGACCGGCGACGAGCACCTCGCGGCGGTGATCGCCACAGCGGACGCCGCCTTCCTTCTCGATCGCGCCGGAGATCCCGCCCGCCCCACGCTGCGCCCGCTGACCCTCCCTTTCCCGGTCCGGGATCTCACCGCGGCGAAGATCTTCGACGGCCGGCTGCTGTTGGGCACGTCGGGCTACGGAGTCCAGGCGGCGGCGCCGTAGGCAGCGGAGACCCGCCGAAAAACGTTCGAAGTGTAGGGGCGGAGCTTGCCTCCGCCCGGGGGCAGGCAAGCTGCCCCCCTACGACCGAGATCCAACCGCCACTTGGACTCTTAAATCTTCGCCAGCCGCAGCCGCAGCGCGTTGCCGATCACCGAAACCGACGAGAACGACATCGCGGCGCTCGCAACGATGGGCGACAGCAGCAGGCCGAACGCCGGATAGAGAATGCCCGCCGCGAGCGGCACACCGAGAAGGTTGTAGGCGAAGGCGAAGAACAGATTCTGGCGAATGTTCCGCATCGTCGCGTGCGACAACCGCCGGGCGCGCACAATGCCGCCGAGATCTCCGCCCATAAGGGTGACGCTCGCGCTCTGGACCGCCACGTCGGACCCCGTCGCGAGCGCCAACCCCACCTCCGCCCGGGCAAGCGCCGGGGCATCGTTCACGCCGTCCCCCGCCATCGCGACCCGGCGCCCCGCCTTTTGCAGCTTCTCGATTTCCTGCGCCTTCCCTTCCGGCAGAACCTCCGCAATCACCTCGTCGAGTCCCAACTGACGCGCGACGGCCTCGGCGGTCGCGCGGGAATCGCCCGTCAGCATGACCAGCCGGATCCCCTCTTCGCGTAGCGCCGCGAGCGCGGCGGGCGTTGTCTCACGAATCGGATCGGCGACGCCGAGAAGCCCGAGCACCCGGCCGCCGCGGATGACGGCGACCACCGTCTGCCCCTCGGAGCGCAGCGGAGCGGCGGGGGTATCCAGACCGGAGACCAGCTCGGCTTCCGCAACGCCCAATTCCGCCGCAAGCGCTCGATTACCGAGGCCGACCTCGGTTCCCTCCAGAGTGGCGACCACCCCTTTGCCGGTCACGGCGCGGAACCCCGCGACTTCCGGAGCTTCGATCTTCCGCTCGGCCGCTCCGGCGAGAATCGCCGCGGCGAGCGGGTGCTCGCTCCCCCGTTCGAGTCCCGCGGCGACCCGCAACAGCTCGCGCTCGTCGATCCCCGCCGCGGGCTGTACGGCCACCAGGCGCGGCCGACCTTCGGTAAGGGTGCCGGTCTTGTCGATCACCAGGGTGTCGATCTTCTCCAACGTTTCGAGCGCCTCGGCATCGCGGAACAGAACGCCCGACCGGGCGCCGCGGCCGGTGCCCACCATCACGGACATGGGAGTCGCGAGCCCCAAGGCGCAAGGGCAGGCGATGATCAGCACGGCGACCGCGTTGACCAGGGCATAGGCGAACCGCGGCTCGGGGCCGAACAGGAACCAAATCCCGAAGGTCAAGAGGGCGACCAGCACCACCGCCGGCACGAACCAGGAGGCGACCTTGTCGGCCAGCCGTTGGATGGGAGCCCGGCTGCGTTGCGCCTCGCCCACCAGGCGGACGATCTGGGCGAGCACGGTGTCGTTGCCGATCCGCTCGGCACGAAACACGAAGCTGCCCGAACCGTTCACCGTCCCGCCGACCACCTTGGAGCCCGGCTCTTTTTCGACCGGTATCGGCTCGCCGGAAAGGAGCGATTCATCGACCGAGCTGGCCCCCTCTTCGACGACTCCATCGACCGGCACCTTCTCGCCCGGCCGGACCCGCAACCGGTCGCCGACCTGGATCGCCGTGATCTCCACCTCTTCGTCGCGCCCGTCCGCCCCGATCCGCCGAGCGGTCTTGGGCGCCAGGCCGAGCAAAGCGCGAATCGCCGCACCCGTCGAGCGCCGGGCACGCAGCTCCAAGACCTGACCGACCAGAACGAGCGCCGTGATGACCGCCGCCGCCTCGAAATAGAGCGGCGGACCGCCCGCGTGGCCGGACGAGGCGACCCCCGCCGGCAGCCAACCGGGGAACAGCACGGCCACCAGACTGTAGAGGTATGCCGCGCCGGTGCCGAGGGCGATCAGAGTGAACATGTTCGGACTGCGAAAGCGGATCGAGTCGAACGCCCGGACGAAGAACGGCCAGCCGCCCCAAAGCACGACGGGAGTCGCAAGCGCGAGCTGCATCCAGGGGACCCAAGCTCCATGAAGAGCGGTCACCCCCGCCATCCCCGCCATTTCGATCACCAGAAGCGGCGCGGCGAGAAGGGCGCTCCCGATCAGCCGCCGCTGCATGTCGATCAACTCCGGATCGGGACCCTCCTCCAACGTCGGCATCATCGGTTCGAGCGCCATCCCGCATTTCGGGCAAGATCCCGGCTTGTCGCGCACGATCTCGGGATGCATCGGGCAGGTCCACTGGGAACCGGGAGGAGCGGGCTCCGGCCTCGCCTCTTCGGTCTTCGGCGCCAGGTACCTCGCCGGATCTTTCTCGAACTTCTCCCGGCACCCGGCGCCGCAGAAGTAGTAGGTCTTCCCGCCGTGTTCCGCCCGGTGCTTCGCGGTCGCTGGGTTGACGGTCATGCCGCAGACCGGATCGAGAACGGGCTCCGCAGCGGGATTCGGATCTTGAGGGTGGAGCGAGTGGTTGTGGGGGTCTGGACTCATGGGAGGTTTAGCTTATCGTTGGGATGAGGAGAACCTTCCGGGATTCCCGATTGTTCCCGGTGAGCCCGCCAAAGGAGCCCTGATGTCACGTTATGTCGTTCTCGACGCGCCTTCGATCCTCGGACTGAAGCCGACCGGAGTCGAGCTGCTTCCCAACGCCCTGAACGCCGCCGGTCTTCATGCCGGATTGGACGCCGGCTACGCCGGCCGGATTGAACCGCCACCCTACGACGCGAAGCGCGATCCCGAGACGCTGCTCCTGAATCCGAACGGGCTGCGGGCCTACGCGCTACAGCTCGCCGATGCGGTGTCCGTCGTGCTCCGGGAGGGCAAAGTCCCCGTCGTGCTCGGCGGCGATTGCAGCAATTTGATCGGCTGTGCTTTGGCTCTACGCCGCGCGGGAAGGTACGGACTGTTCTTCATCGACGGGCATGCCGACTTCTATCAACCCGAAGCGGAGCCGAACGGCGAAGTCGCCTCCATGGACCTGGCGATCATCTCCGGAAGAGGCCCGCGCGTGCTGACCGACATTGAAGGGCTCCAACCGCTCGTTCTCGACGAGGACATCGTCGCTTTCGCCTATCGCGATGCCGAGGAGCAGCGGGAATATGGCAGCCAAGATATCTGCGCCACCGCGATCCACACCGTAACTCTCGACCAGGTGCGCACGGCAGGGTTGGCCGAGTCCGCGGAGCAAGCCCTTCGGGCGCTTCGACTGGAGCGGTTGGAAGGTTTGTGGATTCACCTGGACGCCGACGTTTTGGACGATGCGATCTTTCCGGCAGTCGATTACCGCATGCCGGGCGGTTTGGGATGGGACGAGCTGAGCACCTTGCTACGCATTCTTACCGAGTCCGGAAAAGTGGTGGGAATCAACATTGGCATCTTCAACCCAAGGCTCGACCCGAGCGGCTCGCTGGCGCGTCGCTTCACCGAGTGCCTCGTGGCGGGACTGATGCCTCCAAAGTCATAAGGGTTAAAAAACGCCGAGGGCGGAGCCACCCACCCCCGGCGCGGGCCTACGGAATCAAGGAATCAGGATCACGCCGCCTTCGTCGGCGTCTCCTTCCCAGCCTTCTCCTGCGCCTCCTTCTCCACCTTGGCTTTCAGCGCTTCGAGCTCGCGCTTCGCCTTGCTCCCACGGCGCACCCGCTCCGCGCGCGGCCTGACGCCGAACTTCAACAGCTCCGCGCTTTCCAGACCGAAATGGCTTTGCAACGCGGCGGCGAGAGCATTGCGCTGCTTCCGACCGGTCTTGATGAGCGCCTCGCGCTGCAACGCTACGTCTCGAAGACCGGAGCGCTGCACCTCGATCCGCTCGCCCATGAGCCGCATCGTTTCCACCAGTTCTTTGAACTTCGTGTGGGCCTCCTGGGCGTGGCCCATCTCGCCAAGCAGCGGCTCCATGTTCTCCACCAAGACGCCCCACGCCTGCACCTTGTCCGAATACGAGCTGACTTTCATGACCTGCTCCCTTCTGGACTTGACGTCCAAGAATCCAACCGGCAAGACACCGGAGGACGAATCCGCTACGGGATTCACAAGGGTGCAGCGAGTACGGCGCGGTTTTCTCGGTGGGGGTGGGAAATTTACGGCGGTGGCCAACTTTCCACCGCAATCATGAACCCGTTACCGTAACGAAAGTGCGACTACGGTAATCGTGCGCCAACCACCGTAACGCCGAGAAAATAGCGGTGGCAGCACGGCGATTGCCGTAACTTCGTTCCGATTGTGGAGGATTGGGTCCCGATAGCAGCTATTGCAAGACGATAGCGGCTATCGCGGCTCAACTACAGCCCCTTCCGAGGTGCGACCGTAACGGCTCGCGCCCCTGTGATCTTCAAAGAACCGGTTTCGACGGGGGAAAGTCTGCGGGACGGTCGGGGGGCTTGTCAAGCGCTTGGGCGAGATTTGTTCCGGCTTGTGGGGATTAGGTTCGCGTGGGCAGGGTTCCTGAGCGATGCTCCAGTGGGGTGCAGGCTGCGTTGTCCTCCGCCAAGCTGGGCCGTCACCAAGTCGGCGTTAACCAGACAACCATGGTGCGGGCCTTCAGCCCTTGGGGTGGTGGATCGCGAACCCGAACCTAGGGCGATGCCCTAGGCTTCTATTGAGTGGGCCTTCGGCCCTGAAGAAAACGTTCGCCGGGATACGACTTCCCGGCGGAACCGTGGTCTGTTCGAGCGCCAAAGGCGCACCCAAGACAGCCTGGGGTGAAGCCCCAGGACACGAAACCATCCTCTCGTAGAGATCGGCCCACCCACCCGGGCGAGATGCTGCGGGAAGACTTCCTCCCGGACTACGCGCTCAACGCTTCCGGTCTCGCCGATGCCATAGGCGTCTCGCCCAGACCGTCAACGAGCTCCGAGGGCGGCGAGCCGTGAGTCCCGGTATGGCTCTTCGGCTCGCACGACTGTTCGGCAACTCGGCGGAATTTTGGCTCAATGCTCAACGTGCGGTAGATCTGTGGGATGCGCCTCAAGCCTCCGAGGTCTAGCACATCAAGCCGTTGAGGGCCGCATGACACCGGCCTGTAATCCCGAGGCGAACGTCCCGCCAAGCCGCGCCCGGACCTTCAGCTAAGGGCAGCAGCGTAGACTATGTTCTGTTCGACCTTATATGAACGGATGAATTGAGCCGAGGCCGTTTTTCGCTGAAAAATAAACAGAAGCCATAGAGGTAAGCGAGAAATGAATAGAGACCTAGGAACGCTCGGCGAAAACATACTGAGTAGTTGGGCGGCAGCGAGAAGGATAAGTGCCCAAAAAGCAACCATAGATGTCAACGGCTGGGACTTCCTACTCGAGTTCCCAAGAACGAGCGGGCAACCCTCGCTGCCAGCCGATAAAGAGCCCGCACACATCTGTTGCTTGGTGCAAGTGAAGGCAACAAGCACCGGAAAACTGAACTGCCAGGTTGCCCTCGCGACTTGGCAACGGCTCGCAATCTCCCCATTTCCTGCATTCTTTCTTATCCTAGACTTCGGCGCTGCTGATGTCCCCAGGGCTGCATACTTGGTGCCCTTGGACGCCGCCCGAATCGGTCGTGTTTTAAAGAGGATCCGAGAACTCGACTCCAGCCCAGTCGGTACAAGGAGGATTGCTAGGCACACAATGAGCGTGGACTGTGGCGAGGATAACAAACTAGAGAGTCCCAATGGTGAATCCCTAGAACGCTCAATTCTTAGCCACATCGGATCAAGTTTCGAGAAGTACATTCAGGAAAAGTTGGCGTTGGTCGAAACGACCGGCTATGAAACAGCTAGCGGACATTTTACTTTCACCGTTGAGGGTGAGAGCTTGGGTGAGGTGGATTTAGGCGAGTATCTAGTCGACCTCTCTTTGGGGTTGAGAGTGCCTTTGGCCGTCAGTTCGGCGAAGTTCTATGATGTACGTTTTTCAATTCCTGCCAGGGAGCCATCTCTTGATTTGCCCGAAGGAGAACTCGAAATCATACCAGGGGTTCCGGTCCCGGTTGAAGTAATCCTTCGACTTGGGATTTTGGCCGTGCGTGTGAATATGGATATGCTTCTTCCCGGTGGGCTCGGCGTCTTGCCGATTGACCTGATAAAGATCAGGCTCAAAAGCAAAGTTTTTGAGTTTGTCGTCAGTAACTCAAGACCATTTTTAAAAGCTTGGATCTTGGCTCGCGTGAAAATCTCCGTGATTTCAACAGTTGGGCGAGGGTTATTCTCTTTTTTGGTGAGGTCGCCGGACGCGATGGGGCGGAACTCATCGTGCGCAAAGACGGTCGATCAATTTTTCAAGGGAAGCTCGAAAGGTGTGACGAGATTCTGCCCAGAGCTCTGGAGACCGCCGCGGTCGTGCGCGACGCATGGGCAATAGCGAAAGATCTTGAGATCCACGAACTGGTAGAAGCTGAGCTATTCGACTTGGTATTACAGAGAGAACAGCTGAAAGCTTTTTGTAGATTAGTTGCGGGAGACTTTGGTAGACTTAAGGTTAGTTACTTTGATGGCCAGCGGTCGAGATTTGAGGGCAAGCAGGTATGTATACCCCTGGTGATGAATGTAATTTTGGGGAACTATAGAGGAACTCTGGTGATATCAGTTTGGGGTAACGTCAAACGCACGGGCAAGAAACGTAAGAAGCAGGTCGAGTATGAAGTCGTCACCTCCGAGAAGCGGGTAGAACGAATGTTCGCGACAAAGGCGGACGAAGATCCGGTCGATCTCAGAGCAGTGGTTAGTGGTGTCGCGGAGATTTACAAGGCTCATCCCTGCATAATCCTCGAGCAGCATGACTCTTAGCCTTGAAGACCTGCGAGCTTTACCGGGAGACGCGAGGCGAGACGTCGGGCATCAACTGGACCAGGTTCAACAAGGCCTCGAACCGGAGGATTGGAAGTCCATGTCTGCGGTAGGACCGGGTGTTTTCGAGCTACGCATCCATACCTCCGTGCAGCATCGAGTCTTCTATGTGGCCAAGGTTGCGGAGGGGATCTACGTCTTGCACGACTTCCTCAAGAAGAAGCAGAGGACTTCTCGAAGCAACATAGAGATCGGCCGGAATCGATATCGAGATGTCGTGAAGAACAGGCAAGCTCCGAAACGGCTGAAGGGGAGGTAACTCTAACCATGGCTGCTTTGAAGATCACGCGCTCCAGCGGAAACGTTTTCGCGGATCTCGGATTCGACGAGGAGGAAGCCGAGCGCCTGCGAATTCGCTCCTCTCTCATGATCGCGATCCGAAAGATGATCGAGAGCCGAGGCCTGACCCAGGCCAATGCAGCCAAACTGTTCGGCGTCACTCAACCGCGGATCAGCGACCTTGTCCGCGGCAAGATCGATCTCTTCAGTATCGATACCCTCGTTGATATGCTGGCTCGGGGCGGAATCCACGTTGAGGTGGTTCTGTCCGAATCTATGAGACGGGGTGCCGCGCTTAGGCCCACCTTGGTTGACGGGTTGACGTCATGACGTTGTAGCGCTACTTTGGCCCTATGTCTACGCTCAAGCGCGCCACCGTTTACTTCGACCCCGGCCTCCACAAGGCGCTCCGCGTCAAAGCGGCTTCGACGGAGCGAAGCCTTTCCGACCTGGTTAACACCGCCGTCCGCATCAGTCTCGCCGAAGATGCTGAGGACTTGGCTGCGTTCGAAGCGCGCGCCAAGGAGCCGTCGCTCGCCTTCGAGGATGTCCTCAAGGACCTGAAGCGGCGTGGCAAGCTATAACCTCGAAATCAAGCGCTCCGCGGCCAAGGACCTCGAGGACCTCCCCGCGAAAGACCGGGGCCGCATCGTCGCTCGAATTCATTTGCTCGCGGAGGACCCCCGCCCTCACGGCGCGGAGAAACTCTCAGGGCAAGAACGATACCGAGTACGCCAAGGCGATTATCGAATCCTGTATGAGATCCACGATCAAGTTCTTCTGATCGTGGTCGTCAGGATTGGACACCGACGAGAGGTGTACCGGCAGTAATACTCAGCCCCTCCTACTCCACCGTCACACTCTTAGCCAAATTCCGCGGCTGGTCCACATCCGCCCCTCTTCTCACCCCGATGAAGTAGGCCAGCAGCTGAAGCGGAACCACGTTAACGATCGGTTGGAGCAACGGCGAAACGCGAGGGACTTCGATGATTTCGTGGGCTAGGCCTTCGAAGTCTTCGGGGGGGCCGTCGGTGACGACCAGGAGGTGGCCGTCTCGGGCTCGGACCTCTTGGAGGTTGGAGCGGACTTTCTCGTAGACGCCGTCTCCGGTGGCCAGGGCGATCACGGGGAGGTTTTCGTCGATCAGGGCGATGGGGCCGTGCTTCATTTCTCCGGCGGGGTAGCCTTCGGCGTGGATGTAGGAGATCTCTTTGAGCTTGAGCGCTCCTTCGAGAGCGATCGGGTAGTTGATGCCGCGGCCTAGGTAGAGGACGTTTTCCGCCTTGTGATAGCGGCGGGCTAGATCTTCGAGGTGGGCCTCTTGCTTGCGGATGACTTGATCGACGGCTCCGGGCAGGTGGGCCAGGTCGTCGAGATAGAGGCGGTCGATGGTCCCTTCCCTCTGCTGCTTCAAGTAGAGCGCGAGGAGGTAGAGGGCGACGAGCTGGGTGGTGAAGGCTTTGGTGGAGGCGACTCCGATTTCCGGCCCGGCGTGGGTGTAGATGACGCCTTGGCTGATTCGGGTGGCCTGGGAGCCTTCGACGTTGCAGACCGAGAACAGCTTGGCGCCCCGCTCTTTGGCGGCTTCCATGGCGGAGAGCGTGTCGGCCGTTTCGCCGGATTGGGAGATGCCCACGGCGAGAACGCGGCTATCGACGATCGGGTCGCGGTAGCGGTACTCCGAGCCGTAATCGACTTCGACCGGAATGCGGGCGATCGTTTCGATCAAGAACTTGCCGATCAGGGCCGAGTGCCAGGAGGTGCCGCAGGCGAGCAGGTGCAGGCGCACGATCTTCTGGATCTCCTCGGCGGGTAGCGTCACCGTGTCGAACAGGATCTCGCCGGTTTCGAAATCTACGCGGCCGGCGAAAGTGTCTTGCACCGCTTGGGGCTGCTCGTGGATCTCCTTCGCCATGAAGTGCTTGTAGCCGCCTTTTTCCGCTTGGACCGGGTCCCAGTTGAGGCGCACGACCGGCCGCTCGGCGGGGGCGAGCTGGCGCCCGGTGCGGTCGAAGATCTCGATCTTTTCCGGGGTGAGCACGGCGAGATCGGCGTTCTCCAGAAAGATCACGTTCCGCGTGTAGGCGAGCAGCGCGGCCGGGTCCGAGGCGAGGAACTGCTCGTTCTCGTCCTTTCCGCCGAGGCCGAGGACCAGCGGTGGCCCCATGCGGGTCGCCACGATCTCCTGCCCGTTGCCCGCAGTGGTAACCGCCGCGAAGGCGTACATCCCCTCCACTTCACTGATGGCGCGGGCGACCGCTTCGCGCAGGGTCGAGCCGTCGAGATAGGAAGAAATCAGGTTCGCGACCACCTCGGTGTCGGTGTCGGAGGCGAACGTCCACCCTTCCGCGAGGAGGCGCTTTTTGAGCGGCAGGAAGTTCTCGATGATGCCGTTGTGGATCAGCGCCACCCGGCCCTTCGAATCGACCATCGGGTGGGCGTTCCTCTCGCTCGGCGGGCCGTGCGTCGCCCAACGGGTGTGGCCCAGGCCGTAGACCCCGGTAATCGGGGCGGCGGCGAGCTTCACCCGCAGGTTTTCGAGCTTCCCTTCCGCCCGGGCGGTCTGGAAATGACCGTCTTCCACCGCGACGATCCCGGCCGAGTCGTACCCGCGATATTCCATCCGGCCGAGGCCGTCCATCAAGAGGGGCACCACGTCCCGGTGCCCGACGTATCCGACGATGCCGCACATGGTTGGTTCTCCTAAGACTGCAAAAGGCTCGTCACGCTACAGCCCTCACCCCCGACCCCTCTCCCAAGGGGAGAGGGGGGCAAAGCAAAGCATTTCCTGCTGTTCTCCCCTCTCCCTTTGGGAGAGGGGCCGGGGGTGAGGGCTGTCGGGACCCGGTGGCGGCCGCCCCTACCCCTTCCCCTCCGCCCGCGCCCGGCGCTGTCCCTTCAAACGCTCGACGGCCCCCTCTAAATTCTTCTGCCGGACGCGAGTTACCGCGAGCGCCCCTTCGGGCACGTCCTGGGTGATTACTGAACCGGCTCCGGTCTGGGCGCCCGCGCCGATTTTGACCGGGGCCACGAGCATCGTGTCGCTGCCGATGAAGGTTCCTTCGCCGATCTCGGTCCGGTGCTTCGATTCCCCGTCGTAATTGCAGGTGATGACCCCGGCTCCGATGTTTACGTGGGCTCCGATCGTGGCGTCGCCCAGGTAGGCGAGGTGCCCGGCTTTGGCGCCGGGTCCCAGCTCCGAGGCCTTCACTTCGACGAAATTTCCGACTTTTGCACCCTCCCTGAGGGTGGTTCCCGGCCGCAGGCGGGCGAATGGACCGACGCGGCAGCCGGTTTCGATCCTCGCGCCGTCCAGAACGCTGTAGGGCTCGATCACGACCCCCTCCCCGAGAAGGGTGTCGCGGAGCCAGGCGCCTTGGCGCAGCTCGCAGCCGGGACCGATCTCGGTGGTTCCGGAAAGGGAGACATCCGGGTGAATCAGCGAGTCGCGGCCGACCGTGACGCCCGGTTCGATCGAGGTGCGGGCGGGTTCGAGAATCGTCACGCCCGAGCGCATCAGCGCTTCCAGGTAGCGGTCGATGAGGCGGCGATGCGCCTGGGCCAGCTCCACCCGGTCATTGATCCCCCAGCTTTCGGAGGGATCGGCGAGCGGGTGCACCTCGACGCGGTGCCCCGCCCGAGCGGCGTCTGTCACCGCATCGGTCAGGTACAGCTCCCCTTGGGAGTTGGTCGCGCGGAGACGATGGAGGTATTCGAAGACCTCGGGGGCCGGGAAGGCATAAAGCCCGGCGTTGATCCGCTTCTGGGCGCGCTGCTCCGGCGTCGCGTCGCGCGCCTCGATAATCTCCCCGAGTGCGCCATCGGGGTTCGAGAACACCCGGCCGAGCGAACCGGGATCGGCCAGCTCCGCAACCGCAAGCGCGCCCCATGCCGATTCGCTCTCGGCCCGCTCGGCGAGCGCTTCAATCGTGGCCGGGGTGACCAGCGGCGCGTCGCCCGAGAGGACGATCAGGGTCGATTCGTGTCCCGGATCGGTGCGCAGATAGGGCTCGACCTGCTGGAGCGCGTGGCCGGTGCCGCGCTGTTCGGCCTGAAGCACGAATTCGACGTCGGGAGCCGCCAGCTCCGCGCGCACCTGTTCGGCGCCATGGCCGACGATCACCAGAATCCGCTCGCAGGCCGCCGCCCGCGCGGCGTCGAGCACCCAGGCGAGCAGCGGCCGGCCGGCGGCCCGGTGGAGCACCTTCGGCAGGGCGGAACGCATGCGCGTCCCCTGGCCCGCGGCGAGGACGACGGCGATTCTTGGTCGGCGGGGAGACGTGCTTACGTTGGAAGAGTCTGCCCGCATTAGCCCTCACCCCCGGCCCCTCTCCCACAGGGAGAGGGGAGCAAAGCAAAAGTGCCCCGTAACCGTTCTCCCCTCTCCCTGTGGGAGAGGGGCCGGGGGTGAGGGCTGAGAAGGCGATGACTTTGACCTGTGCGATTCATCGATCTCCTCCCGACGCTCCCGGCCGAGGCCCACGGCCGGCCAGCTCCAGGGCCGCGCGGGCGAGTTTTTTCGAGTCGTGGCGCACCAGCTCCTCCTCGGCCGAGTCGGCGAGCAGATCGGCTTCAACCAGCTCGACCCCCATGGCTTCCAGTTCCTCGCGCACGTAGCGCACCGGCTCCGATCCGACCTCGGCGTAATGCTCGACCCAGCGTTGGGGGATTGGGCTGGAGCTGGCGAGCACGCCGTGAACCAGTCCGGCGCCTAGGTAGCGCTGGGTTTCGCGCAGGTGGTCGGCGCCCATCATGCGGTCGGTTTCGCCCGGTTGGGTCATCAGGTTGAGCAGCAGGATCACCCGCGCCCGGCTGCGCTGGATCGCCTGGCGGATGCCGGGGATCAGCAGGTTCGGCAGGATCGAGGTGTAGAGCGAGCCCGGACCGAGCAGGATCAGGTCAGCCCGTTCGAGCGCCGAGAAGGCGGGCGGGAAGGCGGGGGGAGCCGGCGGGTCGATCTCGATTCCTTCCAGCCGCTCGTTCGAGCCGCCGACCGCGGATTCGCCCTGGTAGAGCGTGCCCGACACGCCGCGGCCGCGGAGCACCACGTCGGTCAGGGTCGCGGGAAAGACCTTGCCGCGCACCGAGAGGATCGATTCCGCGGTGAGGATCGCCTGGTGAAAATCGCCGGTGATGCCGGTGAGCGCGGTCAGAAACAGATTGCCGAACGAGTGGCCGAGCAGGCCGTCGCCCGCCGGAAAGCGATATTGGAACAGCCGGGCGAGCAGCGCTTCGTCGTCGGCCAGGGCGACCAGGCAGTTGCGGATGTCGCCCGGGGGGAGCACGCCCAGCTCGCGGCGCAGGCGGCCGGAGGAACCGCCGTCGTCGGTGACCGTGACCACCCCGGTCAGTTGGCGCAGTTGGCGCGTGCCGACGTGGTGCTTCAAGCCCCGCAGCAGGACGGACAGCCCGGTGCCGCCGCCGACCGCGACCAGGGAGAGCCCCGCGGCGTGCTGCGCGCGCCTAGGGGAGCTCGAAGAGCTGACGGTGCTCGGCGTGCCGGCGAAGCTCGGCAAAGTCGGCGTCGTGGAACGCATGGACTCGATTCCTGGGGTTGAGCTCGATCGCCTGGCCGAGCGCCTTGGCCGCCTCGTCGAGGCGACCTTCCGCGGCGTGGATCGAGGCTACCAGGAAAGCGAACCGCTCGTCCTTCTTGTCGCGACCGCCGCGGCGCGCCAGCTCCAAGGCGGCCTTAACGTCGCCCCGGTTGCGCAGCATCACCGCTTCGAGGAACGGATCTCCCGGCTCGGCCGCCTCACCCGATAGACCCTCGCCGGCCTCCGCGAGCTTCTGGCGGCAAATCGCGAGGAATTGCTTCGCCCGTGCCGTGAGCGACGGCTCGTCGCCCGCGATCACTTTTTCCAGCTCGGCGGCGGCTTTCGCCCACTCTTGCTTCTGCAGCAGGGCGAGGCCCTGAGTCAGCTGCTCGACCAGCGGATCGGCTTCCGGGCGCGGCCCGGCCGGGCGCGAGAACACGACGGTCGGTTTCTCTTTCGGCGCCGGCAGCACGCCCACCTCGATCAGGGCGGCGCGCACGGTCTTTTCGTCGGTTTTGAAGCGGACGGCAAGCTCGTCGATGCTCTTCGTCTTGCCGTAGCGCTTCAGGTACGAGAGGTCTTCCTTTTGCCAACGCTTGGCCATCTTCTTTGGGGCTCTCCTCGGGGCTATCGTTTGCGCAGCTCGATCAAGATTTGCTTGGCGACCGACTTCAAGGT
>Ga0134122_10002398_pt1 | contig 13761 bp, 10 predicted proteins | sample KB302_FD_96461 | JGI IMG/M metagenome (GOLD analysis project Ga0134122, IMG submission 96461) | Terrestrial soil microbial communities without Nitrogen fertilizer from Kellogg Biological Station, Michigan, USA - KB3-0-2 | ecosystem: Environmental > Terrestrial > Soil > Unclassified ... | reverse complement strand
TACGCCCTCATTCCGGAGTCCGTCCCGGTGACGACGAGCGTCGCCGCCGGCCGGCCAGGGCGGTGGGATACGCCGCTGGGGACTTTCGATTACCGGCACATCCGGAGCGAGCTCCTCACCGGCTTTCGCAGGACGCCTCTCGCCGGCAAGCAGGCGGCTCTCCTGGCGACGCCCGAGAAAGCGCTGCTGGACCTCGTCTATCTGGAGCCGGACGGCGACTCGCCCGAGTATCTCGCGGAGCTTCGCCTGCAGAACCTGGACGGCGTCGATCCGGACGAGCTCCGCCGTCTTGCCGCGGCCTCGGGCAAGCCCAAGCTGCGCCGCGCCGCCGAGCGCATCGTCCACCTGGTCGAGGTCGAGGCCCGCGAGTACCAGCCGCTATGAAGGAAGAGCTACGGCTGCGGATTCAGGGCATGGAGCCGGGGGAGGCGAAGAACCGGGTCCGAGAGTCCTTGCAGGCGCGTATCCTCGCCTCCCTGCAACGCTCCGGCGCGATGATCCCGCTGGCCTTCCAGGGAGGCACCGCCCTGCCGGCGGTACTCCGAGGATCTCGACTTCGCTCTGGAGCGGCCCGAACGCGGCTACGATTTCCGGTCTTCTCTCGAGGCCATTCAGTCGGATCTGAAGCAGGAAGGCTACGGCGTGGAGGTGAAGGCCAACGACCGGAGAACGGTCCATAGCGCCTTCGTTCGCTTCCCCGGGCTCCTCTTCGACCTGGGCCTTTCTCCCCATGCCAACGAGGTCTTCTCCATCAAGGTCGAGGTGGACACCAAGCCTCCTGCCGGGGCCGTCCTAGCGACAACCGTCGTCCGCCGCCAGGTCACCCTTCACTTGCAGCACCACGATCCGGCCTCTCTCTTCGCCGGGAAGCTCCACGCCATCCTGCAGCGGTCCTATCCGAAGGGCAGAGATCTCTATGACCTGATCTGGTACGCGAGCGATCCTGCCTGGCCGTCTCCAAACCTGGTGTTACTCAACCATGCCCTCGAACAGACGGGCTGGGGAGGTCCCCTGCTGACCGAAGAGAGCTGGAAACGAACGGTGCTGGAGAGGCTGCGGGGAATCGACTGGCAACGTGCCGCCGCGGACGTGCGGCCCTTCCTCGAAGTCCCTACCGAGGTGGATCTGCTGACGGAGGAAATCGCGGTCGGTGCGCTGATGGGCAACGGCGGGCACGCAGGCCCGCCGCTACGAACGTAGGCTAGAGGTTATCGAACTACTGTTTATCCCGGCGGCCGGTGACGCCCCGGCCGGCCCTGCTGGCGCTGGGGCGGACGGGCGTTCTGATGCTGCTGCCGCGCCGGCCGGGAGTAGGCCCGCTGAGACGGCCGCTCACGCTGGGTCCGCACGGTCGTCTGGCGGTCTATGTGCCGAGTCCTCACCGTCTGCCGGTCTACGTGCCGAGTCTGCCGCTCTACACGCTGGGTCCGCACCGTCTGCCGGGGCGGACGGCTGCGCTCCATCGTGCGGTGGACTTCTCTTGCTCGTGCCGGCGGCCGGACGTGTTGCCTCGTCACCTCGCGGGTCCGCGACGTCTCCCGGATGGAGCGGACGCGATTGGGCCGGCCGTGCTGCCGTGTCTCGACCCGGGTCCGCGACGTCTGAACCTGCCGGACGGTGCGGGCGTGCTCGGGCCGGCTGCGCAGTTGTTTCACGGCTCGCGGCGGCGGCGCGGCGCGGCGGACTTCCTTCGACCGCACGCGCACCTTCTCACGGGCGGGCGTCACTTTTCGGATCTGCCGCGCCTGGAGCTCCGCACGGCCGCCTCGCGCAGGCGCCATGGCCGCGCGGCCGGTCCGGCGGACATGCGCCGCCCTGAATTCGGTCGCGCTCACCACCGAGCGCCGGGCGGCCGCACGGCGGATCGGCGGATCGACGCGCGCCCTGAGAACCCGCGGCCGGAAGACCTCGACGCGGTCCCCCCGGAACTGCGCTCCGCGGTGCCTGAAAGACGATCCCAGGCTCGCCACCTGGTAGCGCGGCACCCGGCCGCCGTGGAAGCGCCCCACCCGCTCCACCGCCACGCCGTCGCAGAAGACGCGTCCGCCGCTAAAGCGGTAGGCGGTGATGTTGCGCGTGCGATGGAAGATGGGCAGCACGCGCGGCGCCGGCACGACGTACGTCCCCAGGCTCGGCGCCAGGAAGTTGCGCTCGGGCACGAAGACGTAGGCCGACGGCCCGATGGCCACCGACAGGCGCGAGCCGATGAAGCCGCTGGAGACGGCGATCGAAGGCGGCAACGGAGCCCAGCCGACGTAGTCGTCACCTTCCTGCCAGGAGGTCCAGGACGGGGCCCACTCGTAACCGGGAACCCACGACCAGCCGAGGTCGTCATCGTCATACCAGCGGCCGTAGTGGTAGGTCGCCCAGCCGAAGGGCTCGTCGGAGACCCAGAGCCAGCCCTGGTCCGTCCAGACCCAGTGGCCGTCCTCGTACGGACGCCAATCGACCGCCACGGCGCTGGGCGTCCAGACCCAGCCGTAGCGCGAGGTCTCGACCCAGTTGCCGTAGGGGGCGAGGTCGTCGTAGAAGAAGCCGAGGTCCACGTCGGATGAGTGGACGGAAACTCCCACCGGCGTTCTCACGGAGGCGGAGCCCGCGACCGCGGTCGCGCCGAGAAGGAGCAGGGCAAGGAGTGCAATGCGTGTGGTTTTCATAAGTCACCTCGCGGCGTGGTTCGTGGTTTCTGGGATGTCATGGGAGTCCTCAAATGGGGACGTTTGCTACCACATCACGCCTTCATCAGGTAAGGAGGGGCAAGATCCGTGCCGCCGGGGCCTCCGATTGCAAGAGCACGGGAGCGATTCCCTGCTACCATTCCTTCATGAGCTCCTCATCCGCCGGCCGCCGTTGGGCCGGAGCCTTCGCTCGCGCGGGCCTCGCCGCGGCGGGCATGGCGCTGGGCCTCGCCGTGGCCTCGGAATTTCGCGCCTTGCAGGCGGCGCGGCAGGAGATGTTCGGCTGGCTGGCGGGCGAGAGCGTCACCCTGGACGCCGCGGCGCTCGGCCGCGAGCCCGACCCGGAAACCGTACGGCTGCGGGCCGCGCGCGCCATGCTCGCCGCCGAGCTCGATCCCGCCCGGCATCAGGGGATTCCCGCCGCACGGGCGGCGCGAGAGAGCGCGGAACGGATGGCCGCGACCGCCCGGACGGGCCGCGAGATCCTGGCCCGGCGCCCCGCTTCGTGGGAGGCCGCCTGGATTCAAGGCGCGGCCACCTATCTCGGCTGGTCGCAGACGCGGGACCCGCGGCTGTTCACCGCCTACCGGCAATGGGAGGAGCCGCTCGAGACCGCCCTGCGGCTCGCGCCCGCCAAGCGGGAGACGGTCCGCTTCCTCGCCGCCGCGTACCTCGAGACCTGGCAGGCTCTCTCGCCGCGCAAACGGCAGATCGCGCGCGGCCTGCTGGCGGAGCTCTTCCAGGATCCCGACGATCTCGGCCGCCTGCTCGATCCCTGGCTCGACACGGCCGCCGACCGGCGTGAAGCCTTCTCCGTGCTGCCGGACGATCCGGCGGCCTGGAAACGGGTGGCCGATGCCTTCGTTCAGCGCGGCGACCTCCAGGGCTACTCGGCGGCGCGCCTCCGCGAGGAGAAGTCCCTCCTCGCCGCGCTCCATCGCGACCTGCTGGAGGCGGACCGCCTGCGCGGCGACGGCCGCCTCGACGAGGCCCGCGGGCTCTACCTCGGGGTGATCATCCGGGCGCGGCCGGAAGCGCGCTATCTCGGCCTGCTCGAGCGGGCCCTGGAGCGCTGTCCTCCGGGGCCCGTGGACCGCTGGACCGCCGAGCGGCTCGCTCCTCACGTCGCCAGGGCCCTGGACCGCTGCCTGTTCGCCGGCTGTGAGCTGAACGCCGCCGCCCTGAAGCGTCTGACGCGGTTCGCGCGCGATCTGCAGCCGCCCGAGGAGGCGCTGGCCGCGCTGTTTGCGGACGGCCCGTCGCGGGCCGCCGTCTACGAGCGGCACAGCGAAGGGCTCGGCGGCGAGCCGTGGGCGCCCTATCTGATCGCCAAGGCGCGGATTCTGGCATCGCGCGGACAGGTGGAAGAGGCCCAGGGTGCGCTGGAGCGGGTGTACTCCTCCTGGCAGCAGCGGCCTCTCTACTGGCAGGCGCGGGCCGACGTGGCGCGGGCGGCCGCCGACGCCGGTGCAACGGCGGAGGCGCAGGCCCGGCTCGCGGAGGCCGCCCGGCGCGCCTGGCCGGCCACCGAGTGGACCTGGCACCGCGGTGTCGCCCGGCTGGAGATGCTCGCCGGCCAGCCGGCGGCCGGCGTCGCCGTGACCATCGACTCGATGCCCGAGCAAGGAGCCCTCGTGGAGCTACGGCTCGACGGCGCGGCCGTGGGCGCCTTCCCGGTCCACCCGGCCGCCGGAGCGGCGCCGGTCCTTGCCGTGAAGGCGCCCCTCGGCCGCGGGCTCCACGTCCTCGAGCTCGAGAGCCTGAACGGCGGACAGGTGCTGCCCGGCGCGACCGCGCTGCGCTGAGCGCTCCTGCAGCCGCGCCGCCGTCACCGACCCCAGCAGCACGGCCAGCGTCACCGCGCTGCCCGGCATGGAGAGGCCGAAATCCACGGCCTCGTGGAGCAACATCGATATCACGATGCCGAAGCCGGCCAGGGCGGCGGCCCGGTCCTCGGAGCGCCCGCCCTCGGCGAGCGCCCTCCCCAGGCGTCGGACGAGGAAAGCAAGCCCGGCGGCCAGGAGGATGGCGCCCGCCAGCCCCGCCGTCGCCAGCACCTCCAGCAGATCGCTGTGGGGGTGCCACCAGGTGCCCCGGAAGTCCAGCGGCTGCACCAGGGGAAAGGCGTCGCGGAAGGTGCCGAGCCCGCAGCCGGTGACGGGGAAGCGTTGCCACAGCGTCAGCACCGCACGGTACTCCCGCAGCCGGGCGACCCAGCTCACGTCCCAGGCCGAGGTGGCCAGCAGCCGGCCCAGGCCTTCGCGCCAACCCATCCAGGCCACCACGGCGATGCCGGCCAGCGCCGCGAGCGCTCCCAGCGGCGCCACCCACCAGCGGCGGCGCACCCGCGCCACCAGGACCCCCTGCACCGTGACGGCGGCGATCGCCGCCAGCAGGCCGCCGCGCGAGCCGGTAAAGGAGAGGCCTGTGAACAGCGTCAGCCAGAGCATCACCGGCGGCGCCACCAGCAGCACCTGGCGCTCGATCTGGGGCTGATCCCTGGCGCGCCGGGCCGCCCACCAGCCCCAGGCGAAGGCCAGGGGCAGCGCCATCTCCAGGTAAGCCGCCAGATGGTTCGGGTTGACGAAGGTGCCGCGCAGGCGGATGGCCGTGGCGGGCAGCTCGACTCCCCAGATGCTGTGGGAGCGGGCGAACCAGTCGCGGGCGCCGAAGAAGACTTCGAAGAGGCCGACGGCCAGCACCGCGCAGGCCAGCCAGCGCCGCTGCTCCCGCCGCCTTCCGGCGACGGCCGCGGCGAGGAAGACCGCGGCGGCCGCGGCCCAGCCCACGACGGCCGAGCGGGTGCCGCTGGCGGCGAGCGTCAGCCGCGCCGGCTCCCTCGCGGCCGATGGCTCCTGGACCAGTTGCGCCGCCTGCTGCTCGACTCTCGCGTGCTCCGGCGAGAGCCTCGCGACGAGCCCGGCCGGCAGCGGCGCGGCCTGGAGCAGGCCGAGCAGGGCCACGGCGGCCAGGGCCGCCGCCGGCGCCATCGCCGGCCGCAACGCCGCCGGCGACTCCACCGCCACCGCGGCCAGCACGAGGGCGGCAAAGCAGAGCCCGCGCAGCAACGCTTCCGCCCACGGCGTCACGCCGCCGAAGGGCAGGGGCGCTCCCAACAGGAGAAGGGTGAGCAGAGCGGTCAGGAGGCGGCCGGAATGGCGTATCATGACGCGGTCCCGAGTGCCTGCGACAGCGGAGCCGTGAACGACCACGGGCATGCCCGCCAGGGGGAGACCATGCGCCTCAAGATCCGAGTCTCGATGACCGTGATCCTCTGTTTTCTGGCCCTTCTGCAGGCCAACAATGCTGGAGCCCAGTTCCTCCAGTATACGCCGCCCGGAGGACCCGCGGAAAAGCCCGAGTCGCGCAAAGAAGCCCTCGAGCGGGAAGTGGAGAGGGCCCGCTACCACCTGGGACCCGTGCGCGTCGCTCCCTGGGCCTCGCTGCACGACATCGCCTTCATCCGCAGCCTGCTCTCGGACGGCCAGAGGCCCCCGAGCGACGTCACCGCCACCGTCGGCGCGGGGTTTCGCGCCTATCTGCGCAACGGCCGCAAGGTCACCTGGACGGGCCAGGTGCTGCCCGAGTACGTATGGTGGAATCAGCAGTCGGAGCGGCGGCAGTTGAACGGCCGCTACCTGCTCGGCTTCTACGGTTACTTCAACCGCCTCACCCTGGAGGTGCGGGCCGGCCGCGAGCAGCAGCAGCAGGTCGTCACTCCGGAGGTGCCGGTGCCGGTCAGCGTCCGGAGCGAAGCCGGCGAGATCCTGGCCGAGTTGGAGGTGAGCAAGGCCATCTTCGCTTTCGCCGCCGCCTCTCTCACCCAGCAGCACAACCTGGTCCAGGATGAGCCCGATCCGCGCACCGGGGAGCTGGTCCTGCTCGACCGCGAGGAGCGGATCACGCGCGGCGGGTTACGCTGGCGCCCCAGCCGGCGGTGGTCGGTGGCTCTGGGTGCCGAGCGCTCCGAGGTGGACTTCGACCGCGGCGCCCTGGACCGCTCGAACTCCGGCACCTCGCCGGTGGCCGAGGTGAGCTATCTCGGCCGCCGCCTGGGCTTTCAGGTCAACGCGGCGGCCCGCTCGCTCGCGGCCCGCCGCGGCTCCGACTTCGTGCCTTACGACAAGGTCACCGGCAAAGCCGCCATCACCCTCGAGCCGGCGGGCCGGTTGAGCGGCTCGCTCTACGCCAGCCACGACCTCGTCTACTCGCTGTTTTCCTCGTACGCCTACCTCGATGACGAGCGCGTGGGCGTTTCCGCTGCGCTGGGTCTGGGGCGTCGTCTCCAGAGCCGTTTCTTCTTCGAGCGCGGCACCGACACTTACACCGCCTTCGAAGCGGGCACGCCCCGGCGCCAGGACGACGTAACCTCCTACGGCGCCTCCTTGAAGGTCACTTTGACGGAGAGACTCTCCCTCAGCCTGCAAGGCCTGCGCTCGGAGTTCGTCGCCGACACACCCGGCGGCGACCGCTCGTATACGTCCGTCGGCACGACGATCAACTTCGGAGGCCTATAGGGGGACTCTGGACCGCGGCCGGTTGTTGCAGTACCATAGATGCGCAGTAAGACGCGCATCATGAAGAAGATAGCTGTTTATACATGGACCCTTGTGCTGCTTTGCACCGCTTCTGCGATGGCGCAGGGGCGGGATCCGTCCTATCGCGTCGGTCCGCGGGACCTCCTCGAAATCCGGGTCTACGAGGACGAAAAGCTCAACGGCCAGCGGCGGGTCTCTGAGGACGGCGTGATCAATCTCCCCTTGCTCGGCGACGTCGCCGTGGGGGGCAGGACCACGGCCGAGATCGGTCAAGTCCTGAAGAAGCTGCTCGAGGACAAGTACATGCAGCGGGCCTCCGTGGACGTGCAGGTGCTCGAGTTCCGCTCGCGGCCGATCGTGGTCATGGGCGCCGTCAAGACGCCGGGCAACCTGGGTTTCTCCGGCCGCTGGACGCTGCTCGAAGCGTTGACCGCCGCCGGCGGCCTCGCCGACAACCACGGCAACGTCATCCACATCCTGCGCCACGCCGACAACGGCCTGTCGGACCAGGTGACCATCGACGTCGACAACCTGCTGCTGCGCGCCGATCCGAGGTTCAACATTCCGATCTACGCCAACGACCTGATCAACGTCCCCGGCACGGTCGAGGTCACCGTCTACTGCCTCGGCGAGGTGGCGCATTCGGGGCCGCAGGTCTTCAAGAGCAACGAACGCATCACCATCCTCACCGCCATCGCCCACGCCGGCGGCCTGAGCGACCGCGCCTCCAACCGCATCGTGGTCAAGCGGGCAGCGGGCACGGACGGTCCTTCCGAGATCACCGTCGACTTCAAGCGGATCCTCGCCGGCAAGGAGCCCGACGTCGAGCTGAGGCACGGCGACATCGTCGTCGTCAAGGAGTCCTTCTTTTGAGCCCCCTCACCCCTGTTCCGTTTGACGAAGAGCCGGAGCCGGCCGCCGAGCACGAGTCCGAGTTCAATCTCGGCGAGTACGTCGGCATGTTGCGCCGCCACTGGAAGCTGGCGGCGGTCTGCTGCCTGCTCGGGCTGGCGGGCGCCTTCATCCATCTGGCCATCACACCCAAGGCCTACCAGGCGATGGCGACGCTGCAGATCGAGCGCCGCAACCTGACGCCGGTCGGCAACGGTGAGAACCCCTGGTACGAGAATTACTGGAACATGGAGTTCTACCCCACCCAGTACGAGCTGCTGCAGAGCCGCGGCCTGGCCGAACGGGTGGTGAAGAGCCTCGACCTGATGGAGGATTCCAGCTTCAACCCCGGCCGGCGCGAGGGCGCGGCCAGCGCCACGGCCGAGGATGACGAGGCGGTGCTGGGCAGCCTCGCCAACCAGCTCCGCGGCGGGCTCGGGGTGACGCCGGTGCGCGGCACCCAGCTCGTCCAGCTCTCCTTCCAGGCCTCCTCGCCCGAGTTTGCGGCCAAGGCCGCCAACGCCTTCGCCGAGGCATTCATCGACATGGGAGTCGAGGATCGCTACGCCTCGGCTGGCAAGGCCTCCACCTTCATCTCCTCGCAGATCGAAACGCTCAAGCAGGAGATCGAGGACAAGGAAAATCAGCTCCAGGCCTTCAGCCGCCGCACCGACATCGTCACCCTCGATCCGCAGGCAAACGTCACCCTGCAACGGCTCGAGGCGCTCAACACGCAGGTGATGGACGCGAGGAAGGAGCGCATCGAGAAGGAGTCGCACTACCGCGAGGTTGCCAGCAGCTCCAGGGATTCGCTCGCCGACAGCCTCGCCGGCGGCATGGTGGGCGAGCAGCGGACGCAGCTCCTCGGTCTGGAGCGCGAATACGAGACCAAGCTCAAGACCTACAAGCCCGATTTCCCGGAGATGGTCACCCTCAAGGCGGAGATCGAGAAGGCGCGGCAGACTCTCAAGGAGGTCACCCAGGAGCAGGTGGACAAGGCCCGCGGCAGCGCTGTCGCCGCCTATCAGACGGCGCAGCGTCAAGAGGAAACCTTGCAGGCGGAGTACAACCGGCTCAAGTCGGAGGCCATCGACCAGAATTCGGCCGCCGTCACCTACACCAATCTCAAGGTCGAGATCGAGGCCCGGCGCACGCTGCTCAACGAGCTGCTGCGCAAGCAGTCGGAGACGGAGGTCGCCGTCCGGCTCCAGGACACCCGCGAGTCCAACGTCCGGATCATCGACAAGGCCCTGGTGCCGGGTGGGCCCTTCACTCCGTCCCTGCGCAAGGACGTCAGCTACGGCATGTTGCTCGGGCTGCTGTTCGGCGTCGGTTGCTCCGTGCTCATCGAGTTCCTCGATCGCACCGTCAAGGCGCCGGAGGAGATCGAGCGCCGCCTGGGGCTGCCGACCCTGGCGGTGATCCAGGACCTCTCCGAGGCCGGCAAGACCTACGGCTACTCCGCCTACGGCTATGGTTACGGCGCCGGCGGGGCAGAAGCCGACAAGCCGCGGGTGCGCCCGACCCGCACGGCACCTGCCAGCTTGCTGGAGAAGAAGAAGGGATCTCCCGTGCCGGTGGGGCAGATCGAGCTGGTGCCGCACGAGCGCCCGCGCACCCTCATCTCCGAGTCTTACCGGTCGCTGCGCACGGCGCTGCTGCTCTCCACGGCCCGCGAGCTCCGGGTGGTGGCCGTGACCTCGGCCGTGGCCGGCGAGGGCAAGACGGCGACGGCGGCCAATCTGGCGGTGGTCCTGGCGCAGCTCGGCCGGCAGGTGCTGATCGTCGACTGCGACCTGCGCAAGCCGCGGCTGCACCAGGTCTTCAACGTCTCCAACCGCCTCGGGTTGGTCAACCAGCTCACCGCGGCGGTGGAGCCGGAGGTGTTCCTGCCGACCGAGGTGCCGAACCTCTGGGTCACCCCGTCGGGACCGATCCCGCCGAACCCCTCCGAGCTGCTGTCCTCGGACCGCATGCGCGACTGGCTCAAGTCCGTGCGCTCGCGTTTCGACTTCGTCGTCATCGACACTCCTCCCGCCCTCGCGGTCACCGACGCCACCGTCGTCGGCATGCTCGTCGACGGCGTGGTGCTGACCCTGCGCAGCGGCAAGGTCACGCGCGAGGAGGCCCGGCTCTGCCGCGACCGCCTGCGCCAGACCGGCATCAAGATCCTGGGGGCGGTGCTCAACCGCTACCGTTCCCTGCAGGCGGGCCTCGGCAAACGCTACCGGTACTACGAGTCCTATGGTGCCGAGGAGAGCGAGCCGAAAGCAGGCTCGGCCGCCTGATGATCGACCTGCACTGCCACATCCTGCCGGGCGTCGACGACGGCCCGCAGAGCCTCGAGGAAGCCGTCGCGATGTGCCGCATGGCCGCCGCGGACGGCTGCGAGGCCATGGTGGCCACGCCGCACCAGCGGCGGGGCGAGTGGTGGAACTCCGACCGCGATCACCTGGCCGCCCTCGCCGCCGAGCTCCAGGAGGCGGTGGGTCCCGACTTCCGCATCTACCTGGGTGGCGAGGTCCACGTCGACTCCGAGCTGCTCGCCGAGGTCGAGAATGGCGGCGGCATCCTCCCCCTCGCCGGCTCGCGCTACCTGCTGATCGAGTTCGGCCCGCGCGGCACTCCCGCGGAGAGCGTCCACCTCATCCACGAGCTGGTGGTCGCCGGCTGGCGGCCCGTCATCGCCCATCCCGAGTTCATTCCCTGGCTGGCGCCCGATCCCGAGCTGGTGGCGTTGCTGGTCGCGCGCGGCGCTCTCACCCAGGTGACGGCGATGAGCCTGACCGGCGACTTCGGCCGCCGGCCCCAGTCCGATGCCGTGACCCTGCTCGAGACCGGACTGGTGCATTTCGTGGCCAGCGATTCCCACGGCGTCCGCCGCCGCCCACCGGGGCTGCAGCGAGCTTACCGGACGATCGCCGGCCGCTGGGGTGAAGCGGCGGCACGCCGGCTCACCACCGACAACCCGCGGGCGGTCGTGGCGGACCTGCCGCTGCCGGAAGCCGCATGAAGCTCTCCCCTACTGCGGCCTGGAAACGTCTCAATGTAGGGGCGGCCCTATGTGGCCGCCCTGGGCGTCAGGGCGCCCACGCAGGGGCGCTCCTACTCCTGCTTCTCCTCGGGGCCTTCCCCGCCCGGGCGGCCATCGATCCGTTCTACCAGAACCTGCTGCGGGACGGCGAGCACGCCTACGACCGCAAGGACTACGATGCCGCGGCGCGCGACCTGCGCCTCGCCTGTTTCGGCATGCTCGATGAGCCGCGCCAGCTCGCCGACTGCCTGATGCGGCTCGCCCTGACGCAGGACCGGCGCAACGACATCGACGGCTTCCGCGAGACCTTCCAACGGCTCGTCGAGATCGAGGAGCGCTTCCAGGCCTACAGCCAGGCGGAGCTGGCGCCGGAGCTGCGCGCCGCCCTGGAGCAGCGGCTGGCGGCCCACATGCCCGCCGCTACCCTGGCGGGAGCGCCGGCCTTCCGCTCGACCCTGCCGGCCAAGCCGCCGCCGGGGGCGGCAGCGAAGGCCCCGCCACAGAAGAAGGGCGCCGGCAAGCCCGAGGTCCGCAATACCTCTCCTGCCGCCGGCAAAACCGCGGCTCCCCCACCCAGTGGCGCGACAGCGCCTCCCGCCGCTTCAGTGGCCACGCCGCCGCAGACGCCGCCGGCAGCTACGCCCCAGGCGCCGGCGAACCCTGCCGCCGCCCAACCGCTGCCCGACGCGGAGCGCGGCAAGCTGGAGCAGGCCCGGCGGCTCCTCGCCGAGCAGCGGACAGCCAGGGAGCTGCGGGAGGCCTATCAGCTCGCCCGCGAGGTAGCCGACGTCCATCCTGAGCTGAAGGAGGCGCAGCATCTCGCCGCCGAGGGTGCCTACCGCCTCTCCCGCTGGAGCGACGCCGTCACCTACTTTCGCCGCGGCGGCGATCCCGGCGACGGCGAGCCCGAGAGGCTCTTCTACATGGCCGTAGCCCTCTACGAGACGGGCGATCCGGCCGGCGCCGCCGCGATCCTCAAGCGCTCGCTGCCCAACCTCAAGCGGACGCCCTATGTGGACTCCTATGCCAAGAAGATCCTGGGGCAGTAGGGGAGAATTCCCGCGGCACCGCCTTTGGGTGTAGAATTGACTCAATCCCGTCGGGAGGAAACCTGAGATGAAAGCGCGTACCCTCTTCGCCGCCGGACTGCTCCTCATGGGCGCGGTCACGGCCCACGCGCAGTCGGTCTCGATCGAGAAGCCGAGCTGCATACCGACCGAGGACAACGGCCTCGTGCGGGCCACCGCCGCCGCCAGCGCGGGGCAGACCGTCCGCCTCTACTTCCGATGGAAGGAGCACGAGGACTTCTACTGGGTCACCATGGAAGCCGAGCCGGGCGGCCGGTTCTGGGCCACCCCTCCCAAGCCGGAAAAGCGCAACGAGCAGGTGGAGATGTACGCCGCCATCGTGAAGCCCGACGACAAGGAGCCCAACGGCAAGATCGTCGCCCGCTCCGCGCCCGAAGTGGTGAAGGTCACCCATGACTGCGCGCCGCAGCTCGGCGTCAAAGAGCGGGGCGTCGCCGAGAACCTCACCGTCGGCGAGACCTCGCCGAAGCAGGAGGGCAAGAGGGTCATGGCGTTCCTCTGCGACGGCGTCGTGACCCGCGTCAACTTCGAGGGCGTTCGCCGCGCCGACGGAGTCTGCCGGGCCTGCGTGATTGCCTGGTGGCTGCGCAAGCCGATCGCGGTGGCTCCGGCTCTGCTGGGTACGGGGATCATCGTCACCGACGAGCCGGAGCCTTCCCAGTCGCGCCCGTAGCCTCCTGTCCCCCTTGCCGCCGCGCCCCGCACCATTGACAGCGTGCGGCGCCGTCGCCGCCCCGGCGACGGGCTGGTCCTCTCGAGATTCCGGTGACCTCCGTCGCCTCCGGAGCTTCGCCTTCCCTGGTTCCCACCGGATTCGCACGAGGATATCCATGACCAACGTCTCCGTCTTTCCCGTTCCGGCGCCTGAGCGCGACCGCTCCGCCGAGGCTGCCGCAAGCCATCTCATCGCGCCGCATGGCGGCGAGCTGATCGACCTCCTGGCCGCGCCCGACCGCGCCGCCGAGCTCAAGGCCGCCTCCCGCGACTGGCCTTCCTGGGATCTCACCCCGCGCCAGTTCTGCGACCTCGAGCTGCTCACGAACGGCGGCTTCTCGCCCCTCACGGGCTTCATGAAGAAAGCCGACCACGATTCGGTGTGCGAGCGCCTGCGGCTGGCGGACGGCACGCTGTGGCCCATCCCCATCCTGCTCGACGTCACCTCGCAGACGGCCGACAAGCTGCGCCCCGGTGGCCGGCTGGCGCTGCGCGATCCCGAAGGGGTGATGCTCGCCGCCCTGCACGTCGAGGAGGTCTGGGAGCCGGACCGTGAGGCGAGCGCGCAGGCGACCTTCGGCACCACCAACCCCGATCACCCCGGCGTGGCGCACCTTCTCCACAAGAGCAACGGCGTCGCCGTGGGCGGCCGGCTGGAGGGCGTGCAGCTCCCGGCCCACTACGATTTCCGGCCTCTGCGCCTGACGCCGGCCGAGCTGCGGGCGGAATTCGCCCGCGAGGGCTGGCGCCGCGTGGTGGCCTTCCAGACCCGCAACCCGATGCACCGCGCCCACTGCGAGCTGACCCTGCGCGCCGCC
>Ga0134122_10002397_pt1 | contig 13763 bp, 9 predicted proteins | sample KB302_FD_96461 | JGI IMG/M metagenome (GOLD analysis project Ga0134122, IMG submission 96461) | Terrestrial soil microbial communities without Nitrogen fertilizer from Kellogg Biological Station, Michigan, USA - KB3-0-2 | ecosystem: Environmental > Terrestrial > Soil > Unclassified ... | reverse complement strand
GCTTTATTTCTCGCGGCGGCCGCCTTCACGCTTTTCTTCGCGTGGCCCACCTGCGCCGACCAGCACGCCTCAAGTGCTACCACTGTCCTCGATCTCAGCCTCGAAGGCGAAGTAAATCCCATCCTGGCCACATACATCGACGAGGGACTGGCTGATGCCGCCAGTCGCCAAGCGGCACTGGTGGTCATCACCATGGACACACCTGGCGGCCTCTCCGATTCAATGAAAGACATCATCCAGCACATCCTTAACGCGCCAATGCCCGTGGTGGTGTACGTTTCGCCGACAGGCTCACGCGGCGCCTCGGCGGGTTTCTTCATCCTGCTCTCCGCTGACATTGCCGCCATGGCTCCCGGTACGCACACCGGCGCCGCGTCGCCGCTCATTGGCATCGGCGCCTATCCGGTAGCGATCGACGAAACGCTGCGCCGTAAAATCACCAACGATGCCACCGCCTTCCTGCGCAGCTTCGCGGACAAGCGCGGGCGCAATCCGCAGCTTGCCGAGACCGCCGTCACCGAAGCCCGCGCCTTCACGGAAAAGGAAGCGCTCGACGGAAAGATGATTGACCTGATTGCCACGTCCGAGGAAGATTTGCTGCACAAGCTGGATGGCCGCGAGATCACGCGTTTCGACGGCACGAAAATCAAGCTCGCGCTAGTGAATCATGTGCGTGCGCAATTCCAGCTTTCCGGCCGCCAGCGATTTCTCGCGCGGATAGTCGCGCCCGATATTTTCTTTCTGCTGCTGATCGTCGGCGTGCTCGGCTTGTATACCGAATTCACTCATCCGGGGATGATCGTGCCGGGCGTGCTGGGCGGAATCAGTCTGTTGCTAGCGCTGTACGCCATGCAGCTTTTGCCGGTGAATATCGCTGGCATTCTGCTGATCCTGCTGGCCATTGCGATGTTCATTCTGGAAGCGAAATTCACCAGCCACGGGGTGCTGGCAGTTGGCGGCATCATCTCGATGCTTCTCGGCGCGGTATTCCTGATTCGTTCGCCGCTGACGTCGGGTGGTGTCAGTCTCGGCATTGCACTGGCCGTGACGCTACCTTTCGCGGCGATCACGGTCTTCCTCATGCGTCTGGTTCTTCGCTCGCGCCAGTGGAAATCGTCCACTGGGCGGGAGGAGCTACTCGGCGCTCAGGGTGTCGTGGTCTCGCCGCTGGCAGCCACCGCTGAAGGCCTCATCCGCATCCACGGCGAACTCTGGCGCGCTGTCTCTCCCACCAATGTCCCCGAAGGCCGCGAAGTGCGCGTCGTAAAGGTCGAAGGCCTCAAACTCCACGTCGAACCCGTGTAAACGCGTTGTTCGGCCCATAGGATTTTAGGTGCTGCGCGATCTGGACCAATACTTGTTCAGTTTCCTGGATTCGGGGTTGGCTGTGTGGCTTCAACTGCGGCGTTCTTGATGGCGTGGTCTACGGCATCCTTCGCGACTACCCCATTGCGCGCGTGGTCCGTAATGGAGTCGTAAAGCAGTTGCGTGGGGTTTGAATTTATTGCCCTGGTGTACTCGTTGGTGATTTCGGTGGCCACCTGCAGCAGAACTTTGTTGGTTTCGGCATCCACATCCGTTCCGTTGACTTCCACGCGCTTCCCTATATACGAGCCGGCGATTCGCTCGACCAGTTTGTCCGCGGTTTGGTAGTAATATTCCGCGATCTGCCGGTGTCCTTCCTCATGATCGGCCACAACCGGGGTCGCTTCGGTCGGCAACCACACATTGATCTGGAGTTGCAGTGTCACCATTACCTGCGTGACGGTGATGGTTGCGTGCGTGGCGTCCGTTCTTCGCGGCTGGCCACGTACGCTCGATCTGGCCAGGAAATTGGCATCGCACTCTGCCGTTTCCCCCGCTCCCAGAGGAGGCATGTCGGCCGGCGGCGCTAGCGGATCAAACGTGTGGCTCGCATAAGCGGCTGGCTGTTTGGTGACGAGCACCGCATCTTTCCGAGCCTGCTGAGCGGGGGAGACCTCCCGCGACGTGTGGCAGCCGCAGACAAGCCCTCCCACCAACACGCAAGGCGCAACGAACCGACGCAAGGGGATGTGCCTCCTCCTTCCATTTTCCGAGAGGCACGACCCCTAACCCCGAGTTTATGCGCAGCAGATGACGCGAAAGGCACCGCATCCACAGCCCCTGGCGTAACTCCGCCGGCGAGGGAACCTTAACGTTTGACCAAATTCCGTTCAGCGTATACGCGGACAACATAGGTTGGTCGGTCCGCTACTGCTATCAAACCTGGATCCACGTTGGTACTCTGAACCAGCAGAGCCCACAAGTCGTTCCACTTAGCGAACGGACCTTGAGACGCGAGATAAGTGCGCTTCATAACTTGACCCGGGAACTGGAAGCGGATCTTTCGCTGGGCGAACCGACCAGATTTCGCGAGCGCATCCAGGCGCTGGACCGCCTTGATGCTTATCCCTTGGATACGCAGTTTTCGACTGTCGATTCTGAGTCCTTCGAGGCGGCGCTCTACCGCCGGGCAAGTGCCCTCTATTCCAGACTGGAAGCCACCAACTTGGAGTTCTACGACGGCATCCGTGACGAGATTCAGCGCGGTGCCGGTCCGAATGCGTTGCTGTCTTGGGCATTCAAATCGGGCAGTGTTTCAGATACGATTCGTCTGGCTGCCGGGGAAAGCTACGACTATCTCGATGAACTGGTAAGCGGAATTTTGCGGTTCGTGAAGCCCGATGGCCGGATCGCCCAGTTGCCGGCCGGAATGGTGTCCTATCAGCCCACGCCGGCGCGCCATATCTTCGACCTGATCGGTCGCGCGCAGCTCACGGAGGGTGACGTGTTGATCGATCTTGGTTCAGGGCTGGGTCACGTTCCCTTGCTGGTCTCTATGTGCACAGGCGCGCGCAGCGTCGGGATCGAGCTGGATGCGGTCTATGTGAATTGCGCGCGGCAAAGTGCCGACGAGCTGAAAGTGAACAACGTAACGTTCATGCAGCAGGATGCGCGAGAAGCGGATCTTTCCTGCGGTACCATGTTCTATCTCTATTCGCCGTTCCGTGGAACGATCTTGCGCGCCGTGCTGGATCGGTTGCAGCGGGAAGCCGTCAGCCGCGAGATTCGAGTCTGCACATTTGGCCCGTGCACGGCGACGGTCGCGGAGGAGGGGTGGCTGAAGCCCGTCCAGACACTCGAAGCGGGCCGGATCGCGATACTTCGCTCGGGCAATTGACTCCCTGGCGCACCGGTTACTAGTCCAGCAGAAGTATAATGCCGCACGGAGGAGCCGATGTTCACCGCTACCGCCGATCTGATCCTTCCAAGTACCGTTACGGGCTCGTTTCCCAGGCCTCGCTGGTTCGACGTAGGCATGTGGGGGCGCCCGCTCGACACGTGCATGCTCGACGTCCGCTTTCGCGAGAAATTTCAAGATGCTCTGGCGGTGGTGATCAACGATCAGGAGCGCGCGGGACTCGACATCGTCACTCACGGTGATTTTCACCTGGATGAAGATCTTGCCGGTCGTGCATGGCATCACTATCCGCTCCAGCGCTGGGACGGTTTTGAAGGTGACTATCTACAGCCGGAAGAAACCACCGCGCCCTGGTTGCATTACCCTCCCGGCACGCTGCTGAATGAGATCTACACCGGTTGGCGATGGCCCCGCGTTGTCGACAAGATCAAGCACCGGCCGCTAGACTATCCGAAGTTGTGGCGCATGGCGCAGGCCAAGACCCGCAAGCCCGTCAAGTTCGGCACGTGCTCATCGCAAGTCATGGCGCTGTTCTTGGATATTCATACGCCCAAGTACAAGGACAAGCGTCAGGTGATCTGGGATATGGCCGAGGCCATGAACAAGGAGCTCCTCGCGCTACACGACGCCGGTTGCCGCTGCATTCAGATTGAGGAGCCCACGTTTCACTTCATGGCCAACAGCTATGGCAAAGACCACGCAGAAGTAAAGTTCATGATCGACGCCTTCAACCGCGAAGTCCAGGGCCTGGACGATGTGGAGCTGTGGATTCACACCTGTTGGGGCAATCCAAACATGCAGCGTGTCATGGATGACACCAGTTATGCAAATTCCATCGATATCTATCTAGAGCGATGCCGCGGCGATGTGTGGACGCTGGAGATGAAAGACCGCGATCAGAAAGATCTCGAACTATTCGAACCGTTCAAACATGACCTGAAGAAAAAAATCGCCATCGGGGTGGTCAGCCATCGCACTCTTCAGGCCGATCGTCCCGAAGAAGTGGCCGGCGAAATTCGCAAAGCTTTGAAGTACATTCCCGCCGAGCGCCTGATTCTGTCCAGCGACTGTGGCTTCGGCCGCCAGGGCTGCAACCGCGATATCGCGTTTTATAAGGCCAGTGCGATCGCCCAGGGCTGCAACATCGTGCGCCGCGAATTGGGCTTGCCCACAACCAACGTTCCCGCCGCCGATCCGAAGTTGCAGGTGGACGTGGTGCCGGGACGGGATATCGCTCGCAAAGTAACCGGCGCAGGATAGCCTCGGTCAGGATTCCCAGCATATTGGAGGCGCGCTCAAGCCCTTTGTGCTCCCAGGCAACACTTGCTCTTTCTCCCTTACTGAGCGAAATTCAATACGCGCGTGGAGGCACTCCCATGTTTGAAGTCTTCAGTCTCGGCACTTTCGTAGTTCTGGCGATCATCCTGATCTGGTTCTGGAATTCCATCTACATCATTAAAGAATGGGAGCGCGGCGTAGTCCTGCGCCTGGGCCGATTGCTACCAGAAGCCAAAGGCGCCGGCATTCGCCTCGTTTTCTATCCGATCGAAACCCTCACGCGTATCAGCATGCGTATCGAAACCCTCGACGTTCCCCCGCAGGACATCATCACCCGCGACAACGTCTCGGTAAAAGTGAACGCCGTGTGCTACTTCCGCGTCGTGGACGCCAATATGGCGCTCTCCCAGGTGCAGAACTATACCTATGCCACCTCGCAGCTCGCGCAAACAACCATCCGGAGCGTCGTCGGTCAGTTCGAACTCGACGAAATCCTCTCGCAACGAGACAGGGTCAATGCCAAGCTGCAGGTCATTCTCGACACCGACACCGAGCCCTGGGGCATTAAGGTCAGCAAAGTCGAAGTCAAACAGGTCGACATCCCCGAACAGATGCAGCGCGCTATCGCCAAGCAAGCCGAGGCCGAACGGGAGCGCCGCGCCAAGATCATTCATGCCGAAGGCGAGTTCGATGCCTCGCAAAAACTGGCCGATGCCGCCAAGGTTCTCGAGACCCAGTCCTCCGCCATCCAGCTCCGTTACCTCCAGACCCTTACTGAAATAGGTGTCGAGAAGAACACAACGATTGTGTTTCCGCTCCCCATCGATATCATTAACAGTTGGGTTCAAGCCTTGGGAGGACAGAAAAAATAAGCATGGCTTCTCGCGGTAATCGTGGGGGCGCGGGAGAGCGCGTACTGGAGAGCAAGCACGTCATCGGCTTGTTTATGCTGATGCTTGTCTTTTCTGGTGTCTTCTTCGCGCTGGGCTTTGTGATGGGCCGCAATCAGTACGACGGTCAGGTGCGCGCTGCCGGGATCAATCCGCGCGCCACGCCCGACCCGGTGATCTCGCCAAAATCGGAACTCTCCACGCGACGCAATAAAGACAAAGCGTCTGGATCCGCTTCTGCTCCTGCATCCGAGCCACCTAGTGAAGTGAACGCGCAGCCCGATTCGGACTGGGGTTTTTACAGCGCGGGCAAAACTCCGCCAGATGATACGCTCAAGTCCGCTCCGTCCGGTTCGCCATCGACAGTGCCGGCAATATCCAACAGTAAGAGTGCCTCTCGCACCGCCAATGTTTCGTCGAAGTCGGCGGTGCCGGCTCAGGCCGCAGGCGGCTACACCGTGCAGGTTGCCGCTTTGCGTCGTGAAGTCGACGCGCATTCCGTGGCGGTGACGCTGCAGAAGAAAAAGTTTCCCGCCTTTGTCGTCGCCCCACAGTCCGATAAATATTTCCACGTGCAGGTCGGTCCGTACGCCGATCAAAAATCAGCGGAGGCTGCCAAGAAAGGCCTCGAGAGCGCCGGCTTCAAGGCCATCGTGAAGCACTGATGCCGCGTCGCGCGTGGCCTGATTTCCTCCGCCCTCGTCCTGCAACTGCGACTCCCGCATCGTTCCGCCTGGTTTTTGGCGCCCTCTCCGGTGCCGCACTTTCCTTTTCCTATACCGGCTTTTATCTCAGCATCTATTCCTGGATTTCCGTCGGAATCCTCCTCATCGTTTTGTTTGGAGCAACACCAAGGGTCGCGTTCGGCTGCGGCTTTCTTCACGCGCTGTTCTTCACGCTAACATCGGTGCCGTGGATCGCCACGGTTCTCGCCGAGCATGGCGGCCTTTCGGCAGCAGGTGGCTGGGGCATCTTGTTGTTGATCGCTGCAACCTGGGGATTACTCACCGGCAGCTTCGCGTGGATTGTGAATCGGCTGTGGCAGCGCAGCATGGTGCTTGCGTGTATCGGCGCGCCGTTTGTATGGGTGGCATTCGAATTTGCGCGCGCGCACTTGCCGGAGATCAGTTTCCCGTGGAATCTGCTCGGCTACCCGGCTTCCGCAAGCCTTGGCCTGCTGCAAATCACAACGATTACGGGGATTTATGGCCTGTCGTTTCTGGTTGCTGCATTCAACGCTCTGGTGGCCTGGTTCGACGCTGCGCGAACGCCATCGATCGCGCGACGCCTCACGATTCTCTGGGTGTCCGGCGCGGTGATAATCGCCGTGATGTTCTTCGGGCCCCGGCTCATTCCGATTTCACGCCCGAACCACACCGCTCGCGCCGTCCAGCCGAATTTCCCGGAGGCTCAATCCTACCCGCAGAACTGGTTTCAGCTCCACGCCGCTGAGATGGACGAGCTGGAGCAACTCAGCCTCGCATCCCAGGGAAATCCAGTCGATCTGCTGGTCTGGCCTGAAGCGCCCGCGCCCTTTTCCATGGAGGACTTGCAGTTCGCCAAACGCGCCACGTCCCTGGCAGCACGCACCGGCCTTCCATTTCTTGCGGGGACGATCGAGTGGCGTCCGTTGGTCGATTCTTCGGAAGCCGGGAGCCGTCACGTTCTCGTTCCTTACAACAGCGCGGTGATGCTGGACAGTCATGGGCGTACCGTTTTCACCTACGACAAAATCCATCTCGTCCCGTTCGGCGAATACGAACCGTTTCCGCTGATTCATCGCGTGGTATCGAGCGTGTCCAGCGAGGTTGGCGGCTTCCGCAAAGGCGCGAACTACGCAATCGGGAAATTGCCAGGCGACTTCACGTACGGCACCTTCATTTGTTACGAAGCCATCTACGCTGGGGAAGTGCGGCGTTTCGCGGCCAACGGCGCGCAGTTGCTTATCAACATTTCCAACGACGGCTGGTTTGGGCGCTCTGCCGCGGCCGAGCAGCATTTGCGCATGGCACGCGTCCGCGCGGTGGAAAATCGCCGCTGGCTGTTGCGCGTCACCAACAGCGGCATCACCGCTTCGGTCGATCCTTATGGACGCATCTACAGCCCGCTTCCGGTAGACACGCGCGCGGCCGCCGACCTGCCCTACGACTTTCGCACTGACGAAACGCTATACACGCGCTTCGGCGATTGGTTCGCTTGGCTGTGCGTGATCGTTTCCGCTATCCTGTTGGCGTCAACTTTCTGGAAAGGACCAATCGCGCGCGAGGAAGACCTGATCCCTGTCGACGCGGCGCCTACGCTGGCGACCGCCGTGTAGTCGACACAAGCTGCAGGTCCTTCGCCCGGGCACACCGAAATGATTCTTGAAGATTTGCAGTACCGCTACGAAGGTCTGAAGCCCCGCATCGCCATGGTTCGGAGTTTTCTTTGACGCCCCGCAACATCGGGAAAAGCTGAAATCGCTGGAAGCGCGCATCGGCCAGCCTGATTTCTGGAACAATCAGGAAGCCGCGCAGGCCGTCTTGCGCGACCGTAAACGGTCGGAAGACCAGATCGCTGCCGAAGCGAAACTCGAATCATTGACCGGCGACATCGAAACCTACGTCACCCTCGCGCGCGAAGAGAGCAACGCGGAGCAGCGCAACGAATTGCTGAAGGATCTCGACCGCGAATTGAGCGGCGCCGAGAATTACATCGCCGAACTCGAAACCCGCACGCTGCTGTCGGGCGAAACCGATCACCTCAATGCCATCATGACCATCAAGCCCGGCGCGGGCGGCACCGAGTCTCAGGATTGGGCATCGATCCTGCTGCGGATGTATTTGCGTTGGGCGGAACGCAAGGGCATGAACGCCGTAGTGCTCGACGAAACCCCGGGCGAAGAAGCGGGCATCAAGAACGCCACCGTGCAATTCGCAGGCGAAAATGCCTACGGATTACTGGCCGGCGAGACCGGAGTGCACCGACTGGTGCGCATTTCGCCGTTTGACCAGGCGGCGCGCCGGCATACGTCGTTTGCCTCCGTCTTCGTCATTCCGGAAATTGACGATCGCATCGAAATCAACATCAAGCCGGACGAACTGCGCGTCGATACCTTCCGGGCCGGTGGCAAGGGCGGGCAGAACGTCAACAAAGTGGAGCCCGCGGTGCGCATCACGCACATCCCGACCAACACCGTGGTGGCGTGCCAGGTAGAGCGCAGTCAGGGCAAAAACCGCGAACTGGCGATGAAGATGCTTCGATCGAAGCTATACGACCTGGAGATGCAGAAGCGGCAGCAGGCCACCGACAAACTCGACGAAACCAAGCTGGATATTTCGTTCGGCAGCCAGATCCGGTCATACGTGATGCAGCCCTATCGCCTGATCAAGGACCATCGCACCAAGTTCGAGGCCGGCGACGTGGATCGCGTGCTGGACGGCGACCTCGATCCGTTCATCCGTTCGTACCTGATGGCCAAGAAGGCCAAAGGCAAGCTGGAAGTGCAGGTCGACGACAGCGACGCCGCGTAGTTCCGCCTCATTTCCGTTGGAGTTGCCGCATTTTGATGTTCGGAAACTCTACTCTGGTTGTTACGACTTCGCTTTACTGGTCGGCGTCACCCAGAAATTATCGTATCCATTAGTGGATCGAGATCGGTACAGCGGCTGAGGTGGAACCGTTGTATAGAGTGTCGCCGCTATAGACGGCGGTGATGCTGTCATTGTGCGGGGTCACGCCGCCTCCCCCTCCGTTGCTGCTGCCGCCGCCGCACCCTGCAATGCCGATCGTGGCCAAGGCGAACAGCGTTACGCCGAGACACGCGTAACGCACGCGCTTGGCTGGCGTAGCCAATCGCAGGGTCAGCAAGTAAGCGAGGAACAGAACTGCCGTGAGGAGGTAGAGCGGACGGAGCGGCGCATGCGGGGTATTCCGCGGCCCGCGAACCATAGATGGCGGTAGAGACGAGAGGGTAGTGGTCAGCGAGGCGGTGCAGCTAGTGGCCGAAGCGGCAACGCAGTTGACCGCGTTCCCCAAGGAGGTCGTGCCGTTCTTAAATTGAATGGTTCCACTGGGCGGCAAAGAAGCAGCAGCGGCGCCCGTAACCGTCGCGGTGAAAGTAATGCTGCCTCCCGAGGTGATCGTCGTGGCGCTGGGCACGACCGTCGTGGTGGTATTGGTTCCATTGATCGTGACGGTAACGGCCGTTGAGGTGGACGAGGCGTAGTTGGTGTCGCCGTCATATTGAGCGGTGACGCTGTGCGAGCCCGCGGGCAGGGACGTAGTGGCTAGACTTGCCGTGCACTTAGGGGGCGTAGTTCCACCGGAGGCGCAGGTCACCGGTCCCCCGAGGGGGTTGCTGCCCACGAAGAACTGGACGGTGTTGGAGGGCGCGGAACCAGTCGCTGCGGTGGACGAGACGGTGGCGGCGAGGGTCACGGTGGCGCCAATGTTGGCCGAGGTTGGATTGGCGGTAAGAGCGGTGGTCGTACCCTGCGTGCCAGTGGTGACGGTCACGTTCGCGGGGGCGGAAGGGCCAACTGCATTGTAGGTGCTGTCACCACTGTATGTAGCGGTGACTGTGGTCGAAGCCGAAAACTTGGCGGCGAGTGTCGCGGTGCCGGAGGCCGGCTTCGGATTGCTGCCGTTGAATCCGGAGGCGGCAAATCCGGTGACCGGAGCCGTGCCCAGCATGGTCGCACCGGAAGAGAAAGTCACCGTGCCGGTAGGGCCGACGCCGCTGCTGGCCGTGGTAATGGTTGCGGTCAGGCCGACGTTTATATTCGCGGCTACTGAGACGGGCGCGACGGTGATCGCACTCGGCGTGGCCTTGGTGATGGTGATGGCGGTGGCGGCGGAGGTGCTGGGGTTGAAGCTGTTATCACCCGAATAGGTAGCAATCAGGCCGTGCGCTCCAACCGCGAGCTGCACCGGCTGATCCTCCGCGATTCCAAGGCTGTTGAGCTTGGCGCTGTTGCTGCCAGCAAAGTCGTTGAGCGCGGTGCCATTGTCTTTGAGGGTGATGGTGCCACTGGGGCATGCCACGACGAATTGACTGCACAGGTTGTGGCCGCTGTCCTGAACTGCGACCTGAAGAATGTACGGGGATCCGTAGGGGGCAGTCGTCTGAGGGTTACCGTTTCCGTCGATGAGGCTGACCACGGTGAAGCTATTTTCAGGGGTGACTGTAACGGTTACCGGCGAGGACTTGCCCGCGGCCACGATTCCGTTGCCGTTATAACTGGCGAAGACCGGATAGCTTGTGCCGCCAGGTAGTTGGCTCGTCGTGATGGTTGCGGAGCCGCCGCTGAGGGTTGTCGATGTGCTCTCCGAAAATTGACCGATGCCGGCGTCGGAGAACGATGATGCGCCTGTTCCCGTACCCTTCGACGGCTGAGCGACAAGAGCCACGGCCCCGGTCGCGGACGTCGGAGTGACCGCGATGTCAAATGTGACCGATTCCCCGTGGTGGATCGAAATGGGAGCCGCCGGAGTCGTTGACGATATTGAGACTGTGCTCGCGGTAAAAGTGATCGACGGCCAAGTCTTGACTAGATTGTCGACGTTGACTGAGCCCAACCCGGTGGCGAGGTCGTAGTTCGCGGTGGTAATCCAAGCGGGAGTATTCGTGTGGGCCGGATCGACCAGAACGCCCGTTTGCCCGGCGGTAGCGGTGCTGCAATTGGGTGTTCCACCCTGACAAGCGACAGAGATGTTCGCGCCAGTGGTGCCTACAGGAGTCGCGGGAGTGTCGTAAAAGATGCAGGTTGCAGCCGGAGCGGCTGACGAAGCGCAAATCGTGCCGGCGGCGTTGGTCTTGAACATCTTGTAGAGCACGAAGTTGGCATTACCCACGCGATTGCCGGTCTTCTGTTTCACGAGCGCCATGATTCCGGCAAATGCGGGCGCACCAGCCGACGTACCCCCCACACCCTGGAAATTCTGAAAGGGAGAATTCAAATCGCATGAATTCGGGTCGCCGCCAAAGGCTGCATTCTGGTCGGTCTGGCAAATGATGTAGAAGCTGCCGTTCAAGCCATTTCCGGCGAACAGAGAAATGTCGGGGATGTCGCGGAACGTATCAACGGGATTGCCTGGCGTGCCGGTTTGCCAGATGGGCTTGGCATTGATCGCGCTGGGTCCGCCACCAGCGGCGACCAGATCAATGCCGCTCGGATCGGGGCCTGCGGAGCAGGTGGTCAGCGTTCCCGCGATTGCGGTGCTGGCACACGAATTGTTCCACGTCGTTTCCGGAATATAGCCCTTGGCGGACGTAGTTGCCGATCCCGCCACGTTCCAGAACGGAGAGGGAGGTGCCCCATTGAGGAAATCAGTTCCCCCTACAGCTACGTTGAATTCGGTGGAAGCTAATCCGCTGACGGAGAGACCTGTGGTGGCCTCGTCGTCGCCCTGATCGCAGGAGTCAGAGCCGCTGTCTCCGGAGGACAAAACAACCGTGATGCCCTGGGCGGCGGCCTGCTGCCAGAGATCGTTGTAGAAAACCTCGCCCGAGGCGGTGATATTGGGTTCACAGGCACCGAAGCTCTCGCTGAGGATGTCGGCGGAATTATTGTCGATGATATAGATCGCCGAGAGATCGACGCCCGCGACGCCGATGCTTTGCGAATCTTCTGAAACGACCAGCTGGATGTTGGCCGCTGGCGCCACTCCTCCGGCGATCTGTACATCCAGATCAGCTTCGATTTCGTCGTCGGTGAGACTATCGGGGCCTTGAATGCCGGGGTCCGGTCCATTGAGAACAATATTGCTCGCGGAGAAGTTATCCGGCAAGCCGAAGATCGCTCGGTAGGCTTTCACGTCGGCGACATTGAGGTTGGAATCCTGGACGATACCGATGGTGGCGCCGGTGCCCGACGGGGCGACTACATTGTCGGGGGCAGGTCCGGTAACCGTGGCCGGAACGTTGTAAATCTTTGCGAAGTCACCGGGCCCGACGGCGTAACACGGTTGGGCGCCGCTGCTTCCGCATCCCGTGAAGGTAAAGAGCGGTTTCACTTCGCCGGTCTCTTTGTTGCGGCGAAACGTGCCGAGTTTATGCGTGTGAGCCTTGGGGCGGAAGTCGTGCAGGGAGACTACGCCGGCGACGACCGGCGCCAGGGCTGTGGGGGCTTGCACATCGGAGACCGCGGCCATGTGCATCTTGCCGCGGACCATGAAGTGGTGAACCTCGGTGTGAAAGGCATTGCGGACCTGACCGATGTTGCCGGAAAACTCAACGCGTGTCCGGCCGGGACTGACTTTGATGTCCGAGAAGCCGCGCGAGGTAAGCCAGTCGGTGACCGCCTGGACATCCGAATCGGCTGGGCCGAATTGCTTGCCAAATTGATCGGGGGTGAGCCAGGCGTGATAGTTCTTTGAGGTTTTGTCCTGCTGTGCGACGAGGAGCTGGCGGAGTGCGGCGTCCTGATCCTTGCTGCGCTTGAGTGTGAGGATCAGGTGATTGGCGGGTTGGGAGTCTGGAACCGCGCCGCGATCGAACTCGGTGCGAGCCATGCGGTGCACCCCGCCGTGGAGCGGACTCACATTTTGGTCGTCGACTTTTTGTGTGACCCGCGCCGGGATTCGGGAAAGTGCAGGGCCGGATTGTTGCGCGGCAGGTTGTCCTTCAGTAGATGACTGCGCGGAGGCATTTTGCGGGCCCGCCGCCGCGAAGAACATCGCCATCGAGCAAGCGGCTAGGATCGAGCCTCGGCACAGCGTGAAACGGTTGGTCTTCATGACTCCGCCTGAAAGTGCAATTAAGTGGTCTGCTGCGCTGCTGCTGATTGCCGCGGCGATCCCAATGAAGCTGCACACACGATGCGTAAGAGAGAATTCTCTCGGGAATGGTTGCCCGATGTCTGAGCTGGTTCACCTGGGATTTTACGCTTCGAGGGCTGCCGATTAGCCTAACACAGGTAGAGTGGCGCGCCGCAGCCTGGGCCAATACAGGCGACACTCCGTCCTTAGGCGGATTCCCGGGAGCTGCAGAAAGTTCGCCGGGACGAGCACCTCACCGATAGGGAGCCTTGCCGCCGGATTAGCTATCCACTGCGTTTCTGCAATGCCCTCATAGGCTGGCAAATCCGACCGCGCGAGTATAATGTGGCCGCTGTGGGGAACTGAGGAGGACACATGAGTGAGCCGACATACGAAGAGCTCAAAGCGAAATTGGCGGAAATGGAGAAGAAAAGCGGAGGGCGGCGAACTGGAGCCCTGGATTTTCGTGTGGGGGAAAAAGGCGGCGTTAGTGTTTATGGACTGGGGCGCTTCCCGGTCACTTTGTATTACGAGCAGTGGATCCGGCTTCTGGACGTAAGCAAGGATCTGCGGGAATTTCTGGAAGAGAATAAGTCGGCGGGAAAATTGAAGCTGAAGGAACCGCAGTAGCG
>Ga0134122_10002396_pt1 | contig 13765 bp, 8 predicted proteins | sample KB302_FD_96461 | JGI IMG/M metagenome (GOLD analysis project Ga0134122, IMG submission 96461) | Terrestrial soil microbial communities without Nitrogen fertilizer from Kellogg Biological Station, Michigan, USA - KB3-0-2 | ecosystem: Environmental > Terrestrial > Soil > Unclassified ... | reverse complement strand
GGGCCGCGGCTCGGTCGCGACGGGACCGGGAGGAGGCGGCGGCGGCCGCTGCCCACCTCGCACCTGCCAGCTCACCAGCCAGACCACCAGGAAGGTCGCGGTGATGGCGAACTTGACGGCCGTGATCTCCACCGTGTCCAGCAGCCACCCCTTCCACCGCAGCTTCCGCTGCCAGGCGAGGACGGCGGCCACCAGGACCGGGATGGAGGCGTAGCTCCAGAGGATGGAGGCGTCCCAGTCGAACGGCCGGCGCCACACCGGCCCGGCGCCGATCAGGAACTGGACGACGACCACCGCGAGGAGGGTCCATTTTGCCCGCCGCGAGAGGGAGGAGGCTGCTGCTACAGTCTGCTCGGCGGGCATGCTCACTCCTTTCGTCGTCCTCCGCGAGCTCGGTGGCGGCTCACGCTTCTCCACGCGGCGCGTCCTGGGGAGCGGCGCCGGTGCGGGGGTCGTCTACGAAGCCTTCGATGGGATAACGGGGCAGCGGGTCGCGCTCAAGGAGCTGGGGACCCGAGAGGCTACTGCGGCCGAGAAGCTTCGCGCGGATTTCAAGGCGCTCTCCGCGCTGGCGCACCCCAACGTGGCCCGGGTGCTGGAACTGATGGAGATCGGCAACCTCTTCCTGGTGGCCACCGAGCTGGTGGACGGGGGCGACTCGCTCGGCGCGGCGCGCGGGCCGGCGCTGCGGGGCGCGCTGGTGCAGATGGCGCGCGGGCTGGTGGCGCTCCACGCCGCGGGCCTGGTGCACGGCAACCTCAAGCCCTCCAACGTGCGCATGTCCGCGCGCGGCGGACGGGTGGTGCTGCTGGACGCGGGCGCGCTGGGCTCGCCCATGCCCGCCTACGCCGCGCCGGAGCAGCTGGGGGAGCCCGGCCAGGCGCCCACGCGCGCGTCCGACTGGTACTCGGTGGGGGCCATGCTGCACGAGGCGCTCACCGGCCGGCTCCCGTTCACCGGCACGCCCTCGCGCGTGGTGGAGCAGAAGCGGTCCAACCGCGCGCCCCCGCCCATCCGCACCTCCTCGCCGGGCACCGGCCGGGAGCTGGAGGGGCTCTGCATGGAGCTGCTCCAGACCGACCCGGCCCGCCGCCCGCCCGGCGAAGAGGTGCTCCAGAGGTTGGAGGCGTTGCTGCGCGCGCCCTCGCCGGAGGACGCCCGCGACCCGGCCGAGCAGGAGCTGCCGCCGGAGCAGCGCCCCACGCGCCCGCCCGTTCCGGCGGTCGACCCCATCCCGCTGCCGGCGCCGGTCGACCCGAGCCAGCCGCCCACCGCCTCGCCGGCCACCACGCCCGAGGAGGGCATCCTGCCGCCGGCGCGCGAGTTCCGCGGCACCCAGCGCTTCCTGGTGCTCAAGCAGGTCGGCTCGGGCGGGATGGGGATGGTGTACGCGGTGCACGACCGCGACCGCGACCACCAGGTGGCGCTGAAGACCCTGCGGCAGATCTCCCCGCACGGGCTGTACCTGTTCAAGAACGAGTTCCGCGCGCTCGCCGACCTCCGCCACGAGAACCTGGTCACCTTCCACGAGCTGTTCTGCGACGAGGGCCTGTGGTTCTTCACCATGGAGCTGCTCCAGGGCGAGGACCTCCTGGCCCACGTGCGCGCCGGGTGGCCGCCGCCCCGCTTCGACGAGGCGAGGCTCCGCGCCGCGCTGCCGCAGCTGGTGCGCGGGCTGATGGCGCTCCACGCCGCGGGGAAGATCCACCGCGACGTGAAGCCCTCCAACGTGATGGTGACCACCGCCGGACGGGTGGTGCTGATGGACTTCGGCCTGGCGGTGGACCAGGTGGACGCCTCCGAGGAGTCGCTGATCGGCACGCCGCACTACATGGCGCCGGAGCAGATCACCGGCCAGAACGTGGGGCCGCCGGCGGACTACTACGCGCTGGGCGTGGTGCTCTACCAGCTGCTCACCGGGCGCTTCCCCTTCGAGGGCGGCTACTCCGAGCTGCTGGAGCTGAAGCGGACGCGCGAGCCGCTGCCGCCGGCGCGCCTGTCCACCCGCGTCCCCGAGGACCTCTCCCGCCTCACCGCCGACCTGCTGCGGATGGACCAGGACGCGCGGCCCACCGGCGCCCAGCTGCTGCAGCGCCTGGGCGCGGCGCCGGCCGAGCCGCAGGAGGCGCCGGCGCCCTCGCCCGCCGCGTACTCCGAGATCAGCTTCGTGGGCCGGGTGCCCGAGCTGGAGGCCCTGGACCACTCCTTCGCGGCGGTGCGCGGCGGGGCGGCGCGCGGGGTGCTGGTGCACGGCGAGTCCGGCGTGGGCAAGAGCGCGCTGGTGCGCCACTTCGTGGAGGGGCTGCGCGACGAGGGCCGGGCGATGGTGCTCTCCGGCCGCTGCTACGAGCAGGAGTCGGTGCCCTACAAGGCGTTCGACGGCGTGGTGGACTCGCTCTCCCGCGAGCTGCTCCACCTGGACGAGATGACCGCGCGCAGCGTGCTGCCGGGCGACGCGGCGCTGGTGGCCCGGCTGTTCCCGGTGCTCCAGCGGGTGCCGGCGGTGCAGGCGATGCGCCCGTCGCGGCCGCTCCCGGCCGACCCGTTCGAGCTGCGCTCCGAGTCCTTCGGCGCGCTGCGCAGCGTGCTCCGCCACCTGGGGCGGCTGCGGCCCATCGTGCTCTTCGTGGACGACCTGCAGTGGGCGGACCAGGACAGCCTGGCGCTGCTGGGCGAGCTGTTCAGCCCGCCGTCGCCGCCGCCCTTCCTGCTGGTGGCCACGCTGCGCGGGAACGCGGAGGACATCCGCAGCGCGGACGGGGTGCTGGCCCCGCTGGCGTGGGTGACCGAGTCGCTCCAGGAGCTCCAGCTGTTGCCGCTGCCGGAGGCGGACGCGCTGCGGCTGGCGCGCGAGCTGGTGCCGGACACGCCCCGCGCCGGCGAGCTGGTGCGCGAGAGCGGCGGCCACCCGCTCTACCTCATCGAGCTGGGGCACCGGCCCGCGCCGCCCGCCGCGGCGGCGCCGGTCGAGGGCGCGCCCAAGGCCGGCCTGGACGAGCTGCTCCAGCGGCGCGCCCGGGCGATGCCCGCGGGGGCCCAGCGGCTCCTGGGGCTGGTGGCGCTGGCGGGCGGCCCCATCCAGCAGGCGCTGCTGGCGCGGGCGAGCGGGCTGTCCACCTGGGAGCTGACCAGCTCCGTCCAGGAGCTGCGCCGGGCGGACCTGGTGCGCACCATGGGACTGTCGGAGAAGGCGAGCATCGAGCCGTACCACGACCGGGTGCGCGAGTCGGTGCGGCACTGGCTGCCCGAGGAGCTCCGGAGCCGCTACCACCAGGAGCTGGCCGCCGCGCTGGAGTCGAGCGGGGTGGAGACGTTCGCCTCGCTGCGGATGCTGGTCACCCACCTCGAGCACGGCGGCGCCCCCGAGCGCGCCGGCCACCACGCGGCGCGCGCGGCCCAGATGGCGGTCCAGGCGCTGGCCTTCGGCGAGGCGGCGGAGCTGTACCGGGCGGCCATCCGCCTCTTCCCGGCCCGGAACCCGGTGGAGCAGCAGCAGCTGAGGGTGGAGCTGGCGCGGGCGCTGGACTACGCGGCGCGGGGCGCGGACGCGGCGCGCGCGTACCTGGAGGCGGCCGGTGGCGCCGGTGGCGCCGAGCGGCGCGAGTACCGGCGCAAGGCGGCGGAGCTGCTGCTGGCCAGCGGGCACGTGGAGGAGGGCCTGGAGGCCATCGACGGCGTGCTCCGCGAGGTGGGCGCGGCGCTGCCCTCCAGCCGGCGCGCGGCGGTGGCGTCGCTGACGTGGCAGCGGTTCCAGCTCCAGCTCCGCGGGCTGGGCTACCAGAAGCGCGACGCGGCGGACCTCCCGCGCGAGACGCTGGACCGCATCGACACCTTCTTCGCCATCCAGACCGGCCTGTCCGGGGTGGACAGCCTGCGCGCCTTCGCCTTCCAGACCCGCGGCTTCCGCCTGGCGCTCGACGCCGGCGAGGAGCGGCGCATCGGCCGCGGGATGGCGGTGGAGGGCTTCAACGTCGCCACCGCCGGGGGCGCGGCGTCCCGGAAGGCGGCGCTGGACCTGATCGCCCGGGCGCGCACCATCGCCGAGGCGCTGGGCGACCCGTACCTGCGCGTGCTCTGCACGGTGACGCGCGGGATGGCGCTCTACCTCACCGGCGACTTCGCGGACGGCGCGCGGCTGATCGCCGAGGGCGAACAGCTGCAGCGCGAGACGCTGCGGCGCGCGGACGCGACGGTGGCCAAGGAGCTGGGCACCGCGCGGCTGCTGCGGCTGCAGGCGCTGCGGCTGACCGGCGACCTGCAGGAGATGGAGCGCTCCACCCTGGAGTACGTGAAGGAGGCGGCGGCGCTGGGCGACCTCTTCGCCGAGGTGAGCTTCCTCCGGGCCACCGCCTTCCGGCACCTGGCGGCGGACGCGCCGGACAAGGCGCTGGAGGACCTGGACGCCAGGGTGTGGCCGGGGCCGCGCGGGGCCTTCCACAACCAGCACTGGTACTCGCTGCGGATGCGCGCCGAGGTGGCCCTGTACGGCGCCGAGCCCACCGCCCGCGCCTTCCTCGCCGAGGAGTTCCAGGCCTTCCGCCGCTCCGCGCTGCCCAACCTCCAGGTGGCGCGCGTGGAGGCGGAGTGGCTGTGGGCGCGGCTGTGGATGCTGGAGGCCCTGGTCCCGCACGCGCGCGCGGCCGCCCTGCGCGAGGTGCGCAAGGCGATCCGGGCGATGGAGTCGGAGAAGGTGCCGTACGCGGCCGGGCTGGCGCTGCTGCTGCGCGCCTGCCACGAGTCGACGGCGGGCGACAAGGCGTCGGCCGGGAAGTACCTGGCCCAGGCCAGGGACGCGCTGCGCGGGTCGATGCGGCTGGCCTCGGCGGTGGCGGAGTACCGGCTGGGGGCGTTGTCCGGTGGACGACAGCGCGACGAGGCCGAGGCCCGCCTGAGGGAGCTGGGCGTCAAGCAGCCGGCGCGCATCGCGGACGTGCTGGCGCCCGGCGCCTTCGGCTGAGCACTGGAGCCGGCGGCCGGTCGGGAGGGCGCGGCGGGACGTGCTAAGCCTCGCCCGCATGAACGCCATCGCCACCCCGCTCTCCTCCACCCCGTCCGCGCTGGACGAGGTCGTCCACCGCCTCAAGGACGGGGCCCGCGCCTTCGCCCAGCTCTCCGTCGACCGGCGGATCGAGCTGTGCGAGCAGATGCGCCGCGGCTATGCCGCCGTCGCCGGGGAGAGCGCCGTCGCCGCCTGCCGGGCCAAGGGCATCGACCCCGAGGCGCCGGTGGCGGGCGAGGAGTGGATCTCCGGGCCGATGGTGACGCTGCGGATCCTCCGGCAGACGGTGGACGCGCTGAAGGAGGTCAAGAAGCACGGCGCGCCCAGGCTGGACCGGTCCCGCTGCCGCACCTTGCCGGACGGGCGGCTGGCGGTGAAGGTGTTCCCGTCGAGCGCGATGGACTCCGCGCTGCTGGCCAAGCACGTGGGGGAGGTCTACCTCCAGGCGGGCGTCACCGCGGACAACCTCCGCGAGCACCAGGCGTCGTTCTACCGCAAGCCCCACGGCGGCCGGCTGTGCCTGGTGCTGGGCGGCGGGAACATCAACGCCATCCCGCCCACCGACGTGCTCTACAAGATGTTCGTCGAGGGCACGGTGTGCCTGTTGAAGATGAACCCGGTGAACGCGTACCTGGGCCCGTTCCTGGAGCAGGGGTTCAAGGCGGCGATCGACCAGGGCTTCCTCGCGGTGGCGTACGGCGGCGCCGAGGAGGGCGCGTACCTGGTGCACCACCAGCTGGTGGACGAGGTGCACATCACCGGGAGCGACCGGACGCACGACCTGATGGTGTGGGGCCCGCCCGGCCCGGAGCGCGAGGCGCGCAAGCAGCGCGGCGACCCGCTGCTCAAGAAGGAGATCACCTCCGAGCTGGGAAACATCAGCCCGGTGCTCGTCGTCCCCGGCCCCTGGGAGGAGGGCGAGCTGGGGTTCCAGGCCGCCAACATCGCCGGGATGGTGACGCACAACGCGTCGTTCAACTGCAACGCCGCCAAGCTGCTGGTGACGCCGAAGGGGTGGGCCAAGCGGGCCGAGCTGCTGGACCGGGTGGAGAAGAGCATCGCCCGGTCGGACACGCGGCAGGCGTACTACCCGGGCGCGGAGCAGCGCTGGGCGCAGTTCACGGAAGGGCGCGCCGGGCTGCGCGTCATCGGCAAGCCGGCGCCCGGCCAGCTGGGGTGGGCGATCCTCCCGGACGTCGACCCGGCGAAGAAGGACGACCGCGTCTTCACCACCGAGCCGTTCTGCGCGGTGCTCTCCGAGACGGCGCTGGAGGGGTCCGACCCGGCGGCGTTCCTGGAGAAGGCGGTGCCGTTCGTCAACGACCAGGTGTGGGGCACGCTGTGCGCCACGCTGATCGTCCACCCGGCGACGATGAAGGACCCGCAGGCGGCGGCCGCGGTGGAGAAGGCCATCGGCGCGCTCCGCTACGGCAGCGTGTGCGTGAACACCTGGCCGGGCGCGGTGTTCGGGCTGGGGCAGACGCCGTGGGGCGCGTACCCGGGCAGCACGCTCCAGGACATCCAGAGCGGCCGCGGCTGGGTGCACAACACCTTCATGCTGGAGGACATCGAGAAGGCCGTCCTCCGCGCGCCGGTGAAGACGATGCCGGTGGCGCCGTGGTTCCCCGGGCACCGCTCGCTGGCGTCGCTGGGGAAGAAGCTGGTGGAGCTGGAGGCGGACCCGTCCTGGCTGAAGGTCCCCGCGGTGGCCGCGGCGGCGCTGCGCGCGTGAGCCCGGCGCTGGAGATCGCCCAGCAGGCGCTGCCGACGGACAAGGCGGTGGTGGGCGCGGCCACCGGCCCGGACCGGACCCGGTACGCGCTGTGCTGCAACGCGATGGAGGAGGACCGCTCCGCCACCGCGTCTCCCGGCAGCACGCTCCTGGCGTGTCCGCCGGACGGGACGTGGGAGGTGGTCGCGCAGCTGCCGGAGCTGTCCTTGCGCAGCGCGTGCTGCACGCTCGACGGGAAGGTCTTCGCGTGCGGGATGGCGGGGGCGTGCGTGGAGTACGACCCGGCGAGCCGGGCGGTGGTCCGGCACGTCACCGGCGCGCGCGACATCCTCTGGCGGGTGCACGGGCGGACCCGCGACGCGGTGTGGGTGGCGGGGGAGAACGCGCTGCTGAGGTTCGACGGGAGCGCGTGGCGGGAGACGGACCTGGAGGGCGCGCTGGGCGCCGGCGCCTGGCCCACGCTGGTGGACGTGCACGCCGCCGCGGACGAGGTGATCGCGGTGGGGACGCAGATCGAGGGCTCGTGCCTGGTGCGGGTGGACGCGGGCGGGCGGCTCCGCGCGGAGCCCGTGGGTGCGCACTCGCTCTACGCGTGCGCGGCGCTCGGGGGTGAGGACGCGCTGGCCATGGGCAACGACGGCGCGTGGCGGCGGAGCGCGAACGGCTGGTCGCGGGTGATGGACCTCTCCGCCGGCGACGTGCGCCCCTTCGGGCGGCCCGGCTGCGTGGGCGTCCACGAGGGGAAGGTGATGCTGGCGAGCGTGGACGGCGTGGACGTCTTGAAGGCGCTGCTCACCGACCGGCCGTCGCTGGAGGGGCGGGTGGTGAACCTGTGGATCGACGGGCGGCACCAGCGGCTGGCGCTCGGGCCGAAGCTGGGCGCCAGCTCGCTGGCGTTCGAGGGCGGGCGGCTGGTGATTGGACTCCCCGGCCAGCTGTGGGATGTGGCTCTTCCGTGAAGGCCCTCATCTCCTCCATCGGCACCCGCGGCGACGTGCAGCCCGTCCTCGCGCTCGCGGTGGAGCTGAAGGCGCTCGGGCACACGGCCAAGCTGTGCGTGGCCCCCAACTTCAAGGCGTGGGTGGAGTCGTACGGCGTGGAGTGCGTCCCGCTGGGGCCGGACCTGCAGAAGTTCGTGGCGATGGCCGCCGCGGGTCCGAAGAAGAAGCCCTCGCGGGCGGCGATGAAGAAGATGGTCCCCCAGTCCGTCCGGGACCAGTTCCAGGTGCTGGGCGAGGCGGCGAAGGGCTGCGACGTCATCGTCGCCGCGACGCTCCTGGCCGGGGCGCGGTCGGTCGCGGAGTCGCTGAAGCTCCCCTACGTCAACGTCACCCTCAGCCCGCTCAACCTGCCCTCGGCCGACCACCCGCCGCCCATGGTCCGCCCGCAGACGCTGCCGCGCTTCGTGAACCGACTGCTCTGGCTCACCCGCGGCCGGCGCATGTACCGCATCTTCCGCGAGCCGGTGAACGAGCAGCGGGCCAGGCTCGGCCTCCCGCCCGTGGCGGACATGTACGGCCACATCTTCACGGACCATCCCTGGGTCGCGGCCGATCCGGTGCTGGCGCCCGGGGGAAGCGGCGCGTGGTTCCTCAACGACCCGACGCCGCTGCCGGAGGTGCTGGAGAAATTCCTGACCCAGGGTGACGACCCCATCTACTTCGGCCTCGGCAGCCGCGGGGCGCCGCCGGACACCGGCCGCCGGTTCCTCCAGGCGGCGCGCGCGCTGGGCCAGCGGGCGATCATCCTGCAGGGCTGGGCCAACCTGGGCGTGGCGGAGGCCGGGGACGACTACCTGGTGATCGGCGACGTCAACCACCACCAGATCCTCTCGCGCGTCACCGCCATCGTGCATCACGGCGGGGCCGGGACCACCACCGCCGCCGCGCGCGCGGGGAGGCCGCAGGTGGTGGTGCCGAACCACTACGACCAGTTCTACTGGGCGCACCGGGTCCGGACGCTCGGGATTGGCACCTCCTGCCAACTGGACGGGTTGACCGAGGCGTTGCGAGCGGCGCTCCGGACCGAGAAGGCCGCCGCCGCCCAGGCCGTCGCTGACCGCGTGCCGCTCGACGGCGCCCGGCGCGCGGCGGAGCGCCTGGTCCAGTTGGTCGGTTCGTGACCGTCCTCAGGGAGGCGACGTCACGGACGACGACACGCGCGCCGTCCGGCCACCCGGCTCGTCAGTTCGCGACCGTCCTCAGGTAGGCGAGGAGCGCGGCGATCTCTCCGTCCGAGAGCACCTCGTACGCCGGCATCCGCCCCTTCCCGGAGCGGACGATCCCGGCCCACTCCCGCGCGCGATACAGCCGAGGGCGATCCACCAGGCACACCCCGATGGTCCCGCCGCGACCCTCCGCGCCGTGACAGGCGGCGCACGACTCCGTGAAGAGCGCGGCGCCGCGCCGGGAATCGCCTCCGCCGAAGGCCCCGTCCGGGATCGGCATCACCGCCGCCTCGGCGTCGCCCGGCGAGGTGCGCTCGGGGTCGTACGGCGGCGCGCCCTGGCCGAGCACGGCCGCCAGGCCGTCGATCATGAGCGCCTCGTTCTCCTCCTCCAGCGGCGCTCCCCACTTGCGCATCTTCTTCACCGCCGCCTCCCACTGCGCGCGCGTGAGTCGCTGCTGCATCAGCATGTCCCTCGAGTGACACGCCAGGCAGTTGTTCTCGACGAGGCCTTCCACCTCCGCGCTCAGCGCCGGAGGAGGATTCCGCGGAGGAGTCGGAGGAGGAGGCAGCGGCGGCGAAGACGTGCGGCATCCCGCCGCGAGCGCCAGGGCTGGAACGAGCAACAGGGCGGGCCTCACGCCGTCACCTCCACCCGCACCGCGTGCCACCCGTTCCACAGCCACCCGCCCGGCGACCAGTCCGGGACCTTCGGCTGGACGTTGCCGGCGCCGTCCGTCGCGCGCGCGAGGAGCACGTGCGTCCCGGCCGGCAGCGACAGCGAGGCGCGGAAGAGCTGCGCGCGCCCGGCGCCCGGCTCGCCCTCCAGGGACGCGGGCGAGAACGTGGCGCCGCCGTCCGCGCTGACCTCGACCTTCGCGACGGGCGCGACGCCGGAGAACGCCATCCCGACGACCGCGATGGGCTCACCCGCGCGGAGCGCCGCTCCCTCCGACGGGCGGGCGATCACCGACTTCACCGGGAACGCGGTGGCGGGCATGAGCTCCTCGGGCTTCACCGCCGCCCCCGTGGCCACGGGCGCCTTCAGCACGCGGTAGCTGTTCTGGAAGAAGAACCCCTCCGGCTCGTCGGCCTGCGCGCGGACGGACTTGAGCCACTTCACCCAGTGGCCGCCCACCCAGCTCGGCGCGGCGACGCGGAACGGCGCGCCGTGGTTGAGCGTGAGCGGCTCTCCATTCATGTGGGTGGCGATCAGCGTGCTCGCATCCATCGCCTTCTCCAGCGGCATCCCGCGGACGAACGGCGGCGTGGCGGGCAGCGGCGGCGCGTCGGCGCCCTGGAGCCGCACCCACCGGGCGCCAGAAGGAACGCCCGCCTTCTCCAGCACGTCGCGGAGGCGAACGCCGGTCCAGGTCGCCTGCCCGACCGCGCCGTGGCTCCACTGGATTCCGGCCGCGTGCGGGACCTGTGAGCCGCGGCCGTTGCCGAAGCACTGGAGCACGCAGGTGACGGTGACGCGCTCGAACTGGCGCAGGTCGTCCAGGCCGAAGGAGAGGTCGCCGCGGGTGCCGGAGGCGGTGAAGCGGCGCTCGCGGTTCAAGGCGGGCGGGCCGAAGTGCGAGCGGACGAAGAAGGCCCGCGTCGGCGTGATCAGCTGGTCCAGCGCCGAGAGCGGCGTGGAGAGATCCTGCGGCCAGGAAGAGTGCTGGACCAGGGCCGCCTCCTCCCCGGCCCGGGCGCCGAGCACCCAGCTCCCGGAGGCCATGGCCGCGGCCATCAGCGCGTCGCGTCTACGCCAGCGTGTCGTCATCCGGCGGATGCTACGCGGCGCCCGGGAATATGTGGCGGCGGGTTCGTTCCCTGGTCCGGGGGTCTCATGCTTCTGGATTCAGGGGTCGAAGTGGCGAGCCACGCGCAGGTCCGGAGGCCTCCGGTCACACCGGGCCTCCCGCTCGTGGGGAGCCTGTTCTCGCTGCTGTCGAACCCGTACCGCTACCTGCTGGAGGCGCGCGAACGGCACGGGGACATCTTCACGCTCGACCTGGGGGTGACGAAGGCCGTCGTCCTCAGCCACCCCGACCACGTGCAGCGCGTCTTCGTCGACAAGGCGCCCATCTACCGGAAGGGCGGCGGGTTCTGGGAAGCCATCCGGACCATCCTCGGCAACGGGCTGCCGGTGAGCGAGGGCGACTTCTGGATGCGGCAGCGCCGGATGATGCAGCCGCACTTCCACCGCCAGAAGCTGGCCGGGCTGACGGGGCTGATGATCGAGGCCATCGACGAGGCCCTGGCGGGCTGGGAGACGGCGGGGCCGCTGAACCTGTCCCGCGCGTTCAACCAGCTCACCATGAAGGCGGTCACGCGGGCGCTCTTCGGGGCCGGGCTCACCGGGGACGAGAGCGCGGAGGTCTCGGAGGCGATGGCCCACGCCCTCGACTACGTCGTGCGGGGCATCATCCAGCACGCGCTGCCGTCCTGGGTGCCCGCGCCGGGCCGGCGCAAGCACCTGGAGTCGATCGAGCGGATCGACCGGGTCGTCTACCGCTTCATCGCCGATTGCCGCGCCGGGAAGGGCGGCGACACGCTCCTGTCCATGCTGTCGGGCGCCACCGACGGCGGCGAGGGGATGACCGACGTCCACCTGCGCGACGAGGTCGCCTCCATGTTCCTCGCGGGCTACGAGACCACCTCGCTGGCGCTGACCTGGTCCTGCGTCTACCTGATGCGGCAGCCGGAGCTGATGGCGCGCCTCCGCGACGAGGCGGACCGCGTCCTCGGGAAGCGGTTGCCCACGTTCGAGGACGTGCCGAAGCTGACCTTCGCCCGGAAGGTGGTGCAGGAGACGATGCGCCTGCGCCCTCCGGCCTGGCAGGTCACCCGGACCCTCACCGAGGACGACCGCATCGACGGCTACCACCTCCCTGCCGGGACCGAGGTCCTCACGCTCATCTACGGGATCCAGCAGCACCCGGACTTCTGGCCCGACCCCACCCGGTACGACCCCGAGCGCTTCGCTCCGGCCGAGGTCGAGCGACGCCACAAGTGCGCGTGGATCCCCTTCGGGGCCGGGCAGCGGCTGTGCATCGGCCGCGACTTCGCGCTGATGGAGGGGCAGCTCGCCCTGGCGATGATGGCGCAGCGCTACGACCTGCGAAGCCTGGACCGCCGCGAGCCCTCGCCCCGGTTGTCATCGACGCTCCAGCCCAAGGGCGGAGTCTCCGTGGCGGTCTCCCGGCGGAGCTAGCCCAGGGCCGCGCGGTAGTCGACGTCCTGCTCCCCGGCGCCCGACGCGTCCGCCTGGGCGGCGGCGAAGAAGCGGCGGCACGCGGTCTCCACCTCCTCGGCGCGGATGATCTGGTTGGCCTCGTTGCGGAAGGAGGCCGCGCCGTGGAGGCCGTAGGCGTACCAGCCGAGGTGCTTGCGGAAGGAGCGCACCGCGCCCATCTCCTCGCCGACGAAGCGGACGTGGTCGCGGAAGTGGCCCAGCACCACCTCGCAGCGCTCGTCCGGGTCAGGCGCCGGGCCGCCCAGCAGCCGGCGGAAGATCCACGGGTTCCCCAGCGCGCCGCGGCCGATCATCACCAGGTCGCAGCCGGTGGTCTCCAGCATCCGCCGCGCGTCCTCCGGCGTCTTCACGTCCCCGTTGCCGATGATCGGCATCGACCCGGCGTTCCGCTTGAGGTCCGCGATGACGCCCCAGTCCGCGCGCCCGGAGTAGCCCTGCGCGCGCGTGCGCGGGTGCACCGCCAGGCCCGCGCACCCCGCGTCCGCCAGCGCCGCCGCCATCTCCAGGTAGTTGCGGCGCGAGGCGTCCCAGCCCGAGCGGATCTTGCAGGTCACCGGCAGCCCGGTGGCGGCGCGGATGGAGCGGACGATCTCCGCGGCGCGCGGCGGATCGCAGAGCAGCGCGGAGCCGGCGCCGTTCTTGGTCACCTTCTTCACCGGGCAGCCCATGTTGATGTCGATGATCTGCGCCCCCCACTGCTGGCCGATCACCGCCGCCTTCGCCATCACGTCCGGCTCGCCGCCGAAGATCTGCAGCGAGTACGGCCGCTCCACCTCCGCGTCGTGGCGGAGGTACTTGATGGTCCGCGCGTTGGCGCGCATCAGCCCCTGAGCGCTCACCAGCTCCGTCGGGCAGAGGGCCGCGCCCATCCTGAAGGCGAGCACCCGGAAGGGTTGCTCGCTCACCCCTGCCATTGGCGCGAGGACGTAGGGATTGCGCAGCGCGTAAGGGCCGATGCTCGCCACGGGGGTTGCTCTACCAGAAGAGGGGCTGACACGGCCATGACACGGGGGAGGGACGTTTTCTTCCGCTGGGTGGGTTTCTCCATGACCCCCTGAAGCCAAGGAGCCCTCCGTGGACGCCGTCGCCGCAGTCCCCCAGAAGGAGCGGGAGAAGATCCACTGGCTCGTCTCCGCGCCCTTCTTCGCCGTGCATCTGGCGGCGCTCTCGGCCTTCTTCGTGGGCTTCCACGTGCGCGACGTGGTGGTCTGCGTCGCCCTCTACTACGTGCGGATGTTCCTGGTGACGACGGTGTACCACCGGTACTTCTCGCACCGGTCCTTCAAGACCAGCCGCGCCCTCCAGTTCCTGCTGGCGCTGGGGACCACCACCTGCGCGCAGAAGGGGCCGCTCTGGTGGGCGGCGCACCACCGGCACCACCACCGCTTCTCGGACCAGCCGGAGGACGTGCACTCGCCGGTGCAGCGCGGCTTCTGGTGGTCTCACGTGGGGTGGATCCTCTCCAGCCGCTACGAGGACACCCGCTACGAGCTGATCCGGGACTTCGCGCAGTACCCGGAGCTGCGCTGGCTCAACAAGTGGCACCTGGTCGCGCCGGTGCTGCTGGCGGTGGCGCTCTTCTTCATCGGCGGCCCGTCGATGCTGGTGTGGGGCTTCTTCG